>JAABUP010000125.1_pt1 | contig 164871 bp, 132 predicted proteins | sample 5559201 | NCBI WGS metagenome assembly JAABUP01 (sample SAMN10711887, study PRJNA513373) | rock metagenome | isolation source: Antarctica rocks | place: Antarctica
CACCTTCTGTAAAAGTAAGTGTAGGCATAGGTATCTGCCCGTTTACTGCAATAGCCCGTTTAGGTTTGTTGCCATATGTAACCATAGTATCCCTGATGTACAAATCATAACGAACAGTACGGGGCGGCAGGGAAGTTTCTACTTCTTTATATCCCATAGTTCTATCCACGGGTTTATCACCCATTTGCATACCGGGCATTTTATCTTCTTTTGTATCAGACATTGGCATATTCATTTCGCCCTTAGTTTGCGGAACAACTTTAAACTTTTCCTTCACCAGCTTCATCCCGCACTTAGGACAATTGCCAGGTTTTGGAGAATGAATTTCAGGATGCATTACGCAAGTGTATGTAGCAGGTTGCGCTTGCTCTTTCTGCTTATTGTTCATTTGCATATCCTGCATGTTCTGCTGATTGCCCGTCTTTTTTTTCGGCACCGGCATATCCATGCCTTTCATTTTGGCTGGAGCTTTAGCAGGCGTAGTTTTAGGGTTTGGCTTATTGCCCATTGGCATATTCATCGGCATTTGCGCATAGCTTATGCAGTAGAGCATCATGAGCGTTAGACATAAAATAATTTTTTTCATCTATTATCTTTAGGAGTTATAAACCCGGCAGGCAGCTAAGAGCCAGTTTAAATTTTTATCTGAAATTTATAATGCTTCTTTTAGCACTAATAAATTGGTGTTTGTATCGTATTTCCACAAAAAAGCAAACAAAGTTTTACTGTTTTTTAGGTGATAAAAGAAGCATAGAAAATAAATCAAACAAAATTTAAACAGCTCTAAGCGCCAGCCGGGCATTTGAAAATTAAATGTTTCCAGGTTATTTACCGGAAGCCGTTAAGGTTTCTGTTGTTTTGCCACAGGTGAGCATTTGTTTGCCGAAATATGGGTTTTTAATGGCAGCGGTCTCGCTTAACCAACTTGCTTTTTTCATAGGGCAATATTGCTGGTAAATAACCGCAGTATTTAATTTTAAGCCTTTAACCACATCAAACAGGTTCTTTGAAAGACTGGCAAAATACTCTCTCTGCTGGTCTAACGCAGCTGATTCGCTGATATGCCTGCTGTCAAATTGGAGCTTTTCGGAATAGGCCATCCAAAGTGTTTTTTGTTCGGCCGTTAATTTATCCGCAGGCACCGCAGTGATAGCGGCCAGCAATTCTTTGGCTTTACTTTTTGCAGCTCCGTTGTTGTCAGCGGTCAGCGCATTCTTAACACCGAAATAAGCTGTGATGACATGATTAACAGAACTGCCTGCAGTTGCATCCTGAGCTTTTACCTGTATAAAAGCCACAAACAGGGTTAGGGATAATAAAACGGTTTTTAGGGATTTCATGATTTATTGTATTTGATAATAGTGAAAAAATACATGTTCGATGATTGGACAATCTTATAATCTTAATGTAGATCATTAGGAGAATCAATTGTAAATGAAGCAATGCTTTTGGAAGAACCCGAATGGGATGTATTAGGTACAGACGTACCATACCCATGGACGAGTAGTATCCAGGGAAGAGAAATGCTAATCAAATCCTGAAAGTGCAGTTGCGAAGAAAAATAGGAAGGTTATCGACCCGTGGAGGCGCCTGATTGACCGGAAACACAACCGCTAAGGGTGTATAAAGGTGAAACTCCTTGAAATAATCCTCATGTGTACTGGTAAACAAGGCTGGTGCTGCAAGACGAACCTGATAGTCAGTTACCTTTTGGTTTTTATCAATTTTTAAATGCTGATGTTTATCCTGGCAGCATTTTTTATAATCTTTATGGCTTTTAGCCATACCGCAAGTATTGCAGCGTAAAGTTTTGTGATGTCCAAGGCTAATCCTCATCAGGCGGCCATTGCAATATTGGTAGTGCAAAGTGGCACCGAAAGAAACCCCCAGGTATAAAACGGCTAAAAATGTTATCAGCACCTTTTTTATCACGTAGCAAATATCAAAAGAAGAAGTAAAGTATTTTTATATAATTCCGACTAAATTTTATATTTTATTGCATAGCTGCTGCTTCATATCCTGCAGATTTCGCGATCTTATCCATGATATGATGGCTGTCGCCAAACTTACATAGGGCATCACAGTGTTGCCGCAAATCAGAAAAACAAATGTATTTCATAGCTACATTGGCTTTTTTGATAGCAGGCCTGGTTAGTTGCAATACAACATCTTTTTCCCGGTTATCCGGTACTACGAGGTAAATTACCTGATCTTCATTAGTCATGCTGTAACTTAGGTCGGTCAATCTTAATATACCCGAATAAATACTGGTGCTTTTTTCCACTTCAAAAGCAGCAATCACATGATTAGTGCCTTTCTTAAACCATAGCACGTCAATTAACCTAATAGTATTTAAAACCTCTTTTTCTATGCTGCTTGGAGGAAATTCTTTGAGAGAAAGAAAAGAAAAGCTTTTGCCGTCCCATGCTTTGGATCGGTCATTTGAAGCGGCAATCACATCATAACCCAATGCTGCCCCTATCTTTAACAAGTGGTACTGCATTTCTGAATGTAAATGTTCATCTTCATTGTCCTGCCTTTTAACCTGGTGCCGTTTTTCAATTAATTTTTCCAGCCGGTTCCTTTCTGGTTCGGATAGATATTCATCGCTTCCAAGCAGTAACTTTTGAGTGCCTATTTCAAACAACAATCCAGCGAATGCACCAGTATCCAAAGAAAGTTCATTGCAGAACTTTTTGTTCATGTCCATGATCACTTCACGGATTTTCAGGTATTCACTCCAACTGCCCAGCTTCTTTTTGTCCTTGAACAGGTAATTAAATCCGTTTATAATAGCAGTATTAAAAGGTGGCATCAGTGTGGGATGAAGAAAGTATAAAATACTGGCTACTGCCGGACCCAATCCCTTAATTTTGATGGCATCCAGCTTTTGAATTTCCTTGATTAATTGTTCTTCATTTTTAGCGTTTATGCAATTTTCGAGAAATTGACCGAAAGCTACCTTATTGGCTTCATTTTCGTAAATATCAGGTATACGCAACTTGGGCTTCCAGTAAAACGGATGGGAAGCGCCCTCAAATACCTGCTTCTGTTCGGTAATACAGCTTAATACAAATTCAAGCGAAGTTCCCTTAAAATCGTTGCCAAAGCGTTTGTTCTTAATATCATCAATCACTTGAAGCACTCCGCGGCGAATAGAGCGAAATGCTTTTAACCGTTCTTCATTATTGATGAACCAAGTGTTATATACTGATTCTTTATCGTTCTTATATTGGTTAATGATGGATTGTAAGTGTTCGCTCATAATAGTGATTAATGAACGAATATAGGCAGAATAAAAAAATGAATGAAAAAGGTTTTACTTTATTTGGAATTGTTCTAAATAGTTTTATGTTTGCATTTATTTTTAATAAGTCTAAATAAACGTTATGAAAATAGCCACACATGTATTAAAAAGCAATTTTATCGCGCTGCTTATTCCCGCTGCTTTCCTGGTTTTGCTTGTACAAACAAGTTTGGCTCAAAACAAGAATGGCATACTGAAAGGCCATATCATCGATGAGCAAAAACACATTATTGCAGGGGCGACCGCTGTATTAACGGGAACTTACTATGCTACGTTGAGCAACAAGCAGGGCACTTATGAATTTAAGGGTCTGCCAACCGGAACCTATGAACTGGTTGTTTCAAAGACAGGTTTTAAATCATTGATAAGCACAGTTGTAGTAACACCTGATAAATCGGTTACCATAGATGTAACCCTATTATTCACTACTAAGCAGCTTGAGGAAGTGGTAGTCAGAGGTTATAGGGCTATTACCGGCATGGGTTACCTAAAGGATGTTCATGACGGCATAATTTATTCCGGAAAAAAAACAGAAGTTATTTTATTGGATAGTATAAACGCCAATACGGCACAAAATAACCCCCGGCAGATCCTGGGGCGTATTCCTGGGGCAAATTATTCGGAAACGGAAGGCAGTGGTTTTCCATCAAATGGCATTGGCTTCAGAGGACTTAATCCGAAACAATCAGTAGAGACCAATACACGCCAGAACGGTTATAATGTTACAGCCGATATTTATGGGTATCCGGAAGCGTATTATTTACCACCATTGGAAGCTATAGAAAGAATAGAAGTAACCCGGGGAGCGGCCTCACTTCAATTCGGCCCGCAATTTGGCGGTGTGATCAATTATATCACCAAGCAAGGCCCTAAGGATAACCCGCTGGAAGTGAATATCCAGCAAACAGGGGGCAGCTTTGGTTTATTCAATTCGTTTACATCTGCCGGCGGAACCATTGGAAAATTCAACTATTACAGTTTTTTACAATATAAAAATGTGCAGGGCTGGCGGCCGAATTCACAATTCCAGCAACTGTCGGGGTTTGCTGGGGTTAATTACCAGGCAAATGAAAAATTAAAAATAGGGCTGGAGTATTCTATTTTAAGAAATCGGATACAGATGCCAGGTGGATTTAATGATGCGCAATTTAACCTGGACAGCCGCGCTTCCTATCGTGCCAGGAACTGGTTAAACAGTCCCTGGAATATCATCACCGGCAAAGTGGATTACCTATTTTCCGCTAATACCAAATTATCCATTAAGTCAGCATACCAGTTCAGCCAGCGCAACCTGGTATGGAAAAATGAAGATGGTGGTCCCGGGGAACCGGATAGTATCAGTACCATAACCCTGCAACCCGTCAACCGTGAAGTGCAGCGGGAAAATTTTAACAGCACGACAACCGAGGCCAGATTGTCTTCCAATTATCGGATTGGCGGACTTTACAGTACATTAGCGACCGGTGTTCGCTATTCTTATGGTACATTGAAGCGGCAAGGTGGTGGCTTGGGCACGACAGGATCAGATTTTGATTTGACACTGTTAAACCCGCATTATGAATATAGCCTGGATTTTACAACCACTAACATCGCCCCCTATGCAGAAAATTTGTTCCACATCACCGACCGGCTGTCTGTAACACCAGGCTTGCGACTGGAATATCTGAATACGAAAGCTAAAGGTTATGTCAATCAGGATAATGAGGAAATGCAAACGGACAAGGTCAAGAACCGTTTGTTTCTTTTATTCGGAGCCGGTGCACAGTACCAGATCAGCCCGACCACCAATATTTATGCTAATATTTCACAGGCCTACCGGCCGGTAACCTATGACCAGCTTACCCCCTTTGGCTCATCCTCAAAAATTGATCCTAACATGAAGGATGCCAGTGGATATAATGCTGACCTTGGATGGCGCGGATCAATAAAAAATTACCTAAACTTTGACATCAGTGGATTTTATTTGCGCTACAATAACCGGATTGGTCTGATAGAACAAACCGATGCCGGGGGAAACCCTTATATTCTGCGTACTAATGTGGCCAATAGCCTGCACCGGGGAGCAGAAACTTATATTGAATTAAATCTGACTCGCGCCTTTTTTCCGGGAATGCACTTTGGCACTTTTAGTTTTTATAATTCATTTTCCTTCATTGACGCCCGGTATATATCCGGTCAGTTTAAAGGGAAACAGGTGGAGTACGCACCCAGGGCCATTAACCGCTTTGGCCTAACTTATGCATACAAAGTTTTTTCAACTACGTTTTTAATCAGCCATACGGCTCAATCATATGGTGATGCCACAAATACGATAAGCAGTGACGATCCTGTAGCCGGTTTAATACCGGCCTACCGGGTGTTGGACTGGTCGGGTACGCTACATTTAAAACGTTATCAATTCAGACTTGGGATCAACAACCTGGCAGACAAAAGGTATTTCACAAGCCGCACCGATGAGTACCCCGGACCAGGTATTATCCCAGCCATAGGCCGGAGCTTGTATGTTGGTTTCGGAGTTCATTTTTAAACAATTAACATAATAACGTGTTCGCTCATGAAATTTGATAGTTAACGAATATAGGAGATTTATTGAAACGTTAACAAGCATTATATGCAATATAAATCAATGAAAGATTAAGTTATTTACAGGCTGGAGGTGCACAAATCGCATCCTTTTCAGAAAGCCTCACTTGATTGAAATAAAATTAAAGTGTACCCGCACTCCTATCGGGATCAGTGATCAAAGTGCCGAATAGTTTAAAACAATGAAATCAATTGATTGTTGGATTTTTTGTTTTTACACCTTTCCCGAATTACGCACCGGCTTCGATTCCAGAAATTAACTAAAATTTAATGTATTTTGAAGAATTAATAATATTATGAATTATTACCTTTGTATTTACTGAGAATATTAGCGTAATATTGTTAGCATGGATGCCGTTTCCAACGAAAAATCAGAGTATTTTCAATTTAACGACGACAACTATGCCGATGTCTTCAATGCATATTGGCGAAAGCTTTATGCCATTGCCTATCAACGGTTGAAGGATTCAGAATTGGCGAAAGACTTGGTACAGGAGGTATTTGTATATTGCTGGAAGCAAAAGGACGTAATCAAGGTAACTACCACGGTCGAAGCTTATCTCCGGTCAGCGCTGAAATACCAAATCATTGCACATTTCAGGAAACTTGGCATTCAGGATCGGGCTTTTTCTTATTTATATGAACGAATGGTTCAAGTAGAAGAACATATGCGCGATCTTCTTTCAGAACAAGACCTGGCACGTACCCTTACCAGCGAGATGGATAAAATGCCTGATACGATGCGTGAGATATACAAGATGCGGATTCAAAACTACAGTATCGATGAAATCGCAAACGAATTGAACATCGCGAAGAAAACCGTGAGAAATAATCTTTCTCAAGGTCTGCACAAGCTACGGAACGCCATTGCAAATGACTTCCCGGAAGACTTTCTGGCCATTTGCCTGGTTGTTCACATAATCCTAACATAAACATTACTTTTTCTTAATTCGTTTCTTCGGGAGGATCGGGCAACCATATCTACTTACTTCATGAATAGGCACCAGATCCTACTATTTCATGGAGAGAGAAAAGTTTAAACAATTACTTGACGGTTACGTAGCGGGGACGCTAAATGATGAAGAGTTAAGATTATTTCAGCAGTGGTTTGAGTCATTTGGTGAATCGGAAATTGGCATACCAGAATTTGCGGATAACCAAAAGGCAAGCGATTTGGAAAACGAGTTAAAGGGTCGTGTTTTTCTGCAAACCATTGCTAAGCCGGCTAACCAACCTATTATTCGAAAACTCTTCACCTGGACGAGAATGGTGGCTGCATTACTTTTAATAGCAACCGGATTTATTCTGTTTCTTAACCTGTCAAGATCGAACCGGAGCTTAACCTTGCAAACACAACAGGCTTACTCTAAAGACCGGTTAATAACAACGGGCGTAGGCCAGATCAAAAAAATTCAGTTAACAGACGGAAGTACTGTCCATCTCAATTCCAACTCGGTGTTACAGATTCCCGGCAGATTTGCCCAAAGTAATCGAACGCTGGTATTGAAAGAAGGGGAAGCCTTTTTTCAGGTTTCGAAAGACAGGCATCATCCGTTTATCGTAAAAACATCTTCTTTAAATGTGCGGGTGTTAGGAACCGCTTTCAATATCAGTTCTTATAAGGTTGCACAAAATGTAAACATTCAAGTGAGCCATGGAAAAGTTCAGGTCAGCAACCTCAAATACAGCGTTCTCGGAGTTCTGACCAGAAATCAGACTATACAATATAACAAGTCGGACGGGAAAAGTAAGATTATTGTCAACGATACATACTATGCCAACTCCTGGATAAACGGATCGGTATACCTTATACAGGCATCCTTCAATGAACTTGCTTTAAACATGAAAAACATGTACGGCGTCGACCTGGTCAGCAAAAGAAATGAAATCAATAAAAATAGTTATAACCTAACATTATCGCGGGAACGATCTCTGGAGGAAACTCTCCGGGTTATTTGCAGAATTCAAAACAAAAGTTACAGGAGGTCAGGAAATGAAATAGAAATCTACTAACAAAAAGAAACAGGCGCCAAAGTGACGCCTGTCCCGATAATCAATGGCCATGACCAGATTGAGACCCTGTCACGGCAACTTTTTAATTACTCTTGATTTACAAGAACCCAAAACTATGAAGAAAAGAACAATCTTTTACCATAAATTCATTCGTGCTAATATTTTTATATTTCCGTTTTTAACTGTTTTTTCGCAGATAATCCTTGCAAATCCTACCGTAGGGCAGGTATTGGAAAAACGCTTGTCCATATCGTTTGAAAACACAAATTTGTCAAAGGCACTCAGGCAACTTCAACAGGCAGGCAACATCGACCTTGCCTATGATGATAAGTTGCTTCAGTTAGATTCCAGAAATGTTAAAGCCAAGAAATTTGACGGCGAGACGGTTGCTAAGATCCTTAATCATTTGCTGAATGGCACCAAAATCACCTATGAGCTGAGTGGTAAAACGATATTAATCGTTAGAAAACAGCAACCACAACAGCAGGGACACTTAACCGGTAAGATCATTGATACTGCTGGGAAGGCCCTTTCGGGCGCAAATATTAGGATAGTTGAACTTTCACAAACCTATTCAACGAATGCCGAAGGGGTTTATTCAATCAATTTAAACCCAGGTAACTACACCGTAGAAGTAACATTTGTATCTTTTAAATCAGAACGAAAGACGATCACCGTCGAGGAAGGTAAAACTACTGTCGCAGACTTCATACTAAAAACGTCTGAAAGATTATTAAATCAGGTTGTGGTCGTTGGTTATGGCACTCAATCCAGACGTTCCCTCACAACTGCTATCGGAAGCTACGATGGCAAAAAAATGGAGGGGGCACCGGTCAATTCAATTGGCGATAACCTGAAAGGTAAAGTTTCCGGTTTGCGGGTAGCTACAACCGATATGCAGCCTGGTGCGCCCCCCCAATTTCTTATTAGGGGCGGTTCATCGATCAACCAGTCGAACGCGCCGATCATTTTGGTCGATGGCGTACAAAGGGATATAACCGGGTTAAATCCTAACGATATTGAATCTGTCGAGGTCCTTAAGGATGCAGCATCAGCAGGCATTTACGGTGCCCGGGCTTCAAATGGTGTTGTGCTCATTACGACCAAGAAAGGTACCCGACAGGCTGCACAGATAACATTTCAATCCGAGTCAGGCATTCAGCAGCCTGAAACAAAGTTCAATCTGATGAGTGCAGCAGATTATTTGAGAACTTTGCGCCCGGCACTTGCTGAGAGCTTACATCCCTCAGTATTGACTGGTGCGGAGTCTGCCGGCACAGGCAATAATGCCAATTCGATTTGGACAACAAGGTATCTTAACCCAGGGGAAAAGGTTCCGGCGGGCTGGCAATCGATGCCAGATCCTATCGATCCGTCCAAAACATTAGTATTCCAGAACAACGACCAACAGAAACAATGGTTTAAAAATGCGTTTTGGCAATCATATTATGTTGGTGTGAATGGAGGTCAGGATAAAGTCAGGTATGCAGCATCGGCAGGATACCAAAAGGACTCCGGCATTGGCGTTAAAACCGGTTTTTCAGCACTAACCTTCCACGGGAATACCTCTTTCGATATCAGTAAGAAACTTACAGCTACGTCAATCTTTGATTATGCTCAAACTAATTTACAGGACTTTCCGGCAAATAAACGCGGTACGGTGACCCGGGGTTTGGCCATACCTTTTACTCATCGGGACTATCTCGCAAATGGCACACCAGCATTAGGTCCCAATAATTCTACGATTCCAGCTGCTTTTTATAAAGAATATTATGACCGCGACAGCATAGAAAGACGTACTACGGCTACTCTTAAATTAAACTGGAATATAATTAATGGTCTGAACGCGGTTGCACAGGTTTCGAACTATAATAGAAATACGCGGAGTAATTCTTTTACAAAGGGTAACGCGATCAGTACGCTTAGAGAAACCTACGAGGGCTATTCAGAACTAAACCGGATCAACTTTCAAGGATATTTGAATTACAAGAAAATCTTCAATAACGGGCATCAGATCGATCTGCTTGGCGGATATGATTATTACTATGACAAGATCAACAGCTTCAATGCCGGAGTAACAGGGGCTTCTTCAGACAAGATTCCAACGTTGAACTCGGGAACCCAGGCTATCGGCGGCTACCCGAATAGTTTACGTACCAATGAAGCACTGGTTTCTTATTTTGGAAGGGCAAACTACAGTTTTCTTGACCGATATTATTTATCATTCACCATGCGTGCTGATGCTTCTTCTAAATTTTCAAAAGAAAACAGATGGGGTTATTTTCCGGCCGGCTCATTTGGATGGATCGTTTCAGATGAAAAGTTTTGGGGTGACAACAACAAAATTAATCTGCTGAAAATGCGTGCAAGTTATGGTCTCACTGGTAATAACGGGATCGGATTATATGATACCTATGGCAGCTATACATCAGGGTTAAAATACAATGGCAATTCCACGATCGAGTTAGGAACAATGCCAAACCTCGGGTTAAAATGGGAAACTACCGGTCAGTTTGATGTTGGTGTAGACGTCGGGATGTTCAATAATAGGCTTCAAATGTCCGCGGACTTTTACAATAAGGTAACAAGCGGCCTTCTTTTCAATATTAGCCTGCCGGATATCTCGGGCTATAACTCGGTCATCAAGAACGTCGGCAAAGTCAGATTTTACGGCGCCGATTTTGAGTTGACATCGACAAACATAAAAAAATCAAATTTTGAATGGACCACCAGTTTTACTTACAGTTACAACACGAACAAAGTATTGAAACTAAACAACAATGGTATACCTCAAAACAGGATCAATGGTATCATCATGAGTAATGGTACACAATTTGGAGGTATCGCGGAAGGTGAAAGATTAGGTGGTATTTATGGTTACAAGGTTGCTCACATTATTCAAAATCAGGCCCAGGCCGATGCTGCATTATATGACGCGCTTTCTCGTGGATTCCGTAGGTCAGATCAAACGAATTCCTCAACAAACCCCGCCCTTACGGGTCGTAAAGATATTGGTGATTACGAGTGGGTCAACCGCCCCGGTTCGTCCAAAGGGGCTAACGGCAAAGAGATCATCAATGCCGAGGACCAGTTCTTACTCGGATATGTAACCCCTACTTCAACCGGCGGTATAACGAACAATTTCCGTTACAAAAACTTCTCACTGTCGATTTCTTTAGACTACGCTCTTGGTCATACCATTTACAACGCCCTTCAGATGAGGTATTTTATGGCAACCTTTGGCAACGCCAATTATAACCTAGTTTATGATGTGCAAAATACGTGGAAGCACCCTGGTGATAATACCAAATATGCCCGCTTTACCGTAAACGACCCTGACTGGGGAAACAGCAACTTCTCGCGCACCTCGAATATATTCGCGCAAAAAGGGGATTATTTATGTATAAGAGATGTGGTCTTTTCGTATGAACTACCCAAAAAATCAGTTTCCAGGTTAGGGTTTAAGGGACTTACGGTTTCCCTCAGGGGAAACACGTTATATTATTTCACCGCAGTAAAAGGCGTGTCACCAGAAGCAGTAACAGTAGGGGGCCTGTACACCTATGCTGATACGTATAATACGAACTATAATCCCTACCCACCTGCAAGAAAAATTTTGTTGGGTTTAAAAGCCACGTTTTAATCAATTCAACTTTCACAATGAAATGATATGAAAATAAAAAACACAATTTTCGTAATCGCACTACTTTCTGCAAGTTTATTTACACCGGGTTGCAAGGACGATTTGAATATTGTCCAAAACAGCAGGATCTCATCGGCTAATATGTGGCAGGATGAGCAAGATGTGCGGTCTGCTGTATTCGGCATGTTCGATTATTTTAGAACCACGTTCAAATCCAACCTCCTCTATTGGGGCGAGTACCGCAATGGCCTTTGGGGACCGGGTACCAATGGGGTTTTGCACAGCGGCGATATGGCAGCCGTGCTTTCAGGAACAATGAACTCAACCAACGCATACGCCGATTGGACAAATCTTTATACGACGATTAATCAGGCCAACCTGATAATCAAGTATGCTAACCTGACAACAATTAGTCAGGAAGGCAAGGATTTTGCACTGGCAAATGCCTATTTCACAAGAGCCTTTTGTTATTTCTGGGTTGCCAGGATTTGGGGGGACGCCCCGCTTGCAACAAAGGGCTTTGAGAACGCTACTGATAACCTTTATCTGGCGAAATCCACTCAATCTGCTATACTGCAGCAGGTCGAAGCGGATATTAAATCTGCTGAAGCTTCCATGAAGGCGACATCTAACGCAAAGACGAGCGCTAATCCAGCTGCATTATCCATGCTTAAAGCGGATTTTGGATTGTGGATGTACGGTGCAGCAAAAGCCGGAGATTCTTATTTAGCTTTAGCGGAAACAGGCATTCAGTCCCTGGGGCTTAATGCCTCGCAGCTTGAAACAAATTATGCGGATATTTTCAGTTCAGCCAATAAATCTGGTAAAGAGGTGATATTTTCAATTTTTCAAGAGAACGGCGAGTCGGTCGGTGGTTTTGCAATAGATCAATTCTGGAACAGGAGTTACCTCAAACCAGAGTTTATTAATACAGCTGTCCCCATCTCAGAAAATCAATGGTGGTGCTTTAACCGTAATTACATTAACCTTATTTTAAGTGATTCTGCCGATCAGCGCGCACCTGTTACCTATGGACACGGGCCGTATGGAACGACCGGTGGGGAGATCGGCTGGGCAAATAAGTTTGCAGGAGAGATGATTTCGGGTACAAGGGTTTTTGATTCAAACATCATCATATACCGGTATGCACAGGCTTACCTGTTTGATGCCGAGATCAAATATTACAGAAAAAATTACTCTGCGGCCTTGACATCGCTTGGCGTGATCACGAACAGAGCTTACGGTAAACAGAATTATTATACGGATCCGAGCGACGCAGCTGTACTGAATGCGATTATAACGGAAAATTTAAAGGAGTTCGCCTCAGAAGGTAATACGTGGTGGACACTTGTCCGGACAAATAAAATCTGGGATTATAACTCGAGCCTTGCAAAGCAAATGACAAAAAAGAATATCCTGCTTTGGCCAATCACCCAATCCGCACTTAACCGAAATTTTAATCTTACTCAAACTGAAGGCTGGCAGTAATTCAGCCAAGACACCTATGAAAGCATTTATTATTACAATCTTGATTATCCTGCCATTTATCTCTTCTTTCGCGCAAGATAAGAGCACCAACAGTATTCAAGATCAAAATCCACAATTACAGACGTCATTGCCAAAGCCAAGGAAACTTAGCAACCGGGTAGTAGCGCACAGAGGCGGGTCGATGGAGGCAGGAGTTCCAGATAATTCCATCGAAGCCTTAAACTATGCTATGAATCTGGGTTGCTATGCATCAGAATGTGATATCTACATTACCAAAGACAACCAAGTCATTGTTGCCCACGCGGATCGCCAGGACAAGATCAATGGTTTATACCCGTGGGAGGCGACCTACGAACAAATTGCGACAGCGGCGAAGTTACTAAACGGTGAGAAAATACCAAATCTGGAAGAATATCTCGATCGCCTATTACAGGGTGGTACTACGAAACTATGGCTTGATGTAAAATCCATAAATTCAATTCCCCCTGGTGAAGCCGACGAGTATACATCTCGCTGTTCCGAAAGAGCTTCAGAGATCGTAAGACAAAAAAGGGCAAACCATTTTGTTGAATTTATTGTCGCGGGGGAAGATATCTATATCCGGACATTAAAAGCCGCTAAAGGCGAATGGCCATGCGGCTTAATGGATACGAAGCTTTCGCCTCAAGACTTTAAAGATAAAGGTTACAAGTGGGCCAACTTTCAGGACACAAAAGTATTCTATCACAACGGTCAGACAAGTGGCCTCTATTCAATTGAGGACTATCTTAAAGCCGGAGTCGCCGTCAGTGTATATCATGTGGATACAGAGCAGGACAAAGCCTGGTACGGGAAAAGGAAAGACCTGTTCGCGATGACCACTAACTACCCTAAAGCGCTATTGGACGCATTAAAGAAAATACGATAGATACTATTGTAAATTGAGAAAACCCCTCATATTATTGTAGTGTCCGGAAGGAATCGACATATTAATATGAACTATAAGCAACCTGATTGGAGAGTGAGTTCCTTCCCCTCTTTGGCAAGCCAATTATAAATATCATTTTGATCTCTTGCTAAAGTGAAAAACCAGTTTGGTTGCAAGCTGTACTTAAAAACACGAATAAAAAATGCTGCAAATAAATTAGCCGCCTTAAAATAGAAGATAGGCCTCTTACAATAAGCAACTTATATTCGCCAGCAGCTTTAAATCATTCAAAAAATAATTCGAAGTTAGTATAGGGTGGACAAAGCTTCAAGGTTCGTTAGAACCCAAAAAGCCCTTAAATCTATGATTTAGGGGCTTTCTTATTTTAAAGCTTAATCACAAATGCATGAAGCCGTATTAGGGCAATCCGTTTTTTTAACGCATTTATCTTTAGTACAAGTTTGGCAAGTTGCATTTTTAGATTTTTTAACAGCAACATGACCATTAGCAAATACGGATGCTCCTGCAAACACAAGGGCAAGAACGCTTAAATTTATCTTTTTCATTTTATTTTTATTTTTATTTGAAATTGTAATTATTAAATGCTAGACACTTTTAAATTGTTCACTACGGCTTTCGGTGTAGTAATTTAACGTATTGCGCACGATACATATTTGGCATGTGAAATATTTAGGGTTTACTTCCCTGTGCGTTCAAGAAATTTTGAACAACATAAAAATTCAATGTAATTATGAAAGTAAATATCAGAAGGATTTTATCCTTTCGGAGGCCGCCAGCATGAATTTATATAATCAGTAATATCACCAGAATTGTAAAGGCTTTTTCTAATTTCCTTGTAGTTGGTAATACTTGCTGATAGGGTAAGTGGCTCTTCGGTAATAAAGCCGCAATTATTACAAGATAACATCACATTGCAACGGCTATTATTACAATCATTTGAGGTAGAGTTTTGATGCCTGCAACTTTTGCTTTGGTTATTATTATAACAGCAATTATCCTTGATAGGTTGCATAGCATTCGCTATCCCTAATAAAGAGGACAAGAACGTAAGGCATACTATCATGAAAACCGCTATTATCTTCATTGATCAAATATCGTTAATTATTAAATATAATCGGTAGCAGATTTTAAAAAACAAAGCTTGTTTAGCTATCTCATAGTAATATTCCATACTTAGTTTACTTATCCAGCCTTGCTAACATGGCTTTCATTTGTACAATTTCTTTTTCCTGCGCATCAATAATGCTTTGCGCAAGCTTTTTAACCTCCGGGTCTTTAAGGTGAGCGTTTTTACTCGTCATGATCGCTATGGAATGATGGGGGATCATTCCTTTCATATATTGTACGTCCCCAATAGCGGTTTGTGTCCTTACACCTGCCAGTGCCAGGACAAACAGCGCAATGCTGGAAGCTACAATGATGGCGTTCAGTTTTTTATTCAGGTACATCATTTTCATCATGCCCAGCATAATCAAGGTCATTGCGCTAATCATCAGCAAAGTCATATAAAATCTGGTCATATTGATATAAACATGATCGAACTGGTCAACGTTCAGGTAACATTATCGCATACATCGCCACAAAGGAAATGAACAGCATCAATGCAAACTTTTTATAATTACCTTTTTCCATTTTTTTAATGTTTTTAAGTTAATGTAAACAAGCAGCTATCTGTGATAGCGTTAACCATACAAATAGCCGCTTATTTAATGTTTATTAAACGGCAGTAGCCATTTGCTCGCAAGCATCCGCGCATTTACGGCAAGCTTCGGCACATGCCTTGCAGTGCTCTGCATCATGCTTTTCACATTCGACTGCACAAGCTTTACATACATCAGCACAAACCCGGCATAAATGGGCGCTGTACTCACTGCCTAAACTCATAAGCTCAGCGGCAGAACGGCAGATGGCGGCACATTCTAAATCCAGCTGAATACATTTGGCCATCATTTTTACATCTTCTTCCTGAAGGCAAGAGGTAGCGCAATGGCTACAGGCTACCGCGCAGGCCGCGCAGGCATCAATACAATCCTTAAATTTTTGGTTTAACATAATTTTACTTTTTTTATGGTTAGATATTTAATTGATTACTTGTTTCCGTTGGCAAGCAGCCAGTCCTGAAACTGCCCTATCTCTTTTTGCTGTTCATTAATAATATTTGTCGCCATTGTTTTCATGCTGCTTTCCTGCCCGTGTATTAACTCCAGGCGTGAATTTTCTACGGCACTCTGATGGTGGCCGATCATGAGTATGGCAAAGTCGTGATCTATTCTTCCATCTATAATTTGAAGGTCTGCTTGCTTGGCGCCCTTTTGCATGGTCATCATTTGCATAGTATCAAAATCCGTATCATTTCCATGCGGAGGATGGGATTGAAGGAAAGCGGTTAATTGCGCAATTTCCGCCTGTTGGCTTTTAATAATGGATTGTGCCATTTGTTTCATCGTGGCATCGCTACCGCTTTTAAGCTCCAGGTTTGCCATATCAATTGCCCCCTGGTGGTGCATACGCATCATCAATGCAAAATCATTGTCCGGGTCTTTCGTCAGTTTCATGGTATCCATTTTGGCCATCATCTGGTGCATAATCGCCATCATTTGATTTTGGTCATGCGCTTGTACGACCAATCCATTGTTGTCTTTTTTACAGGCATTTACTACAATAATAAATGCGCAGATTACTGAGATTTTAATGATGTTTTTCATAATATTACAATTTATTCGTTTACAAATTTTACATTTTCATTTTCATCAAACGGGGGTATAACCTCAAAAAGACTTCGCCTCCCATCGGATTTTTACCGTACAAGCTATTAAGCCTGTTGTCAGGACTATAGTAAGTAAGCTGGCCGCCCGCAGCCAGGTTGAGCGACCCTATATGCAATACATCATAGTTTAAGCCCAGAGTAATCGCGTTAACCGAAAAGATAGAGTTATCGCCATACACCATTGGGTTGAGCACAAGCTCCTCCGTCGTTTTTTGCACAAACTCGTACCGGGTATATAGGTCAAGCTTTTTGATGCGCAGGTCGCCTTCAAACAAGGCGGAGTTATCACCCTGCTGGCCGGGGGTTTTGTTCAAACCCCAAAGCGCAGTTGCATTAAAGGTTTTTTCATCACCAAAGGGCATGCTGTAACTTGCTGATGCTGTGGTGCGGTATACATCCTCATCAGGTCTTAGTTCTTCAGGGCTTTTTATAAAACCATGGGAAACCTGTAAAGCCCAATTCGCTGAAGGATTAAAATTCAATCTTCCGCTCCAGGAATCAAACTTGGGCTTGTCGAAATTATACCGGTTCTCGTTCGGCTCTCTGCCGGTAAAGGAGGAAGCTTCAATCTTAAACTGGTCATAACGAAACCCTAAAGTGGCCACGCCAAAAGTAATATGGGTAGCATCTGACCAATGATGACTAATCGGTGCATCAGGATTAGACATGGCCGACGGGCGGTGCATAAAAGCAACCGGGCCTAAAGCGGGTTCGCCCGGATAACCTACATAAATACTCAAATCAGTTTTTTTAGAAAAAGCATAAGCGTAACTGGCAGACAATTCACTAAACAGATCATGCGGATGCTGATGGTCTATCAGTGGTTGCCCCTTCCAGCTTTCTCCTGATTGGAATAATAACGGATAACCGCCGCCCCCTTCGGTTATGGCATCGAGCGACATCATCAGGTTAAAATGCAGCAAGCCGTTTTTGCCAATCTGGCGCTGCGCCATGCCCATAAACCAATTGGGCGCGTCAACCGCATGGTCTCCCCGGCTTCCTTTATTGAATAAGTCCTGTTTGGTATAGCGCGGGGCAATATTGCCATGTAGCATATAACTCCATTTGCCGCTATTGAGCATAATGCCGTACATAGGCGAGGCATCGGGTAGCCAGCTGGTACCTGAGCCGTCCCTGGTCATGGGCAGGTTAAGCGATTGAGAACTGGACATCATTTTCATACCGCCCATATCCATACCCTTCATGGAAGGATCACTCATGTTCATCCCTTTCATGGAACTGCTGTCTTTCATTTTCATGCCAGGCTTCATTTGCATTTTAGAATGATCCATCTTCATGGGTTTCTTTATTTTTTTATGCCTGGTGGTATCCATGTTCATGTGCTTCATGGAGGTATCGCTCATCTTCATTTTTTGCTGAGCACCTGCTGCAATGGCATATCCCGAAAACAGGATAGCAATAATTATTACTCTGTAATTCATAGGTAGATTTCTTAAATTTTTGTCTAACGGTTTCCTGGATGCCTTGTCAGATGCCTTATATTGGCTTGGCGTTAAGCGTATCCATATTTGCCCTGCCGTGGCCGGCTTGTTTCCAGGCACCAATAAAGAAATTACGGCCAAAGAAGAATAAAACCGGAGCTGTCAATGCCATCATGATATAATTGTCATCAGGCAGGTCCATAAAAAACATCCCGGTCAAAACAACAGGTATCGTTAATAGGACGGCCCAAGTGATCTTTGTTTTTAGCAGCTGATAATTGTTTTGCTGCGCTTCTTCCTGTAAGGCTTTGCCGTTTTCTGTATCTAAGATGAGGTCGTAACCGACAGACTGAACCGCTTTTTGAAAAACAACAGGCTGTATAATCTGGGGGTGAAAAGCAACTTTAACGGACTGGCTGGCATAGTTGACCTCTGCTTTATCAACACCTTTTTGTGCGCCGATCATGGATTCTACGCTTGCCGCACAGCCGGCACAAGTCATCCCGGTAACTGGGAAAATAAGCGTTTGGGTATCTGAGTGCATGGTTATTTATTTACGGTACAAATTTACCACGAACCAACAGGTAATCCTTTACATCATTCTGCTTAAAATTTATACAATTTGAAGATTTTGACGTTCCTGGCTTTGTTTATAATTGAAGTTGTTTAAACTTTTGATTTTGGGTTTGAGCCTGTTTAAATCCAGATCAGAAATAGCTATAATGCTTCTTTTATGCCTGTAAATTTTGTGCCCATATTCAATACCGAAACAAAAAGCCTAAAGGTTTCCTGTTTTTTTAGGTGATAAAAGAAGCATCTAAAATAAATTGAACGAAATTTAAATAAGCTTAACTTAAGTTTAAACACTTCAATTATTGTAATTTTTAATAATTAAACTGGTTTTTACGCACAGGGACTTCCAGTTCAATTTTCCTGCTTCCAAACAGGTTTAGCTGATATTCTGCTGAAGGTAACCCTTGTCCCCCAATAGTATGAAATTCTGAAACTGTGTCTCGCTATTCTTTAAGTAGGGTTATCGTGTATAGATGCAGGACTGGGGTCCAATCTTTGAAAAACTTACCCATTATCATTGTTAACATTTTCTTAACGCAATATAAGCAATTTATAAACAATGCTGAATTATTTTTGAATCGAAAGCATTTCGTAGTTTCATGTAGTTACATACTGCGAGCTATCTATTGTTTATGGCATCAGTGATCAAAAAAGATACAATTAAAAAAACCGTTACTTTATGTATTGCTTTTGTGTATTTTATTTTTGCTTGCGGCTATATAATCCATTGTGCAAGAACAGTTAAATCTGTCGGTTTAACATTTACTTACGACAAGGTATTTAAGAACGGAACTTCAAAATCTTTACCTAAACTGAATTCCAAAAACAGTCAAAATCCTTTCAGTGGCAAATTTCTAAGCCGGCCCCGAGTGGTATTTAATGACAAAACTATTATTGTTTTAAGTACAGCCGTATTAATTCTTTCCATTCTATCCTTTTTTATCTTTCAACAAAAGGTTTCTCAATTTCGTTATCATCATTTCTTCAAAGCGCACAGTTCAGCAAGCCTGATAGTTTTCTTCCATGTCTGGAGAATTTGAATTTGATCTATATTCTGTTAATCATCTTACCTTTTGCTTTTATTTAAAAAATGGCAGACTACAGTTTGACCGACTATTGATTAAACTTTTTTAAGTTTTCTTGACATAGTTTAGATGTGTCATACAACAGCCTATTTCCTACATTTTTCAATAAAATTTAAACAATTAATTTTTAATTTCATGAAAACAATTTACTATTACGTAAAAATTGCTTTTCCAATGATCATTTGCCTGGTGGTCGGAACAAGCGTGTTTGCACAGCAAACAAAAATTATTACAGGCAAGATACTTGATGCAACCGATCATAGCAATATCATTGGTGCAAGCATTAAGGTAAAAGGTTCAAACCATGGGGTTTCGTCAGACGCCAAAGGAAATTTTAAAATTTCTGTTTCTCCTAATGCTACAATAGTTATTACTTACATTGGCTATGCCACTAAGGAACTACCCGCTTCACAAATCCAGGAAACCATCTTTTTATCACCAGACGCCAAAGCCTTAAGTGAGGTAGTTGTTACCGCTCTTGGTATTTCCAAGCAAAGTAAAGCTTTAGGTTATGCTGTTCAAACCCTAAGTGCCAAACAGATTTCTAGCGTCCCTGACCCCAATTTGGTGAATGACTTGCAGGGAAAAATAGCCGGGGTACAAATTACCAATGGGTCTGCAGGCGTGGGTTCAACCTCAAGGGTAGTTATTCGGGGTGAAAATTCATTCAGTGGTACCAACCAGCCATTATTTGTAGTAGATGGTGTGCCAATTAGCAATGATACTTACTTTAATGATGCCATTAATAATTCATCCAACCAGGGAACCTGGGCAGAAGTGGACTGGGGTAACGGTGCTGCAGATATTAACCCGAATGATGTTGAAAAAATGACCATCCTTAAAGGGCCGACAGCTGCAGCCTTATACGGTTCGAGGGCGGCGAATGGTGCAATTGTTATCACAACTAAAAAGGGGAAATCAAACAACGGTCTTGTAGGGATAACCTTTAATACACAAACTACACTTGAAAGTGTAATGCGTTTCCCGAAACTTCAAAACCAATACGGTGCTGGTAATGGCAATGTAGAATATAAATACGTAAACGGCGGTGGTTCCACAGAAAACAACATCGCTAATTTTGGCCACGCCTTTGATCCGAACTATTTGGTAGTACAGTTCGACAGTCCGCAAGGGCCTTATATGGCAGCTGATCTTAATGCAGTAAAGACATTGCCAGCCGGCACATTACCTACCGCAACGCCATGGATACCCCATACCGATAACATCAATAAGTTTTTTGGAACTGGTGTAACTACACAAAACAATATTGCATTTTCAACCGGGGACGATAAAAACAATTACCGGTTTTCAGCAGGAAATCTTTATAACCACGGCCTGGTAGGGAATATTGATTTGATACGCAATTCCTTCTCTTTTGGTGCTACTAATAAATATACAGACAAATTAAGTTCAAACGTTTATTTCGACTACATCAACAGCTATAGTGATAACCGACCAAACATAGGCTATGGCTCAGAAAATGTTATGTACACGTTTCACGGCGTGTATGGTATGCCCTTGAACATAAATATAGAATCGTTGAAAAAAGTATGGGCATCTGGCCAGACAGACTTAGCGCAGTTTCGCTATTGGAATAACCATGATAACCCGTATTTAACCGTCAATGACAATACCAATAGTTTCAAAAAGAACCGCATTATTGGTAATGCCCAATTAAATTATCAGTTTACACCAGAGCTGAATGCTTTTGTACGTACAGGCATAGACAACTACACAGACAACAGGGAAGGCAAAAGGGTTTTTGGTACAGTGAGGTTTCCTAATGGTGGCTTCAGAACCGATGATGTTACTTATGTGGAGAACAACACCGATTTTTTATTAGATTTCAAACCAAAGAATACCGGTGAGTTTCATCTGAATGTTGCTGGAGGTGGAAACCGTTTTAAACAAAGTGTCAACTACATCCGCAATATTGCCAACTCTTTAATCGCGCCTAACTTATATAATTTTAGCAATGCTTTAACTTTGCTGCCGCCAGAATTGATTAAACAAGAAAGGGCTACCTATAGTTTATATGGATTTGGTGATCTTGATTACAAGAATTTGGTTTACCTAAATATAACCGCCAGAAATGATTGGTCAAGCACACAGCCTGTAAATAAAAACTCGTATTTCTACCCTTCAGCATCTTTAAGTGCTATCGTATCGGATATCTTTCATATGCCAGAACCCATTTCGTTATTTAAAGTGAGGGCATCTGCTGCACAAGTTGGGCATGATGCTGACCCTTATTCCATAAATAATACCTACACAACCAACACCCCTTTTAACAGTGCGCCTTTAACAACCATAACCAATACTTTAGCCAATAGTAATTTAAAACCTTCAACCACAAATTCGTATGAAGCGGGATTTGAATTACAGTTACTAAAGGGTAGAATAGGCTTGGATGCAACCTATTATATTTCTGACACCAAAGATGAAATAGTACAAGTTCCTGTGCCTATTTCATCTGGGTTCACCGCAGCTTATGTAAATGGAGGTAAAATCAGGGATAAGGGTATCGAAATTGTATTAACAGCAGCTCCATTGCGTTCAGAAAATGGGTTAAACTGGAACACCACTTTTAACTTCAGCCATGATGTATCTACAGTTACCGGGTTACCAGAAGGACTAAGCAGTTATAAATATGCCGATGTAACACAATATGACCGTTATTTCAGATCTATACAATATAATGCTGTTGTAGGGGAACGCTTTGGAAACATTTATGGCCGTTATTTTAAACGCTCGCCAGATGGACAAATTATTTATCAAAATGGCTTGCCCGTTACCTCTAATGAAACGGATCGTAGGGTTTTAGGTAATTATAATCCTGATTTTATGTTAGGATGGTATAATACTTTTAACTATAAGAACTTCAATTTTGATATGACTTGGGATTGGAGACAAGGCGGCAGTTATTATTCTTATACCGAGTTAGGCCTTTTACAAGGCGGGATGTCTCCATTAACACTACCTGGCCGTGCTGAAGGTGGGATAATCGGACAGGGGGTAATGGATGATGGCACAAATACAGGCCATTTTGTGCCTAATACTGTAAAAGTAACTGCTGCTAACTACTACACAAACGGCCTTTATAACCCGAATAATAACGAGGAATTTATGTATAGTGCTACCTATGTAAAATTGCGAGAAGTTAAATTGGGTTATACGTTCAAACACATTTTAGGAAACCGTTCAGCAGCTAATTTGAATGCATCTTTAGTTGCACGTAATTTGTTGTTATTTACCCAAAACAAAAATGTGGATCCCGAAAACCTTGCCTTACGAGGTAATAAGATACTTCCTGGTATCGAGTTTTTAAGCTATCCAAGCACAAGAAGCTATGGCTTTAATATCAACTTTACCTTCTAACAAATCAAGAGAACCAGAAATGAAAAATATCATAAAATATCCAATAGGTCTTGTCATTCTTATAACAGTGGTTATAACCTCATGTAAAAAAGAATTCCAAAAATTGAACACCAATCCAAATACCCTGGAGGTGCCTAATGATCCCTCATTGTTAGGTAATATTGAAGTCAATACTTTTTTTAATTCAGCCTATAATGCTTGGACGTTGGGTAATGGAATGAGTCAGTATGCCACGTTTAGTCAAAGTTATTATAACACTTTGGCACGTTATATCCCGGCATCTAATCAGCCTTACTGGCAAGTATTATTTACAGACGCGAGAGATGCTAATCAAATCATTGCCGATTCAAAAGGGAATGGCAACACCTCCATGCAAGCGGTAGGAATTATTTTAAGGGCTTATTCCTTTGCACAGTTAACTGATCTCTGGGGAGATATCCCTTTCAAAAATGCTTTAAAAGGTCAAAATGGGAATTTTGCGGCTTCCTATGATGGTCAGCAGACAGTTTATACAGATGCGACTTTAGGTATAATACCGTCTCTTAGGTCAGCAGATAGTTTATTAAAAACTTCGGTAACAGCCATAACGGGTGACCTTGTTTACGGTGGAAACGTGATCAAATGGAGAAAGTTTTGCAATGGTTTACGTTTAAGGTATTTACTTAGGGCATCGTCTAAGTTACCTTCTGCATCTGCCGAAATGCAGCAAATAGTAACAGATGGAACTATATTCCAAAACGCATCCGAAAGTGCTGAATTAACCTTGCCATCATCAGTTCCGTATGCTTTTCCGAGCCTTACAGAAAGGTCCGGTGATTATAGTATCAAATACTTGAATATCTTACTTTATAATGCTTTTGTGAATACCGGTGATCAACAAAGGCTGTCACTTTTGTTCGCAAAGAATGTGACCAATCAAAACGCAACTGGATTTAGTTTTAGTTATTATGGAGGGATGCCAATTGTAGCAGATGCCAATACGGCACAGGTAGCTAGTTCCTCTGGTTTTAATTCTGCTATATTTTTAAGTAACCCCGCATCCCCTGTATTAAAAGCACGAGTAATAACCTATCAGGAAGTACAATTTATTTTAGCTGAAGCGAGTTTAAAAGGCTTAATCACAGCCGGAAGCCCGTCTACCTACTATTATAATGGCATCACTGGGGCTTATGCTGATTATGGCCTTGATGCTACCTCTGCAACTACCTATGCAGCAAATCCTCGCGTGGTTTACAACCCGGCTACAGCACTTAATCAAATCATTACCCAGAAATGGATTGGAAATCTAAATGTAGGCTTTGAAGGTTGGATTGAGTACAGGAGGACTGGCATACCTGCATTTGATGCAAGTTCTGCAAATTTAAATAGTGGAAAAATTTCTTCAAGGTTTATCTATCCGACAGATGAACAAACTATTAATGCAAACAATTACAATGCAGAATTAAAAGTTCAGGGGGGAACAGATAACCCTAATTATAAAGCCTGGTGGGAAAAATAAATTAATCAAAACAAGGGCTTAATAAAACGGGGGCTTGTTTTCAGCTTGTAAGACAAGAGAAGTAACAATATGAAAGGTATTAAATTTAATATTAATATAGATAAATCCGTTATTAAATTTTCAAATTTTGCCAGGGCTCTGGCATTACCAGTAAGAGTTTGTACAATTAGGGTTATCCTCGAAAATGGCAATGCGGCAACCAGGGAAATGCTTCATCAAATTCCTTTCAATGAAATAACTGTTAATAAACATATTAATGAGTTAAAATATTTAGGCATAATAAAGAGTGTGCGTAAGGACAGGATCACTTTTTTCTCTGTAAACGAGGACGTTTTTATTCAGATGTGCAACAATTTTCTAACGCTGTTTGAATCTATAGGGCAATTGAATGAGGAAGCTAAATCAATAGTTTCCCGCCCACGATTGAAAAGGAAACGTGCTATTGCTATAGTTGAAGAAGCACCAATTCAGCGGTTCGGGGAATATATTAAAGAAAAAAGAAAAGCGATGGGTATTTTGCAAGACGACCTCTCCATTAAACTTAAAATAGACCGCTCTCAACTTAGCAAAATAGAATGTAATAAAAAAACATTAAAACCTAAAAAAATTAAAACATTAGCCGAACTATTGCAGATACCCCTAACTGAAATTACTAAAATTTATTATCAGGATAAAATGCTGAAACTAAATAATGAAAACGAATCTATATTAAATGCTTGAAAATATCCAGAATTCGAAGGCAAGCAAATTTTCCAAGACGTTGCCAAAAAAACAATTCCCCCCAATATAGGTTTAGGTCTGGCTTTTATTTGCCTTTTATTTACAGCTTAATATCCGAACGGGTGCTCTCTGTGCGTTCGAGTATTGTAGCTTAACCAATTGTCCACCTTTTTGTTGCAAGTCCAGTTCACGGGATCTATATCTGGTGAGGTCAGCTGATTAGGGTAAAACCTTTGATGCTGCCCAAAAATTGGGCAATGGTACATGGAAGTTAAACGCATGCCCTATGGATGGAGGGGATTTGGCTTTTAATGCAAATAATTCTATCAGCACAACTTGGAGAAGAAAGGGAAATATCTATTACACAAAACCAGGGGAAAATGAAATTGATCTGGGCACCGGAAGGGATTGCAGTATAAGTACCATAGGCAATCAACCGCTTGTTGCAATGTCAGATAATGGTACTTTAAAACTGAAATATATAGGCACCAATAAAGAGATCAATATAGGTAAAGGCAATTATCTGAAAGTGACTGTGCTACCTGATCATCAGCTGTTATGTGTTTGGGAAGAAGAAAATGCAATCAAAACAAGAAAGATATAAGCATAGTTTGATTGGCTATCGGGTATGCTTATAACTTGAGCAATTCATTTGTATTTTAAGAGCCTGTTTAAATTTATATCGGAAAAATTCATAGTGCTTCTTTTAGCCCTATAAATTTTGTGCTTGTGTTTTGTACCGATACAAAAAGTATGGAAGCTTCCTGTTTTTCATACGATAAAAGAAGCATAAAAAATATTTTGAATAAAATTTAAACAGGCTCTAATATTATGAAATTAAAGCTGGTCGGGTATTGTAGGTCATGCTGATTTAAATCATTATGTTCATATCGAAGTTGTTTAAACTTTTGATTTTGGGTTTGGGCCTGTTTAAACCCAGGTCAGAAATATCTATAATGCTTCTTTTATGCCTGTAAATTTTGTGCCCATGTTCAATACCAAAACAAAAAGCCTGGGAGTTTCCTATTTTTTAGGTGATAAAAGAAGCATAGAAAATCAATTGGACAAGATTTAAACAGGCTTAAATTAAGTTTAAAAAACTTCATCATTAATGTTCGGTATAACGTAAAAACACTTTAAGTTGAGGTATTATGCGGTAAAAACGTAATTCTGCACAAAGACCCTGACAGGGCTGGTGCCATGAAAATCCTAAATTCGTTTTGGCTGATAGCATCCTTGAACAGATAGGCAAGGCGATTGAAAAATGACTGCCTGTTTAAGCGGTATTCATCTTTCCATTCTTTTTCATGAAAAACACGGACAGCGCTAAAAGGAAAAGCGAAATAATTCCTCCGTATAAAAAATTTTTTTCGGGGAAATGACTTCCGGTAAAACCGGCAACAGGGTAAGCAATAGCCCACCAAAGATGGGAAAAAGCAAAATGAGAGCCATAGACTTTCCCCTGTTCATTTTCCGCGATGTTTTCACCGATCAATGTTTCAGACGGCATTTCGGCCAGGCTTTGACCCAAACCCGCAAAAAGCCACAAGACAAGCATCACCGGATAACCCACGAAATTGGTGATCGAAATCGTTATTGCCAGTACTAAGGCACCGACAATAAGGGACAACCTTCTGGTTTTGGTTTTATCTAAACTGCCAGCGACAAAAGCGGCAATACTGGCACCAATTCCAAAGGCCGCCATCACCCAGCCATAATGTTTGTCATCCAGGTGAAGCCCACTCTTGATATGCCCAACCGTGTTGACCAGTATCTGCGCCCCGGCGATTGCTGAAACAAATTCTATAAACAGCGCAAACCGGATCAACGGGTTTTTAAATAGGAGCCGGATGCCTTTAATAGCATCGTGCCAGGCTGTAAAAGTCTTTTCCTTTGATTTGACAGGCCGCTGCAATTTATTCGCCGGTAATAGCAGGATAAGGATTGCCGCGATGACAAACGAACCTGCATCAATAAAAAAAACCTCCCTTGCGCCGAACCAAACGGCCAGTATCCCTGCAAGACCGGGCCCTAAGACCCCAAGGATCTGAAACGTCGCTGTTGACAAACCCACGGCCTGCCGGTAGTGTTCATGATCGACCACCTGCGGTATCACCGAACGATAAGTAGGCGTAAAGAAAGCGTTGAACACATTAAGCAAAAATACCAACCCGTAGATCTGCCATTCCTGGTTTACAAAAGGAAGGCAGGCTACTATGGCCATACGAATAAAATGTGTAGTGTATAGAATGGTTTTTCGGCTCATCCGGTCCGCCAGAACCCCGGCAAACGGGGAAAATATAATAAATGCGGTTACCCGCAGGGTTAAGGCGGTTGCCAGTATGATGGCTGATTTTTCTTTGCCAAACTGATAAGACAATAGTGCCAGTCCCACCCATGTAAAAGCATCACCCAACAGGCTAATGGATTCCGCAAAATAAAGTCCGGCAAAAACCCTGTTCTTCAGCGCCACGAAAGGCTCCGCTAAAGCAGATAGTTTACTACTCCTCATCGCCGGTATTTTTAAGCTTCATCAACAAACTGTAAGCTCCTTTTGTTACAAAGGACAAGCTGCGCAGTTCCGAATTGGGGGCATTCAGTTCCACATGTCCGTCTTTAATCACGCCAGTTTTTACTTCGATCATCTCAAAAGTATTTTTACCCTTTGCCTTAAAAGCATAGCTCTTATTCTGATAATTAACTATCGCCTCTTCCGGCAGGGTTAGCGCATCGTTGGCCGTTACTTCAATTTCAGCGTTCATGAAAGTACCAGGTAACAGGTTTTTGTTGTATTGTTCAAAGTGGCAATGCACTTCGGTTTTGCGTTGATCGGTCAAATCTTTTCCGATCAAAACTATCGTACAGATAAACTTTTTATCCGGGTTGCTATTGGTGTAAGCAATCACTTTTTGGCCAGTATGCAGCAGGTTAACATCCTTTTCAAATATATCCAGTGCCAAGTGTATATCCCTCGGGTCAACGATCTCGAAAAGCACATCTGCCGGGTTAACATATTTGCCGATGTTTACATTTACCTTGCTCACATAGCCATCAATCGGAGAGCGCACTGCTACGCTTCGGGTAATGTTACCATCACTCAGTTTTTCGGGTTTCAGGCCGATCAGGCGCAGCTTTTCAGAAAGAGAACTGACCAATATCTTTTGACTGGAATAATCAGCCTGGGCCTGCTGAAATAACTTATCACTGGTGGCCTTGCTTTGGTTCAAGTCACGCTGACGCTCAAAATCTTTTTGTGCATAGATCAACCTGGCTTTAGCGGTTAAATAATCCTGTTGGAGTTGAATGAACTGCTGGTCTTCCATAACGGCAATGCTTTCGCCACGGCTCACGTGCATTCCGGGCAATAACTGGCTCGATTTTAAATAGCCGCCCATTGGGAAACTGATGCTGACCATGTTTTGCGGCGGCACATCAATGGCTCCCGTAACTCTTAAAGTACTTGCGACAGGACGGTTAGCCGCGTGGCCTGTATCAATCCCGGCAGTTTTAATTTGGGCATTGGTTAACGTTACCGTTGCGCTGCCCGCTTTTACTGGACTTTCATCAGTTTTTGTTTCTGTTTTGTCCGCATGGGTGCTACAGGAAAACAAAGCCAGGATGGTAAATACTAACGTAGTTTTCTGTATATATAAATTTATAGTTGAGTTCATGTTATTTGACTTGAAGGGAGTTAAGTTGAATAATGGCCTGGTTCAGATTGTTGACCGCATCGGTATATTCACTGCGAATGGTTGTGGCCTGATTAATGAGCAATACATATTCCAGGTAATTCACCTGGCCTCCTGTAAATTGCAGGTTAGCGGTTTTTAAGATGAGGGCGGCATTGGGCAGCCCGCTTTTTTCGTAGTAGTCAACCAACTGCTGGTAGCTGCTCACTTCCGTGGCGGCCTGTTTATACCTGCTTTGCAGGGGTTGTAAACCTGACTGGTAATCCACCTGTGCCTGCTGTTCCCTGATCCGGAATGTGCTCACTTTGTTTCTTTGTGCACCAGCAAATAAAGGCACCGAAATGCCAAGCTGAACAGAAGAAAAGCGGTTGCTGTTATCATAATAGCGGTCAATGCCATTAATCAACTGCGTTCCTCTGAAGCTTTGGTTATAATACCCTAAGTTAAAATCCGGCAGTAATTTTGCTCGTTCTACCTGGGTCTGAGCTTTAAAAATTTGCTGTTGCTGGCTGAGGTATAAAACCTGTGGATGATTGCTTAATGGCGTATCGGCTACAATGGGTAAGGGCAGCTTGAAAGATGTGGTTTCGGCTGGTAATCGATTTTGGTATTCAGCAATACTTTGAAGCGTTCATAGGCAATCATCAAATCTGCATTGACCATTTCAGTTTGCCGGGCAATCTGCCCACGCTGTGTTTCTGCGGTGGTCTTTTCTAGGATATTACTCTCTCCTTTTTCATAACGCAGGCTGGCATTTTTAACAAATAAGGCATAGGTGCTGTCGGCACTTAATAGTAATTGCTGCTTTTGTTTCAGGTAGAGTATATTGTAAAATACTTCGGTCACCATCCGTTCCATTTCGCGCTGCCGTAGTTTGACATTCAACACGCCTGCCTGGTATATAGTATTAAGCAGCGCCTTCTGTCGCGTATATACCGTTGGAAAATTAACCGACTGTACCATGGCGATCCGGTTGTCAGTGTAGGCGCTGTTGATATTGCCATATTCGCCCGTAATATTTGTCCTGGGGATGGTTATGCCGGTGCCGATACTCTTTTTAAGATAATCCGCATTCAGTCTTTCGCTTTTCAGGCTCAGATTGTTCTTAACTGCGGTGTCGATAGCCGCTTTCAACGTTATAGGTGATTGTGCTTTGGCATTGCCCGCAAGCAGGAACGATGCACCTATAAGGAGTATTACAGTTGTCTTAACAGGTAATTTCATGGCTTTTCCTTTCTCAAAGAGGATATATAAAATAGGCAGTACAAACAAGGTGAGCAAAGTAGCCGTCATTAAACCACCGATCACTACGGTAGCCAGCGGCCGCTGTACCTCGGCACCGGATCCATTGCTTAAAGCCATTGGTAAAAAGCCTAATGAAGCCACAGAAGCCGTCATTAAAACCGGCCTTAAACGGAGCTTGGTGCCCTCGAAGACAATGGCGCGCAGATCGTCCCAGCCTTCCTTTCTCAGGCGTTTAAATTCAGAGATAAGCACTAATCCATTCAATACCGCTACTCCGAATAAGGCGATAAAACCAACCCCGGCACTAATGCTGAACGGCATTCCCCGGATAACCAGGGCAAGGATACCGCCGATAGCTGATAACGGAACCGCGGAGAAGATCAGCAACCCCTGTTTAACCGAACCAAAGGCTAGGTAAAGCATGAGTAAGATGAGCAGTAGGGATACCGGAACGGCAATGGTCAGTCGCTCTTTTGCAGCGTTCAGGTTTTCAAACGCGCCGCCGTAAGTGGTATAATAACCGGGGGGGCAATTTGATGTGGGTATTTACTTTTTGCTGTAATTCTTCCACGATGCTTTACACATCCCTGCCCAATACATTAAAGCCGACGATGATTCGCCTTTCGGCATTTTCGCGCTGGATTTCGTTAGGCCCTTCTTCAATTTTTACGTCAGCTACCTGCTGCAAAGGGATCTGGCTGCCGCCGGGTGACGGGATGAGCAGGTCCTGTACATCGCTTAGCTGTTTGCGCTGTTCGCCTGCCAGGCGCACCACCAGGTCAAACTTTTTTTCGCCTTCATAAACCATACCACTGCTTTGCCCGGCAAATGCGGTATTGACTACTCTGTTAATATCTTCCACGTTCAGGCCATACTCGGCAATGGCCGCTCTTTTGTACCGGATTACGATCTGCGGCATACCCGTAATACTTTCCACGTAAATATCACGAGCACCTTTGATACCACCTGCAATCGCGCCCATCTTTTTAGCATACAGAGCCAGCGTATCGAGGTCCTCACCGAAGATCTTGCAAACCACATCCTGCCTTGCGCCGGTCATCAGTTCGTTAAAACGCATTTGCACCGGGTACTGGAACCCAAAGGTTACCCCCGGCACGGCTTCCAGTGCTGTGGACATTTTTGTGGTTAGCTCATCAAAGGTTTTTGCCGACGTCCATTTACTTTTATCTTTCAGGATCACCATCATATCGCTGGCATCAATCGGCATCGGGTCGGTCGGTATTTCGGAGCTACCTGTTTTACCTACGACCTGTTCCACTTCAGGGAATTTCTCTAACAGTATCCGCGAGCCGCTGGATACTGCATTAATGGAAGTTTGCAGGCTGCTGCCCGTTAGTACCCTCGTTTCAACCGCAAAATCGCCTTCTTCCAGTTTAGGGATGAACTCGCCTCCCAAGCGGGTTAAAACAAACACGGCAACAATAAAGGATACAGAGGCAATGGCAATAACCATTTTCGGATGTTTGATCACCCGTTCGAGCGCATAATGATAATGCTGCTGGAAAAACGCCATCATGTGGTCTGGCCAGTTCATGGTATTTTCTGTCTTGCGGCTTAAAAACAAACTGCTCATTACCGGCACGTATGTTAATGAGAGGATAAATGCACCGATCAAAGCAAAGGCTACCGTTTGCGCCACAGGCTTGAACATTTTGCCTTCAATGCCCTCCAAGGTGAAAATGGGAATATAAACGATCAGGATAATTAATTCTCCGAATACCGCCGCGTTCCGCATTCGGGTAGAAACGGTAACCACTTCCTCGTCCATTTCTTCATGACTGATCTTCTTCCGTTTTTTCAGGTGTACTTCGTGCATGATGGCCTCAACAATGATAACTGTTCCATCCACGATCAGCCCGAAGTCAAGCGCGCCCAAACTCATCAGGTTACCTGAAACGCCAAACAGGTTCATTAAGATGACCGCGATCAGCATCGCCAGCGGGATGACCGAAGCAACCAGTAAACCGGCCCGTAAATTACCCAGAAAAATGATCAGTACAATGAGTACAATAGTAATCCCTTCCAGCAAGTTATGCTCCACGGTGGTAATGGCATTATTGACCATTTTGGTACGGTCAAGGAAAGCATCGATTACTACGCCCTTGGGTAAGGTCTTTTGAATTTGAGCCACCTTTTCCTTGACCGCTTTGATCACCTCGTTACTGTTCGCGCCTTTCAGCATCATCACAACTGCGCCGGAAACCTCCTGCTTGCCGTTCCAAGTCATTGCACCATAGCGGGTTGCATGTCCCAAACGGGCTTCACCAACATCACGGATCAATACTGGTGTGCCGTTAGGTAGGTTTTTCACGACGATACTGCCAATATCTTCTATCGAGCCAACCAAACCTTCGCTGCGGATAAACAGCACCGTTGGCCCACGTTCAATGTAAGCGCCGCCCGTGTTGTTATTATTCTTTTGCAGGGCGTTGAAAATATCCGTAATGTTCAAATTATTGGCTTTTAGCCTATCCGGATTGACGGCAATTTCATATTGTTTCAGGTAACCGCCAAAGCTGCTGACATCCGCTACGCCGGGGATGCCCAAAAGCTGTCTGCGCACGATCCAGTCCTGTATGGTACGCAATTGCATGGCATCATATTTCTGTTCATAACCCGCTTTTGCCCTGACCGAATACTGGTAGATCTCACCCAGACCGGTGGTGACGGGCGCCATTTCCGGCTTGCCAAATGCAACCGGAATTTCTGTGGCGATATCGTTGAGCCGTTCGCTAACTTGCTGGCGCGCCCAGTAGATGTCCGCCTTATCTTCAAAGACAATGGTAACGACCGAAAGGCCAAAACGTGAAAAGCTGCGGATCTCTTTAACATTCGGTATGTTACGGCAGCTTTGTTCAATGGGAAAGGAAATGAGCCGTTCCACATCTGGAGCGCCTAAAGAGGGAGTGCGGGTAATGATTTGCACTTGGTTATCCGTAATATCGGGAACGGCATCTATGGGCAGGCGGTTAACCTCATAAATGCCAAAGCCGATCAGGCCTAGGATAAAAAGGCCGATTATAAGTTTATTCCTGACGGAGAACTCAATGATTTTATTCAACATGAAGAAAGAATATTAACTGTTAATGTTCGGGAAAAGACAAAGGCAAAGCCTAACGCTATGAAAACAGCAGGATTAACAGTGGGAAGGTGGGCCGCGAAGAATGATTTGATCCATGAGCCATCCCGGTGGGCAGGGCTCATTAGGCAGGATCAATGGTTTGATATGTAAAATAAACGGGAAAAGGACAAAGTTGTACTCAGGCTTAGAAACTAAATCAGGGACAATAGCCGGTAGCCAGTTTATAAAAGTGTAGTCAGTATAAAAAGCATGCTCGATTTTAACATGCTCAAGTACATCATGATCGTGATGTTGAATATACTCATCGTGCCCTTCATCGTGATGATGGGCTACCATGTTATGGAACAGCAGCAGGATAAGTCCTGTCGTTAAGAAAAGCCTGCTGATCCATAACTTCATATTGCAAATATATAAAACAGTGCAAGCTTTAATTATTTTTTATAAACATTGAGCCTGTTTAAATTTTGTTCGATTCATTTTCGATGCTTCTTTTATGGCATAAAAAACATGAAATTTCGATGCTGCTTTTATCGCTATAAAATCCAGACACAAAATTTATAAGCATAAAAGAAGCACCATTAATTTTTTTGATATAGCTCTAACTATGTTTTATTAATGCTGTTGACGTAATTGTATAAATGAAGACTTTAAGTTGACAAGATTTTGTAAAGTTATCAGTACGTTATTGGTACAAATTGCCATGCGGAGCTAAATTAAATGTGTGCCAAAAGCTTTAGGCCATTTAACAAATAGTTCAAAAGTTGTCGGATCGGGAACTACTCAATTGAAAACGAGACTGTCTCAAAGGGCAGCTTTTTTCAGAAACATTCATTGACCTTTTATTGTTGGCAATAATTGCCAAATCCCAAAACCGTGTACTCTCTGAAAATAAAAAAGACTGTCCGAAATTTGCTTTCGGAATAACCTCTTTTTAAATTTTACATATGAAAGTTCATTAATCCATAAGTTTGTGCATCAGTAATACTGGTCTATATTAAAAGGACAGCCTTTGATCGTTTCCCTGTCCTTTATTTGTCAGGATATTCGCTATTTCAACAGTTGGGGTGGTTTCCGGCGACAAATTCTTTTCAGGGGGATTACTATTTGAAGATAATGTTTCGGAATTATGGTTTTCACTTGACGGTGCTTCCGGTTTTTTATCAGCAGCTTTCGGATCATTCTCCGTTTCATCAAATACCTTTTTTGCATTTATAAGTGTCATTTCCGTCGTGATCAGGCCTTCAATTTCCAGCTTGATCTTTTGGTAGGTTTCCTGTACATCAGTTTCGTTTACCCGGTTAATAATGGGAATGGGTTTATAAGCGGCTTCCTCTTTCGCTATGGCTTCATGGTCATTTTGTATGGTGCCATGAAACATTTTAAGACTGATCTTTTGATCGGGGTTGTCTGCCACCATACCGACAAATTCACCAGATGAAAAGGCAGCTATCTTTGATGCAGGAATGGCATAATCCAGTTGGGTAGCTTTAGAAAAAGAGGTATCACTGCTATTGATCGTCAGGCTGTTTTTATCCTGCACGATCTTACCAAAGTTTTCGGAAAGTCTTTTAGCTGTATCATTGGTTACCTGTCCGCTGATGATGTTACCAACGATCCCGGTAATTACATCGGCCTGTTCTGCCCCATAATCCTTTTTTAACTGGCTGAAGTCCTGCACGGCAAACGTGGTGGCAATCTTGTTGGAGCGGCCAGTCGCAATAACGGTATCCGGGTTGTTAAAATAGATCGTAGGGAACTCATCGACAAGAAAGCTGACCTTCTGCTGGTTTTTTCGGTTAACCAATTTTAGTGCCTTTGAGCAGTAAAGCGATAAAACAGCTCCATAGATTTGCAACTTCTGCGGGTTATTCCCTAAACAAACGATCTTGGGTTCTTTCGGGTTATTAATGTCCAGCGTAAAATCATTACCTGAAAGGATATAATATAATTGTGGTGAAACAAGCCGGGCCAGGCCAATCTTGGCACTGGCTATCTGTCCCTCCAATTGTGCTTTGGCATCGCGGTTGTAAGCGGAAATGAAAGGGTTGATTAAAGCCCTGATCTCGGGTTCAGTATTCAGTATCGGAAACAGGTAGTCGTAATCGGCCTGCATCAGTTCTATAACATGCGGAAGCGTACAATATTTACCATCTTCATATTTACGCAGATACCAGATAATGGACGTTAAAAAGTTGATGGGGCTTTCCACAAAAAAGTCGCCCTGTTTCTTGATCCACTCGCGGTTTAACCCTAACATAATTGTCCGGCTGGCCTCTGTCGCATCGGTAATATCGTTCATGCTCTGCGGGTCAAGCGGGTTGCAGCGGTGGGTGCGGTTAAGGTCATCAAAATTGATCACATAAAAGGACGGTTTGATTTTGTAGTTCCCTTTGTATTGTAATAACTTGTTATAGGCGATCTTAGAAAGGTCGTCAAACTTGAAATCATACAGGAACATGGTAAAACCCTTTTTGATATGCTGGTCGATAATATGCCGGATCACGAAGTAACTCTTACCTGCACCGGGCGTGCCTGCAACCAACAGGCCCCTGAATGGGTTAATAATATTGATCCATGAACTGCGGGTTTTGCCTTTCAGATTGTATTTGGCAGGTAGGTTAACTGAATATTCGTTTTCGAGCAATCTTTCTTCCTGCGGGAATGTTTCGTTGTCGGTATTTGAAAATATCTTTGTTCAGTTTTTCTTTGAGCAGGCGTGATAAATAAGTGCCGCCAGTTATAATCAGCAAATAACCGATACCGGTTAAAGCCATATAGCATATGGCGATAGTGGCTATATCCGTATGCAGGTAAAAGCATAATACACTGATCCAGTAAATGAGCAGGCCGCTAATCAGGTAGGCCGTAATGTTGCGCCAGTTGATCTTTTCGTCCTTTTTGCCTTTAACGCCAACCAAAGAAATCGCCAGGCAAATCAGCCCGGCCAGCTTGGGTATGAACATATTGGTAAACAAGCCCGTTTTGGCAATATTGGCTACGATGCGGTCAGTAATGGTTGCCGTCCAGTGCCATTTCACAAAAGCCTGATAGCAGCAAATGTAAAAATGAACAGCTAAAATAAATATGCTGATGAGCCTGGTCAGGTCAACGATCTTTCTTAAGCCCTGGGTATCCTCGCCGGTTTGCATAGTAGTCCTCCTTTCTATTCCCGCGACAGGGGAATAAGTTGATTTTTAATGATGATTAAATAATGGTTTCTTATAAAGACAGTCCCGGGTCTTGTTCCTTGCCTTTCTTTTTTTTCTTTTTACGGGTTATGCCCGGGGCAATTTCCGGCTGGTACTTGCCTAAAGTCAGCTGTATAAAATCCGTTCGCGGTTGTATAAACAGGTTAGTTTGTGGTTGTTGCTGCATGGCTTGTTGCTGCTTTTTGTTATCCGGCCTCAATTGATCAGCTGTTTCCCGGCTGCGTTTTTCGGCATGGAGCGCCAACCTATCTTCCAGGTTCCCATTCTTTTGGGCATTGGCATAACGGAACGTTTCTGTTAAGCCCCGTTCAAAATCAAACTTTTGATCAAACAGGTATTCACCGGATGATTTAAAGGCCGAACGGTCGAACTGTCCTAATTTTTTAGAATGTTCGGCATTCTTGCCCCTTGATTTGTTCATGGGGCTCAATTTGATCTTGTTGGTGATGTCCTTTCGGCTGACGATCACCTGAACGTGCATTTGTTCGCCCGGCTTACGTTCACCACGCTTTCTTAAACCCTCTTTAACTTCCGGGTCTTTATGGCTGTAATAACGATGCTTTTCCAGCTTGCCAAACCATAGCAGGTCTTGGGCGCTTTCAATGCCCGGCCTTTTAAAGTTGCGTGCATATTCATCCATGACCGCTACCGCATAAGCTTTTAACTGTTTGGGTGCGCCTAAGTCCCCGTATTTTTCTTTTAGCCAAATGATCTCTTTTTGACTTGGGCTGATATTGATGAGAAAAAACTTAGCGTCGGCTTTGCTTAGTTTAGCAATGTTATGGTCAAGGGCGGTTTGTGCATCCTGTGATAAAATATCGTTTTGCTTGTGGTTAAACCAGTATTCCGGCGCTTTTTCCTTGTCCAGCCGGTTTTCTTTATCCAAATAATGGATAAGAACGCCGCTGCTGCCTTTGTTGTCTGATGTTTCGCTGTCTGTGATATTGATATACATAAGCTTTTATTTAAAGTTTATACCTTGCTGATTTGCTCCCTTGCCGCTTGTAACAAATCCTCTTTATCCTTTGAAGATGTGGTAAAGCTGAAGCTTTCCCTTGCTTTGCTGTACTGGTTTAGTATATATAAGAATTTGCTTTTCAGGGTTTCCTTGGTATCCAGCTTTTCAGCGATCACTTTTAATAGTTTTTCTGTTTCTGAAAATTGGCTGACCAGGGTTTGCTGATTATTGATCAAGTCTTTATTGGCTTTTAATATTTGGGTGTTAAAGCAGTCCAGTATTTTGATCTGTGATTGTACCATCCTGTCAACTTCGGTTTTAACAGGTATCAATACTTTTTCTTCCTGTGCCCGGATGAAACGGATATAAGTATCATGGTTTTTAACCAGCGTGGTTTTTAACACTTCGTCATTGATATCTGCCGGGTCTTTTTTGGTATGGTGAAAATACTCGACCATTTTATTAAAGAACTGGAACTTGCTGAGCTTGAATTTTTGGGCAAGCTTTCCAAGCTTTTCATCGGTGTCCATGGAGAAACGCAAGGTCTTTGAATAGTTATCTTTGGTGCTCATTTTCGGCTGATACTTATAAGTTAACTTATGGTTTTTTCGGGCTTTGCGATGGTCCTGGGGCCACAACTTATACCCGGGGTATAAGTAAAACCCCGTTTGCAGGGCAAACGGTAAGAAAAGTAGGGCCATGCCCAACTTCCGCTTGCTCCAATTTTTTTTCAAAATTGGACGCTCTTAACCCGCATATCGGCTATCGCCCGTATGCTATTTGGTAAGCAGCGCCACGCTGCTCGCCCGGTAGGGGTCGTAGCTTGGCCGGTAGTCGATGTAGCCGTAGGCTACGAGTTCCTTTATACATTTATGATAGGTCGCCACTGATTTGATGCGCGAAAAGCGCATCAGCTTTTTGCGGCTCACCTGGAAGTGGTCGCCGGGTTTATCAGGACTGTAATAAAACATGGCCATGTATAGGCTGATATGGGAGGGCAGCAAACGGTCATCGTTTGCCGCCCTGCGGAGAAACCGGTCTGCCTGGGTTGCTAATTTCATGGGCTTAGTTTTTAATGGTGTTGCTTTCTAGTATTTTCAGGATGTCCCCGTATTTGTAATACAGGATGCTGCCGACGGTGGTATAGGACAGTGTTCCGTTGATACGCAGGTTCTGTAAAGTGCCTGGGGAAATTTTCAGCAGCTTGCGCACTTCGGCACTTTTGAGCCATTGCTTACCGGATTGCTCGGTAGCAGGGCTGATACCGAATTTCTTTAATTCTGCAAACAGTTCGGTCTTGAACTGTTCGAGGTCTTGTTTAGTGATCAAATCTAATGTGGCCATAGTCTTATTTACATTTGGCAGGCTGTTGGCCTGCGGTTTATAATGCAAATGTTGTAAGACTCCAAAAGGGAAGTTGGGTTATTTAGGGGTATCCCTAAAATAAATAATTGAATTGCACCTAAGTTATATTTTGTTTTCAGATATGTTCGATTGGTAAAGTACATCAATTAACAGGGCGAGCTTGTTTTTAAACTTTTCAAAAGCGGCGTTATCCAAGTTCTTTATATCCCTGCCCTTGCCGAAATGGGCAAACAGGAACCATTTGAAAAGTTCTTCCTCTAAAGGGCTGAATGGTTCCTCACCAAATAGTTCTTCTAAGGTTTCTAAAGGTGATTGACTGGCATTCATATTCTAAATAGAAAAGCGTTTTAAATTTATTGTTAAGCCTGTTCTATTGAAGCTTTATCAAAATTAATATTTGTTGTGCTAAATCACAACAGTTTTTATATATTATTAGTACAATTTTCCTAATCATTTACGGGAAGAATGGTTAGCGATTCAGATAAAGGAATATTATTACAATTCGGGAAACGGCTCAAGGCTCTAAGGCAATCCAAAAAACTAACCCTGCGAAAAATGGCGCAATTGTGCAATATAGAATATGCCGATATTCAACGTTATGAAACCGGAAAAGTAAATATTACACTTCTTTCTCTTGCAGAACTGGCCAAGGCACTGGAAGTTGAACCTAAAGATTTGTTGGACTTTTTTGCTAAAATCTGACTTAGAATTTCATTTGATTTATATTCCTTACTTTTGCAGTAATGAAGTTCATCGCATTGTTTTTCAGCGTCTACATGACCCTTCTGGCATTTATGCCGTGCAGGGACAGGCAGGATAATACAGCGTCAGCCAATGCGCAAACGACCGTTCAGCGAAGCCATTCCGGTAATAACCAGGCCAACCAGGAAACTTGTTCACCTTTTTGTACCTGTTTGTGCTGTTCAACGGTTCGTACGCTTCAACCTCAAATGATTTTAGAAATCACCATAGCTCATGTATTCCGAACCTATGCGGCACACACTACGCCTGCTATCCAACAGGTGAGCCTTTCTATCTGGCAGCCCCCTCAATTAAGTTAGACCCATTTGTCGTCAAGGCAATTAATGAGCAAAGCGCAAAAGCTTTCTGCTGAAATTTTCATGGTTTAACTTTATTATCATTTCATGTTTGAAAAGATCATTTCATTCTCTTTAAAGAATAAAGTGGTTGTCGGTATCATGACCCTGCTACTCGTAACCTGTGGCATATACTCGGCAGTCACCCTTCCGCTAGATGCACAGCCTGATATTACCAATAACCAGGTACAGCTTATCACGCAGGCCCCGAGTTTGGGCGCGCAGGAAGTAGAACAATTCATTACCGCGCCGATAGAACTGGCGATGGCCAATATTCCCAATATCGCTGAAAAGCGGTCGATCTCCCGTTCGGGTATTTCTGTGATCACTTTGGTATTTAAAGACGAAACGGACATCTATTGGGCACGGCAACAGGTCAGCCAGCAATTGAAAGAAGCGGAAAGTTTGATCCCGCAGGGATTGGGCGAACCTACTTTAGCGCCGATCACTACTGGCTTAGGTGAGATCTACCAATATGTGATCCACACAAAAAAGGGTTACGAAAACAAGTACACACCTACCGACCTGCGCACATTGCAGGACTGGTTGGTACGTACCCAACTGGCCGGAACGCCTGGTGTAGCCGAAGTTAGCGGCTGGGGCGGTTATGTGAAGCAATACGAGGTAGCGCTGGACAATGATAAGCTGAATGCTTTAGGCCTCACTATCCCCGAGATCTTTAACGCGCTCGAAAAGAATAACGAAAACACTGGTGGTTCCTATATCGAACAACGCAGCAACGCTTACTTTATTCGTGGTGAAGGTCAGGTGAGATCGCTGGACGATATTAAAAAGATCGTCGTAAAAAATATGGGCGGCAATCCCATACTCATCCGTGATGTAGCTGCTGTCCAATTCGGCAGCGCGACCCGTTACGGCGCGGTCACCCGTAATGGCGAAGGCGAAGTCGTGGCCGGGATCACGCTCATGCTCAAAGGCGAAAACTTTAACACCGTTATTGAAAGCGTGAAAGAGCGCATGGCGCAGATCCGCAAATCATTACCCGAAGGTGTGGTAATTGAACCATTTATTGACCGTACCGAACTGGTGGGCCGTGCCATTGGCACCGTAGAGCGCAACCTGATGGAAGGCGCTTTGATCGTGATCTTCATCCTGGTATTATTCTTAGGCAATTGGCGGGCAGGTTTGGTCGTGGCGTCAGTTATACCACTGGCCATGCTGTTCGCTTTCAGTATGATGCGCCTGTTCGGTGTTTCAGGTAACCTGATGAGTTTAGGTGCGATAGACTTCGGTTTGATCGTAGATGGCGCGGTAATCATTGTGGAAAGTGTGATCCACCACCTCACCACAGGCAATTATGCCAAAGAAGGTGTCTTGAAGCTTTCTAATGAGCAGATGAATAACGAGGTTAAGGATAGCGCAGGCAAGCTGATGAAATCAGCCGCTTTCGGGCAGATCATTATCCTGATCGTTTACCTGCCTTTATTATCACTGGTGGGCATCGAGGGAAAATGTTCAGGCCGATGGCCGAAACGGTCGTATTCGCCATCATGGGTGCATTTTTATTATCGCTCACCTATGTACCAATGGCCAGCGCTTTATTTTTGAATAAAGACACGACCCATAAAATGAACATCTCCGACCGTTTGATAGACTTTTTGCAAAGGGCCTATCACCGGGCGTTAGTTAGAATATTGAAAGTTAAGATCATCACGGTAACTATTGTTTTTATCCTGTTCGGTGTGGCGATCTGGGCATTCAGCCGGATGGGCGGTGAGTTTATACCAACATTGGAAGAAGGCGACTTGACCGTGCAAATTTCCATGATGCAGGGTACATCACTTTCCGAAGTCGTGAAAACTTTCGGCAAAGCGGAAAAGATATTGAAGGACAAATTCCCGGAACTGAAACAGGCCGTTACCCGTATCGGCAGTTCGGAGATCCCAACTGACCCGATGCCGATGGAAAAGGGCGATATGATGCTGGCGATGAAACCCAAAGCTGAGTGGACATCGGCCAAAAGCAAGGAAGAAATGATCGCTAAAATGGAAGACGCGTTGGCTGTGATTCCAGGTATCAATGTGGAGATCACACAACCCATGCAGATGCGTTTCAATGAACTCATGACCGGCATCCGGCAGGATGTGGCTATTAAGATCTATGGTGACGATCTGGATATACTCGCATCCGAAGCGGAGCAGATCGCTAAAATCATTAAACCCGTAAAAGGGGTCAGCGAACCCTATGTAGAGAAGGTGAGCGGACTGCCACAGATCGCGGTCACATATAACCGGGATAAAATGGCACAGTACGGTTTAAACATCAGCGACCTCAATATGATCCTGCGCACTACCTTTGCCGGGAATGTCGCAGGTGTGGTTTTTGAAGGCGAAAAACGCTTTGATATGGCGGTCAGGTTACAGCGGGACCTGCGGGAAAATATTTCCGGCGTTCAAAACCTGCTGATCCCTTTACCTTCCGGTAACAAAGTACCTTTGAGCCAAGTCGCTGATATTACTTTTAAAGAAGCACCTGCACAGGTGTCCCGCGAAGATGGCAAACGCCGTATTTATGTCGGCTTTAATGTGGTTGGCCGGGATATTCAGACAACGGTAGAAGAAATACAACAAAAATTGGACAAGAGCCTGAAATTACCGACCGGTTATTATATGACTTACGGCGGGCAGTTTCAGAATTTACAGGCCGCTAAGGCCCGGTTGTCCATTGCAGTTCCTACCGCTTTGTTGTTGATCCTCGTTTTATTGTATGTTACATTCCGTTCGGTGAAGGAAAGCCTGCTCATCTTCACCGCTGTACCCCTGGCGGCTATCGGCGGCGTTGCCGCTTTACTGTTACGGGGAATGCCTTTCAGTATCTCTGCTGGTGTCGGCTTTATTGCTTTGTTCGGCGTTGCCGTACTCAACGGCATCGTACTGATCGGCTATTTTAACCAGTTAAAGGAAGAAGGGATGGAAAATATTTATGAGCGGGTGTTGGAAGGCACTAAAGTCCGGCTGCGCCCTGTTTTAATGACTGCATCCGTGGCCTCGCTCGGTTTCCTGCCGATGGCTTTATCGGCCAGCGCAGGCGCGGAAGTACAAAGGCCATTGGCGACGGTAGTGATTGGCGGCTTAATAACAGCGACATTCCTTACCCTGTTTGTATTGCCTTGTTTATATATCCTGTTCTCTGGTAAAGAAGCTAAAAAAGCCAAACTGCCCAAAGCCTTAACTATTGCTTTCTTAGCAGGGGTATTTTCGCTGCTTGGAACAAAGACAAGTTTGGCACAAAGCACACCGCCGCTAACTTTGGATAGTGCAATTTCCATTGCGGTTCGTAATAACCTGCAACTAAAAGCTACCCGATTAAATACAACAAAAGCACGGGTATTACAAAAAACAGCCTTTGACCTGCCCAAATCGGAGATCATGCTCACGCAAGACCCGACCAGCGGGGGCAATATTGATAACGCTATCGGGATCACCCAAAGTTTTGCCTGGCTCGGATTATACAGCAATCAGAAAAAGCTGTTAACCCAGCAAACCTTATTGGCTGAAAGGTCCGGCAGTTTAACGCGGAACGAAATTGTCCGGAATGTTAAAACTGCTTACTATAGTTATCTGCAAGGCCGGGAAACCCTTCATATACTGGCTTACCAGGATAGTATTTACGGGAACTTCATTAAAAAGGCGGAAGTTCGTTTTAAAACAGGGGAAACCTCCAATTTGGAACTGATCAATGCCCGTAATAAATTCCAGGAAGTTCAGGCCTTAAAGATCGCTGCGGAAGCCGACCTGCAAACGGCTGGTTTAAGTTTGCAGCAATTATTAAACACAAGGGAACCGATCTGGCTTGCGGAAAGTAAGCTAACTGCCATACCCATTTCAGCCAGTGATACCATCGCAGTTGCTGCAAATCCGCAGGTCAACTATGACCGTCAGCAAATAGCGGTAGCTGATGCCCGGATCAAAGTAGAAAAATCGAAGAACCTGCCGGATTTTCGTGTTGGCTACAACGAGCAGTTATTGATCGGCGCGTTCAACCCCGCAGGAATTGACCGCAGCTACTTTCCGGGAACCAGGATAGGCGGCATCCAGTTCGGCGTAGGTATCCCGCTATTTAGCGGTAGTGCCAACCGGGCAAGGGTAAAAAGCGAACAGATCGAAAGCCAGATCGCGCAGACCAATTATCAAAACACGCAATCGGTTATCCGGGTGCAATATGAACAGGAACTGGCACAATACCGGAAATACAAACAGGTGGTGAACTATTATTTAGGAGAAGGCTTAAAGCAGGCGGATGAACAGTTACGCATCGTGCAGGTATCTTTTAACTTGGGCGAGATCGGCTATATGGAATATGTAACCAATATTTCAGCCGCAGTTCAAAGCAAACTCAACTATCTTGAAATGGTCAGCCGTTTAAACCAGTCCGCTATACAATTACAATATTTAAAAGGAGAATAACAGAATGAACTATCCAACATATAAAAAGCTATTCATACCGCTGATCGGCTTATTAGTCCTCAGTACGACATTGATATCCTGCTCAGGCGGTAATTCGACGAAAGAAGCGGATACAAAACAAATAGCTAAAGAAGAACCGAAAAAGTACAGCAATGGCATGATTGAATTGACCCCTGAACAAATGCAGGCGGTTGGTATCACGGTTGGTTCCATTGAGCAAAAGAACCTGAATGCGGTGGTTAAAGCCAACGGCCAGTTAGCCGTACCGCCGCAAAATATGGCGAATATCAGCATCTTATCTGGTGGCATCATCCGCAATATCAAAGTTGTCGAAGGCCAGCAGGTACACAAGGGACAAGTTTTAGCGACGATTGAAAACCAGGAACTGGTTAAGATCCAGCAGGATTATTTAGCGGCTAAAAACAGTTTTACCTACGTAGCGGCTGAATACGAACGCCAAACGCAATTACAGGCGGCAGGTGCAGGAACCGGTAAATTATTTCAGTCCGCACAGGCCACTTACAACGCCGAACAGGCCCGGATCAAAGCGTATGAAACCCAGCTCCGCCAGTTAGGCATTGCCGCAAATCAAATATCCGGCGGCCATATCGTTTCTTCATTTCCGCTTATTTCTCCCATCGGGGGAACGGTTGGAACGATCAAAGCGACGACCGGCTCATTTGTACAGCCGGGCACGGCCGTGATGGAAGTGGTGGACAATTCAAAGATCCACTGCGACCTGATCGTCTTTGAAAAAGACCTTGGGAAAGTAAGGCCCGGCCAGCAGGTGAATTTTCAACTGACGAACCAAAATAACCAGCAGATCAAAGGCCGGATCAGCGGTATCAACAAATCGTTTGAAAATGAAAGCAAGGGGGTGATCGTCCATGCCGTGATCGAAAACCCGGACAAACACAACCTGATCCCCGGTATGTATGTGACCGCGCTGATCAGTGTCGGAACGGAGAAAGTCCCGGCTGTACCGCTTGAAGCTGTGATCAGCACGGAAGGCAAGCAGTATATCTACGTGGTTGTCGAAGGTAAAGCAAAAAAAGGCAAAAAAACACCCTGCATTTCAAGAAAACCGAAGTGGGCACCGGGGTTTCGGAATTGGGCTATATCAACATCAAGCCGCTGAGTGATTTACCGTCCAATGCACAGGTCGTAACCAAAGGCGCTTTCTACCTGCAATCTAAAGCAGCAGCCAGTACCGATGAAGAATAAAGCAACTATGAAAGAATTAGAAAGCTGGTTACTCGAAAAAGAGATCAACCCAACCGCGATGCGGTTAATTGTGCTGGATTACCTGCTCAAACAAAATAACGCGGTAAGCCTGACGGATATGGAAATGGGACTGGAAAAAACAGACCGGGTGACCTTATACCGGAGCATTAAAACCTTTGAGGAACATGGCCTGGTTCACCGTATCGATGACGGGACAGGAATTACCAAGTTCGCACTTTGTCAGCCAGCGTGTACCATAGACGGGCACCATGACCTGCATGTTCACTTTTATTGTATGAACTGTGAGGAAACACATTGCCTGCCTAAAACACAAATACCTGAAGTAAAGTTACCGGCAGGTTATGAAAGGCAGGAAACGAGTTTACTTGTCAAAGGAATTTGTTCGGAATGCCGCAGATGAATGCACTACGATTGCAGGTGATACCTGCCTAAATTTGAAAGAGTTGATGATGAATGAAGAAAAATTTGAAGGGTTCGATGATAAATTGAAAGACCTTCGGCCCGAGGTGAAGCAAAAGGCGCTCGAACTAGCTTCTGGTTATGTTCATGAGGGCATGGAAGCAGGCATCGCTTTAAAGAAAGCAATTGCCGAGGCTGAGCTTTGGTTTTTAGATTCGGAAGGCTGATCAATTAAACTACCACGATGAAAGACGAAAAAGAAAACAACGATAAAAAAGAAGCCCCTCAACAGGATAAGCTTACAGAAGACAATAAAAAAGCCATCCATATAAATTCGATCAGCGAAGCCGATAAAGAGCAGAAAGACGATGAGGACGATGACGAAGAAACACTTGACCTGACCAAACCCGCTGAAAAAGATGCGGGCTGGAAAAGTCACTGGCCGTTGCTCTCGGCATTGGCTATCCTCCTCATTATGCTTACGCTGGAGTTCGGCTTTAAATATCAGCCACCCTTTCCGTTTAACCTGGTCATTTTTACCATAGTCTTTTTGCTCGCCGGATACAATGTATTGGGCATGGCTTTCCGCAAAGCGAAACACTTTGATTTTTTCAACGAGTTTTTCCTGATGAGCGTAGCGACTATTGGCGCTTTCTCCATTGGTTCTTATAGCGAGGGTGTCGCCGTTATGGTATTCTATTCTATCGGCGAATGGTTCCAGGATGCAGCAGTCAATAAAGCTAAAAAAAACATCAAAGCCTTATTGGATATTCGGCCTAACAAAGTGACGGTTATACGGGGCGGCAAGACATCGGTGATCGATCCTAAAGACATCAAAATAGACGAGATCATTCAGGTAAAAGCCGGTGAAAAGGTCGCGCTTGATGGCGAACTATATACGGAATCTGCTACATTTAATACCGCCGCCTTAACGGGCGAAAGCAAGCCGGACACCAAAAGGAAAGGTGAAACGGTACTGGCCGGGATGATCAATCTGGACAAAGTTTCCCAGGTGCAGGTTAAATCTTTGTTTCGCGACAGCAAGCTGAGCAAGATCCTTGAAATGGTGCAGGATGCCACTGCCCGTAAATCGCAAACGCAGCTTTTTATCAGCCGCTTTGCAAAGATATATACGCCTATCGTTTTTGCGCTTGCGCTGCTGGTTTGTTTTGCACCTTACTTTTTTGTTGACCCTTATAGTTTTCACCAGTGGTTTTACCGTGCGCTGGTATTCCTGGTGATCAGCTGCCCCTGCGCACTGGTGGTATCCATACCGTTAGGCTACTTTGGCGGTATAGGTTTAGCATCCCGGAACGGCATCCTCTTTAAAGGTTCCAATTTTCTGGATGTTATGACAAAGATCGATACGGTCATTATGGACAAGACCGGCACTTTGACCAAAGGTGTTTTTAAAGTCCAGGATGTTGTGACCAAAGACATAGAACAAAAGGAACTCGTCAGGCTAACCGCTGCAGTTGAACAAAACTCTACCCATCCGATCGCCAAAGCTGTCGTTGAATATGCAGGGGATTCATTTGGGGGATTAAAGGCTAAAGATGTGGAGGAAATTTCAGGTCATGGTTTAAAAGGCTTAGTTGATGGCAAAACTATCCTGGCTGGTAATATCAAACTCCTTAAAAAATTCAGTATCGCCTATCCTGCGGAAATAGATAAGTTGGTAGATACCATTGTAATAGTTGCCGTCAACGACCAGTATGCGGGTTATATCACCATAGCTGATGAACTTAAAGAAGATGCCAAGCAAGCTATAGCACAAATGCACAGTCTGAAATTGCATACCGTGATGTTATCGGGTGATAAACAGGCCGTGGTAGATAAGGTAGCTAAAGCCTTGGGCATAGATAAAGCTTACGGTGATCTGCTTCCCGATGGTAAGGTAGAAAAAGTGCAGGAGTTCAAAAATGCGGGCAGCCGGATCGCTTTTGTGGGTGATGGTGTCAATGATGCGCCGGTTATTGCTTTAGCTGACGCGGGTATTGCGATGGGTGGTTTGGGCAGCGATGCCACCATTGAAACCGCGGACATCGTTATTCAAAATGACCAGCCTTCCAAAATAACGACAGCTATTAAAATCGGGAAGATCACGAACCGGATCGTTTGGCAGAACATCACCATAGCGATGGTAGTAAAGGTTATTGTTTTAGTGCTTGGTGCCGGTGGCGTGGCCAATTTATGGGAAGCGGTGATCGCTGATGTTGGGGTTGCGTTGCTGGCTATCCTGAATGCGGTAAGAATCCAGAAGATGAAATTAGACTAATCAATTCTTAATCTGACAATGATGGCAATTGAAATAGACGATGGTGAAATCTTAAGCAAGTTCCAGAACGACAGCACCAGGAACGAGGCTTTTAACAGCCTGCTGAAAAAATATCAGCAAAAGGTTTACTGGCATGTCCGCCGTATGGTAATTGACCATGATGATGCGGACGACCTGGTTCAGAATGTGTTTATTAAAGTTTGGAAAGCCCTGCCGGGTTTTCGGCAGGACGCTGGGTTATATAGGTGGTTATACCGTGTCGCTACCAATGAGTGCATCACCTTTCTTAATAAAAAGAAACAACGGAACAATGTAGCTATCGATGAGGTGGATACCGCATTGTCCGGCTCGTTTACCGCAGCAAGTTATTTTGATGGCGATAAGGCGGCCTTGAAACTTCAGCAGGCGATATTGACCCTGCCCGATAAACAGCGACCGGTTTTTAATATGAAGTATTATGATAATTTGAAATACGATAAAATGTCGGAGATATTAGGCACGAGCCCCGGTGCTTTAAAAGCCTCGTATCACCTGGCCGTAAAGAAAATAGAAGTTTTTTTAGTACAAAATGATTAAACATTAAACCATGGGACACGATCACCACCACGACCACGCCGTTAAGCTGGAAAACGTCAATACCGCTTTTGTAGTCGGTATCATCCTTAATTTTGTATTTGTTATCATTGAAGTAGTGGTAGGGATTTCCATCCATTCACTATCCCTTCTTTCAGATGCGGGGCACAACCTGGGTGATGTTGGCGCTCTGGCGTTATCGCTGTTAGCTTTTCGATTATTAAAAGTGAAAGCAGACAAAGAGCATTCTTATGGTTACCGCAAAGCCTCCATTTTAGCATCGTTGTTTAATGCAATGGTTTTATTAATTTCAATAGGTGTAATTTTTTATGAAGCTGTACGTCACATTTTTCATCCTGAACCACTTCCCGGCCTAACTGTTTCTATCGTTGCAGGCATTGGAATTGTGATCAATACAGTTACCGGCCTGATGTTCATGAAGAATAAAGAGAAGGATATCAATGTTAAAAGTGCTTATCTGCACCTGATGTCGGACGCATTAGTGTCGGTTGGCATTGTGATAGCCGGTGTAATTATTTATTTCACCCACTTTTATTTGATTGATAGTATCGTCAGTATTCTATTAGCCTGCTTTATATTTTATTCCACCTGGAACCTGCTTAAAACAAGTGTGCGGTTGTCGTTGGATGGGGTACCGGATGATATTTCCATCAGTAAAGTAAAAGATGCTTTTGTTAAAGTACCGGAGGTTAAAGACGCACACCACATTCATGTCTGGGCAATCAGCACCGTAGAAAATGCATTGACCGCTCACCTTGTTTTGGCGGATGGAACAAGCGGTGAAGCAGTCGCGAAGATCAAGCATGAATTAAAACACGAAATGGAGCATATGAACATTCAACACGTAACGCTCGAAACGGAATTGGAAAGCGACCATTGCGAACAGGTCAAATGCTGATAGGATTATAAAGCAAATGTATAATCAACGCTATATAAAAATTGGAATAACGTGTAGTGCGATTAGAAAAGCGAGGGTAAAATGAGTAAAAAGATTGTGCATTTAACTGAAATACAGTATATTAAAGAAAATTTACCGCCAAGTAAAATATTCCTTATGCACAACCTTTCGGCCAAGTTCCTGATCTTTCTAGACATTGCCAAATCTGTTTTTAAATCCTGTGCCAACAGCGACGGCAACCTGAGGTTTTATCCAAGAAAGCCAAAGCTATCTGATTGTGAGGTGCTTGCATTAACATTAGCAGCAGAATCTATCGGTATCGATTCGGAAACTTACCTTTTCGGCAAACTCGGGAAAGATTATGCCATCGACTTTCCAAATCTTACGCACCGGTGCAATTACAACCGCAGAAAGAAGGTGCTTGGGGCTTATCTGCAACAATTAAACCAGTTGCTTGCAAACCAAATGAACGAGGGTGAAAACGTGTTTGTCATAGATTCCATCCCTATTCCTGTTTGCAAACTTGCCCGTGAAAAGAGTTCAAAAATTTGCAGGGAAGAGTTTGAAACCGCCCCGGACAAAGGCTGGTCGGCGGTCAATAAAGCGTATTACTATGGCTATAAACTGCACCTGGTAACTTCGGCCAGTGGGGTGTTCCAATCCATGGACCTAAGTAAGGCCAGCGTACATGACATTCGCTACCTTGACGACATAAAATATTCAGGGCTAAACAATTGCATACTTGTCGGCGATAAAGGCTACCTTTCAAAAGCGGTTCAGATAGACCTGTTTCAATCTGTCAAAATCGAATTGAAAACCCCCGGACGCAAAAACCAACAGGACAAGGTGCCCCTGGAAACGGCCTTTGCAAAAAAACGGCGGCGGATCGAAACGCTCTTCGCACAATTGTGTGACCAATTCATGCTCAAAAGAAACTACGCCAAATCTGTGGCCGGGATCACAACCAGAATACTGAACAAAGTCACAGCAGTTACCTGCCTCCAATTCATCAACAAACAAAACAACAAACCGTTAAACCATTTGAAATATACTTTAGCTTTCTAATCGCACTACGCGTTGGAATACTTTTAGAGTATTCCACATTCGCTGGAATGTTATAGGGGTTATCCTGTTAGTGTTGATAGTTCCGCAGACACATTCAGTCGCTTTAATTGCCTTCGGGTTTGATACATTATTAGAAATCGGGGCTTCTACTGTCGTCATTTGGGAATTAAAAGGCAAAAGCGGAAACCGTCAAAAGAGAGCCTTAAAATACCTAAGTATAGCTTTTTTGACATTGGGTCTTCTTTATCTTTTATTTCAAAAAACACCTGTAAGTAGCCTAATTGATCAATATAGGAATAAAGTAACTATCTTCGTACCGTGAAAAAAATCACCGTAGCCCTTTTAACCGCTGTTTACCTGCTCTCCGCTATCGGGGTGTCGGCAAGCAGTTTTTATTGCTGCGGGCTAAGGACATCGACTACCTTTTCACTGGGTGACGTTTCGGCATCAAACAGCCAAACTAAAGCCGACAATTGTTGCAAAACCACCAAACAATCATTTAAGGTAAAGGACAACCATTTTGGTTCTGGTTCTTTTTCGCTTTTAACCAAATTCTTTCCGGCCCTTCATCAACCGGATACATTCTTAAGTTTAAACACGAAATCTTTTACAGCGGTACATGCCGCATTCAATAGCCATGCCCCGCCTTTCCGGCAGCGTGGACCTATTTATATCTTAAACTGCACTTACCGGATCTGATCAGATCTATGCCTGCGCCATTGCACGCCCTTCCTATAAAATCATCTTAATTAAAATAACCATCATGGGATATTTTTCCTATGGTGTTCATTCAAGTTTTATTCAAATATTAAAGGCCTGTTTAAATTATATCGGAAAAAACTACAGTGCTTCTTTTATGCCCATAAATCTTGTTTTCGGAATATATGCCGGTAAAAGAAGCATGGGAATTCATCTGTTTTAGGTGATAAAAGAAGCAAGGAAATAAATCGAATAAAACTTAAACAGGCGCTAAAATCATGAAAAGATTAATTGCCATGGTTATGCTTTGCGCTGGCTTATTATTTTTTGTAAACGTACAGGCACAAACCAAAATAAAAACCGACACCGCCAAAAAAACTAAATCGGCAAAGGTTATTTATACCTGCCCGATGCATCATGATGTGGTTGCCTATAAACCCGGTAAATGCCCTAAACCAAATTGCGGTATGGCGCTGGTGAAGAAATCAGATCTCGACAAGAAAACTGCTGACAGCAAAATGAAAATGTAATCATTTCGGCCCCGCATAATGTGGGCAAATTAAAATCAATTAAGATGATTAACCAATTAATTACCTTGTCTTTAAAAAACAGGTATATCGTACTGCTGGCGGCGACAGCGCTCTTTGGCTGGGGAGCTTTCGCCGTCAGGAACAACCCGGTAGATGCGATTCCCGACTTGTCAGAAAACCAGGTAATCGTTTTTACCGAATGGCAGGGCCGAAGCCCGCAGGTGATCGAAGACCAGGTCACCTACCCCTTGGTGAGCAACTTGCAGGGAATCCCCAAAGTGAGGACCATACGTGCAACTTCGATGTTCGGGATGAGTTTCGTTTATATTGTTTTTGATGATAAAACAGATATTTACTGGGCGCGCAGCCGGGTGCTGGAGCGGCTTAATTATGCCCAACGGCTACTGCCGGCCGAGGTAACCCCAACGCTCGGGCCGGATGCTACCGGCGTGGGTCAGGTACTCTGGTACACGCTGAATGCCAAAGGCATGGATCTCGGCGAACAAAGGGCCTTACAGGACTGGTATGTAAAGCTCGGGCTTCAAACGGTTCCGGGTATAAGTGAAGTCGCTTCTTTTGGTGGTTTTGAAAAACAATACCAGGTTACCATTGACCCACATAAGCTCAATTATTATAATATTCGTTTATCGCAGGTATTAAAAGCAATAAAAAGCAACAACAACGATGTGGGCGGCCGAAAGTTTGAAATGAACGGCACCGGCTATATCGTCCGTGGCCTAGGCTATATCAAAAGCTTGGCCGATGTCGAAAACATTGCTGTCAGTGCAAACAATACCATACCTGTAAAGATCAAAGACATCGCAACCGTGCAAATGGGCGGCGATGAGCGTCTGGGGATCTTCGATGAAAATGGCACGGACGAGGTGGTTGGCGGCATTGTAGTGATGCGCTATGGCGAAAACGCCGACCAGGTTATTCATGCCGTTAAGGATAAAATGGCGGACATACAAAAAGGCCTGCCGCCCGGCGTAAAATTTAAGATCGCCTATGACCGTAGCGAACTCATTGAAAACGCGGTCAATTCTGTAAAGCACACGCTTATCGAAGAAATGATAACCGTGTCCATTATCGTTATCCTGTTCATGTTTAGCTGGCGTAGCGCGTTAAGCATCATCATCCAAATCCCCATTACCATCGCGGCCAGCTTTATCCTGTTAAACGCCTTTGGCATCAGCTCCAACATCATGTCTTTGACAGGCATCGCTTTAGCCATCGGGGTCATCGTAGATAACGGAATTGTGATGGTAGAAAACTCGCACCGGAATTTATCCATTGCACAACAAAAAGAAAAATCATGACCACAGCAGAAAGAATAAAAATTATCGAATCCTCCTGTAAGCAGGTTGGCCGCGGCGTGTTTTTCTCTACGCTCATCATCGTAGCCTCATTTCTGCCCGTATTTTTACTGGAGGGACAGGAAGGCAGGTTGTTCGGACCGCTGGCCTGGACAAAGACATTTATACTCGCCATTGATGCCATACTCGCGGTAACCCTGGCACCGGTGTTGATCTCCTTTTTTCTGAAAGGGAAACTGCGCACAGATGACCGTAACCCATTAACCAGAGGACTGGAAAAAATCTACCGTCCGATACTCGACTGGTGCGTAACCTGGCGAAAGACCACACTTATTATTAATATAGTTGCTTTAATTATCAGCATCCCCTTATTGTTAAGTCTCGGCAGCGAGTTTATGCCGCCCTTGGATGAAGGAACCATCCTGTTCATGCCGGTCACCCAGCCGGATGTATCCAATACGGAAGCTAAACAGCTTTTGCAGGTGCAGGATAAGATCATCAAGAGTGTACCTGAAGTGGCGAATGTGTTGGGGAAAGCCGGCCGTGCCAATACCGCGACGGACAATTCGCCCATTAGCATGACCGAAACCATCATCCTGTTAAAACCCCGCGACCAGTGGCGTAAGGGACATACTAAAGAAGATATCATCAATGAATTGAACGCCAAGCTGCAAATTCCCGGCGTGGTGAACGGCTGGACACAGCCGATCATCAACCGCATTAATATGCTTTCCACCGGAATAAGAACAGATGTCGGCCTGAAAGTATATGGGCAAAACCTCGATACGATCTATGCTTTGTCAAACCGGATGAAACAGGCCTTGCAAGGCATTAACGGTGTTAAGGATTTATACGTTGACCCGATCACAGGCGGTAAATATTTGGATATACAGGTCAATAAGGACGCTATCGGCAGGTACGGAATGAGTGTGGATGAGGTGAACCAGGTTGTCGAAAGCGCCTTGGGCGGCATGAACCTGACGACCACCATTGAAGGCAGGCAGCGTTTCAGCGTAAATGTGCGGCTGGCACAGGATTACCGCAGCAACCTTGATGAGATCAAGCGCACCTTAGTACAAACACCGAATAACGGCCCTGTCCCTTTATCATCGGTGGCTGATATTCAAATCAGCGACGGCCCGGCGATGATCCAGTCTGAAAATGCACTCTTAAGAGGGACTGTGCTTTTCAATGTGCGCGACAGGGATTTAGGAAGCACCGTACAGGAAGCACAAGATAAATTGAGCAGTATGGTCAAATTATTGCCTAAAGGTTACTTCATCGAATGGAGCGGCCAGTATGAAAACATGATCCGCGCGGAACGTACTTTAAAGTTGATATTGCCTATTGTGCTGGTCATCATTTTCGGCTGCCTGTATTTCGCCTTCAAATCCATCCGGGAAGCATTTTTTAGCTTGGTCAGTATCCCCTTCGCGCTGATTGGCGGGGCGTATATGGTTTATTTTTTTGGTGTGCATTTATCGATTGCGGTAGCGGTAGGTTTCATTGCTTTGTTTGGTATCGCGGTGGAAACGGGCATAGTAATGGTCATCTACCTGAACGATGCCATGCAGCAATTGGTCGCCTTAAAAGGAAATTCCAAAGAAACGATCACTAAGGAAGATTTAAGGACCTACGTGATGAACGGTGCGGTCAAGCGTCTGCGTCCAAAACTCATGACAGTTTGTGTGGCTTTGTTTGGTTTAGTGCCCGTGCTATGGTCAACCGGCGTAGGTACCGATGTGATGCGCCCCATTGTGCTGCCAATCATCGGCGGGGTGTTCACCTCTTCTACGCATATTTTACTGGTCACCCCACTAATCTTCCTGATGGTAAAGGAATATGAACTGAAGAAATACGGCAAACTGGAAGTATTGGAGGTAAATGAATAATGAAAAAGAAATTTATAATTCTGCTCGGCATCGGATTATTTGCCCTTAATATAGCAAAGGCCCAATCACTTGTGTTGCCACTGGACAGCGTTTTGGCCAGGATCAACCATTATAATCCCGCTTTGCTGGCTTATACCGCTAAAGCAAGCGCCCAAAATGAATATGCCAAAGGGGCTGGAAATCTCAACGCGCCGCAGGTTAGCGCCGGGCAATACCAAACGCCTTATTCGTTAAAACCCAATGCCGGTTCATTCATGATCCAGGCGCAGCAAATGTTTACCAACCCGGCAAAGCTAAGGGCCAAGGAAAAGTATATGCAGGGAATGTCAGCGGTAACCGTGCAGGAGCAGGCGTATTTAAAAAACCAGCTTTCAGCGCAAGCAAGGGGCTACTATTACGACCAGGCTGTTTTGGAACGGAAACTGGCCTTGTTAGAAAACACCCGAAAGCTGCTGGAGTATATGCTGAAAGATGCCAACATCAAATTGACCTACGGCAAGGAAAAGCTGCCGAACATCTATAAGACCAAAGCAGACTTGTATGAATTAGATGATATGAAAGAGCAGTTTGATAACCGGCTCCGCCAAAACATCATTATGTTGAACACGTTGATGAACCTGGACAAAAAAATGGTTTTCGAGGTTGATACCAATATCGTGATCAGCAACTATGAAACTACTATGACCGACACCGCCGGTTTAGCAGCTTCGCGGAGTGATATAAAAATGCTCGACCGCAATATCCAATTGCAACAATTGAACGCGCAAGTGGAATACAGTAAACGAAAACCTGATTTTGGCATACAGGCCGGACAGATGTTCACCTATGGCGGTAGGCCAGACCAGTATATTTTAATGGCATCTGTTACTATTCCTATCGTTCCCTGGGCATCTAAGGAATACAAAGCGAACCTGAAAGGCATTCGCTACGAGGTAGCGGAACTGCAAAACGAAAAACAGGATAAGCTGAACCAGGCGGAAGGACAATTGGTTTCTTTAAGATCGGATATCAGGAGCAAAAAAAGGCAGCTTAAGAACTATAACGACAATATCATTCCCGCCTTGCAAAACACTTATAAAACCGCTTTGCTGTCTTACGAGCAAAATACCGGTGACCTGTCGTCTGTACTTGATGGCATTAAAGATTTGCAGACCGCGCGGCTGGAAAGCCTTGACCGCTTACAGGAACTCTTACAATTACAAGTAGCTTATGAAAGGGAAAATGAAAAGTATTAAAATTACACTGATGGTAAGTTTGGTAGCCTTGCTTACTATTACTGCTTGTAACCAAAATCAGCAGGTTAAACAATCTGCCGCCAATCAAAAGCCAGTGGATGCGAAATATACCTGCCCGATGCACCCGCAGATATTAGAAGATCATCCGGGAAGTTGTCCGATATGCGGCATGACGCTGGTAAAGAAATCAGGTCAGGCCAGTGAAGGTTCTGGCATTAGCCTGAATACCGTATTGCAGCCCGTTAATTCTTCTGTTATATCCCATATCGCTGCCGTTACTCCAACACAAAAGGACGTAGCTACGGAAATTCATGCCGATGGTTATCTGGATTTTGATGCACGTACTTTTAATAATATCGCTTCCCATTACTCGGGCAGGATCGAAAAGCTATATATCAAATACGCCTTTCAGAAAATACATAGGGGGCAACGCATTTTTGATATTTATAGTCCCGATATGGTTACCACGCAACAGGATCTTTTGTTCCTGGTCAAAAACTCGCCGCAGGATACGGGGTTGATCAATTCAGCAAAGCAGAAACTCTTATTGCTGGGAATGACGAACGGACAATTAAACCAGGTCATTAAAACGCAAAAACCGTTTTATAGCCTGCCGGTATACAGCCCTTACGAAGGCCATGTTCATTATATGCCGCACAGCCAAATGGAGGAGGAAAACGCTGCACCGCAAACGCCGACAGATTATGCCAACAATCTCCCGCTGGCTATCAAAGAGGGAATGTATGTCGAAAAAGGACAGAACCTGTTTAATGTCGTTGATCCGTATATGTTATGGGCGGTCATTAAAATAAACGCTTCCGATTTGACCGGTCTAAAATTAAACCAACCCGTAACGATCACCCTGCCTGATATGACAGGCAAAACGATCAATGGGAAAGTTAATTTCATAGAGCCAGCCTTACAGAACGGCGATAAAACCACCAGTATCCGGGTGTACCTGGACAATATAGATCATGCGCTTAAAGTAAACAGCCTGGTCAACGCGGTAATACAAACGGGGGAAAATAAGGGTTTATGGATACCTAAAACCGCGTTGCTTGACTTAGGCCGGACTAAAATTGTATGGCTAAAAGACGGCGCATCATTTAAAGCACATGAGGTCAATGCAGGAACAATGGACAGCCATGAAGTGCAAATCACCAAAGGCTTATCAGTAACAGATAGCCTCGCATCAACTGCCGCCTATTTAACAGATAGTGAGGCATTCATTAAAACACAAGGTCATGAATAGGAAATTTAAGCATATAATAATTTTATCGGTGACCGTAATAGCATTGTTTACGGCCTGTAAGCCTAAGTCAAAACCCCGGGCATCAGCTATAAGTGCACAAAGCAAAGCTTATTACACCTGCTCCATGCACCCGCAGGTTCATGAGGAAAAGCCGGGCGACTGCCCGATCTGCGGGATGAAACTGATCAAGGTTGAATTTACAAACCCCGATAACAAATCAGGGGAAAATATCACGCTGACCGCCACCCAAATTCAATTGGCGGGAATTCAAACGGATACCGTTCGGGAAGAAAACACCGGCACTGAAAAAACACTAACCGGCACCGTGACCATGGATGAAAATAAATCAGAAGCGGTAAGCGCACGAATAGCCGGGCGGATACAACAGTTGTTCGTGAGGGCCACCGGGCAAAAGATTGCCGCTGGCCAGCCTTTATATGCAATTTATAGTGAGGATTTACAGGAAGCCGAAAAAGAATATTTATTGGCCAAAACGCAGCAAAAGGAGTTGCATAACCCGGATGTGGATTACCAGCAACTCCTGTCAGCGGCAGAAAACAAACTGCAATTATGGGGCCTTTCATTATCACAGATCAAAACTTTGGCGGCTTTCGGTAGGGTTTCCGCAACGACAACTATATTGAGTAAAGTCAGTGGAACAGTCGCTGAAATAGATGTCCATGAAGGCGATTATGTAACCGAGGGTATGCCTATCCTCAAAACGCAGGCTCTGCATAGTCTATGGGTAGAAGCCCAGCTTTATGCCAATGAAACCGCGGATTACAAGGAAAATGAAAAAGTAAGCGTGTCGTTCCCTGATCTGGATGGACAAGTTATCACCGGCAAAGTCGAGTTTATCAACCCTGAACTATCAGACGCTTCTAAAGTCGATTTAATCAGGATAAATATTCCCAATCCACAGGGTTTGATACGCCCAGGGATGCAGGCTTATATTTCCCTTAATAATGGTGGCCAACGCTCTTTAGCGGTTCCTGTTTCCGCCGTTTTAACCGATGCCGATGGAAGTAAAGTCTGGATAAAAAATACTGATGGAAGTTTTTCGCCTAAAATGATTACATTAGGGATCGGTAATACTGCATACGTGTCGGTACTTTCGGGATTAAACCCCGGAGAGATTGTAGTAACTGCCGGGGCTTATTTATTAAACAGCGAATCAATATTTAAAAATGGGGATAAATTTATGGGCGATATGAAGATGTGAATTTATTGATCGGTAAAACAACTTTTTTCGCTTAGACGAATGAATGCAAAATCGTTGGCAACAGTTTCTTCCTGTAAATCATCGGATTTATATCCAATGCGTTTTCGGGGTGGATTAGGTGGGCTTAATAGAAAATTTAAGGCTTCATAAATTTCTTTAAATTTTTTACTGTTTCCTGATTCCATTGCCTCAAGTTTCTGCATGATCTCCTGACAATTTAGAGCCATCTTCCTTAATGCTACAAATGTCCGGATGATCAGGATATTCATTTCAACCGCTTTATCGCTTCTTAATACGCTGCTCAACATGGCTACCCCTGTTTCAGTAAAGGCGTAGGGGCTTGCACCGCCAAAGAATTTTTTGTGTGGTATCACATTTTGTGATACCACTTCCTCAACTTCCTGCGCCGTGAGTTCATACATAAAATCGGGCGGGAACCTGTCTAAATTCCTTTTGACGGCCTGTTTCAATGCCCTGGTTTCCACGCCGTATAATTCGGCAAGGTGCACGTCCAGAATTACTTTCTCGCCCCTGATCAAAATGATTTTCCTTAATATCCTTTCTTCGGGAATGCTAACATCTTTATTCATGTTATTGGTCTCCTTTCTGAACTATTGGTTGGTTTTCTCTTTGCCTTGGCTTAATTATTCTTGCTGGCAGCGCAAGCCTTTTTTTCAGCAAGGCCATATCCGCACCAACTTTAATATCTAAAATCTTGGCATAATGCTGTGTCGTCTGAATATTCGTATGGCCCAACATCTTTGACACGCTTTCAATTGGTACACCATTTAAAAGCGTTACCGTGGTAGCGAACGTATGCCTGGCAATATGAAAGGTGATCGGCTTATTAATACTACATACGTCAGCTATTTCCTTTAAATAGCTGTTCATTTTCTGATTGCTCAATACCGGCAATACCCTGCCGCTGCTTTCACACTGCGGATGATCGGAATAACGCTGTATCAAAGTAATTGCGGTGGGCAATAAAGGAATACGGGACGGTGTATCGGTCTTTTGCCTCTTAATAGCGATCCACTTTTCACCATCAATGCCGGTTACTATGTCCCATTTATGCAGCTTCTTGACATCAGCATAGGCCAGCCCGGTAAAACAGCAGAAAAGGAAAATATCCCGTACCTGTGTTAAACGGTCGGTTACCATATCCTTATCGGCCATTTCCTGTAATTCTTCAGTAGTCAAATAAACCCGGTCAATCGTTTTGACCTTGTTCTTATAGTTCAGAAACGGGTCATAGGTCAGCCAACGGTTGGCGATACAAATACGGATGATCTTGCCGAAGTTTCGGATATACTTAACCGCAGAATTATTGGCACACTTCCGTTCCGAACGCAGGTAAAATTCATATTCCATAATAAAGGCATGGTCTACCTTTTTGATGTCAATATCGGACAGGTTGTATTTCCATTTCAGGAAGTCACCGGTATGTTTTAAAGAGGTCTGGTAACGGCATAAGGCGCCTTTTGTATATTCCTTGCCAACAAGTGCCGCTACCTTTTGATTGTGGTCTTTAAATATCTCCATTAAAGATCGTGGCTGCTCGCCTTTGCCAAGGTACTTATTGCGGATGCTTTCCGCAGTGATTATTGCATCCGCTTCGGTTAACTGACTGTGGGCTTCATATATTTTTTTTTGCAGGTCGTCTAAATAGGCATTCATTGCCTTTGTTGCTTCTTTAGTGCCATTGGCGCGCCCGGCATGTGTGTTCCAGCGTGATGGCTCACATTCACGTCCTGTTGAGTTTTCTGATCGTTTACCATTAACGGTAATGCGCATGTAGATCGGGGCAGGGCCGGTTTTGTAGTTCTTTTGCCTTTTCAAATAGAAAAGCAGGCTAAAATTGGTTTTCATGTTTTTGAACATTAAAAGTGAAACAAATTTAGCTTTGCAACTATCATTAAATCAAGATGTTCAATTTCTGAATAGGTTGACTATCAGAAACTTATAAGCCATTTGGTGAGTAGGAACGCTTCCTGTAATTACTCACCGAATTAAGCCCTTTTTTGTAGGGGATTGGTGAATAAAATAGGGTTTTGACCCAAAAACAAAAGCCTGCAATCATTTGATTTGCAGGCTTTTAGTTCGTTTTGATATCAAAATTTGCGGAGAGCTAGGGATTCGAACCCCAGGAACCTTTCACAGTTCAACAGTTTTCAAGACTGCCGCAATCGACCACTCTGCCAGCTCTCCGGGGTCAAAAGTACAAATCCCGGTGGAATTGACAAATCTGTTTTTTAAATTTATGCTGTCCGTCTTTTATCTTTATAACTTGTTTGGGATTCACTATTTGACCTGAATAATATCTGTACATGCTTCTTTTAGGACATAAAAAAAGCATGTAAACAAACTGCTTACATGCTTTTGATTGTTTAAATAAATTACTTTACAGATAAATCTACACTTCTTTGTATGAAGCTGGTTAAATCCGCACCGTTTAACATTCCTTGTGAAAGTAAAGCCAGATCATATGCTTGTTTAGCCAGGTCTTTTTTTACGCTTTCTTCTGTACCACTTAATATTTTCTGGATCAGCGGGTGGTTAGCATTCACCGTCACACTCAGCATTTCCGGAATATTGCCCATAAAGGACATACCTCCGCCTCCGCCCATCGCCTGCATATCTTTCATCCGGCGCATAAATTCCGGCTGTGTTATGTTTACCGGCAATTCCTCCGGCGACATGGCTTCAAGGGTAACTTTACGATCTTTGTTGCTGATTGCATTTTCAAAAATTTCCTGTACCGCTTTTTCGCTTTCTGTGCTCAGCAAACTTTCGGTTTTGGTGTCTTTTTCAATCAGTTTGTCCGCCGTATCCGAATCAACCCTTTTCAGCGTAAACTTCTCTACCTTGCTTTCCAGCATTTGGATAAAGTGGCTGTCTATCGGATGTGTAAATTCCAGCACATCGTAACCTTTTCTTTTGGCCGACTGAATATAAGCGTCCTGCTTGTTTATATCTGTAGTGTATAAAGCAACTAAGTTTTCTGATTTATCCTGCTGGTTTACCTGGATGTGTTCTTTGTATTTATCCAAGGTGAAATATCGGCCATCAGTATTTTTATACAAACAGAAATCTTTTGCTTTGTCGTAAAATTTATCATTGCTGATCATGCCATATTTTACAAACAAACCAATGTCCGGCCATTTTTCTGCAAAACCAGCTTCGTCCTGTTTGTGCAGGTCTGCCAGCTTATCGGCTACTTTTTTGGTGATGTAAGAATCGATCTTCTTTACATTGCCATCTGCCTGCAAAAAGCTGCGGGAAACATTCAGTGGGATATCCGGCGAATCAATCACACCTTGCAGCAGCATCAAAAATTCGGGAACAATGTCTTTTACTTCATCAGTAATAAAAACCTGACGGGAATACAACTGGATCTTGTTCCGCTGAATTTCAAAATCGTTTTTCAGTTTTGGAAAATATAAAATCCCGGTTAGGTTGAACGGGTAATCTACGTTGAGATGAATCCAAAACAAAGGTTCTTCCGAAAATGGGTACAAATCCTGATAAAATTTGATGTAATCTTCGTCCTTCAGTTCGTTTGGGGATTTCGTCCAAAGCGGAACTGTATTGTTAATTACTTCACCCTCAAACTCGATCTCAACCGGCAAAAATTTACAATACTTCTTCAAGATAGTTTGAATCCGGGATTTTTCCAGGAACTCTTTGGAATCCTCGGCAATATGCAAGATTACGTCCGAACCGCGATCTGTTTTATCTGTCGGACGGATCTCAAATTCTGTACTGCCATCGCAATCCCAAAGCACTGCTTCAGAACCTTCTTTATAGGAAAGCGTTTTGATTTCGACATTAGAAGAAACCATAAAAGCAGAGTAAAAACCTAACCCAAAGTGGCCGATAATTTCTTTATCGTCGCCTTTGTCTTTGTATTTTTCAACAAATTCTGTTGCACCGGAGAAAGCAATCTGATTGATATATTTTTTGATTTCTTCGCCGGTCATTCCAATCCCATGATCAGAAATCGTGATGGTTTGGTCTGCTTCGTTTACCGATACTTTTATTTTTGTATCGCCCGCATCGCCATTAAATTCGCCCATACTGGCCAATCTTTTTAGCTTTTGGGTGGCGTCAACTGCATTGGATACCAATTCCCTCAAAAAAATTTCATGGTCTGAGTAAAGGAATTTTTTAATTATTGGGAAAATATTTTCGGTGTGGATGGAGATAGAGCCCTTTTCCTGCATAACTTTAGAAATTAAATTATTTTTGAAAAAGGGAAATCAACAATAGTTCCAAACGCTATTTGTACCTAAATAAATGACAGGATGACAGTTGCAATGCTTCTTTTACCACCTAAAAATTGGTGCCCTACTGCTGGTCGTTCAGTATTTTTTCTTTCAGTTTGGCTTCGTTGTCTTCCAATTTAATGTCCACCCGGAGCAAACGGTACAAACTCATGTACATATTTGCGATCCAAACCAAACTAAAACCGGCGATCAGATAACCACGCCAGCCATCAAACAGCAACTGATAATGCGTGATAATCAATATAAAAATAGCGATATAATGGCTGAAACAATATTCGCAGGTAAACAGGTAAAAAAATTTTCTGGCTGCGAGCGTCTTCTGTTCGTGGCTGTTCTTTACGCAAAATGCCCTGATCTCTTTAAAAACTTCCTCGTGCGTAACCGTCCAGGTGATACAAGCAATCGGAATGGCCAAAACAAATAACATAACAAATGGATTGTACATGCAGATACTATTTTTATGCCTGTTTTTTAATTATTCACCATTTTCATTGATTCTTCATAATAACGTTCGCCAACATTCGGATATGTTTTTAGGATTTCTTCAATGTGTTGCAAGTCATCAGGCGATAAACCTACATTGGCCGCCGCGGCATTTTCTTCCAGATATTTGCGCTTTTTGGTTCCGGGGATTGGGATTATATTTTCACTTTGCGCCAAAACCCAGGCTAAAGCCAATTGCGCCGGCGTAATTTCTTTGGAAGCAGCAAACTCCTTTAAAGCAGCCGCCAGGTGCTGGTTGTTTTTGAGGTATTTATCTTCTTTAAAACGAGGTAGGGTTTTGCGGAAATCATTGTCGGCCAAGCTCGGAATATCCACAGAAGCCGCCGTAAACAAACCGCGCGAAAGCGGACTGAAAGGCACAAACGAAATCGATAATTCCCGGCATAAAGGAAGTATTTCATTTTCCGGGCCACGGGTGATAAAGGAATATTCGGATTGTAAGGCCGAGATCGGATGTTCTGCATGTGCTTTTCGGATCGATCCTGCAGAAGCTTCTGATAAACCGATGAACCGCACTTTGCCTTCTTTCACCAATTCTCCCATCGCCCCAACCATTTCTTCTACCGGAACATTCGGGTCAACCCGATGTGCATAATACAAGTCGATTTCATCCACACCCAATCTTTTTAAACTGCCTTCACAAGCTTGTTTGAGGTAAGCCGGCGAACCATCGAATATACCCAAAGCACCATTTTCGCCTTTTCTAAAACCAAACTTAGTTGCAATAAAAACCTCTTTTCTATTGGGGACCAATACTTTAGCGATCAGTTCTTCATTGGTATGCGATCCGTAAGCATCGGCTGTGTCCCAAAAGTTGATGCCCAAATCCAAGGCCAAATTCAGCGTCGCAATAGATTCTTCGTCGTTGGTCGTTCCGTAAGCATGGCTCATGCCCATGCAGCTTAAGCCAACTACAGATAGTTTTTCGGAAGTATTACCCAGAGTCCTGTATTTCATATCCTATTCAATTTACTCACACAACGCCTGATGCGCCTGGTGGTTTTGATAAATTTTTATGTGTTAAAAGAAGTATGATACGAAAAAAGCGTTTTGGTTGAGGAACCAAAACGCTTTAAAAACCATCAGTTTTTTTAACGGCCAAACAAAATTATTAGTCGTTGCCTAATTGTTTAACTAATTTGTTGTAGATACCAAGCAGCAAAAATGGTGCAGCCCATTGGCCAACAAATAGTGCATTGTGCCTGCTGCCTCTAACTTTTAATACCAAAGAGACACCTATCGAGCCTAAAGCTGCCCATAAAAAAACATCTGAAGGTATTTTTGCAGTTTGATTTTCAATTGCCGTTGCAACCGGCCCTTCTTTAAGTTCTGGATTTGGATTTGCCATAATGTTTTTAATTTAATTAATTTTAGTTGATGTAATGTTAAGTCTAATCCTGCCGGTTTTGTTTTATGTTTACCAAAATCAAATTTTTTAAATCAATACTGTTTTTAACCTACTAAAACCGGGCATAAACTGTTGAAAAGCTACTTTCTTTTTTTAAACAAAAAAACATTTGATTGCTTGTGATGTAGTTTTAAAACTTAAATTCTTAGCCATGATACAAAATGAAGAAACCGTAGAAATTTTAAACGACCTGATCGAAATCAACAATGACCGCATTGTAGGTTATGACAAGGCTATCAAAGAATGCACCGAGGAAAATGCCGATCTGAAACCACTTTTTGAACACATGATCCGGGAAAGCCACGAATGCAAAATGGCCCTGAGTACAGAGGTGTTGGTTCTAAAAGGGGAAACTGCTGCCGGGACTACCAACAGCGGCAAAATTTACCGCGCCTGGATGGATGTAAAAGCTGTGTTTACCGGCCATGACCGCCATGCAATCCTCTCCAATTGCGAAAAAGGGGAAGATGCCGCACAAACTGCTTACAAAACTGCTTTGGCCGATGAAAATTTGCCAAAATACCTGCACGATATGGTTGTAGAGCAACAGGGAAAACTAAAATTCTCCCATGATAAAATCAAAATGCTGCGGGATATGCAAAAGGATTGACCTCCTAATAAAATTCATTTATGTAAAAAGCCTTTCGACTTACTTCGGAAGGCTTTTGTTTTGTAGATTTATTCCAATCAAAATGGCTCTTGCCGATTATGCATGGTTCAACATATCCTCAATTCCGGTACATGGAATTAAATTACCTTCTTCTGCCTGTTTTAAGGATTCATTTACATCCTTAATTACGTAGTCAGGATACATTTTACTTTTTTGCTCAAAAGAAATTTTCATAGCTTTCATTACTGCTTTTAAAGCAGTTAACTGTTCCTTATTTTCCGGGTAAACAATTAGTGCGTCCATATTACAAATATAATAATCCTGCTATTTATTATAAATCAAATGATTGATTTCTTGCAGAACTATTTTAAACAGGATTTTTTATGTACAAAAGGATTGTTCCTAAAAAATCTACTTTCCATTTCAGCTAAACAGATCATTTTTACTGATTTTTACCCCATAAAAACAGCATCTCAAAATCATAATTTAAAAACCCGGTGATACGGTTTAAGCACAATTGGCCTAAACCAGGTATATTTGTACAAAGCTTTTAGGAAAAGGTCTCAGGGCAAGAATAATTATGGGTACAAAAGTGATCATGAATGATGATGCTTTTTTAAAAAAAGGGTTCCTGGTTTCTACAGATAATAGTATGCTGGACATAAACCTGATCCATCATTTCCTGGGTCAGCTTTCTTACTGGGGCAAAAATATCAGTTTGCAAACGGTAAAAACTTCTATCAAAAATTCCTTGTGTTTTGGCGTTTATCAGCAACAAAAACAGGTTGGTTTTGCCCGCGTAATTACCGATTTTGCTACATTCGCCTACTTGTGTGATGTTTTTATTTTACCGGATTACCGGAAAAAAGGTTTGTCCAAATGGCTGATCCAAAACATTCGGAACCATCCAAACCTGCAAAAACTGCGGCGATTGATTTTGGCTACCGCCGATGCACATGGTTTGTACGAGCAGTTTGGTTTTAGCCGGATGAAAAACCAGGACCGCTGGATGGAAATTTTTCAGCCACAGCAACAGGAGGAGCCGGCATGAACATCAAAAGAATGATTATTGAAGGTGAAGGCGTTACCCTCGACTTTAAAAAAACCATTACCAGTTGCGAAAAAATTGCCAAAACACTGGTTGCTTTTGCCAACAACAAAGGCGGCCGCTTGTTGATTGGTGTGCTGGATGACGGCATGATAAAAGGTGTAAAATCTGAAGATGAAGAAAAGTACATGATTACCCGCGCAGCTACTTTTTTTTGCCGGCCAGCTTTAGAACCTATTTTTGAAGAAATTTATATCGATGCCAAGCTGGTTTTGGTAGCCGGAATAGAACCCAGCAACCTGAAACCTCATTATTCTTTAGGGGAAGATGGCAAATGGTGGGTTTACATCCGCATCAAAGATAAAAGTATGCTGGCCAGCAAAATTGTGGTGGATGTGCTCAAAAAATCCAACAACCAGGATGGCGTGCTGATCGAATATTCTTCCAAAGAAAAAGCATTGCTGGAGTATTTACATTTACAGGACAGGATCACCGTAAAAGAATATTGCGATTTGTTGAATTTGAGCCGTCGCCGCGCACAGCGTATTTTGGTCAATCTGGTCCTTTCCGGTGTAATCCGGGTGCATACTACCGAAAAAGAAGAATATTATACGGCTTCATAATTAAAAGCAATACTTCTTTTATCACCTGTTTTTATGTTTGTGCAAATATGGTTTTCACATTCGCTGATACCTGATCGATGAAGAAATTTTACACTGTTTATAAACCTTTTTATCATGAGAATTTGCGACTGGCGATTCCGGTAATCATTTCGCAGTTGGGGCAGGTGTTGGTCCAAACTTCGGATAGTATTATCGTTGGCCGGTTTGCTGGCACCACTTCGCTGGCGGCAGTTTCACTGGTAAACAGTGTATTTATTTTGGTTTTGGTAGTCGGCATCGGCATTGCCCAAGGTTTAACACCGCTGATCGCGCAGGAAAACGGACGAAAAAACAAGGAAGTTTGCGGCCAATTGCTTTCCACAAGTTTGGTCATCAACTTTATTACCGGCCTGATACTGTTTTTACTGATCTATTTTGGGTCTGTGCTGGCTTTAAACCACTTGGGCCAGTCGCCAGCAGTTATCGTGCAAGCCAAACCGTTTTTGGTTATGATGGGGTTTTCCATCATTCCGCTCATGGTTTTTTACACATTTAAGCAGTTTGCAGAAGGTTTAGGTTTTACCAAACAAGCCATGATGATTTCCATCTGGGGAAACGTGCTGAACATTTGCCTGGGGATTATTTTTATAAAAGGACTATTTGGCATTGCACCGATGGGCGTTCGCGGCGTGGGTTTAAGTACACTGACAGACCGCTTGGTGATGGCCGTAGTGATTTCGTTCTATATTTTCAACTCAAAACACTTCAAAAAATACCTTTCCGGCTTTGTTTTATTTCGAATCAGCAAAAATCTCTGCAAAAAAATCCTGGCCATCGGTTTGCCTGTTGCCGTTCAATATACTTTTGAAGTAAGTGCTTTTAGCGGCGCGGCTATTTTAATCGGCACCATCGGCAATACAGAACTGGCCGCCCATCAGGTTGCTATCAATCTCGCGTCTCTGACTTTTATGGCGGCAAGCGGTATGGGTGCTGCGGCTGCAATCAAATCCGGAAATTATTTTGGTGCCAAAGATTATTTCAGCCTAAGAAAATCAGCATTGGCCAGCTATCATATCGTTTTGATCATCATGTCTGGCACAGCAATTATTTTCATGTTTGGAAACCACCTCATCCCCTGGATTTATACTACCGATGCAAACGTAGTCACCCTTACTGCACAATTATTGATTATTGCCTCGGTTTTTCAACTATTTGATGGCACGCAAGTAGTAGGTTTAGGGATTTTGCGCGGCATCGGTGACGTAAAAATCCCGGCTTTTATCACATTTATTGCCTATTGGGTCATCGGTTTGCCCATGGGCTATTTGCTTGGCATCCGATTAAAACTTGGTGCTTCCGGGATTTGGTACGGTTTGACTTTGGGGTTGATGACAGCCGCCTTCCTGCTCTATTTCCGCTTTGATTATTTCAGCAAAAAACTACAAAAAACTGGGAAATTTATGCAGCCAGCACATTTAAATTAACAGTTTCAGGTTGATTATTTGCAGCCTTATGCTTAATATCCTCCTTTAAATTTTCTACTCTGATTAACACAGCTTCTTTTGTAGATACATTGTATTGCACCATTGCCTCTTCAATATTCAATAAACCTTTGTTGATTTCGATGGCCATTTTCTGCATTTGCTGCTCTCTAATCAGTGTGGCCATCATATGTAAATTTTGCATTTTTTTTTAATTTAATTTGTAATTATGGTAAGTAATTTAAACTTTAAACGTCAACTACATAACAAAGTTACAACTTTAATTAAAATAACAAAATTATAGTTAAATGTGTCAGACCAACATTTACAGCAAGGATATGCATATTGTTATTTGTTAGAAATACAGTTCAACTGCACATTTATAGGTATTGCAGTGCGCTTCCACAATATCTTTTATATCGGGCGAATAACCGCCGCCCATACTTACCTGGACGGGAATACTATTTTTATGACATAGGTTTAACATAAACAGGTCGCGCTGTTTGCAAGCTTCTTTGCTTAAGGCGAGCTTGCCCAATTTATCTGTCAAAAGGACATCCACACCGGCCAGATAAAAAATAAAATCCGGTTTTACCGTATCAATCAGTTTTGGTAATGCTTCTTTTAGCAGCAAAAAATAAGCGTCGTCTCCCATTCCGTCTGCCAAAGGAATATCCAGGTCAGAGCGTTTTTTGCGGTAGGGGAAATTATTGGCGCCGTGCATTGAAAAAGTAAAAACTTGGGGTTGGTTTTCAAATATTTCCGCTGTTCCGTTTCCCTGGTGCACATCCAGGTCAACAATCAAAACAGATTTGGCCAATGCTTCTTTTAGCAGGTAATTTGCGGCAATCGCCTGATCGTTCAGCATACAAAAACCTTCGCCCCAATTGCTGCCCGCATGATGTGTGCCGCCCGCAACGTTAAAAGCAATACCGTTTTCAAAAGCAAAACGGCAGCCATCAATCGTTCCCTGCGCAATCCGGATTTCCCGTTCAACTAATTCTGCGGATAAAGGAAAACCAATGCGCCGCTGTTCTTTTGGTGGCAACATGAGGTCCCGCAACTGCTGCCAGTAATTTTCGTCATGCGTCCATAAAATCACCTCTTCTGCTACTGGTTTTGGGGAGAAGATATTTTCTGCAGAGATCACGCCTTCATATAGCAATTGCGCCGGGATCAGTTCATACTTCAGCATCGGAAAACGATGTCCGGGAGGCAAAGGATGAGCGTAAATTGGATCGAAAGCAATTTTTAGCATAAAAAACTCAGGTAATGATTTACAAACTTGTACAAAAATAAATTGTGGGGATTTAAAATTTTTTTCAAGAAAGACGTGCACAAGAGTTTGAAAATAAATTTAAATTACAAAACCGGAAGCAAATAAATTTGTATTTTTGATTATTGAAGATGAATCAAAATCGTTTTTGTAATCGTATCACGAATGTTTTATTTGTTTGTCAAATCTTTTTAATTTAAATCATTATGGAAACTACAGCAACAATTATATCGGCTGCAATAGTTGTTATATCAGCTATTGTAGCAATATGGACCATAGTTTCGCTTTACTTAAAGGTAAGAAACTCTAAAAACATCACTTTTACAAAAAAAGATACTGGTGAAAGGATTACTATTTCTCAAAATTACAATAGGGAAGACAGTATGAGGTTAATGGAGTTTATGAAATGAGTGATACGCCTTCGGGTGTTATAGTTTCTAAAAATCCTAAAACTACCTTACTCACCACTTTTACAGCCATTTTAGAAACCGCAATACAACACATTAAAGATGATGATTACAGGCAATTTGCCGTGCCAGTTGCTCCTTTTGCAGCCCTTGTTTTAATCATTATTTTAAAAACTATTTATAAGAATTATAAATCAAACCGTACCATAAAAATGCACAACGGTTGGATTGCGGGACTAAAAATAGAATTACAAAATCCAAATTCTACGCCAGGCAGGAAAAAAGAAATATTAAGGGAAATAGCTGGTTACCAGGCTGAAATAAAAAAACTGGAAAAAGACACTATTGGAATAGACTTTAGCTGATTATTTCACTTGTTCCCTTTTCCCACTTTACTGCAAATCAAATTCCGTTCAATAACTTTAGAATTATCAGAAACAACAATTGACAAAAAAGGTGAACATTTAAAGTTCACCTTTTAAAAATGATATTACTAATTTTTACAATTGAATCTTCCCATGATCGCCCTGATCATAACGCTCACCCGTAATTGCAGCTTTTAACATTTGGAAACCAACAACCATTTTGCTGGAGTTACTGTCCCAGTATTCAGCTTCTTCTGTATCAACCTTTAACAAAGTCAACTTCGGGTCATCAACTCCGTCCGGAAAAAAAGCTTTGATAATTGGGTTCCACAACTTTTTCATTTTTCCGCGGTCGTCCACTAAAGATGCAGTTCCTTTAATACTCAAATAAGTATTGTTGTTTGGGTTTGAATACGTTACCACGACTTTGTTTTCGTGCGAAACTTCATCCACTTTAGAAGAATATTCATTGGTAAAGAACCAGATGTTACCTTCTTCGTCCAATTCAGCAGTTCCCATTGGGCGGCTATGGATTTCATGGTTTGCATTTACGGTTACCAGCATGGCAATCCGTACATCTTCTACCTTATCTTTTAAAAATTTTATTTGTTCTGCTTTTGATGCTGTGTTCATGATATTTAATTTTTATAAGCTTAACCCAAAAGCTGCCATTTTGATTTATAAATTATCCATTTGGCTTGCTTACGTAAGGGTTTCCCTTTATATAAAAACGATACGGCAGCAGCGCGTCTTCTTTTGCATAAGCCACACCAACGCGCGGAACGGCAGCAATTTGCTCTTCCGGCAAAACTAAACCGCAGTCTTCGATCCAGATTTCCTCGCTTTGAAAACTGAACGTGTTCATTTTTCTGGAGATGCCTAAAGCTTTGGCCACAGAACCTGGACCGGCAGTTAAATTGTTTTTAAGGGAAGCCATCTTCCTTCTTTCCAGCATCAAATCAATTCCTTCCGTTGGGTTTATTGCCCGGATTAAAACAGCGTGCGGCTCACCTTCAACAGAAGTAACCACATTTAGCATCTCGTGGATGCCGTAGCACAAGTAAACATAAGCAATGCCGCCAGTTTCGTACATGGTTTGAGTGCGGTTGGTTTTGCGGTTACCGTAAGCGTGCGAAGCTTTGTCGGTAATGCCGTTGTAAGCTTCGGTTTCTACAATAAATCCGCCGCTGATTTCGCCGTTGATGTTGGTAAACAAATACTTACCTAATAGATTCCGGGCAATACTGAGTACTTCTTTTACCCTATAAAAATCTACGTCTAACTTCACAACTTTAAATCCAACAGTTTAACGATTTGTTCCAAGTATTTGGCATCAGTTTCATCAAACGCATCCAGTTCCGAACTGTCCGCATCCAACACGCCAACTACAATTTTACCCTGTAAAAGAGGCACTGTAATTTCTGATCTAGACAAAGAACTACAGGCAATATGCCCGGGAAAAGCATCTACATCAGGTACAATTAACGTTTCGGCTTTTTCCCATGCTGCGCCGCAAACGCCTTTTCCTTTTTGGATTCGCGTACAGGCTACCGGCCCCTGAAACGGACCGAGCACCAACTGTGCTTCTTTTACCAGATAAAATCCTATCCAAAACCAGTTGAACTGCTCTTTTAAAGCAGCAGAGATGTTGGCTAAGTTTGCAACCAAATCTGTTTCATCTTCCAATAATGCTTTTAGCTGCGGAACCAAGGCTTCGTACTGTTCCTGTTTTGTTCCATTCCGGACAATATTTAAATCTTCTGCCATGGCGCAAAGTTAAAGAACGGCTGTCATGCAGGTGTCCGAATAAAAAACAATTAAAGCATCCAACTGATTTTAATCGTTATTTAGCTTTAATGATCGTCAGTTTAACTATTGTCCGTTATCGGAAAGCTTTTATTCCCTTTGCTTTGATGGGGATGGCGATACTTCGTTTACCAATGTTTTTTCAACAAAAATGTTCTTTTTATAAACTGATGGGCAGCGGCAAGAATGGCACTTTTGATCTTCATCCCGACTGGCAGCAATGGGCTTTGCTGGCCGTTTGGGAAGATGAGAAAAGCTTTGATCTGTTCGACAAAAAATCTTTCACTGCAAAATGGTGGCAGAAATTTACGCAGGAAAAATGGACGGTTTTGCTCGAACCTTTGCAAAGCCACGGCAAATGGGACAAAAAAGAACCTTTTGGCAATCCTGAAAAAAACAATTACCAGGGAACAATTGCCGTGTTAACGCGAGCCACACTCAACCTAAACCGTTTAAAACACTTCTGGCAGAATGCGGCTAAAATTGCTGCCATCATGACTTCGGCACCGGGTTATATCACTTCGTTTGGAATTGGCGAAGATCCGTTTTTACACCAGGCAACAATTTCTTTTTGGAAAGATCTGGAAGACGTTAAAAACTTTGCTTACCGCTCGCCGGAACATGTAGAAGTAATCAAAAGAACCCGAAGTGAAAACTGGTATAGCGAAGAGCTTTTTGCGCGTTTTATCCCGTTAAAATCTTGGGGAACGGTTCGGGGTAAAAATCCGCTTGAAGGTTTTGTTAGAAATTTTGCAAGGGAAAAAAATGCTTCTTTTACCGGTTAAATCTATATTCCTTTTATAGAATAAGGCGTTTAATAATGCTAAGTTTTTTGGTTTATTTGTAGTGCAAGCTACTAACAGCACGTAAGATTATGTTTAAAGGACTGAATATACTGGAATTTACCGAAAGATTCTCAACGGACGATAAGTGCAGGGCATACTTATCTGAGCTAAAATGGGAAAAAGGCCACCAATGCAGCAATTGCAGCCATGCCCATTACCATAATGGCAAACAGACCGGCAGGCGGATTTGTTCCAAATGCAAGTACTCTGAATCGGCTACGGCACGAACGCTGTTCCATAGACTGAAATTTCCTTTGCGCAAGGCATTCCATATTGTTTATACGATGTCCTGCAATAAAAAAGGCATCTCCAGTTATGAACTGTCCCGCCAGTTGAGCCTTCGTCAAAAGACCTGCTGGTTTTTCCAGCGAAAAGTGCAGGAAGCCATGCGCAGTCCGGGCAATAATCCCCTGGATGGATGTATAGAGGTTGACGAGTTTTTTGTTGGCGGCCCGGAAACAGGAAAAACAGGAAGAGGCGTTGAAAAGAAGCAGCTGGTAGTAATGGCCATACAGGCTGATGCTTTCGGGATACATCGTTGCTATGCAAAAGTAATCCCCAACGCCAGCAGTGATGAACTTGGCACATTTTTACAGGAAAAAGTTGCCGCCGGAGCAGAAATCAAAACCGACAACTGGACTGGCTATATCCCTTGTAAAAAGGACTTTGCCAACCTAAAACAGGAAAATTCTGAAAAGGGCAAGGGGTTTCCTTTGCTGCACAGGCAAATCATGGTGTTCAAGGCATGGCTAAGAGGAATACATCACCACTGCTCACACTTACAAAGGTATCTTGACGAATTCTGTTATCGGTTCAACAGGCTCAAGTACCCCGACAGTATGTTCCACAACCTTGTCAAAGCGATGGTAAGATGTGTACCCTTAACTTTGCAAAAATCTTGGATCGTTTAAACGCCTTATTCTATCCTTTTATTTAGAAACTTCATTTCAAAAAACTATAAAACATGCGTGTAGTTGCAGAATTGCCTCACCCTGAATTTAAAATTTCTATTTTCCACATGAATGGCAAATTCATCATCAAGTTTGAAAAAGGTTCTTACGAACAAAGTTACAAAGTAGCCGAAATGGATTTGACAGATGGCGTAAATAGTGTTTTTGAGCTACTGGACGAAGAATTTATGAAAACCGTTGCCAAGCGTTTTGAAGAAATGATGGATGATTTCCTGGCGACTTATAAACGGTATAACTATTAATCGCTTGTCTTTTTCTGTCATTTCGACCCTATGGAGAAATCTTCATCGAAGCCACAAACTCATCTGGTTGAAAAGATTTCTCCCTATAGTCGAAATGACAAAGCGCCTTAAAACGACTACACTAATTACTAATCTTCCTCCACCTCCTTATTTAAAAACCGCAATTCCGGATTAAACGCTTTAATCAGGTTATCTTTCTTTTCTCTTCGCCACTTCTTCAATTCCTTTTCGCGTTCTATTACGAAATTAATATCAGTATAATGTTCCCAGTAAACCAAGTAATAGCAATGGTAATGGCCTGCAAATGTTTCTGGCGCGCCGCGGTTGTCATAGTGCTGCTTCAACCGTGTAGGCAAATCATTTGTTACACCAATATACAAGGTACTTTTTGTAGAATTGGTAATGATATAAACAAAGTAATTGTGCTGGCGCATTTAGTTTGATTTTTTACTATTCTGTCATCTCGACCGTAGGGAGAGATCTTCATCGAAGCGATACGACTTTTATTTTTCGAAGAAGATCTCTCCCTACGGTCGAGATGACAAAGTTTAATATTTCGACGACAAAAGCATCTCAACAACTTTCACCACGCCAACCGTAGCTTTTTCTTCTATTTTAATGCTATTTTTAACCGAAGAAATTGCCGGGATTTTAGGGTCAATTAGATACTTTGGCGTTTCATCAGGAACATAATCAATCAATCCTGCCGCCGGGTAAACCGCCAGCGAAGTGCCAACCAGCATAAAAATGTCTGCTTCACTGCAAATGAAAGCAGCTTTTTCAATCATCGGCACCGCTTCTCCAAACCAAACCACATGTGCTCGTAATTGCGATCCTAACTCACAAACTTCTCCCATTTTGATTTCCCAACCGTCAATTGGATAAGTCAGATGCGAGTTCATATTGGATTGGGAACGTGTTATAATCCCATGTAAATGTACCACGTTTGTTGATCCTGCCCGTTCATGCAAATCATCAATATTTTGGGTAATGATCGTTACGTCAAAATCTTTTTCCAGCGCAGCCAAAGCAAAATGGGCAGCGTTCGGTTGCGCTTCCAACACATTTTTCCGGCGTTCGTTGTAAAAAGCTTGCACCAGTTCCGGGTTTTTCCGCCAGGCTTGCGGTGTGGCCACGTCTTCAATATTGTAACCTTCCCAAAGGCCGTCGCTGTCCCTGAAAGTTTTCAATCCACTTTCGGCACTAATGCCTGCGCCTGTTAAAACCACTAATTTTTTCATCATTATACAATTTCATATTTATAAAATATGTTTTGAAACCGTAGCAATACCATTTTTTACCAGGTAAAAGAAGCATCAACAAAAAAGCGACGGAGTTTTATACCTCATCGCTTTTTAAATTAAGATTAGATTTTGGGCGTGCCCCTGCGGGTCGGGCTATCCGCTGCAAGTCCTCGCTGCGCTGCGGGCTTTCCGCTGCTATCCCTCACGCGGCCAAGCGCCTACCTGTCTATTTCAAATACAAAGTGTTATAAGTTTTTAAAACCGGGAACTTGCTTTTGGCCAGTTCAAATCCCCCAAATAAAATAAAGCCGTAAACTAAGTTGCCCATCAGTAAACTTCTTTCAAAAGGAATAGCGGCATACAAAGATTGAAAGTAACCGATAAAGCTTTTATCATACAAAGTTCCATAAAGCCAGGGATTAATATCTGTAAGCAGCCAATGTACCAAAACCGATGCAAGTGAAGCTAAAATTATATTTGCAACATTAATCTTTGGGATAATAGTCCCGATATAAACCATCAAAGCAAAGCTGATGTAAATCCAAAGCGAACTTGCATAAAACCAAACGAAATGATGGAAATACAAATAATTGATCAGCAGATCGCTCAAAAACAAAGTGAGCAACGGTATTAAATATGCCTTTTTTTTATCGGTAAAATAAGCACCGCCGAACAAAGCAACCGCGCCAACCGGTGTAAAATTGGCCCACACATTCTGGTTATCCAAATGAATAAAACGTGCAACAGCAGCGAGCAAAATCATCAGGATTAAAATACTGTTGCGGATATTAATTTTTTCTAAAGACATTGATACTTCTTTTATCATGCAAAAATACAATTCTTAATTAAAGCTGAAACTTATGCCGGCATTGAAATTGGCACCCATCGTATTGTAACCGTAAATTTCCTGGTAGCGTTTGTCCAAAATGTTGTTCACATTAACAAAAACCTTAACCCGTCCGTTGATGCCATACTGCGCGTAACCGTCCAACAATTGATAACCAGGTAAAGAAACATTTACCGGACCAATACCAGTATAATTAACATCTCCGCGCTGGCCGTAGCTGCGGAAGTTGGTACTTAGATATAATTTACTGGTTACTTGCACCGATGCCTGCAAACCAAAAGATTGTTTCGGACGACGAAGCAAACCAAAAGTGCTGATGTTATTCCGAACAGCCGTTCCGTCCACAAAACTGTAAAAGCCGGTCAGCGTTAAAATTTTGTATTTGTAGGATGGTTCCACTTCCAGCCCCTGGTCATTCTCTTTATCAAAGTTCTCATAACCATTGGCAACATAAACAATGGCATCACGCAATTTTCTGCGGAAGGCAGCAACACGCAAATTAAACTGGTTATCCAGCAAAGCCGTACTGAAACCAGCTTCATAATTAACAGATTTTTGCGGTTTTAAATCAGGGTTTGCACCGTAAGGGCCAAACAATTCTGTTAACAATGGCGCTTTAAATGCGCTTGAAACTGTTCCAAATAAAATCAGTTTATTCTCCAGCAGATTGATAGAAGGTGTAAAATCATAAGTAAAATTATGACCGTAACGGTTATGATCATTGTATCTTCCGCCAACTTCCAAATTTAAAAAATCAGCAATTTTATTGACCGAAAGCGAACCATAAGTGCTGAATAAGTTGGCATCCGGAGTAACGTTAGTTGCACCAATTTGCTTGATTTGTGTGTAGCGGTTATCAACGCCCAACAGCAACTTGATATGCTCGGCAAAGTCGTGGTTATAATACAAATCCACCAAATGCAAACGGCCGATGTTGGACGACGGATAATTAGATTCGTAATAAGCGGTGCTTCCGGTATAACCATAATTCAAGTTGAAGCGATTCTTCGCATCCAACTGATATTGCGAAGTTAAGCCTGTATTATAAAAGCGGTTTAAGCTTTGGTTATTGGCATCAGCAAAACTGCCGTTGTCGTATTTGTAAGAACCGGAAGTGAAGCGAAAAAACGGACTGATGCGCAATCCGCGTGCTGCTTCTACGGAGAAATTAGCGTTTAAAGCGGATTGGTTGTAACCGTCTTTGTCAAAAGTTCCTGTGTTGTTTCTGTCTGCAGCTTCGCTGATGCCATCTGTTTGATCGTGGGTGTAACTAACATTGTATGAAAACTTATTTAGCGAACCGTTAAAACCCACATTCTGTCTTTGCGAGCCATAGCTGCCGCCGGTTAAATTTCCGTAAACGCCAATGCCTTCCGGTCCGCCTTTTTTAGTGATGATGTTGATCACTCCTGCCACGGCATCCGATCCGTACAAAGTAGATTGTCCGCCTTTGATAATTTCAATACGTTCGATCTGGTCAATCGGGAACAACCGGATGTCAAAAGCACCGCCAACAGATGAAGGGTTGCCAACCAGAACGCCGTCAATCAGCGTAACCGCAAAACCACTCGCTGCGCCACGGATAAAAATACTTTTGTTTAATCCCGGGTTACTGCCCGCGCCGTTCACGATAATCCCAGCTTGTTCGCTTAATAATTGTGCTATGGTTTTGCCCTGGCTGCGCTCGATCTGGTCTTGGGTGATGACAGTAATTACTTTACCGGTTTGAAGTTGTTTCTGATCGGTTTTGGTTGCCGAAACCACGACATCTTTTAAAACGCGGGTAGAATCCTGCGCGAAAATTGTAGTACTTTGAAGTACGATTTGTGCAAGCGCAACGCCTGCTGCAATTTGGTAAAATTTCTTTTTCATTTTTTGTTGTGAAGATGAAACCATCCCACAGCAAACAGAAAAATTGGCACACAAAATGAAAATACACCCGTAAAAAGAGCATTCGCATTCCAGCTTCAATCCCCGAAAGCTATGAATTTATTCGCAAAAGGCAGGTCTTCTGGCTTGCTCCCTTTTGCTTCGCCTTCCCTTTTCGGTTACCCAAAATAGTGGCATAAAAACAGCATCAGTTGATAGAGCTTACAGCTGCGGGACAGCTCCGGTTTTACACCGGATTCCCTTTTAATCCCGGTTGTTGAGGCCGGAAACCAATTGCGGAGGCAAAGGTAGGATTTGGATTGGGATTTGGAAATGGGGGTTTAAGGAAGGAAATTAGGGAAAGTTATATGGATGTTGATTCATCTTTTCTGTTGCTGGTATAATTACTATCTTTGATATCAGCAATGAAATTCTACGAAAAATTCCCTCAATTAAAAGAAAAAAAGGTTTTGGTTGAAGTGTTGACCAATACTGTATTCTCTACCATGTCTCTAGAAAATCAAGAGGTTTCAATGCCAAAAGTTGAAGAAATTGTCTTGTCTTTGCTGAAAGAACAAGAGTTAAAACAGGTACAGTTCTTTTCTGATCAAATCCTTTAAAGCTACATAGTTTCCATTGTCTGCTAATTTCATGGCATCAATATAAACTTTTCTGCTGTTGCCCTCCCTGTGATAAAGTTCGAGTGGCCTGTACCCCAGTTTAAGCGCTATAATGTTCATTAAAATCCTTCCTGTCCTGCCGTTACCGTTGTTAAAGGGATGAATACGAATAAATTCATAGTGAGCAAAAACCATACAATCAAGATGATCTTCTAAAGTAGTAGCATGTTTGATTCTGAAATTAAGGTTATCAATAAATTGATACATCAAATGCAAGATTTGATTTGGATTAGGCGGAATAAGCTGACCAACAGTAACAATTGTGGTACGCCAAAAACCAGCCCAATCATAAAGTTCTGCAAAAGCGATGTGATGAATTTTTAAGAGTAATTTTGCAGAAATTTGTGTATCACTTTCCAATTGAAAAACAAATAGTTCGGCAGTAGCAATGCCTTTTGCCTCAAATTGATTGATCAAATTTTTATCCAATAAACCAAGTTTATTTTCATCTGGTGCAGGTGTCCAATTTGTATTGTCTTCCATCATTTTAAATATATAGATATTTTAGTTAGAACCATTCCAATATACTATCTATTTTAAGCTTCAAATTAAAACATGTTTCTATATTTAACTTTATGATGCTTCGTTTATCCACCCTTTTTATCCTCCTCGCTTTGCAAACTTCTGCCCAAAAAACCGATACTGCTTTTCTTAAAAAATTGCTGGTGTCAAAACCAGAATTGTTCGGGAAAATCCTGCAACATCCAACTCAAAACGAAGTGCAGATTTTATACACACAAATTAACCGTGATGAACATAATGTTCCGCATTTCCGTTCGTACAGCTTCAACTTAAACCCGAAACGTTACTTCTATCCGGCCAGTACTGTTAAATTGCCAACTGCGGTTTTTGCTTTGGAGAAATGCAACAGACTTAAAATCAAGGGCATAAAAGAAGCATCGATGCAAACTGACAGCGCCTTTGCCAAACAAACCAAAGTTAGCGTTGATACTTCTGCCGAAAACGGTTTGCCAAGCATCAGCAATTACATCAAAAAGATTTTATTGGTGAGCGATAACGATGCTTTCAACCGTTTGTATGAATTTATTGGCCGGGAAGAGATCAACCGAAAACTAAAGAAATATGGTTTAAACCAAACACGGATTATTGGCCGGCTTTCCGTTGGCGATGCCGGCGAAAGTACCAGACATACCAACCCAATCGAATTTTTTGCCGGTAAAAGAAGCATCTATAAACAAGCTGCGCAATTTGATCCAAGCAATTATCCGATGCAATTAGAAAACATGCAGCAGGGAAAAGGTTATCTCGATAACCATGATCAATTGGTAAATGCGCCTTTTGATTTTTCAGAAAAGAACATTTATACAATTCCAGATCAGCAGGAAGTTTTAAAACGCTTGCTGTTCCCTGAAGTTTATCCAAAAAAAGAACAATTTCAGCTTAAAAAAGAAGATTACCAATTGCTGTACAAATACATGAGCATGTTTCCGACGGAAAGTGATCACCCAAAATACTCCCCGCCTGATTACTGGCCAACCTTCTGCAAGTTTCTGTTTTATGGGGCGAAGAAAGATACAATCCCAAATCCAAACATCCGTATTTTTAACAAGATCGGCGATTCTTACGGTTATGATATTGACAATGCTTACATCGTCGATTTTAAAAACAAGCTAGAATTTATGCTTACGGCTGTAGTCCAATCCAACGAAGACGGCATTTATAACGACAACAAATACGAATATGAAACCGTGTGTTTGCCTTTTTTAAAGAATTTAGGGCAGGTAATTTATGAGTTGGAATTACATCGGCAAAAGAAGCATTTGCCGAATTTAAAAAAGTTTAAGTTTGATTACAAGTCTAATTTTTAGACTAGTGATCATTTCCAAAATCCATAATTTCTTTCGCCACTTCCAAACCCGAAACCAAGGCAACTTCCACAGTCCCTAATTGTTCGCCTTTAAACAAAGCTTCCCCGGCAAAGTAAATGGTTTGCGTAACAGGTATTTTTAAAATTTTTCGTGCCGTTTGAGTTTGTACTATTGCATACCTGTAAGAATCTTGGGTAAAAGTACCTATATTTCCAAGGTTGGGCGAAAGCGGCGAAACCGGGCCAATTATTGAAAAATTAATTTCCTTGTAACAGCTTATGCCGGAAGTAACGGTTTAGTTTTATCAGTGATCCTTTGATTTACCCAGCCTGATTAGATGCTTCTTTTACCACCTAAAAATTGATCTTTGTTTTTCTTTAACGATATAAAAAGCTAAAATCCTTTCTCATTTTTTAGGTGATAAAAGAAGCATGGCAAAGCCTCTTGCTGTCCATCTAAAAATATCCTTAAATATTTACCTGCCTGCCTTTAAAAAGTTCCCGATATTTTCGTTCAAAAACTTGGCATCTACAGGGTTACTGGCAGCACCGGCAGTATGCCCCCAAAGCGAAGGGATCGGCATCAGCGTTACGCCCGGGATAAAAGTGGCTTCATAGCGCGCATCGGTCAGCGGGAAATACAGGTCAGTTTCCGAAGGCATATACAAAAAAGGGACTTTAACGGAGCGAAGTGCCTTTTCTATGTCTCCGCCGAACCCCGGTGTTGCACCTACATCATGATGTTCCCAAATACGCATCTGCAAAATCAGGTCGTTGGCATCGGCACCCGGGATAAAATGGGTACGGTAGTTTTCAAGCACTTGTTCAAAGGTTGTTCCGGCAGGGGCCGTAGCACGCCACAGCTCTTTTCTCCACCATTCCTGCGAATACAGCCAGCCGGCCCAAACCACAGAAAACGCTTCCAAACCTTTTTTCGGAGGCGTTTTATAATCTCCGTTTTGGAAAGCCTCGTCTGCTGTTAAAGCTGCAATTTGTCCTTCCAGCCGCACTACGCCGTGCGGATAAGTTTTTGCCGTACCGGAAGTGGCTACAATCCGGTCAGCAAATACAGGGTAACTTACGGCCCATTGAAAAGCCTGCTGTGCACCCATAGAAAAACCAATCAGCGCACGAAGATGCGTGATTTTCAATTCCTGTGTCAAAAGCCGGTGCACTGCTTCTACGTTATCACGGATAGTCATCATCGGAAAACGCGGGCCGTGAAAAGGTTCGGGCGTATTGCTGGGGGAAGAGGAACGGCCATTGCCAAAAAGCTCAGTTGCCACCAAAAAAAGCTTGGTGGTGTCCAAAGCTTTTCCCGGGCCGATGAGCCATTCGTAACCATGATAACTGGCCATATAATGAGATGGCAGCAGTACAACATTGTCATGTGCGGCATTCAAATGTCCGTAAGTGCCATAAATTATTTTTGCCTGGGGCAGCGTAATCCCGCTCTCGGTCTTAAAATTTGGGATCAGATATTCGTGCCTAACAGCACCGTCAATACGTTTGGTTGTTTGCGCAAATACATGTTGGGAGAAAAACAGTAATAAAAACAGCTTTTTCATGGTACGGATCAATCAGATTGGCAGGAACAACAAACGCTTTCCGCTTTTATCAAATATATCATTAACCGGTTTGTTTAAATTTATTTTTTGGTTGTGATTTTTTGTCTAATGCTTCTTTTAGGACATAAAAATGCGGATGATCAAGAAGCTTAACGAAAGATTTTTTTGTAGGGAAGAAAGAGAATTGCAGCAACAAAAGTTTAAAAAAAACCGGGAATCGGATACTTCTTTTATCAATTATTTTGTGTTTCTAAATTTTCTTTGCAGAAGAAATTTTAATTGACACTAACAGCCTTTCTCAAAACATAAAGTCATATCATTTCTATTTTTGCATTAAATCAAGTCGTTTATTAAAGGATCAATATCAAAATGCAAACTATGTTGTATCTTTGGCAATAATTACAACCTTATTATTTTATCACCGTAAAAGAAGCAAGGTTGATTTAAAAGAAAACAATGAAAGACGAACTAATTGATACAATAAACAAAAATATCAGTCAAAACAGGCGGTTGCTGACGGTTTTTGCTTTTTCCCTGGCCGGCCTCAATGTGCTGGTTACGCTGCTGATCACGCATTTTAAACACCCGGAAATGATCAACATGACGGATGCAACTTTAATCAAGGGCTTTTTCTGGAAGTTTAGCTGAATAAATAAATTCCTGTAAGGGAAGCATACTTCTTTTAGGGCGTAAAAATTTACTTTCTGATCTTGCCGATCAAAAACAACGCCCCGGCTGCCGCAGCAGCAATTCCGGCTACTGTCTTTACTCTTTTTTCAGTCATGGTTTTGGAAGTATAACCACCCGATATCTGGTTATAAGTTCCGGTTGGGTACAGGATATTTCCTGAAGTTACCGGTGCATCGTCCCCTACTTTCAGGTACGTTTCTATCCCTCTTGCCATAAACCATTCTGCAACACCCGGCATTAGCGCATTGCTTAACCGCACCAAATAAGCTACCGCACCAACCATGACCGAATTGCGCGGACGAACAGCCAAACCAACAATAATGCCCGCAATTTTTGTAACAGGATAAACCGGCGGAACAGGTTTCAGCACTTTGCCGATATAGTTTCCGGCATGACGGGTCCCGGGCGTATCCAAAAAAGCCGGAAAAACATCGCAAATATGAATTTCCGGAAAACGGTACAATTCGGCACGCAAAGCTTCGCTGTAACCTCTTAAACCGAACTTGCTAACGCTGTAAGACAAGCTGTACGGCGTGGCCACCCAGCCGCCAACAGAATTCATGTTGATGATCGTACCTGTTTGCTGCTTTTTGAAGTACGGCAAAACGGCATAAGCCCCATAAACCGGCCCTAGCAAATTGGTGCGGACAACCTTTTCATGTTCTGCCATCGGCACGGCATTAAACTCGCCCAAAACAGCTACGCCGGCAATATTTACCCAAACATCTATCTGTCCGCCAAAGTCAAAAGCAGCTTTTGCCAGATTGTTTACGCTTTCGGCATCGGTTACGTCGGTGGGAACAGCCAATGCTTTCGCACCCAGTTTTTGGCAGATGGCCGCTACTTCTTCCAGCTCGTTTTGCTGCCGAGCCGCCAAAATAACAGTGCAACGGTAACGCGCAAATTCCAGTGCAGTAGCACGGCCAACGCCGCTGTAAGCACCGGTAATTACAACCACTTGTTTGTTTAGCGGTAAACTATTTGTTTTTCTGAAAATACTGCTCATCGTTTTTGCTTTAAGCTGATCAATAAAATTATAGGGATAAAAGAAGCATCCGAAACCCAAGATCAGGCTTCGTTTAAATCCCCTTCGGTTGGGTTTAAAATATATTCGGTACTGGCCTGTCCGTTGTGCAGTACAAACCTTACGCGTTCCTTCGGGATCGTAATATCCAATGACATCGCTGCAACAGTTTGAGGGAAATTGTCCCGCAAAATTTTCAAATCAACATCTGCCGGAACTTGTATTTCTACATCATCACCATTGGCCTTTACCTGCCAGTTGGGTATACGTGCGCCCTGAAACAACCCGATCCATTTTTCCTGATATGCATTCATTATATCTCCAATTATTTTGGGGATAACAAGCACTTGCAAAGTTTGTTGGCAAATTCCGTTTCTTTGGCAGATTGGCAATGCTTCTTTTATCAAGATAAAAACCGATTAAAAGCAATAGATTTTATTTCTGATTTCTAAAAACAAAGCAAGCAGGATTCAACTTATATAACTAAATTTTCAAATTTAAAATCATGGAAAGCAACAAAGAAATTATCAGCGACTTAGATAGCTTAGTTACCATTTTAAACGATGGTAAAAAAGGTTATGAATCTGCAGCAGAAACTACCGATTCTTTAGAGTTAAAAGCTGTATTTGCAAAGTATGCGTTAGAACGCGCAGCTTATGCAACCGAATTAAAAGCACATATAAAAATGCACGGCGGCAACGAAGATGAAAATGAAACCGGCGGTGTTTTGGGTGCTGTACACCGTACCTGGATCGATATTAAACAAGCTTTTGCAGGCAACGACAACAAAGCAATTTTAGATGCAATCGTAACCGGAGAAAAAGCCGCTATTGAAAAATATGATGGTTATATTGCTGATTATACAGATCATGCAGACCACTTGGCTTTGCTGAAAAAACAACGCGATGGTATCCAATCAGATTTAAAGCAAATCCAATCTTTAGAAATGCAATATAAATAACCGGGTTTTTAGGTGATAAAAGAAGCATTGCTTTAATTAGCAGTGCTTTTTTTATGCCTGTTTTTTTAGGTGACAAAAGAAGCATTGGCGGCAAATCAGCTTAAAAAATTTATATCTTGCATCCGATAAAATCATGTTTTCATAAAACACTTATTTCTGATTTTTTTTACGCATCAATTAAATCTTGTCCTGCTTTATGCAATTGCCTTCTGTTAGTGGCCCGAATTCTAATAAACGTGTTAAAATCTTCACCTGGCATATCCACGGCACTTATTTGTATTATTTATCTTTAGGTGATTACGAAATTTATATCCCGGTAAGCAAAGGACCGAAACCAGGATATGTTGGCCGCGGCACCACTTTTCCTTTCGGGGAAAATGTGCATGAAGTTGATGAAGACAAGGTGAAAGATTTAGAACTAAATTGTATCCTTTTCCAAACTAAAAAAAATTTCCTGGAAGACCAATACGAAACGCTTTCTGCCGAACAGCGCGAATTGCCGAAGATTTACCTGGAACATGATCCGCCGCAGGAAGTTACTCCTTATACCAAACATATTATTACCGATAGTGATATTTCACTTGTCCATGTCACGCACTTCAATAGTCTAATGTGGGACAACAACAATGTTCCTTTTACGGTGATTGAACATGGTGTGGAAGTGCGTACTGTACCTTATTCCGGCGAATTGGAACGAGGGATTGTAGTGATCAATAACATTGAAAGAAGAGGACGGCGGCTTGGGTTGGATATTTTTTTGGAAGTGCAGAAACATGTTCCAATAGACCTAGTTGGCATGGGCGCAGAGCGGTTAGGTTTAGGCGAAGTGTTGCACCCGGAACTGCCGGAATTTTTAAGCAGATACCGTTTCTTTTTCAACCCGATCCGGTTCACGAGTTTAGGTTTGGCCGTTTGCGAAGCCATGACGATGGGCATTCCGGTAGTTGGATTGGCCACGACAGAACTTGCTTCGGTCATCAAAAATGGAGAAACCGGAATTGTGCATACAGACGTTAATTACTTAATCAATGCGATGAAAGATTTATTGTCCAACCGCGAAAAAGCGCAGCAAATTGGTGCGGCAGGACAGGAAATGGCATTAAAACGTTTTGATATTAAACGCTTTAATGCGGATTGGCTGCGTGTTTTTAACCAAGCCATCAACAAACATCAGCACTCAAAAATAGTATTGTAAAAGAAGTATTGCTTCTTACTTTTACAGATTCAAAATAAATATAAAATCAAACCAAACAATGGAAAAATTACAAGGCAAGGTTGCATTGATAAGCGGCGGCGCACAAGGATTGGGGCAGCAAATTTGCTACCAATTGGCCGAAGCAGGTGCAACGGTTATTGCAGGCGACATTCAGGAAGAAAAAGCAGCCGGAACCGTTAAAACGATTACTGATAAAGGCAGCAAAGCGGTGGCCATGCGTTTGGATGTAAGCAATGAAGAATCGGTTAAAGAAACGATCAGCAAAATTAAAAGCGAATACGGCAAACTTGACATCCTGGTGAACAATGCCGGTATCGATTTTACCAAACCTATTTTGGAACTCTCTGTTTCTGAGTGGGACGCAGCTTTTTCAGTAAACTTACGCGGCCCGTTCCTGATGTCTAAATATGCTTTAGAAGTAATGTCTCCGCAAAAATCCGGTAACATCATCAATATTGTCAGTACAGCATCTTTGCGTGCCTGGACGGAAGCTTCCGTTTATCACGCTACCAAATGGGGTTTGCGCGGATTTAGCCACGCGCTTTTTACCGAAGCACGCAAAGTAAATGTAAAAGTTACGGCGGTAATTGCAGGCGGTATGAGCACGCCATTCTTGCTGGACCGTTTCCCAGACATTCCGCCACAAAATCTACAAGATCCAAAAAACGTAGCTACTAAAATCCGTTATATCATTGAGGATGACACAGATACAGTTGTTCCGGAGATTTTAATTTTACCTTTGATGGAGACCAGTTGGCCATAAACTTTAGGTCGGTAAAAGAAGCATCAGCATAAAAACAATTGATAAAAACAGTATGACCAGAAGTAGGCACGAGGAAATCATGGACCGGTTTAACCAGTTGAAAGTATTGGTGATCGGCGATCTGGTCATGGATATTTACCTGAAAGGAGAAAGCTTCCGGCTTTCGCCTGAAGGCCCGGTTCCGGTGGTTACGATTTCCGGGCGGGAAGAAATTCCGGGCGGAGCAGCCAATGCTGCCATTAACCTGAAAGCACTGGGCGCACAAGTCAGCTTTTTGGCACTTGCCGGAGATGATGAAGATGGCGACAAAGCCTGTCGTTTTATGGAAACTGCCGGGATTGACTGCGATGCAATTGTGCGGGAACCTTTCCGAACAACAGTAACCAAAACCAGGCTTGTTTCAAACGGACAATTGTTGAGCCGCTTTGATTGCGGTTCTCAAAATCCGCCTTCTGCTGATTCCGAACAAAAAATATTTCAGTTTTTGCAGGCTCATTATCACCTTTTTGATGCCATCGTTTTGGGCGATTACAAAGCCGGTTTGTTTACGCTGGCTTTAATCGAAACCTTGCAGCAGATGCAGTTGCAATCGCCCGCTTATTTAGCTTTAGATTCCAAAAACCTGCCTTTATTCACACCATTACAGCCTTCGGTGGTCAAGCCAAATTACATAGAAGCTATCAGTTTGCTGAACTTACAATGCCTGACCAATGACCGGATCGATCAGCTGAAAAATTACGGACCTACTTTGTACCGGCTGACCGGTGCCGAAAATATCACCCTTACGCTGGATGAGGAAGGTTCTATGCTGTTTGAAAAAGGGGAATATATACACCATACACCGGCTTATGAAGTGGAAACGCCGCATGTAGTTGGGGCCGGTGATACCTTTATCAGCACGTTTACACTGGCACAATGTTCGGGTGCCAGTAATGTAGAAGCCGTAGAACTGGCCACGGCAGCCGCTACGGTAGCGATCCGTAAAACGGCAACAGCACCTTGTTTTTTAAACGAACTGAAAGCCTTCTTTTCCACACAGGATAAATATATTTCCGGCATGCAGGAGCTGGAAGAATTGTGTGATTTTTACCGTCAGCAAGGCAAAAACATTGTGTTTACCAATGGTTGTTTCGACATTTTGCATTCCGGCCATGTCAGCTATCTCAACCAATCCAAAAACTATGGTGATGTGCTGATTGTTGGTTTAAACAATGACGACAGTATCCGACGTTTAAAAGGCTCTACCAGGCCAATCAATGAACTGGCCGACCGGATTTATGTACTTTCCGGCCTGAGTTCTATTGACCATATTGTGCCTTTTGGTTCTGCGGAAGATGATACACCATCAGCATTAATCCGCGCAGCTAAACCTCAATATTATATCAAAGGCGGCGACTACAACATGCAAAATTTGCCAGAAGCAAAAGTGGTGGAAGAAGTAGGCGGCAAAGTAGCTTTTATCCCTTTAGTACCAGATCATTCTACTTCTAATATGATTAAAAGGATTAATGCAGATGCGAAGATGTTGAAAGTGGTTTGATGTTTTTTTGTCATTCCGATGTCAGGAGGAATCTTCTTCAAAGCAAAAAACTTTTATTATTCGAGGAAGATTTCTCTCTTCGTTCGAAATGACAAAAATGCTTCTTTTAGCACCTAAAAATTATAGTGCTAAAAGAAGCATTTATATTTTAAGCTTTCAAAAACTCTGGCGCATTCACTTCCCGGTTTACCAAAGTTGTTGGCAACTCCAAATGATAACCGCCCGACGGCAGCAAACCAAAGCCGCCATATTTTTGCATCAGTTTTTGCTGGATGTACACTTCTTCGCCGCAATGTTCTTCGGGCAATTGCTCCCAGAAAGTAAAACCGCCGTTTTCGCGCAGCTTTTGCGTATCGTACAAAATACAACCGCCCACCCAGGCAATTTTATACTTCTGTTGATTTTCCGGGTTGATATTTAACTGCTGGCCAACATGCAAAATGTTGGCCGCATTATGCACTACATGCCTTTGCCATTCCAGTGTTTTAGGTTGAATGTTTTCCGGCTTTACCGGTTCTTCCCAAAACTCAATTTGCTGCTGGTGCGGACGAAAATCTTCAAGATAACTTAAACCAATTGGCATCATGCCTACAAAACCACAACCTTCTTCGTCCAGTGCTTTTACCATTCTGCCGATCACATCTGGTTCAAGAATAATATCATCATCTAAATAAAGCGAAAAACTGCCCGTGCTTTGATCCAGCAAAAACTGCCGCTGCTGGGCAATGCCTTTTTTAGGAAGGTTTTGTAGGAGTTTGAAAGGTGTTTGATGGAGATTGAAAATCCGTTGCAAAGTTTGGATCACACCGTCATTTCCAATAAAAACATCGCTCTGATCAGCAATAACCACCTCAAAATCTTTAAAATCCTGGGTGGTCAAAGCCGTTAAAGTGGCTACGAGCGCGGTAAGCCGGTTAAAAGTTGGGATCAATACAGATACTTTCATATATAATTGCTCGGTTCTACCTGTAATTGTTCTGCTTCCTGTGGCCATTCGCCGTTTTGTTTCAGCAGGTCAAAAGCTGCAATTTTTACCTGATCAATGCTGATGCCATCCACAAAAGAAACATCATGGTTACAATCGGTATCGTTATGTTTGGAATCTGGGCCGGTGATGTTTTTACCACAAATCGGGCAATCAATCATCCAAGATAATAAAGTTCGGTTTGTGGCAAGCGTAAAAGGAGCACTGGTGATAATGTTTCCGCACCAATAAGTGGCTACCGTTGGCGCTTTTAAAGCACGCGCCAGATGTAACGGACCGGTATCGTTAGAAATGACTAATTTGGAAACAGCTAACAGTCCGGTTAGTCCGGCCAAAGATATTTTTCCGCAGAAATCAATTGCATGCTTCTTTTGTGCCATGTTTTCTATTACGGCATTGGTTACTTCTCTTTCCCAATCGCTCCCGGTAATGATTACGGTAAAGCCTGTTTCAATTAAAAAATCAGCAACGGCAGCAAAGTTTTTGGGTGACCATCTTCGGCGCAGATCCGTAGCACCGGGATGAATAACAATGAGTTTCTTGTTTTGATAATCAAGGATTAAAGCTTTTAACTCATCTAAATCTGAAGGAATGCTATCAAACTCCGGTTCAATCCAAACTGTTTTTGCGCCTGCTTTTGCCACCACTTCCAAATAACGCATCGGCTCGCTGAAATACATGATATAAGGAACATTGATATCCAGCGGAGGCACTCCTGCTGCTTGTAAACCAATGCTTTTTTTAGCGCCCAAACGTTTAACAAAAGGATTGGAATTGCCACCGCCGCCATGAAACTGAAAAGCCAGGTCAAATTCTTCTGCCTGCATTGCTGCAAAAAACTGGTTTAACTGCGCCTCATCTCTTTGATAATCATAAGCGGCACCAACGCCCGGATAAGGCGGAACAACAATTACGCGGTCAACCAAACTTGGCCTTCCGTTCAAAAACTCCTGGTGCCAGGGTTTTCCTAAATAAACAATCTCGACACCCGGAAAAGTTTCTTTTAAAGCCCTTAAAGCAGGCAAAACAAAAATAAAATCGCCCAGCGCGTTGGCACGTAAAACGGCTATCTTTTTAACTGTTTCCAATTTTGTTGATGCTTCTTTTATCGGTGTTTTATTTGGATGTACATAATCCAATTAATTCGGTTTTTGCCAGGATATGTCCTTCCGCAGCTTGTTCTACCGCTGTTTTGTCTGATGCTTTTGGGATGTCCAAAACCGTATCCAAAGCTGTTAATGTAAACAAATAAGTGTGCGTCCCGGAGAAATATTTCGGACAAGGGCCTTCGTAACCAAAGCTTTTGCTGTTGGCCAAACCTTCAGTCGCACCTTGCGGGATTTCGTTTTGTTTGATTTCGGTTACCGTTGGCGGAATATTGAACAACAGCCAGTGGATCCAAGGCGTTGGCGTGGCGTTGGTGTCTTCCAAACTCAAAACCAAACTTTTTGTCCCTTCGGGGATGTCTTCAAAATACAAAGGCGGATTGATGTTTTCGCTTAAACAGGTAAATAGTTCAGGAAATTCCTGCTTAGCTTCGAAAATGCTTTTTAAGATCATGGATTGCTTCTTTTATATGGTAAGTATAGGAGTTGGGACAGGACTAAAATTCTGGAAATCCTCTTAAAATAAGGTCTTTAAATTCCTCTTCTAACAATTCACTAATTTCAATTCCATTTTTTATTTGAAATAGCTCAGAATTGGAAACATTACCTTTTTGCTTAAATGAGGAATTATTGTAAAGGTCTATTATCTGGTGACTTTGAACTTCGTTACAATTTATATAGGTATCCTTTGTAATTGTATTGGTAACATTTGCTTGAAATCTTACTAATGTTTCAAAGGGTAAACCATTAAGCTCAAAAAAACGTCTTTTCTTTTCAAATTGGGAAGTCCCGCATAACATAAAAGCGCATATATCGTCTTTAGTTCCAAGACAAACATGTGGATGGGGTTCTGATGAAGAAATTTTAGGATTTATAAACCAGTAAATGCTACCAATTTTAAGACTTTGAATAAAAACCTCTAAAGCAGGCATTATTACACAGTTTCTTGGAAATAATCTTTGCTTAAAGACAATAACTCATCACTTTGGGAAAACGGCTTGTCCTTTAAGCCGTTTTCAAAGAAATCGGTCATTTTAATATCAAAAACTTTTCCATATCCCAACTTTAAATCTTTTTCAAATCGAATCCATTCGGGAAAGTAATGAGAATAATCGCTTAATTCATATTGATCTTTTTGCCCGTAAAAATCAAAGATTTCATTCATAACCCTAATGTCTGTTTTAGAAAAAACAGTTAAATCTGGTTCCTGAACTGAATTAAAATTATAGTTATTCTGCTCTGTTAAATATGCATTTGAATATTCAATAATTTCATTCTCAAACCATGCAGATTTTAAGACTATATCCTTTGTTTTAGATGGTACAGTTCCATTTTTCATTGCAACATAAGTGTCATTAGTAATAGACCTGCCATAGCTTCTTAAATGCGACCTGTCAGCCAAATAAATTAATTTACCAGCTTTCATATAATTGATTTTACCTCCCTCTTTTTGAGCAAAGTAATTTAATGCTTGAACTGCTTTTTTAAATTTAAATAAAGTCATAATGCAATTAGTCATTCATAAAGTTAAAGGAAATATAAATTTATTGTTTTAAAAATATAAAACATTGTACAAATCTACTAATTTATTTATTAGCAAAAAATAACTTACTAAAAAAATTAGCGTTTTTGGTAAGTTATTGTAGTTCATTTTTTCCAAATTCATGTATAGTTACCTTTATAAGGATAAATGTGAGATTGAAAATTTGTTTTTAGGTATGAAAAATTGTGCTTGCAGTTTCATCAATCAGTTCCAACTTTTTGCGTGCAATTGCTTTTTTAAAGAAAGCAATTAGTTCTTCAACATGCCAATCAAACGAAAAAAGCACGCGTTTTTCCCAAACCGTTTGGCGCAGTTGTTTCATTTTTTCGGGATCGCGCAATTGTGCCGCCAGCTCGGCAGCATCATTAAAAAACAAACCTAAACCAAGGTTTTGAACAATAGATTGTGTAGCAACTGTATGACCTTTATTATCGCGTTGAAGCATGGGCAAACCGGCAGCGGCCAAAGTGGCCATGCGGGCAGGCAGGTTTAAATCGTCCCAGTTGGCGCGCATCAGTTCGCCCTGGTTATCGCTTTTAAAAAAATGCAGCCAGCCCGCATCGTACTGCGAAAACTCTTGTACCCAATTGTGCTGGGTAACATTTGGGTGGATATGCAAATAACCCGGAGCCATTTTTTGTGTTTTGATGATCCACTCTTTCCATTGTCCGTGGGTAAAATCACCATAAAAATGAACGTGGATTTTTTGTTCAGCCAATTCAACAACCGTATGCGGATGCAAACCGATCGGCCGACCGGGAACCACGGTATGCAATTCGCCGTCCTGCCCTGAAAGCAGCGGGGAAACTTCTGTTTTAAACCATTCTTTTTTCGGAAGATCTCCATCTAAAATCAAAGCCGTATCAGCAGATCTTTGAGGAAGAAACTGTAGGAACCAGTCGCGCATTTCGGCACTGGTATAAACTTGTCCGTCGGATTTGGTGTACAAGTCCATCATCTGCGGCCAGGTCCCTTTTTCCATACAAATAAAAGGGCCTTCTTTAAAATTCCAAACAAAAGGAATCCCTGTTCGGGCAGCTAAAATTTCATGTGCAAAAGGAACAGCCTGCCAGTTTAACTGTCCGTAAATAATATCCGGTTTGATTTCGGCCAAAGTTTGCTGCCAATTTTTGTAAGGAATATCCTGCACGTTGCCAAAAGAAAGCGGGCCAATATTGTTGTACCAGTACGGGTCGCGCATCCATAAACCGTGCAATTTATGGCCTTGTTCTTCAAAAGCCACAATCCGTTCGGCGTTGTAGGCCAGTTCGCCAACCAATACTATTTTTAGGCCGGTAAAAGAAGCATCATCACGTTTTTGGCGGAAAGGTTCGTAATAGCTGATTTCATCAATATAATTTCCAACGGTTGTGTGATAGCGCAAGGGCTGTTTAACACCATAATGCAACTTGTAAGGATTGATGCCGCCCACCGGTTCCTGAATGATTTTATAACGTTGCTGCGGATGGTCAACCCATTCGCAACTTACCTTTCCGGTTTCTGCAAATGCTCCTTTTACTGCTAATTTTTCCCAGAACATCCGGCCTAAATCATCTGTAACCAGTTCGTCGCGTTCCATCCATCGGTCTTCTGTTTTTTGATGAAGACATTGAACCAGTTGCAGCCAGAAACCTTCCAGTTTCCCGCTTACAGTTCGGTTATAATGATGACGGATGCCGGAAAAAGCGAGAATGGCTTCCGGGTTTTCATCCAGTTTTTCAACCAGCAATTGCAGGTGATCTTTGTAATAAACATCGTCTGCAGGTAAATAGGCAATTAAAGGATTTTGAGCTTTTTCTAAACCCAAATTTAAAGCCGCACCCAGTCCGGTGTTTTCGTCATTCGCAAAATAACTGACCCGATGGTCGCTTAAATAAGTGGCAATTGTTTTTTGAAGAGGATCAGTTGAGCCATCATTGATGATGATCAGTTCCCAATTGTTATGACTTTGCAGCAACAAGCTTTCTATCGCCCTGGAAACAAAATTCGCCTGGTTATAAACCGGCATCAAAACGGAAACACTTCGTTTAGGGTCACTTTTACTCATGACTTGCTAAACTATGGTTTTTATTTAATTGTTTGAAACGTTTGCCATAGTTACTGCTTTTACCATGTTATTTTCTTCTAACACCAGCTTGCTCCAGCCTTTTTCTCCGGCGTTACGTAGTTCTTTTTTACGCTCTTCCATTACTTTTTTAACCCTGCTGCTAAAAGCCCAGCAGGTGCTTTGCCGAATAGAAAGTATCTCTGATAATTTATAGGAGGAAACTTTACCCTTTGTACTATAAGTAAGAAAAAGCATGTAAAACGCCTTGGTGATGGGCAAGTGTATGTTTTGAAAGACGGTATTAGCAATTACAGACTCTTCGTACTTGCATTTGGTACAGCGACGACTGAAAGGAACGTAACCATTAGAAAAATGTGTATTGCCACATTTACGGCAAACATAACCATCAGCCCATTTTAATTCTGCGAGATAAGTGTAACAAGCTTCCTGATCGGGATATATTTTACTGAATTCCTCAAAATCAACCTCTGCAGACATTACTCTTGCTTTGGTTACTTTTTTAATATTGGTTTGTAAATTTTGGTTATCCTGCTCCAGCAAGGCATTCATTCTCGAAATCTCTTTCGCCTGCTGCAGCAGCAAATCGTTTACTACTGTCAGTTCGTAATTTTGCAGAGAAATAGTGGCAGATTGGTTCACCACTTCTTTAGTTCTTTCCTCTACTTTTCTTTCCAGTTCTTTATTCAGATTATCTTTTAATTGTTCATTGTATGATAGCTGCTCAATAATCCGTTTCTGTGCTTTATTTTTTTTCTTTTTAAGGTGCCTTACTTTATCAGCAATTGCAAATGATACCAGCAGCATTTCCATCACAAAACAAAAGCTAAGGCTATAATGGGTAACCGGACCAAATGGCAGCCAGGAAACTTCAAACAGGATAAGCGATTTGATGATGAAACCAGCAATTAAAAAGCTATAACCGATTACAAAAAAACGTGCCGGATGATAACCCTTGCGTAATATAATACAACCTGTATAAAATGCTAAGCCTAAGGGTATTATTTCAATGATTTTATAACTAAACATGTTACGATTGAAAATCAAACAAAAAAGAAAAAATATACTGCGCAGTCCAATCACCCAGAAAATCAGCTTATTTAATTCTGGTGCTTTTGTTTTAACATGCAAAAAACTCTTTGTGAACAGCAGTGCAAAAATACTGGCAGAAAAAAGCGGAATTCCGTAAGCAAACTGGTTCCAGGAGAATGAGTTAGGCCACAGATATTGATAAGCAATTCCATCAGCGCACATTTCATATAAACCGATGCTGAGATTGTATAGAATGTAAAAAAGATAATGGCGCTGTTTCATTACCGCATACATCATCAGGTTGTACAAACTAAAAACTAAGATCATTCCATAAAAAATACCGAAAAAGAAGTATTCATCCAAAGCATAATTTACAAACCAATTTACTGATTTTAAAACAACAATTACGTTAGCTGGCTGATGGGATTGTATCCGGATATAATATATTCTGTCGAACTGGTTTTTATAATCCAGCTTTATAGTAAAGTTTTTATGGTGATAAAAACGGTTTGAAAACAAATAGTTATTTCCAAACTGCTGAACAGCATAATGATTATTACTAATTGGCGAATAAACAGTAATCTGATCTATGGTTTGATCAAAAAACTCTAATATCCAATCGTTTTTAGTTTGTGCATTTTGTTTAATACGGATACGATACCAGTAAGCAGATTGCAAATGATCATTTTTAGGCGTAGTGATACTGCTTGGCTTAAACTTATTGCTAAGCGCTTTACCAGTAATTTGTGGTAGTGTGTATTTGCTGTTTGCATCTTCCAGGCATTCTATTTCACTATAAGAAAAAATATGCTGTTTAACACGATCATTTATAGTAACAGGTGTTTGCCCAATAGATTGCTGAAAAAAAAGAATGCAAAAAAATAGCGGTAAAAAAAGCTTTGCCATTAAATTTTTAAACAGCCTGCACATTAAATTGATACTTATTTAGGTTTATCTCAGAAAAAAGACCAGGGCAAATTTAATACTAAAGTTTTAAACCCAAACCTTCTATATAACCTTTATTTGGCGTGCAATTTTCAAACCGGCAGTTTTTTAAAAGCTCGTTTAGCGTTTGTATAATTTGCTGCCTGTTAATTGATGAGGATGCTTTGCGGATTTCTCCAAAAGTTGTTCTTGGTTTTTGTGTATATTCAATTAACTGATCGTAATTTGTAGGTTGTTTAAATTGTACTACACAGCTTATAACGTCCATTTTTTTGTATGGCCAGTAGTTCCAGCCAATGTTATTTTTTTCTAACAATTCCCGGAAACCTTTTATCCATTCGTCTTTATTTTCACCGGTTTCTCCAATGTAAATAGGCACATTATTTTTATCCCTGAAATCAATGAATCTCTGGATCACTTCCTGCTTCACATCCGTCCAGTATGTATGAAAAGTATAAACTAACTTATCATCAAACGGAGCACCAAAAACACTGAAATTTCCATCCCATTGTGCGCCTCCTAAAAAGATTAAGTGATTTTTATCTACTGTACGAATGGCTGAAGTAATCTTTTTGTAAAGTGGTTCCAGCGATGGGTTTAATTTTGAAGCATCAAAATAATGGGCAATCGGTTCGTTTAATAAATCATAACCCATAATAACAGGTTCATTTTTATAACGATCAGCTATTTTTTTCCAGATACTAATGGTTAAAGCCTGGCTTGGCTCACTTTCAAACAAAAACGGATAGCCGTAACCATCATCAATATTATCGCCCGTTTGTCCACCGGGTGCAGCATGCATATCCAGGATCAGGTAAATATTTTCTTTCCTACTCCATTTTATCAGTTTATCTAACAAAGCAAAACCACGGTTTTCATCTGTTGTGCCGAGGTAAGTTTCATTGGTAAAAAGCCGGTAATTAAAAGGAACACGAAGCGAGTTCATGCCTGTATTTTTAAGGTAATGAATGTCTGCTTCGGTAATGTAATTATCTAAATATTTTTGCCAAAAATCTTTTGCCTCATCTGGTCCGATCATTTCTGTGATGGCTTCATTAATCAGCCGGGGAGAAGATATATCTTTAAACTTAAACATATAACCTTCCGGCATCATCCAGTTTCCCAGATTTGTTCCTTTTAAAAGCATAGGCTTACCGTTTGTACCGATAATTTCTTTCCCTTTTACGCCTATAAATTTAGACGATTGTGCATATGAATTTTTTATGCTTAAAAGAAGCATCAAGGCTCCCAGGCCAAACAAAACTTTCTTCATGATAAATAAGAATTATTATTGGAGGTTTAACAGTTTCTGGCTGTTCCTTTTAGTTATTTGGTTTATTATTATTTAAAAAAGCCAGTATTTTTTTAGATTCATCCGGATAAACAGCAATGTGATGCGTGCGAACTAAATAAGGAATAGCAGTGCCTTTACCGGATGTTTGTACTACAATAACGTTAGAAGGTTTGGATGGCATGTGGCAATCAATACAGTTTTTTTGAAGCACGGCATTTAAACCAGGAGCATTTTTAGTAAAACCATGAATGCTGTTTTTATGGCAGTTAATACAGCGTTGCGAATACAAAACCAAATTTGCCCTTTCGTTTACATGCGTATTATGGCAGGTTGCACAATCCATATTGCTTTTGATAAAGCACTTACTGCTTGCCAATAACTGGTTCTGATTGCCGTGTACATCCAATTGCTGTGCATTCGGATCAGAATGCATAAATTCCGGTTCTTTAAAATCTTCCAGCTTTTTTTCAGGCGTAAAAGCAAAAGCACTGATCATAAAATTACTTTTGTTGCCCGAATGGCAAACTGCGCACATATTTAATTTTTGTGTTCTTGAAAGGGAATCGTACTTAACCATGTACCGTGCTTCTTTTACCTCAGGAAATTCTGTATGAAAATTTACATGATTAGCAGCCGCGCCGTGGCACCGCTCGCAATCAATGCCATAAATTAAGGTGTGCTGATCAAACTCTACCTTCCTTTCCGTTAAGCTTTGTGTTTGCTGCGGCAGTTCTTTTATGTAAGAACTATGGCACTCAAAACAGCGCCTTACAATTGGTCGGTTAAAATTAACGTAATTTACAGCATAACCCGGACTGTTTGTCCAGCTGTGCAAAGCGCTGAAATAAGAGATCGGCAGTTGAAAAGGCTGATTGTCTTTCCAGTACAAATAGGTTTCCGCTTTTATCCCGCCAAAAGTTATATCAAACTGGTGCTTCTCCAACATTTTATTATTTTGATAAGCTACCTGATACAATTCCCGGTCGCGTTTTTCCATTTTTACCTGCAAACCGTTATCAAACAAAAAAGTGTTATGGTTAGCTTCAAAGCTGCCATGAATACTGTGCACCGATGCCGGCCGTGAAGTATTTTGATGTGCTGTTTTTAAGTAGGAAGAATAAATATCCTGATGGCATTTTACACAACTGGCAGAACCGGCATACGTTTCCCCTCTTGCATCTTCGTGATGGTCAGGGTTAAAGCACTGTGAAAAAATAAGTACCAACGGAACTAAAAAAACCAGTACCAGCAGAACAGTTCTTTTACTCACCATTTTTTATGCCTTAAAAACAGCATGTACAATTCAAACCTGTTTATTGAATAATTAACGTTGAAATAGAATGCGGCAAACTGGTTGCAACAGCTCCGTTCCCTGCAATAACCATATTATATTTTACTTCTTTATCTGTCAGGTTTAAAACGATTACCGCTATTTTACCGTTGGTATTTACAAAAGCAGTAGTTTCCAAATTGCTCCGGCTGGAAGAGCTGATGATCCTTTTTGCGCCCGGCCTGACGAATTTAGAAAATTGGCCTAAGTAATAATAGCTGTTGGTGTAATGCAACTCACCGGTTTTGGTATCGGCAATAATGGGCGCATAGCAAAAATTACCAACGTGGTTTGGCCCGCCTTTTTCGTCAAGCAATACGTTCCAATCCGTCCAGCCGGTAGTGCCCGCATTAAAATCGTTCACTAAAGAATGGCCGTACCTTTCGCCTAAACCCCAATCGTTAATTTTTGAATAATCGAACTTTTCCACACAACCTTCTGTAAACATAATGTTGGTTTTTGGAAATGCTTCCGATACTCTTTTTACATTGTCAAATTGCGGCTCTCCGCCGGTCCAGGTTTCGTACCAGTGATAGGCAATTCCCCAAATATATTTTGCCGCTTCCGGATCTTCCAAAACAACACTTGCGCGCTGATAAACCAAATCGCGGTTATGGTCCCAAGCCATCAGTTTTTTACTGGAAAGACCTGCTTTTTGCAGGGTTGGCCCGAGATATTGTTTGATAAAATCACGCTCTTCATTGCCTGTATATATGCATGATTCCCAGGATTGAGTTGCCATTGGCTCGTTCTCAACCGATAATCCCCAGATAGGAATGCCTTCTTTTTCGTAAGTATTGATAAACTTTACATAAAAATTTGCCCATGCCTGGCGATATTGCGGCAATAACTTTCCTCCATGCAACATATCATTATTGCTTTTCATAAAAGCAGGCGGACTCCAGGGTGTTGCAAATAAATTAAGTTTACCACCTGCTGCTGCAATTGCCTGTTTGATAAAAGGTATGCGATACTGCTCATCATGCTTCACACTAAAAGTTTTAAGCGAGGCATCTCCTTCGGTAATATAACTGTAACTTCCGCTGGAAAAATCGCAGCTTTGGATACTTGTTCTGGCAAGCGTATAACCAATTCCTTTTTCGGTACTGTAATAAGCCTGCAAAAGTTCCTGCTGCTTGTTTTTTGGAAGCTTATAGAAAGTTTCTGCCGAAGCATCAGTAAGCGCACCGCCAATTCCTACTACAGATTGAAATGTTTTGGAAGGATCAACAAAAATACTGGTTTCCGTTTCTACCGGTTGTGCTTTTGCTGCAAACGGAAGCGTTTGGGTTTTAGATATGCGGTAATCTGTATTTTGAGCGGTGGTATAAACAGTCACCATTTTATTAGCAGTAAAAGAAGTATTACTGTTTTGGGCGCTTACTTGTTGAAAAATGCCGGGTAAACAAAGCATTCCAAACAAAATAACTACATAGTTTTTTTTCATGAAAAGATAATAATATAAGGCGTAATTTCTAATGGGTTATTTACCACTGATAAGTAGCAACTGCACCGTTGCTTAACGTTGAAGTAGTAATTTTTCCGTTGAATTTAATGTTGAAGGTTTGCGTTGCAGAACTTGTGTTTAATACAATCAGCACTTTTGTGCCATCTGTATTTTTGAAAGCTACGTTTAGAAGCGTACTCTGCTGATCTGAAGCAATACGCACTGCGCCCGGCCTTACAAATTTTGAAGCGTGGGCAATAATATAATAAGATAAATTACGCGTAATACCAGCTCCTATGGTTACCGCACCTAAACAAGTTGTACAGCCACCAATAGTATGCGGCCCATAATTGGGATCAGAAGCTAAATTCCACTCCAGCACATTACGGCACCAATTACGTGTTGCCCCAATAAGCAGATTACCAACATGCCAAGCCAAATCTGACCCGAAATTACCACCACCAAATGTGGCTTGTTCTGTAAAGTAAAGATTTTTATCCGGGTAGGCATCATGTACCGGCCCAATTGCATTAATATTTCCAGCATACAAGTGAAATGCTGAGCCATCAACAAACCCTTTAGTAACCGGATCAGCTAAAATGGACGTTGCATATTCAGGATGATCTGCATTATGATCATAAACAATAATTTTGGTTTTTATACCTGCTGCCTGAAATGCCGGACCTAAATTATTTTTAACAAAGTTCCCTTCATCTGCGGCAAGCAACAACATGCTAGGATTATTATAAGCATTTAACGGTTCATTTTGCGGCGTTATCGCATCAATGGTAATTCCGGCAGCTTTCATAGCTTGTATATATTTTACAAAATAATTAGCGTAAGCCGCATAATTTGCTGCTTTTAAACTGCCTCCGTAAAAACTGTTGTTATCCTTCATCCATGCCGGCGCACTCCAAGGGCATGCCAATATTTTAATATCAGGATTAATGGCTATTATTTTTTGCAGGATAGGTATTAGGTCTGTCTTTTCCTTGTCCAAACTAAAGTTTGTCAATGCTACATCATTAGGTACATCATCGTAGCTAAAGGCTGCGGAACTCATATCAGACGCACCAATGGTTATACGAATATAACTGATACCGATGTGCGTGCTATCTGTATTAAAAAGTTCATTTAGCAAGGCATTTTTATTTGCGGCACTCAGGCTGTTTAATAAATAAGCACTACCGCCTGTTAATGCAAAACCAAAGCCATCAATTGTTTGATAGGTTTGCGTATCATCTACACCTATAGTTGTATTTTGATTTGTACCGGTATTAAACAGCAGGGATACATTCTGCTTTTTAAACAGTTGGGATTGATCCGGCAGGGTAAGCCATTCGTTAACATCTGTTGCAATAGGAGTTACAGGCACTATTGGCACTACCGGTGTAACGGGTGTTCCACCCGTAGTGTCATTCTTTTTATTGCACCCGGTTTCAAAGGCAAGCACAGTTAGAAGAATGACAATATGATAATATATCTTAATGTTTTTCATAGTTTCCCTGTCTTTTTAAAGGCGAAAAATACGGCTGTATATTTGAAGCAACAGTAATATATAAAAATATAAAATTTAGGTCGATGAAATTAGAAGTTGGTATTGAATAGCCAGAGTAAATTTTTTTCAATTGTTTTACATGCTTCTTTTATCACCTAAAATTTATAGGTATAAAAGAAGCATTATAAAGTTCGCAATATAAATTTAGACGGACTTTAATAACAATAGCTATTTTACTTAGTTATCATTTTGTAGTAACGAACATAATCAATTTGCATGCTGTAAGGAAACAAGGTATCATCAACACCTTTTATCCCGCCCCAGTTGCCACCTATGGCCAGGTTAAGCATAACATGGAATGGTTTATCAAAAGGCCATGTCGCGAATTCATTTTTTTTGTCATTGGCGAAAGTGAACACCAGTTGGTCGTCGTAATAACCTTTAATAGCATCGGGTGTCCAATCAACCCGGTAAAGGTGAAATGCTGTATTTGATGTTGGAATGTTGAGCGTACTTGTTTTTGAATTACCACCATTGTTGGTCAGGTCATGAATGCTGAAATGTACGTTATTAGGATCGTAACCTACCTGCTCCATAATATCGATCTCGCCAGAATTTGGCCAGCTTCCGTAAGCGTAATCATTGGGCAGCATCCATATTCCTGGCCAGTTACCACGGCCGACAGGTAATTTTGCTTTAACTTCAATTCGACCATAAAGCATATCACTGCTAAATTTTGATGCCATACGTGCAGAGGTGTAATTCATTCCACCCATACTTTCTTTACGGGCTATGATATTTAACACACTATCTTTCACTACAGCATTGTTGGTGGTATTGGTATAATACTCTAGCTCATTGTTTCCAAAACCACCGCCACCCGTATCATATTGCCACTTAGTGGGATCGGGAGCGCCGTTAGTATTAAACTCGTCCGACCAGGCAATAGCAGTATCAAAAGAGTATGTTTTTACCGGCTGGGTAACAGGAACAAAAACGGGAAGTGTATCGCCGCTTTTTGATTTTGAGCATGCTATACTTAGCAGCAATAATGGAAATACTCCAAACTTTAGCTTTTTCATAATAGAAAATTTTTAATTGGCAACAGACCATTAATATAATGGTATGTTGCCAATTTGTTATAGTTACTTCATGCCACGCAATGTTACATTACTGAATGATACCCCGGTAACACCTGTGTTGTCGCCGCCATTTTTAATTACTAAGTAATAAGTCCCGGTTGTTTTAACAGTGAATGGATCACCATCACCATTGCAGGAAAGAGTAGATAGCTTGCCATTAAAAGCAGCAACACCGCAACCGGAATAAGTAAGCAGTGAGATAGGTTTAGCACCTGTATTGTAATCCTTCCCGTTAACCGGTGCGTTAGTGCCAATCCAAACCTCAAACCAGCTATTGGTCATGCCGCTGCCTGATACGATCATATCAACCATGTACTTTTTACCGGCCGTAAGGGTTACCGGCTGGGCGATGCCACCTGCCTGGAAACCGCTTTGATTAGATGTCATGACGCCTTTAGTGGTATTGATAACCATATTGTTGCCACTGCCAACAATAAAGTGCGTCCAATATGAATCGTCACCACTACCAAACTTGCCACCCATTACCAGGTTACCGGAGACAGGATCTGATGTGGCAACAGTAACATCCTGAGATGATGTTACCTGACTGCCGCCCTTACCTATTGCAGTAAGGATAATGGTATATTTACCCGCATCCGGATAAAACGCGGTATCTATAGCTTTACTTATACTGGCTGCGGCTCCATCACCTTTATCCCATTTAAATGCCAATGCACCATTTTCATTAGCTTTTAGTGCGTAGTAATTTGATTTACCGGCAACGGGTGTAACTGTAAAAGACGAGGTAAGGCCAGTTGATGTTAATCCGTTGCCATCACCAAATTTTTCTGGTTTGCAACCTTCATATATACCTATAATAGCTACAATTCCTGAAGCTATTAAGTAAGTTTTTATTAAGTTTAATTTCACAATAAATTAAATTAAAATGTTAAATTATAATGTACCGCCGTACTCTTTGCTTTGCTGTAACTTGGTAGCATTCAAATCGTTAAGTGGAATTGGTAATATTTCGTTTCTACCGGCTTTAAATCCTTTATAACCTAGTACTGAAGGAGCATCTCCCCAACGTACAAGATCGAACCAGCGATGGCCTTCGGCAGCCAGTTCTGCACGTCTTTCTGTTTTAACAATAGACATTGTAGCATCCAGAGGGTGCGATTTACCATCATTATATGCGCGGGTATGTACAGCTGTAAGTAAAGCAGCGGCACGGGTTAAATTACTATTACCCATTATCAGCGCTTCAGCCTCCATCAGGTAAGTATCAGCCAAACGAATCTCATATACATTTTGAGGATAATTTAATTCAGGAGTACCGCCACCTGTAGTTTTATCAGCAGCATGGCCGGCAAATTTGTTAATAAAAAATCCGGTATTATCATAACCTGGTGTATAATCGGCAATACCATTTGCCTTCAAACTATCTAAGTTTGCTACCGTTGCCTTATTACGAGGGTCATAATGTATAAAATCAAAGAAGTTTTTGGTAAACGGAATAAAGCTGTAACCGGAGATATAGTCAGGCGCATTGGCAGTTTTTGGACTGTATCCTCGTGGACCTACCATAATGTTTAAAAGGTTTCCCTCGGTACAAGCAGCGCAACCCCAGTTACCGCCTGATTTTGATGAATGGGCAACTTCTAGTATTGATTCGGAATTGAATTTATTTTGAACTTTCCAAAGATCAGCGAAATTTGTCAGCAGTTGGTAGCCATAGGTAGCATTTACCTGACCAGGCGTGCCATTTACCTCAGCAAATTGTGCGGCAGCTTCTGTGTACTTCTTATCAAAAAGATAAATTTTACCTAATAAGGCATGTACAGCACCCATTGTTAATCTGCCGCCATCTACAGCTACGTTTACAGTGTTTGGTATATTTTTAGCCGCAATTACTGCTTTCAGATCTGATTCAATTTGGCTATAAACAGCACTGGGGGCTACCTGAAGCACATTATCCACTTGATCTGAAGGTACGTCTTGTAATATTAATGGAATATTTTTGAACAGGCGCACCAAGTCAAAATAAAAATATGCACGAAGCGCGAGTGCTTCATCAGAATACCTGCTTCTTAAAACCGCATCCATTGGCACTCCCGGCAGTTTTGCTATAATTGTATTGGCGCGAAAAATACCCTGAAAGCCTCCCTGCCATAAAGCAGCTGAAGGTCCTTGTGTTGCATTAAGGGTATAATTGTTAAATACCTGTAAATCGGTAATGTCTCCTGAGCCGCCACCTCCAGCAACATGATCATCGCTACCGGCATCCATAACATTTTCTTTGGTTAAAAGTCCGCCGCTTTGAAATCCCACAACATCGTAAACAGCTGTCAAACCATTAAAGGCTTCTGTTTGATCACGATAATATTGGGATTCAAGGTTAGTTCCCTTGGGGGTAACACTTAAAAAACTTTTTTTACATGCAGTGGCAACAACTGAAACACCTACTGCACAAATGGCTAAATATTTTATATGCTTTTTCATCTTTTATATATTAAAATCCTACACTTAAACCAAGGATATAAGTACGCGCCTGTGGGTAAAAGCCCTGGTCGATGCTACCAGAAATGTCTGGGTCATATCCTGAGTATTTTGTGAATGTTAAAAGGTTTTGACCAGTTGCATAAACCCGTAACCTTTGTAACCCAATTTTGCTTACTAAGGCTTTATTAAATGTATAACCTAATTGTAATGTTCTGATCCGAAAGTAAGAACCGCTTTGCAGATAAAAACTTGAATTGTAATTAAAATTGTTGTTATTATCCTTGTCGGTTAAACGAGGAAAAGTGTTTGATGTCCCCGGACCGGTCCATCTGCCTAACGCTGCTGTAGTATAGTTTGCTGTTGTAATATCTAAGCGGTGTAAGCCCTGGAATATTTTATTTCCGGCCTGGCCTTGTCCAAATATTACCACGTCAAAACTCTTATATGCAGCAGTAAACGTTGAACCAAACTGCCAAGTAGGTAATGAGTTACCTATAAATCCACGGTCAGTATCGCTAATTATACCATCTCCGTTTAAGTCCTTCCATTTAAAGTCGCCTGGCTTGGCATTAGGCTGTATTTTTTGACCTGTTTTTGGTGAAATATAGCTGTCAATATCGGTCTGGGTTTGGAAAATGCCAAGGTTGTCATATCCGTAGAAAGAACCTATCGGATGGCCAACTTCAGAACGGGTAACACCTCCCTGTATATTCTGAACTCCGGCTCCTCCTAAGTAATCCTGTCCTGCTGCTAATCGGGTAACAGTGTTTTTAAGGTGGGATACATTTCCGTCAAAACCGATATTGAAATCACCTATTTTTCTGTGATAGCCTAATGAAAGCTCTTCACCTATATTTTCCATATCACCTACGTTAGCATAAGGATTGCTAATTGCGCCTATATAAAATGGAAGATTTGGCTGCTGAAGGATACCTGTTGTTTTTTTCTTGTAAAACTCCAGGGTTAAATTGAAATCACGAAATAATATCGCATCTAAACCTATATTGGTTTGAGAGGTTTGTTCCCATTTCAAATTCGGATTTGATGGTGCGTTAGGGCTGTAACCGCTAATGTAGGTATCGTTAGTTCCGAAACTATAGTTTCTTCCACCGCCAATGGTTGAAAGAAAAGCATTGTCAGGAATTGCATCGTTACCAACAACTCCATAACCACCACGTAGTTTCAAGAAATCAACTACTTCATTTTTTGGCCAGAATGATTCTTTTGTAGGTACCCATCCCAAGGAGACTGATGGGAATGTGCCATATTTGTTATTAGCACCAAAGCGTGATGAACCATCTCTTCTTATTACACCCTGAACAATGTATTTTTCATCATAGTCATAATTTAAACGGGCAAATAATGAACTTATATGGTGCTGTTGGCCTTCACCGCCGTAACCAATTCTTTGAACTGCAGGCACACTATAATTTAAAGAAGCATCTTTAAAGTTAGTTACCGGTAAACCGTACTCTGTAACACCTGAAGCAAAAGTTCCTCCGTCAATATACGCTCCCTGGCCAATTAAAACATTTACGTTATGTTTTTGAAATGATCGGGTATAAGATGCAGTATTCTCAAGGTTCCAGTTAAATATACGGTTTTGGTCGCGGTTGTAATTATTTAGCGAGCTTATATAGTTGATGAGTTTAGATAATAAAGCGGGGTAAAGGATTCATCCCCGTAAAAAGCAATTTTAGTACCTATGGTTGATCTGATAGCTAAACCTTGTATCGGGTCAACTTCAGCATAGACATTTCCTACTATATTGTGCGCCCAACTGTAGTTTCCTAACCTTGTTTGAATGTAGGACAACGGGTTGGTTATTTCCTGTCCAACAAAGGATGATATACCGTAAGGATAACCTTGTGCATTTCTAACTACGTTTGCATTATTAACATATAAAGGTGCTGACGCAGCATTACGATCTGTTACCACAGCAGGAGTAACCGGATCAAGATTGATAGCAGAGCTTAACGGGCCGCCAAATACACTGTTTGTATTACCCAGGCCAATTGATTCGTTATAGCTGTAACCAATATTTTCTCCAAAATTTATAAATTTTGAAGGCTTAAAAGTTAAATTGGTTCTGAAATTTACCCGGGTGTATTTTGATATATCCGTAGCAACAATACCATTTTGTTTTAAATATCCGAACGAAGTGTAGTACGTTGATTTATCATTCCCGCCGGATACGCTTAATTCGTGATTTTGCTCTTTAGCACTATTATTAAAAATAAGCGATTGCCAATCTGTACCTTTTCCAAGTGAAGCAGGGTTAGCGAACAATATACCATTACCGGCAGCAACGCTAGATTCATTTCTTAAGGTTGCATATTGCGTAGTATTTAAAAGGTCTAATTTACGGGCAGGTCCTGATATACCGCCGTAACCTGAGTAATTGATTTGTATACGACCTGCTTTTCCTTTTTTGGTAGTAACTAAAATAACACCGGCGGCGGCACGTGTACCATATATTGCTTGTGAGGCCGCATCCTTTAATACTTCAATAGATTCAATATCTGATTGATTGAGGTAACTAATGCCACCGTTATCGACAACAACACCATCAACAACATATAACGGATCATTATTATTAAAGGTAGTTATTCCACGTACGCGTACGGTAGCACCATCACCTGGTTGGCCATCATTTGTGGTAATGGTTAAACCTGATGTACGGCCCTGCAGTATCTGCCCAATATTTGTAACCGACTGACCTTCAAACTCCCTTGCTGTAACGCCGGAAATGGAGCCGGTGGTAACACTTTTCTTTTGCGTGCCATAACCAACTACCACAACTTCGTTAAGGTTATTCTGGCTTTCTGTTAATGTAACATTAACAATATCCTGGCTGCCAACCTCAACATTTTGATTGGCAAACCCAATGTAGGAAAACGTTAATGTAGCATTCGGAGGGACTTTAATAGTATAGTTACCGTTAATATCTGATACGGCAACATTTTGAGTTCCGTTGGCTTTAACGGTTACACCAGGTAGCGGCACGCCCTTAATGTCACTCACTTTGCCTTTTACAGTGGCATTCTGTGCTAATGCGAAGTTAAGGGATGCAAAAAGCAGGAAAATAAATAAAGTAAATTTTTTTCTCATTTTAGTTGAATGTGGTTGAACTTAAGTTTGGTTTCTGTAGATCTGAATTGATAATTATAGGAGATGACCATCTGTATAAAAAATCAAAATCAATCTGATCGTACTGCATAATGCTGCTTTACAATTTTTTTCATAATTTTTTAAGCAAAAGAAAAATAGGTTTATAACTTTTTCAAATACGAAATGTATAGTAGAAAAGTTGGGTAAAGTTATAAATGTTGAAATATATAAAGCAAGGATTTTACGTAAAAAACCGATATTTAATTACTTATATCTTCTTTAAGACGCTTTAGAAACCTAAGAAAACCCACAATTATAGTCTCATAATCAATGCAGAAATACGGGAATTAAACTTAAATCTTTGCCTCTTTAATACGCTTTAACATTATAGCTTACTTAAATTTTTATGCTAAAAACAGCATTAAAAAACTATAAAAAAACCTCCTGCCAAAGAAATTGCTTCTTTAACAGGAGGTTTTTTAAAGCTAAATATTTAACCTTGTGGGCTTTCGCTTAAAAAAACTCACCTACTTTACAACCTAACCCGGCAACTATGGCATAACTGTACATCGCTACAGCCTTGATAGTACTCTCCTGCTTTTTAAAATTCCACACATCTTTTAAAAATTCCGGGTAGTTTTTGCTGTTCAACTGATCAAAAGCAACAGAAATAGTTGGCGTTAAAGAATGCGCCGTATGCCATAGGCCAAACGGAATAAACAGCGTTTCGCCGGCACTAACGGTAAACGTAATAGGCGTTGCTTTTTTAAATTCCGGGAATTTCTGGTAATCCGGCTCAAAAATATTCAGTTCGGATTTCCATGGATTATTGGGATCGGGATACAAATATTTTTCCTGCCCGCGCGGGAAAACGGTAAATTGTTTATCACCGTATAACTGGGTGATCCAAGCGTTTAAGTGATAAAAATCAAGGTGCAGGTACGGAAACTTCCCTCCTGCCCCACCAATAAAAAGTTCGATTGCGTTCCCCCATTTGCCGAGGTTAAACAGTTTGCTGTCAAACCAGTTTGGCCTGGCATAGTTCATCCCGATCGGACTGATCAGCGGCAATAATTCGGGCAACTGTTCGGCAATATCGTATTTGCAGGGATACGGCGCAGGGTTTTCGGCAGTGCTGTTTTCCACCAAATCCATAATTTCCTGCATAGAATATTCCTGGCCTTTTACTTCAGTTTTGCGGTCGCCGTAATTTGTCCGGAACCAATCCGGACTGAATAATCCGTTCGCTTTCCAGATACTGGAGGCATTTTTAAAAACCAGCGGCACGCCCGGAAGATAATGTTCTTCCATAAACTCCTGATAAGAAATAACTCCTTTTTTTTGAATTTCCATTGCTAATACCTGTTTAAAGGTTAGCTTTTTACGTAGCTACAAGGTTTAGGTTTTGAGTATCCGGTTGTGGCCAATGCTTCTTTTATGCCATAAATTTTAGTGTGATAAAAGAAGCATTGGCCTAAAGTAATCCTATTAAAGATCAATTAGGCACCAACAAAACCAAGTAGTTGCCGTACACAGACCGCTATAAATCCTATTTAATAATTATGGAGATCGATTACATTATTTTAGACAGCAATTCGCCCAACGAGTTGGAACTGCTGTTGGATGAGAAAGCCCTGGACGGTTATAAAGCCGTTTCGATGAATTCCTGCTACGATCCCGCCAGGGGAATAATTTATTCTGCATTGATGGTCAATTATGGCATAAACAACCAGTTGGAAGATGCTATTGCCCGGATTCTTGAAAAATTGGACTCCATCAGCACTTCCCTGCAGTTTATTGAAACTAATACCGGTGATGGGCTTTAGCAATTGTTTAGGCATCCTGTTTTTGATCTGATCGGATGTTTTGCAAATACAAGTTTTTATAGGGTAAAAGAAGTATTATCTTTTTTTGATACGGGTTTAAACAAGCCCATAGTTTCTTAACTTGTGTTTTGCACGGACCAACTTAAAGCTTATGAGATGTTATTAAAGTCGGTTTTTCTTTTACTATGTTGGTATTCCGTTGGGGTTGTGCCAAACTGTTTCAAAAAATTTCTTCCTAAATGAGATTGCGAACTATAACCAACTATACTTGCAACCTCATAAATTTTATAATCCCCTTCTTCCAATAACCGGGCAGCTACTTTTAACCGGGTTATATTGATAAGTTCATTAATAGTTAAACTTGATATCGCTTTAACTTTACGGTACAATGTTGGTTTGCTCATATTCATAATATTAGCTACATGTTCAACATCAAGATCCGTGTTTTGTATGTTGTTATAAATTACAGAATTTAATTTTTCTAAAAACTCTTCGTCTGATTGTGAGTAGGCCATACTTTTGATATGGGCCAAAGGCGAACTGGCAAAGTGTTCTTTAATTTTATTACGATTGGTCAACAAGTTGGCTATTTGTACCTCCAGGTGTTCTGGCGAAAATGGTTTTTCAATATAGGCATCTGCACCAACTTCTAACCCTTCAATTTTACTTTGCAAAGTGTTTTTGGCTGTCAATAAAATAATAGGCATGTGGCTATAATCAAAGTTGGTCTTTATTATTTTACAAAGTTCAAAACCATCTATCCCGGGCATCATCACATCACTTATAATAAGTTGCGGGCTTTCTGTTTTGAGTATATCCAAAGCTACTTGTCCGTTTAGTGCTTTAATTATCGTGTATTTTTCAATTAGGCCATCTGAAATAAAATCCAATATTTCAGGATTGTCATCAACTATCAAAATTAAGGGTTTCATAAAATTTAGGTTTATATCGGCTTGGGTAATTACCTTTTCTTCTTCCAAAACATCAATATCGTAAAGATCAAACTCTTTATCCTGATGGACGGGCAGTGTTAAAGTAAAAATATTTTGTTTATGATCAGGTTCTTTTAGGGCAAGGACACCTTTATGCAATTCGGTGAGGGAGCGGGATAAAGACAATCCGATACCGGTCCCGACTTGTTTTTCTGTTTCTTTTAACCTAAAAAAAGGTTCAAAAATCTTTTCACGCATTTCATAAGGGACCAGGTGCCCGTCGTTCCTGATCTCAATTGTAAAAGTGCTGTCGCCCGGATTGTAGGGAAGCAATTCTATCTTTACCATGTTGTCGGCATATTTTATCGCGTTATTGATCAGGTTGCTGAGTATTTTATTGATGGCCTCCAAGTCTATATAAGCAAACAATTGTGTTGGCGGTTGCTTGAGCGAGTAACTCAAGTTTTTTTGCTCAGTGATAGGTTTGAACCCGATAAAAATATCTTCAAGCAGTTCGGTAATGTTTGCTTTGACAAAGCTCAGGCTAAAACTATTGGCTTCGGTTTTTCTAAAATCAAGCAGTTGGTTGGTCAGGTCGAGCAGGCGATTGGTGTTCTTCTCCATGATCTTCAGGTTATTCTGGATGTCGGGGACATTTGCTGACCTTTTGATCACTTTTTCCATCGGCCCTTTTATCAATGTCAACGGTGTGCGGATCTCGTGGGCCACATTGGTAAAAAATTCAATCTTGGCATTGTATATTTGCTTTTCCTTGTCGTTCTCCAGCATCTCGATCAGCCGATTGTTTTTGTTCCGGGTTCTGATATGATAGCTTTTGAACAAATAATAAACAATAAATATACCCAGGCTGGTATAAATGATATAGGCAAAAGTGCTTGCCCAAAACGGCGGGGATATGATTATTTCAAGCTCCGGTTCATGCTCGTTCCATTTGCCATTGCTGTTGGCTGCATTTACAATAAAAGTGTAATGTCCGGGCAAAAGCTGTGTGAAATATACTTTTCTATTTGTTTTTAAATAGTTCCACCGGTTATCCAAACCCTGCATTTTATATTTGTACTGGGTCATTTCCGGTGATAGATAACTTAGGGCCGCAAAATCAATACTGAACGATGACTGATCATAATCAAGGTTTATTTTATGGGTATAAATAATTGACTTGCTGAGAAGTGAATTCTGCTTGACTGTTATTTCTTTATTATACACCTGCAAGCCGGTCAGGTAAACTGGTGCAACAAAATTATTATTGCGGAACGAAAGCGGATTAAAGCCCACCATCCCTTTTACACAGCCAAAATACAAACTGCCGTCCTGATCTTTAAAAGATGAGTTGTAGTTAAACTGATCGCTCAACAAACCATTGGCTTTGGTATAAACTTTTAAACTTTGATCAGCAAGGTTAAGGTTTACTAAGCCGCCTGTGGTACTTATCCACAAATTTTTATGGGCATCTTCCTGCATCCTGAAAACATAGTTACTTGGAAAGCCATTGTTTAAGTCGAATATTTTATATTGATTTTTGGCAGGGTCATAACGCCAGACACCCAAGCCTTCGGTGGCAAACCAGATATAATGTTCGCTGTCTTCAAAAATCCCATTGACCGTACTGCTGTTTAATGCTTCTTTTACAGGGTATTTATAGTTGAGCTTGCTACCTTGATTATTTCGGGGGTTGAAGTAATAAATACCATCGCGCATAGTGCCTACCCAAATGGTCCCGTTATGATCTTCCATCATGGAATAAACAAAATCATGGGACGGCAGATTTTTGACAAGGGTAAAGTCATGGCTTGCCGGATTATAACGGTAAAGTCCGGTGGTAGTGCCAACAAGTATCATACCCGAACGGGTTTTGCAAAAGCATACCACAAAGTTGCTTTTCAATTGATTAGGCTTTGGCCCGGCTAAAAAACGGCGGACGACTTTGCCTGTAGGTATATCCAGGATATCCAGCCCGCGGTCAAAGGTTCCTATGAACAGATGGTGCCCGTCGGCTAATAAACCATGTATGTTCGTATTGGAAATGCTGTTTTTACCGCCCGGATTATAGTGTGTCCAAGTATGTTTATCGCTGCTCAGTTTATTGAGGCCATTATCTTCGGTGCCGATCCACAGGTTGCCGTATTGGTCTTTACAGATCTCGCGTACCACATTCCCTTTTAAAGAGTTTTTGTCAATCCCGGGATAGAATTTGTTGAACGCAGCATACTGTTTGGGATAATAATTTAACCCGCCAAAATAAGTTCCTGCCCAAACACCGCCTTCCGAATCTTTATACAATGTGTAGATGGCATTGTCCGATATGGAATAAGGATCGTTGTATTGTTTGCTTAAATTGGTAAATGTGCCCTTTTGTGTATTGTATATAAATATGCCCGACTCGGTTGCTATCCAGTATTCAGTATCAGAATATTTTAAAAAATCCCTAACATATATTTCAATCCTATTCTTGTTATAGGTCAACACATCCTTGTAAGTGCCTTTATTGCAATTAAAAACCTTAAAGCCCTGGCTGGATGTACCAATAAAAATAGTGTTGTCAGAGGCATAAACTATTTTTTCAATAAAATTTGACGAAGACCTTTTGGAATCTTTAAATACATTATAACTTTTAAAAGAATAAGTTGTGGGATTGAATTTTTCGATAGTGCCTGCTGTTGATGATACCCAAATCCCTCCTCCAACATCAACAGTGATGCTGGTGGCATCAAAATGCTGGTAAGGCTGCATGTTGATAACCTTGCCTGTTTTATCGTTGTATATAAATATTGACCCTCCTGCAACGAACCAGTAATTGTTGTCGTGATCCGTAATGATGCACCTGATGGCAGCATTAGTTGGTGTTTTTATATAACTAAAGCTTTCATTTTGGGCATTGTATTTATAAACACCAGCATCTGTCCCTACCCATAAAACACCCTTTTTATCGCTATAAAGTGTATAGATGACATTATTGCCTATGCTCTTTTTATCGTTGATATTATGCCTGAAGGTTTTAAAGGTATAGCCATCAAACCGGTTCAGGCCATCCTTGGTGCCGAGCCATAAGAATCCTTGTTTATCCTGCATACAGCAGTAAACCGTATTGTTTGAAAGTCCGTTTTCTACCTGATAATGCCTAAAATAGTAAGGTTGTGCAAAGCAAATATCAAACGAAAAGACTAATAAAAAGCTGCAAAATAATTTAAGTTTCAAGAAAATTTATAATGGCAAATATACCTTTAATCTTATTTATTTTGTAAATAAATTGATACAATTTAACTAATAATTGATAGGATTTGGCTAACCTTCAACTACAAAATCCTTTTTCTTTACATCAGGATTAAAAGATGTCAATCCTACATTTTAATCTGCATTTAACCAATTATTAATCATTTTATGAAAAAAGTTTTACTTCTCAGGCAAGGGGGTAATGCCCGCTTGAAACACAAACAAATCCGGAAGGGGCTAAAAGGAACATTAGCTTTCCTTTCCATGGCTGTTTACCTACTTATTTCTGCCGCATCATTCGCCCAGACCAAACTTCAGGTAAGCGGTACGGTGGTAGATACCACCGGTGAAGCCTTAATTGGTGTAAGTATCAAGGCAAAAGGCACGCCGACTGGTGTTGCATCAGATGCCAGGGGAAGGTTTATCCTGGCAGTACCAGATCTTAACGGAACATTGGTAGTGAGCTATGTAGGTTTCACTACCCAGGAAGTTCCGATTAACGGCCAAACTAATTTAAGGATCAGGCTTAAATCAGCAAATTCTGTTTTACAGGAAGTTGTGGTAACGGGTTTTGGCACACAGAAAAGGGAATCCATAACCGGTGCAATTTCTAGTGTCACCAGTAAAGATTTAGACCGTGTGCATGCAGGCTCTACCGTAAGCTCAGGTTTGGCAGGTAAAATCCCGGGGGTAACATTCAGAATGTCTGATGGCAGGCCGGGTGCGAGTGCTAGCATTCAAATCCGTAATATGGGTACACCTTTATACGTAATTGATGGGGTACAACAGGATGAGAGCCAGTTTAACAACCTTGCCCCTAATGATGTAGAAAGTATTTCGGTTTTAAAAGATGCATCGGCAGCCATTTACGGTGTACGTGCAGCTAATGGAGTAGTCGTGGTCACAACTAAAAGAGGTTCAGGGGATAACAGGATAAATGTTAATGGTTATCTCGGTTTTCAAAATTGGTACCGTTTCCCGAATGTGCTCACCAATTCTTATGATTATATGCGTTACAAAGCTGAAGCTGAAGTAAATACCAATGGCTCAACTGGTATTAGTCAAGCCGAACTGGATAAGTATAAAGCCGGTACAGATCCCGCCTACAGGAGTTTTAACTGGAGGGATTATGTTTTAAAAAGCAATAGCAGTGCACCTCTGAATTCTGTCAATGCAAATTTTACAGGCGGCACTGATAAAATGAACTATTATGTATCGGCAACAAATTTGTTTCAAAACTCAGTCTTGGGTAAAGAATATGTGTTCAAACGTTCAAATATCCAATCCAATATATCTGCACAAGTGGCTAATGGGCTTAAGATTAGTATGAATATAAACGGAAGGATTGAAAGTTATGAAAATCCAGGTGTGCCGGGTCAGGATGATTACTTTTTAGCCCGTTTTGCCGTGTTAAGGAATACACCTTTAGAAAGGCCTTATGCCAATGATAACCCGGCTTATCTGAATGATATTGGCCATACAGAATCCAATTATGCATTTTTAAATGAAAAATTATCAGGTAAATACCGTAGCGACAAGCGTGTTGTACAAACAAATTTAACAGCAGAATACCAGGTTCCGGGAGTTAAGGGTTTAACAGCAAGAGCATTATATTCTTATTATTTTGCAGATTATTTGTTGAACAACAATGAATATACTTACAACGCATACACTTACCGGCCTGCTACCAATACTTATGATATAACTGGTGGCAGCACTAATCCGTGGAGGGAGCGCGAGCAAATAAAGGATATTAATACTACTTTTCAAGCTCAGTTAAATTATAATAATACCTTCGGAAAACATACTATCGGTGCAACTTTAGTTTCAGAAAGGATCCAATTACACCATTTGCGCAATTGGATACATGCTTCACCGATTTCAAATAATTTGCCGCTGATTTACTTCCCTACGGCCGATACTTATCAGGACAGTGATGATACCCAAACCCGTATTGGTTATATCGGAAGGATAAATTACAATTATGATAATAAATATTATTTTGAAGCTTCAGCCAGAAGGGATGCATCCTACCTCTTTGCACCTGACAGGCGTGTAGGATATTTCCCGGGTTTTTCAGCAGGATGGAGGATCACCCAGGAAGGTTTTATGAAAAATCTTTTGGGAGATCATAGTATTCTAAGTGATTTAAAATTTAGGGGATCTTATGGTATATTAGGTGATGATCGGAATCCCTATGATCCAAACAATGGCCCTATTGTTACTCCCTATGCCTATCTTCCGGGATATACTTACAATCCCCCTAATATTAGTCCAGGTCCAGTATCTGTTTTAGATGGCAATGCCGTTACTGTATCCCGTGATAAAGGAATACCAGTTACACGGGTTTCGTGGGCAAAAAGTGTAATAACCGATGTAGGGGCTGATTTTAGTTTATTTAACAGTAAATTAAACGGAACGGTAGATTATTTTTACCGAAAGCGTACCGGTTTACTTGGTAATAGAAATGACGTAATTGTACCTACAGAAATTGGATACGCTTTACCGCAGGAAAATGCCAATAGTGATGCACAACAGGGTGAAGAAATAGCATTAAACTATAACACTAAAATAGGAAAAGTAAGCTTCAACGTAGGAGGCAATGTTTCTTATACTCGGTCCAAAACCTTGAACTCCTATAATCCGCTGTTCTTTAACTCCTTAGACCAGTACCGCAATTCATCAGAAAACCGCTACGCTCATATAGATTGGGGTTACCAGGTTATAGGCCAGTTTACTTCTCAGGAACAAATCAATAATTATAAGATCAATAATGATGGTAAAGGCAACCGTACTTTATTGCCGGGTGATTTAATGTATAAAGACCAAAACGGCGATGGTAAAATAGACCAGTATGATGAACGCCCTATCGGTTATGGATATGGCACACAACCCAATATTAACGGTGGCTTCACTTTGGGCGCTGCTTATAATGGATTTGATTTCCATGCTGATTTCTCCGGCGGTGCAGGATACACCTGGTTTCAGAATTATGAAACACGCTGGGCTTTTCAAAACAACGGAAATTTAAATACCATTTTTGAAGACAGGTGGCACCATGCGGATTTGTATGATGTAAACAGCCCGTGGATTCCTGGCAAATATCCGGCAAACAGGGTTAATCCAGGGTTTGGCTATAGTGATTATTCCCTTAACGGACAAAACAATTCATCTTTTTGGCTGCATAGTGTGCATTATATAAGGATGAGGACTATAGAATTAGGGTATAGTTTGCCAGCAACCCTTTTAAGTAAGGTAAAAATCAAAAGGGCAAGGTTTTATGTAAACGGATATAACTTGCTTTCTTTTGATAATCTTAAACAATACGGAGTAGATCCGGAAGTTAGAGATGATAACGGCCTCCAGTTTCCGCAAAGCAAGGTGGTTAACTTTGGTGTTAATTTAACTTTTTAATTAATTCCTCAAGATTAAATTCAATGAAAAAAATATTATCAATAACCATGTTTGCTATCCTGATCAGTGCAGGATCGTGCAAAAAGGACAGTTCGTTTTTAGATGTTCCGCCTACGCAGGTAATACCTACCGAATTGGCATTTTCAGACCCATCATTAGTTTTATCCATATTGGGTGATCTGTATAACCGGCAAAGAGATTTTTCAAGTTTGGATGGCTTTGCTGACCCGGATGGTTCTAATTATCAGCCCGGATGGAGAACCTTTGCAGATTTCAGTGAATCTTTCCCTTCTGAAAACGGTAGTTACTTTATTGTGCAGCGAACAGGATGGGGTTACGGTGAATGGGGAATTTGGGATTATGGATACATCCGTGACCTGAACCTTTTCATTCAGCGGGCTACTGCGGCAACCGCACTTAAAGAGACAGATAAAAGCAGGTTTATAGCTGAAGCACGTTTTTTAAGGGCAAATTATTATTTTGAATTGGTTAAAAGGATGGGCGGTGTCCCATTGATTACTGATCCTTTGCAGTATGATTATTCTGGTAGTGTTGCCAATCTTCAAAAACCCCGTGCAAAAGAATCTGATATTTATGATTTTGTGATCAGCGAGGCAGAAGCAATTAAAGCATCTTTGCCTGCGGATCCCAATGAAAAATCAAGGGCAACTGTAGCTGCTGCATTAGCCATGGAAGCACGGGCAGCATTGTATGCAGGCTCTATAGCTAAATATGGTGCCACTACCCCTCAGGTTTCGCTTTCTGGAGGCGAAGTCGGCATTCTTGCAAGTATGGCCACAGGTTATTATACAAAAGCATTGGCTGCGGCACAGGCTATCATCAACGGTACTGCCGGCGGCTATCAATTGTACAAGGTTTTGCCTGATCTTTCCGATAATTTTGCCGCTATCTTTTTAGACAAGAGCAGTGTTAACCAGGAATCCATATTTATTGAAGATTTTAAAGCTAATGGAGGTAAAACACATGCTTTTACCACCAACAACCAGCCTTTTTCAATCTCAGATGAAGGCTTGGATGCCGGCCGTTTAGACCCTTCTTTAAATTTAGTCGAAGCATTTGAAAAACTGGATAATACGTATGCACCAATGCCTACTAAAGATGCTTCGGGTAATCCCATTTTTTACACTAACCAGCTTGATATTTTTGCCGGAAGGGATGCCAGGCTTGCGGGCACTGTTCTATTGCCCAATGGTTTGTTTAAAGGTAAAAGAACGGATGTGTATGCCGGGTATCAATTAGCTAATGGAAACATTGTCAACAGTGATGATGCCGTCCATTTACAAACATTGCCTGGCACATCCGCAGCTATACAAGTTGTAGGTAAGGACGGGATCGTAAACGGGCAGGAATTAAGGACACAAACCGGATTTTATATCAGGAAATTTTTAGACCCAACCGTTGGTTCAGGGCGGCGCGGACGGGGCAGCGATGTAGCGTTTGTCCGCTATCGTTTTGGAGAAGTTTTATTAAATGCTGCGGAAGCTTCTTTTGAGTTGGGCAATCCAGTTACTGCACTTGGCTACATTAACCAGGTTAGGGCACGTGCAGGTTTAACAATTCCGCTCACTACTTTAACATTTGACAGAATAGTTCATGAACGCCGTGTTGAACTTGCTTTTGAAGGCCATACTTTATTTGATATGAAAAGATGGAGATTAGCGCATATTGTTTGGGACGGCAATGGTATGTCAGTTACAGATCTGGTAAGTAATATTGGCTCTGCTACAAAAAGGAATACACAGCCTTACGGGTTATGGCCATATAAATACTATGCACCCGGCACTGCAAACGATGGTAAATGGTTGTTTAAAGAAGTTCTGCCAGGCCCGGTTACCGGTGCCAACAGGTTCCAGTTTGGAAATTATTATTCCCAAATTTCGGACAATATTATAGCATCAAACCCTAAAATTGTTAGACAACCCAATCAATAAGTCTTTACTTATTACTTAAAACTTATGAAAATTAAATTTCATTTAATGATATTGATGCTGATACTGGCAGCATCGTCTTGTAAAAAAGACAATTATAAAACCCCTTCATCCACCTTGAACGGACACTTAGTGTACAAAGGCGCCCCCATAGGAGTTGAATATAACCAAGTTCCTTTCCAGCTTTACCAGCCAGGTTTTGGTAAAATAGGACCAATCAGCGGCACTTTTGACCAGGACGGATCTTACTCAACCCTTCTTTTTGACGGGAATTATAAGTTTACCATTCCTCCCGGCCAAGGTCCTTTCAGATGGAAAGAGCTTAGCAATAATCAAAGGGACACGGTTGTAATTACTGTAAGCGGAAGCCAAACAATGGATGTTGAGGTTACCCCTTATTATATGGTGCGGAACCAGATGATAACTGCTGCGGGCGGAAAAGTATCAGCCACATTTAATATAGAGAAAGTGATCAATGATGCCAATGCCAAAGGAATTGACCGGGTGACTTTATATATCAACAAAACTCAATTTGTTTCCGGGGCAGATAATATTGCCGCAACTGATTTAGCCGGAGCTTCCTCCCTAACCAGTTTAAACAATTTAGCGCTTAGCGTGAATATTCCAACTATCAGCCCAACACAAAATTATGTTTTTGCGCGTATTGGGATTAAGATCTCAGGTGTGGAAGACATGATTTTTTCCCCTGTTCAAAAGCTCACTTACTAAAATCTTGTTACAAAAAGAGCCGTTCTTTAAAGGATGGCTCTTTTAAATTATTGTCCAGATATTTATATGAGAAACGGTTTAAACTATGTCAGCATAAAACGACAATGCTTCTTTTATCCTATAAAAATTAGTGTTTGTTTTAAGCATACCATTTTTTATATGCTAAAAGAAGCATGAGAAAAACTTTACGTAATTTCATTTTTAAAGAATGTTTTCTTAAAGCAAGTCAATAGTATTTATATATCATCAATGAAAAAAAAGCTTTCCCTGATATTTCTGTTTTTTATTTACTTTTCTGCAAATGCGCAGCAACAACAATGGCATTTGATAACCAACAGAATAACAACGCCATGGGCACAGAAAGTAGATCCAAAAGCACCGCTGCCGGAATACCCAAGGCCGCAGTTGGTTCGTGGTGATTGGCAAAATTTAAACGGCTTATGGAGTTATGCCATCATACCTAAAAACCAAAACGAGCCAACTAAATATGAGGGTCAAATATTGGTTCCGTTTGCAGTGGAATCAGCCTTGTCTGGCGTTGGCAAAACGGTGGGCAAGGATAGCTTGTTGTGGTACAAAAACACGGTCAGCATCAACAAAGCTTTAAAAGGCAAAGAAATTTTGCTGCATTTCGGCGCTGTTGACTGGCAAACAGAAGTTTTTGTGAACGGTAAAAGCGTAGGTGTACATGAAGGCGGCTACGATCCTTTCACATTTGACATTACCCCATTTTTAAAAAGCGGAACCAAACAGGAGATCAAAATAAAAGTTTGGGACCCAACGGATGATGGCCCCCAGCCGCGCGGTAAACAGTTAAAAAAACCGGAAGGTATCTGGTACACGCCTGTAACGGGCATTTGGCAAACCGTTTGGCTGGAAGGTGTAGCTAAAACTTATGTAGAAGCGACTAAACAAACCCCCAATATTGATAACCATACCCTTTCCGTTTCAGCAGAAATAGCAAACAGCCAGCCAGGAGATAAATTAAAAATAACTGCATGGGACGGCAAGAACCAGGTTGCAGAAAAACTGATCGGCACAACTGAAAATGCGGTTTTGGACATCAAAGATCAAAAACTATGGTCAACTACTGACCCTTTTTTGTATGATTTGCGTGTGGCAGTCATCAGGAACAACAAAACTTTGGATGAGGTCAAAAGCTATTTTGCCATGCGTAAAATATCCCTTGGCCCTGATGCCAATGGCATACAGCGCATGTTGCTGAACAATAAATTTGTATTTGAGTACGGGCCGCTCGATCAGGGTTGGTGGCCGGATGGCTTATACACGCCTCCAACGGAAGAAGCTTTAAAGTTTGATATTGACAAGCTTAAAGCAATGGGATTTAATATGATCCGTAAACATATTAAAGTAGAGCCTGCCCGTTATTATAACTATTGTGACAGAACAGGCATGTTGCTATGGCAGGATATGCCAAGCGGCGATTTAGGTAATCACTGGGAGAACCGTCCTGGTGTGTATGACCGTGCCACGGATAAGGAACGCAGTCCGGAATCTGAAAAGTATTACCGTAAAGAATGGAACGCTATTATTAATGCATTATATAATTACCCCTGCATTATCGTTTGGACGCCTTTTAACGAGGCATGGGGTCAATTTAAAACGGTTGAAATTGCAGAATGGACGATGAAAAAAGACCCTTCAAGGTTAGTAAACAGTGCAAGCGGAGGAAACTTTTATGCTGTTGGCAATATTGTTGACTTACATAATTACCCTCATCCTGCAATGCCGAGGGCAGATATTTTTGGTAAAACTGAAGCGGTAGTATTAGGCGAGTTTGGCGGATTAGGCTGGCCGGTTGAGAACCACACGTGGCAAGCTAATAAAAACTGGGGTTACCAGAATTTTAAAAACGGGGAAGATCTTTTTAAAAGATATGACTCCTTTACCGACAGGTTACAGGAACTGATAAAACTGGGTTTATCTGCCGCTGTTTATACACAAACAACCGATGTGGAAGGCGAGGTGAACGGCTTTATGACATACGACCGCAAGGTAATTAAAATACCTGTGGAACTGTTGAGAAAGTCGAATGTTAGGTTATACGATCCGGCATTGGTAAAATAACATAGATAATTATGTCTGCAAAAAACACTTTGATCAAATTTAAAAAACAAATCCTCCTGACAGCCGCAATAGCATGTTTGAGTGCCAATACTGTAAGTGCTCAATCCGCAGTTAAGGCAACAATGGTATCAAAAGCAGATAACCAGCAATCGAATGCTTTTTATGTGAACAACCGCGCACCGCTGCAAAAGCAATATTTTACAAAACTTCCTGTCGGTAGCATTCAAGCTGGCGGATGGTTAAAAAAAGCTTTGGAACTTCAGCGGGACGGGCTTACCGGTAATTTAGGCGAGATCAGTATCTGGCTTTCAAAAACAAATAATGCCTGGCTGAACAAAGAAGGCAAAGGCGAATACGGCTGGGAAGAATTGCCGTACTGGTTAAAAGGCTATGCCAACATCGGTTATATGCTGAATGATAAAAAGATGATCAGTGAGGCTAAATTCTGGATTGATGCAGTGTTGAACAATCAGCGAGACAATGGTGATTTCGGACCTGCCATAGAGCGTAAAGGTAATCGTGATCTCTGGACAAACATGCCGATGCTTTGGTGTTTGCAATTCTATTATGAATATTCAAAAGATCCGCGTGTTATTCCTTTTATGACCCGCTATTTCAAATATGAGCTATCTGTTCCTGAGAATAAGTTTTTAAAAGATTATTGGGAAAATAGCAGAGGCGGCGATAACCTGCTGAGCGTTTACTGGCTGTATAACCGCACTGGTGATAAATTTCTGCTTGACCTCGCAACCAAGATCGACCGGAATACGGCTAATTGGCGCCAGGCAAATAACCTGCCCAATTGGCATAATGTAAACATTGCTGAATGTTTCAGGGAGCCGGCTACGTTCTATTTGCAAAGCCATGATCAAAAAGATTTGAACGCTACTTATAATGATTTTAAGCTTATCCGTGCCCTATACGGGCAAGTGCCGGGCGGCATGTTTGGAAGTGATGAAAATGCACGCAAAGGTTATGTTGATCCGCGCCAAGCTGTTGAAACCTGCGGCATGGTAGAGCAAATGACCTCTGACGAAATGCTGCTGGGCGATACGGGCGATCCTTTTTGGGCAGAAAACTGTGAAGATGTAGCTTTTAATACCTTTTCCGCAGCTTTTATGTCGGATTACAAATCCCTGCGCTATCTTACTGCACCTAATATGGTGGTAAGCGACAGTAAAAATCACCATCCTGGCATTGCCAATGAAGGGCCTTTTTTAATGATGAACCCTTTTAGCAGTCGTTGCTGCCAGCATAATCATGCTGCAGGTTGGGTTTATTTTGCCGAAAATACCTGGATGGCTACGCCTGATAATGGCCTTGTTGCCCAATTATATAGCGAAGGCGAAGTAAAAGCCAAAGTTGGCAATGGCACACAGGTTAGTTTAGTTGAAACTACCCATTATCCTTTTGAAAGCCAGGTTAACTTTACCGTTAATACCGCAAAAATAGTCAGCTTTCCGCTTTACCTGCGTGTTCCTGCCTGGTGCAAAAATGCTTCTGTAAAAGTAAACGGACAGGCTGTAGCGGTAAACACCGGCAGTGGCGATTACATTCGTTTAGTTAAAACCTGGAAAAACGGTGATAAAATTTCTCTGCAACTTCCAATGCAATTAAAGGTGAGGGAATGGAACGAGAACAAGAACAGCGTAAGTGTAAACTATGGCCCGCTTACTTATTCGCTAAAAATTGATGAAAATTATACACGCGAAGACAGTAAAGCAACTGCTATCGGCGATTCAAAATGGCAGGCCGGTGCTGATCCTCAAAAATGGCCTTCTTATGAAATCCATCCTAATTCTGCCTGGAATTATGGGTTGTTAATAGATAAAACCCACCCTGAAAACTCTATTGAAGTTATCCGCAGAAACTGGCCAAAAGACAACAACCCTTTTACAAACACCAATGCACCTATCGAACTAAAAGTGAAAGGTAAAAAAATCCCTGGTTGGACAATAGATCAGTACGGCCTTTGCGGAACCTTACCACAAAGCCCGGTAAAAAGCGATCAGCCCATATCCGAACTTACTTTAGTGCCAATGGGCGGCGCAAGGTTAAGGATATCCGCTTTCCCGGTAACAGAATAAATACGAACAAATAAAAGTTTTTGAATCTAAATCAACATGCTTCTTTTACCCCATAAAAATCATTAAGCTTCTTATCGTTCAGTATGGCAAATAGTTAATGGCTCATGGATGATAAAATGCAAACACCAGTTTTTATACGCTAAAAGAAGCATCATATAATTGATTTTAAAAATACAGCAGTAATACTTATGAAAATGAAAAAAATATTCCTTCTTCTCGTTTTAGCCGGAATGCAATATCTGGCGGTTCATGCCCAGGGTTTTCGTGCACCGGCCTATCCGCTTATTAGCCATGATCCTTATTTTAGTATATGGTCAACATCGGATAAACTAACTGGCTCAGAAACAAAACATTGGACAGGCAGCAGTCAGTCTTTGACCGGGTTAATTAAGGTAGATGGAACAGCCTATCGTTTTATGGGCGATGAAGATAAAAGCTACAAAACATTGATCCCAACATCGGATGAAGAGAACTATCAAACCAAATATGTTGAAACCCAACCTGCCGAAGGATGGGAGAATACTCAATTTAATGATGCTGCCTGGAAAAATGGCGTTGCCCCTTTTGGCGATAACAACGCTATGGACAAAACTTCCTGGAAAACAAAAGATATTTGGGTTAGAAGAACATTTACCCTGAATCAAATGAATTTCAAAAAACTATACCTTAAAATCAGCCATGATGATAATGTGGAAGTTTATTTGAACGGCGAAAAAGTTTACAACAAAACAGGCTGGCTGCACAAATTCGGTTATTTTGAAATCAGTGATGATATAAGGAATAAATTAAAAGCCGGCAAAAATGTATTGGCTATCCATTGTGCAAATACTGCCGGTGGCTCTCATCTGGATGCGGGTTTAGTTACTGAACCGATATCTGCACAAAAAGCAAATATTTTAGTTGCAGATCAAACCAATGTAGATATGAATGCAACGCAAACCATCTACAACTTTATTTGCGGAAAAGTTGATCTTACCCTCACGTTTACTTCGCCATTATTGTTGAATGACCTGGATTTGCTTTCCCGCCCAATTTCTTATATTGCTTATCAGGTTAAAGCAAATGATGGCAAGGGACACAACGTACAGGTTTACTTTGGCGCTTCTACGGATATTGCGGTAAATGTTCCATCGCAACCCGTAACCACTCAAAAATATACTGCCAACAATTTGGCCATATTAAAGGCCGGTACGGTAGAGCAGCCAGTATTGCAGAAAAAAGGTGATGATTTGCGGATCGATTGGGGTTATATGTATGTAGCTGTACCTCAAAGCTATGGCAGCAGCCAGTATGTAAGCAATTCTGCTGATGCTTTAAACAACTTTTTGCCAAAACCAACTTCAGCAAGTGTAAAAGAAGGAAAGCATTTGGTGTTAAACACCATTATTCCTTTGGGCAAAGTCAGCAGTGCACCAAAAGAACAATTTTTGATGCTGGGTTATGATGATTTGTATGCGATCCAGTATTTCGGACAAAATTTAAAGCCCTGGTGGAAACTTGATCCGTCAAAAACCATTGAAAGCGAACTGGGCGCAGCAGCAAGGGATTACAATGCGGTCCTGAAAAAATGTACTGATTTTAACCAAAGTATGCAAAACGCCGCAGTGGCAGCAGGAGGCGAAAATTATGCAAAGCTTTGTGTTTTAGGTTATCGCCAAAGTATCTCGGCACATAAGCTGGTTAAAAGTCCGCAAGGGGAGATACTGTTTTTATCGAAGGAAAACTTTAGCAATGGTTCTATCAACACGGTGGATGTAACTTATCCGTCGGCACCGTTATACTTAGTTTATAATCCTACTTTAATGGAAGGGATGATGAACGGAATCTTTTATTTCAGCGAAAGCGGCAAATACACCAAACCGTTTGCATCACATGATATCGGTACTTATCCCTTGGCCAACGGGCAAACTTATGGTGAAGGTATGCCTGTTGAAGAATCAGGAAACATGCTGATCCTGGCTGCTGCAATAGCCAAAGCGGAAGGTAATGCCGACTATGCTAAAAAGCACTGGCAAACATTAACTACTTGGGCCGAATACCTGAATAAATCCGGCTTCGATCCTGCAAACCAATTGTGTACAGATGACTTTGCCGGCCATCTTGCCCGCAATGCCAATCTTTCGGTAAAAGCAATTGTAGGTATTGGTTGTTATGCCATGCTTGCCGAGCAGTTGGGCGATAAAGCAACAGCAGAAAAATACAGAAACAGCGCCAAAGAAATGGTTGTTAAATGGATGGAGCTTGCCGATGCAGGCGACCATTACGCGCTGACATTTAACAATAAAGACAGTTGGAGCGAAAAGTACAACATGGTTTGGGACAAAGTGCTTGACCTTAATCTTTTTCCTAAATCTGTTTACCAGAAAGAAGTTAAATTCTATCTGACCAAGCAAAATGAATACGGCCTGCCTTTAGACAGCAGAAAGAGCTATACCAAATCTGACTGGGTATTATGGACAGCCAGTTTAACCGATAACGCGAATGATTTTAACGCTTTGGTCAATCCGATTTATAAATACACTACGGAAACTTCTTCCCGGGTTCCGGTAAGCGACTGGCACGAAACTACGACTGGTAAAATGGTTGGTTTTCAGGCACGAAGTGTGGTGGGCGGTTATTTTATGAAATTACTGGAAGACAAATTTTCAAAACAATAGATCAGAACCTGTTTAAATTTTGTTCCATTTATTTTCCATGCTTCTTTTATCACCTAAAAATCATGAAACTTTCGATGTTTTTCCAAGATGCCAGCTCCCTCTCCTTTGGAGAGGGTTGGGGTGAGGCTAACACCAAATTTATATGCCTAAAAGAAGCATGATAGATTTAAACAGACTCTGAATGAGGCATACTTTAATTGGATTTGTTTTTATTGCATTGTTACCAAACTTAGCTGTTTGCCAAAACGCAAAGAATGTTAGCAAAACTGCTTCGTCTGTAAAAACAATTGTGTGGGACCGTTTATCGCTTAAAAAGGTTGCACCCTTACAAGGTGACGGAGGTGCAGGTTATGCCCGGATGATCCAGTTAAGCAACGGGCAACTGATCTGTGTTTATGAGCGCAAGGGAAGTGTGGAAAGTGTAAAGAGTAATGATTTGGGCAAAACATGGTCATCGCCTGTAACAATTGCCCTGGCTGTTCCTAGTGTCAGCATGTCCGTGCCCGAAATATTGGAGTTAAAAGATCATTCCTTATTGGCTTCTTATAATCCACGTCCGCATAAAATCAATGGACTTTTGGACACCAACAAGCAGTTTGCCATTTGTACTAAAAAAAGCTACGATCAAGGTAAAACCTGGACAGATGAACGGCTGCTTTACCAGGCAAGTTATCAATTTGATGACGGCTGCTGGGAACCATCGCAAATACAGCTTCCTTCCGGGCAGATACAATTGTTCTTTTCAAATGAAGGAATTTACACGCGCTCAAACGAGCAAAATATATCTCTGTTCCGATCAGACGATAATGGGTTAACCTGGACAAAAAAACCGGAGATCGCTTCTTTCCGGCCAAACTACCGCGACGGAATGCCGGTTCCAATTCTCTTGAAAGGAACCAATGAAATTTTATTCTCTATAGAAGATAATGCCAACGGGCAATTTAAACCTTCTATTATCCGAAATAGCATCAACCAGAACTGGCAAACGCCGATAGGGCCAGATGATGCTAACAGAACTTATGCACTTACACCAAGATTGCCAGACACAGTTTATGCCGGTGCGCCCTATTTGCGCCAATTGCACAGTGGAGAAACTATTTTATCTTATCAAAGCACTTTGAACAGGATCAATAAATGGGATCTGTCCTGCATGCAAACAGCAATAGGTGACTCTAAAGGTGAAAATTTTAGCAATACCAGCATACCGTTTAGCATTCCTCTTAATAAACAAGGATTATGGAATTCTTTGTGCATTCTAAATGATGATACCATTATTGCATTAACATCCACCAATGCCTTTGATAATTCTTCAGGAGTTTGGATGATAAAAGGACATTTGGCAAATAAACAGATTCATTAACCAGTGACCATTATACATTTTCATACATGCAAATCAAACTAAGAGTAATAGCCGCGGCTATGTTCATGCTGCTAAGCTTGCAGCTATCTGCACAGAAAAAAACAACAACAAGAGCGGTTTGGACGGCCCAAAAGGCAAAAACCTGGTATTCGCAGCACCAATGGCTGGTTGGCAGCGATTTTATACCCAGTACAGCTATTAACCAATTGGAAATGTGGCAGGCCGATACCTTTGACCCTAAAACGATTGATACAGAATTAGGCTATGCGCAGGGAATAGGAATGAACGTGATGCGTGTTTTTTTGCATCATTTGGCCTGGAAGCAAGACCCTGAAGGGTTTAAAAAAAGAGTGAACGAATATCTAACCATTGCTAATAAGCATGGCATACAAACTATGTTTGTATTTTTTGATGACTGCTGGAACAAAGTACCAAAAACAGGAAAGCAGCCGGAACCGAAGCCGGGAATACACAATTCGGGCTGGGCGCAGGATCCGGGCCAGCTTGCTTCAGAAGATCCTGCCAATTTTCCCGGACTGGAGAAATATGTTAAAGATGTATTGAAATATTTTGGGAACGATAAACGCATTTTACTTTGGGACTTGTACAACGAGCCGGGAAATTCTGGCAAAGACAACAAATCATTGCCTTTGTTAAAACATACTTTTGAGTGGGCCAGGGAGGTAAACATAAGCCAGCCAATCAGCGCGGGTATGTGGAACTGGACTTTTGAAACCCTGAATGCTTACCAGGTTGCCAATTCAGACATTATCACTTATCATGATTATGCGCCTGAACCGGAACATTTAAAAACAGTACAACTTTTAAAAATGTTCGGCCGTCCGCTTATTTGTACAGAATACATGGCCCGTCCGCGCAACAGTTTGTTCAGCACGGTATTGCCCATGCTGAAAAAGGAAAACGTGGGCGCTATAAACTGGGGATTTGTATCCGGTAAAACCAATACCATTTATGCCTGGGACACGCCATTGCCCGATGGAAGCGAGCCTAAATTATGGTTCCATGATATTTTTCATAAAGACGGCACACCTTACAAAGCTGATGAAACCGATCTGATCAAAAGCCTGACCAACAGGACTAAATAAAGAAGTTGCATGATGAACAAAGAATGCTTTGGTACTTATAAGTCAAAATCCTTCCTGATTGTTGTAGCGCTGTTAATTAGCATAAGCTGCAACAATTTGCATAAATCGGCAAGATCAGTGCCTGCTGCCGGTTCAAGTATGAATTTGGTGCTGGACCGTGATTTTGCTGATCCAACGGTTATCAAAGCAGGCAATAAGTATTATGCTTATGCTACTCAGGCGCGCAGCAACGGTAAAATGATCAATATTCAGGTTGCCTCCTCCTTAGATCATCAGCAATGGAAATATGAAGGCGACGCCTTACCGCAGAAACCTAAATGGGCATCAAAAACACAAAGTTTTTGGGCACCCGATGTTTTCTTTGATGCGAAGCTGAAGAAGTTCGTCTTGTTTTTTTCTGCTGATCCTAACGAACTTACCGGCAAATGTCTCGGCGTTGCTTATGCTGATAATCCGCTTGGCCCTTTTACAGATAAAGGCGAACCTTTGCTTTGCGGCAGCAGTTTCCACGACATTGACCCAAAAGGTTTCACAGACCCAAAAAGCGGTAAACATTTACTTTACTGGGGTTCTGATTTTCAACCCTTGAGGGTTCAGGAAATGACAGACGACTGGTCGGCATTTAAGCCTGGCACCAAGCCAAAACCAATCGTTTATCCCGGCAAAGACAAAACCTACAGCAATTTGATAGAAGGTTCCTGGCTGGATTACAATAAAGGAATTTACTATTTGTATTATTCCGGCGATAATTGCTGCGGAGAAAAGGCCAATTATGCAGTTATGATCGCGAGGGCAAGCAATCCGTTAGGGCCATTTGAACGCTTGGGCGAAGTTAACCGATCCTTAAACAGTACAATCTTGGAAAAAGACAGCGTTTACTTAGCACCCGGACACAATTCGATTTTCAAAGATGAAAAAGGCAAAAAATGGATCGCTTATCATGCCATCGAAAGAAGCCATAAAGAAAAAGGAAGGGTAATGTGCATCAATCGTATCGCGTACAAAAACGGCTGGCCGGTTGTACTTAAATAATAAATGGTATGGGTCTATGCTTCTTTTACCTGGTAAAAATTGGTATTTATGTTGAAGTACAGGAAGGTTAAAGGCAGCAAACTATGGCTCCCTCTCCTTTGGAGAGGGCTGGGGTGAGGCTTTCAACACAAATATTTATGCCATAAAAGAAGTATGAAAAACCATTGCCGAACAAAAAAACAATACTTCTTTTACCCTTGTAAAATTGGTGCCGCTTATCTTTAAAAAAGTACGGCAACTTGCGGGTTTTTATGCGATAAAAGAAGCATGCAAACAATCCAGACAAAATTTTAAGACTAAATATAAATCAGACTATCAATAGATATTATCCCAAAAACATGAAAACAAATTACTTTATAGCCTTGTGTACAGGTTCAGTTTTAGCCTTAACGGCTTGTAACAACACATCGAACAAACAATCATCCACCAAAACTGCCGATACCACACAGCAAGCCGTTTTACCTGCTAAAGCTGCTTTTGAAAAAACAATCGACAATAAAAAAACCGATCTCTACATTTTAAAAAACAAGAACGGCATGGAGGCGGCCATCACCAATTATGGCGGCAGGCTGGTCAGTCTTTTGGTGCCGGGCACGGCCGGTAAGATGACTGATGTGGTTGCGGGCTTTGCAAGTGTGGAGGGGTTTCAGCATTCTACCGAACCTTATTTTGGCGCAACTATTGGCCGTTATGGCAACCGGATCGCCAACGGTAAATTTAAACTCAACGGTAAAGAATATACGCTTTACAAAAACAACGGGCCGAATACTTTGCATGGCGGTAAAAAAGGCTACCAGGATGTGGTGTGGGATGCAAAACAAATCAATGACACAACATTACAGTTGAATTATCTTTCCAAAGACATGGAAGAAGGTTTTCCGGGTAATTTAAATATAAAAGTAACCTATGCTTTGACCAATGACAATTGCTTAAAAATAAATTATGAAGCCACTACCGATAAAACTACCGTGGTAAATCTGACCAACCATGCCTTTTTTAACCTTAACGGTGCAGGAAACGGCAGTATTTTAAATCATCAGGTGCAAATCAATGCAGATGACTACACGCCGGTTGATAGTACGCTTATCCCGAGTGGGAAAATTGTATCTGTAAGCGGTACACCTTTCGATTTTAGAAAGACAACTGCAATAGGGGCACGAGTGAACGACAACAACGAACAGTTAAAGAACGGAAAAGGCTACGACCATAATTTTGTGTTGAACAAACACAACATGAATACTCCTGTAGCTACAGTAAAAGGCGACAAGAGCGGAATTGTGATGGAGATTTACACCGAAGAACCAGGTTTACAATTTTACAGCGGTAATTTTATGCACAGTAAAAACAGCATGAAAGCCGGCAAAAAGGATGATTACCGTACCGCTTTTGCCATGGAAACCCAGCATTTCCCGGATTCACCAAACCAGCCGCAGTTTCCTACAACTGTTTTAAAGCCAGGGCAAACTTATAAAACCCAAAGCTGCTACAAGTTTCTGTCGAAATAAAGAAAGGGTTGACTTCGGAATGATTAGTGAGAATTCTGTTTTCCTAACATAAACTTAGCCCTGCCTTCTGTTTTTATTTTTCCGGGGCAAATGTAATTTTTCAATAAATTCCGAATTTGTCAGCAACCATTCCGTAATGTGTGCTCCAAAATGTCTGGCTGATTGGCATTATTATTTCCCCTACCGCAGACAGTTCATTAAATATACGATAGGCTTCTTCCTGGTTATCTGTACTGATATAAAGATAAAAGTTATTTGCAAACTCAGTTGCCGGTTGCTCGTATGTTTATATACTATCACAGCCCATCAAAATGGTTTTGGTATTGATTTGTAATGAAGCATGCATAATTTTTTCATCCAACGACATAGGAAACAGTTGCCTGTCTTGCTGCGGTACATCTTTATATCGTCCCAAGTATAAAAAGTTTCCACTGAAAACTAATTTATAAAAGTTGAATGCATCTTCACAATTATCTTTAAAAACTAAATAAGGGTTTAATGTTATCATAGTTGGCGTAAATACATAATGAGAAATTGTTCATGAAATCTATTGATAATCAACAAAGTATTATATTTTAAACCGAAACATTAGCTTGCCTTCAAAAATCATTCTTTCACTTTCCTCCTATTCCCTTTGAAATCTGTAATAAAAACAGCTTCCGCATCTCTATCCAACTCCAGTTTCCGGGAAGACTGGGATAAATAAGTAGAGCCATAATAAAACTCCACGTGTTTTTTTCTATTGTTTTTATAGATGATATCGGCATAAAAATCAGTTGTTTTTAAGTTGATCCAAACCGGCGGCGTTTTCTCCCTGATCTTTGAACTAAAGACCTTTAAGCTGTCCTGGTTTTGAGTAGCCACAAAAAGATCAGCACCTTTTGCAGAATGAACAACGGCCAAACCTTTTGCATCACCGTTCACAAAAAAACCGCTTTGTGCTATTGATTTGCTGCTGAAACCACCTTTACCATTTCCTTTGAGATACAAACCCATAAAAGCATCATGCCTGCCGGTAAAGGGTTCCATTCCATAATCGTTTCCAACCATCAGCAAATCCAGGAAGCCATCCTGATCAATATCACGGGCAACCATGCCATAAACCGGGGCCATTTGTGCTTCCATTGGCATTGGGTTGATGGAGAATTTACCGTTACCTTTATTTTCGATAAAACTGGTGTTCATATCGGTAGCTTTCAAAACAACCGCATTTTCTTTGTCCTGCTTGCTCCATAAATCGTCCATTGTTGCGCGGCCAAACCCTTTATAAGTAGGATATTTTTTTCGGGTGGAAATTACCTGGCTGATCAAATCGTCCCTTGTGTGCATTGGAAATGGTTTTTGTGTGCCGTCTTCTGCTTTCATATAACAAAAGATCATGGCATCAAACGAACCGTTATTATCCACATCCTTTCCTAAAATAGTCATGGGTTCAGAAAAAGAAGCTTTGTAATTGGAGTTTTGGCCTAAATTTCCAGCGATATAATCTGTTTTGCCATCATTGTTAAAATCGCCAGCCACCAAACTGTTCCACCAACCCACATGCTGCCCGATACCAGAATTATCTATTTTAGTAAAACCATGTCCGTTATTTTTAAAAAAGGTGATGGGCATCCACTCTCCCGCCACAACCAAATCCACTATGCCATCGTTATCAAAATCAGACCATAAAGCATCGGTTATCATACCTGTATGTTCCAGCTCAGGACAAAGTTCTTTGGTAACATCTACAAACTTACCGCCTTCGTTTCGCAACAAATGACTTGCAGGTGCAGAGGGATAAGCGCCGGAAACAGAACGCCCGCCAACAAAAAGATCAAGATCGCCATCCTTGTCAAAATCAGCGGCACGGACACAGGAGCCATTATCGTATTCTATCGGAACTGCTGCAAAATTCCGTTCAAATTGACCCTTCCCGTTATTGATATACAAGCGGTCTTGGGCAGAGGAATGGTCTTTGGGGAATTCATAACTTCCGCTCACTACATACAAGTCCAGAAAACCATCATTGTTGGCATCAAACAAAAGAGCGCCCATATCCTCTTCCTCTTTGTAATCTTCGTGCAAAAAGCGTTTGGTATCCATCGTGAACTTGCCGTTTTTATCCTGCATAAAAAACGTGCCCTTGTTTCCTGCTGCCCCACCGATGTAAAAGTCGTCATAACCATTGTTGTCAATATCCCCAACAGCTATACAAGGGCCGTACTGACTGAGCTTGTGCGGCAAAGTAGGCTGAATATTGTAATCAATGGCATCTTTTTCTTCGTGCTTATAATTGATGCCTGTTTGTTTTGCCTCGGATTGAAAAAGCGGAGTTTCCTTAATGGAAATACCAGGTGAAATATAACCGATACTGTTTTTATAGGATAAATTTATAGTTTGATTAGCCCTGATGTTTTTCAGCAACTGGGTTTTTCCATCCGCCCATCTTACTCTTAAAGAATCAACCGAAGTTACATCCCCTAAACCAAAATGCGCTTTTGCATCATCGGTGGACATATAACCGCGGCATGGTTGCTGGTCATAAAACTGTTGCTTGCCCTGGTAGTAAACCCAAATAGAAGCACCGATGCCTCCCGTATTTTTACCGTCCCCTTCTAACTTTACACTCAAGTAGTGATGGCCTTTGGCCACCTGCTTTTTATTGTTCAAGGTATTTTCATAGATAAAAGCAGCTTCGTCAATGTTATTAACAACCAGGTCAAGGTCGCCGTCATTATCCAGATCAGCATAAACACCACCAGTAGAAAATGCAGGTTTAGTAATCCCCCAGTTGGACGTTTGGTTTTTAAAAGTATAACCGCCTACATTTTTAAAAGCATAACTTACCGTTTTAACAACCGGAAATGAATCGGCACTGGCAAGGGAAGTGTTTTCTTTCACGGTCCTGCCCTGGTCATTACCATAAAGCGCGTGGTCCAGGTCTGTTACATCTCTTGGATAACCGTTCGTGACCACCAGGTCACGGAAACCGTCATTGTCAAAATCGGCTACCAGCGGCGTCCAGCTCCAGTCGGTTTGATAAATACCGGCCAAATAAGCAACCTCACTAAATTGGGGATGGCCAGCCGGGGTTTTGCCTTGGTTCAGTTGAAGCACGTTGCGGATATACTGATGCTCGTAATTGTATTTTTTGTTGTTGATGTAAGTGATGTAATTGTCGCCCATCAGCATGGTTTTCTTTCTCAGGTTCTCTTCCGGAAGCATCTCTAATGAAACCAGGTCGGGCAGCCCGTCATTGTTGATATCCACCACATCAGAACCCATGACCGACCAACCTGTATGTTTAAAATATTCTCCTGCCCTATTTGTAAAAGTCCCGTTTTTGTTGTTGATGTATAAAAGATCGTTTGAAATAAAATCGTTGCCGACATAAATATCCGACCAACCGTCATTGTTAATATCTGTAATGGAAACAGAGTTCCCAAACCCTTCCATTAATATACCTGCTTCCTTAGTTACATTGGTAAAGGTGCCGTTGCCATTGTTTTTGTACAAACGGTCGTTGTTGACGGCGCTTCCGTTGGCTACTTTAGGCCTGTACGCCACAGGTGTTCCCTTATCCAATACATTTGTCAGCACGTATAGATCCAACAGCCCGTCATGATTATAATCAAAAAAAACAGCCTGCGTGCTATACCCGTTATCATCAATCCCATAAGCTTTGGCAGATTCTTTAAAAGTGGGGATACCGTCTTTGTTCAGCTTTTGGTTGATGTACAATAAATTTCTGCGTTGATTAGGATCTTTGCTGAAAGAAGCACAAACATAAATATCAAGCCAGCCATCACCATTGATATCAACAACAGAAACACCGGTACACCAGCGGCCTTCGCCCCCAACTGCCGCTGCATCGGTAATATCCTGAAACTTTAAAGCACCTTTGTTCAGATACAATTTGTTGGAAACCATATTGCCCGCAAAGTAGATATCAGGCAAACCATCATGGTTAAAATCCCCGATCCCTACGCCTGCACCATTGTATAAATAGGGATGGTTTAAAATATTCAGGCTGTCGCTTTCGGTGATCGTGTTTTTAAAATCAACGCCGGTTTCGGATGCGGGAAGCAGTTTAAAAAGTGTGTTTGAATTGTCTTTTCTGGAACATGAAGCAAATACAAAAACGATCAATATAGTAAGCAGCTTGGCCAGCCTGATGAAATTGTTTAACATGGTTGGTATGAGTACTTTTTATTGTAAAATTGGCTTGGGTTTGGCAAGCGGCAATTCAAGGTTTATGGCGGTTAAATTAACCATTTTTTCAACGTTTGCTGCTTTAACCCTTGTAAAGAAAACAGCTTTTTATATTTAAATATCTTCAAATCCTATCAAAATTTCATCAAATAGTATCGCTTCGTCATTTTAAGCAGAAGAAATATTAATATCCATTAAATTTGACCCTTTGTCCAACTCTATCCAACTATACCTAATTTAACTTGTGCCTGCTGATCCATGAGCAAATTATATCCTGTTTTTTTAATTGCTTTATTGCTGATTTCGTGTTCTGGACATCAAAATAGCTGGAAAAAATCAACCGAAAGCCCAGATTACATCCATCGTTCTGTTCAGGAAGTAACCGATGTGATGCTCTATGACATTTATTCTCCGCCTGTTGCCAGCCGGATTTATGCTTATATCAGTGTGGCCGGTTATGAAGCTGCTGTCAACGGCAATAGGAAGTATATTTCGCTTTCGGGGCAATTGTATGGCTTGGATTCCCTTCCAAAACCTGATGTACATAAAAAATATAGCTTTACCCTGGCGGCTTCCCATGCTATTTTAACCGTTGGAAAAACTTTGGTGACCTCTGAAGGACGGATTGAGGCGTTCCATACCAAACTGATGCAGGAATTTAAAGATACAGGAATGCCTGATGAAGTGTATGAAAACTCTATTACGTATGGAAAGCAGGTAGCAGACCGGATCTTGTTATGGGCGGCCAAGGATAAATACAAACAAACCCGGTCGTTATCTAAATATGATATTTTAAGTGATGATGCTTCCTGGAAACCCACTCCTCCGGCTTACATGAAAGCAGTTGAACCCAACTGGAATAAATTAAGGCCTTTTTTAATTGATTCCGCACAGCAGTTCAAGCCTTTGCCTGCTATTGCTTTTTCATCAAAACCGGTAAGTCCGTTTTATAAATTGGCTTTGGCCGTTCATGATGCGGGAACACATTTATCCGCAGAACAAAAAGAAATTGCCAATTTTTGGGATTGCAACCCGTTTAAAGTGAATACCAACGGGCATACCATGTTCGCTACCAAAAAGATTTCGCCCGGCGGCCATTGGATCAATATCGCCTGTTTGGCCTGCAAAAAAGCACATGCAGATTATGTCAGGACAGCAGAAACCTACGCCTGTCTATCTGTGGTTATTGCAGATGGTTTCATCAGTTGCTGGGACGAAAAATACAGGAGCAAGGTGATCCGACCGGAAACTTATATCAACCAATACATAGATCAAAACTGGGTCCCTTTTCTTCAAACCCCGCCTTTTCCCGAATATACAAGCGGCCATAGCGTTATTTCAACCGCCTCAGCTATCATGCTTACTAAATTATTGGGGGATAATTTCACCTTTTCTGATTCTACAGAAGTGCAATTTGGTATTCCGGTACGCCGTTTCAAATCCTTTAAAGAAGCAGCAACGGAAGCGGCAATCAGCCGGTTTTACGGCGGCATCCATTATATGCCTTCTATTGTTAATGGGATGGATGAGGGCAGTAAAATTGGGGCATTTGCCATAAATAAGCTAAAAACAAGGAGATGAAGTTTAACTTTTGTTTTAGGTTGAAATTATAACAGAAAATCATAGTGCTTCTTTTAGTCTATAAATTTTATTAAAATTTCAGGATAGAAAATAATACTAAAGACAGTTAACCAAGTAATGGTTTTAAAGCCGTTTCTAAAACCGCCAACCTTGTTTCCTTTTATTATTTAAATATCTTCGGACAGGAATATCATAAATTTGGTTGAAGTTTGGCATAACGTAACTTCAACCTAAAACATTTAAAGCTTTCAGCGTGCCAACAAAAAAGCCTCATACCATCCGATTTGAGACTTTTAACTTGTAGAGGTAACCCTAATAAGACCAAAATTGAACCGTTTAATAGAAGATTTACAACTATTAGAGACTGTAAGTAATAACCACTAAATTAAAAGGTAAAGGTTCAGCATTATTTTAACGCTTCAATAGTTCTAAAAAAGCATTATCATAATCATCCTTATAGGACAAAAGGATATTTTCTATTATCAAGAAGATCAAATTGTTCGTTCCTTTAATATTGAAATTATTTACAAAATGCGATAGGATATTTTTCTTCTTTACAGGAAAATATTATTGGTAGTTGTGATAAACTTTTATAACAAGGATGGTTGATTACGCTCGTGTTGCTTATAAAATGCTTAAATGCGAAAAAATACATTATCCTATCGATTTTTTTCCGTTTCATCCCTGATATAGGTTAATCATAAAGAAACCCCTCTTTTCCACGGGATAAAATCATCCTGGCCATGCCCAACAGCACTTACTTCAATTTCGCCGCTGGCTACTTTAATTACATACTCCAGTATGCGTTCGCCTGCCTCCTGTATAGTTTCTTCGCCTTCTATAATACTCCCTGTGTTGATATCAATAATATCATTCATTCGTTTGAACAAGCTGGTATTGCTGGCAATTTTTATTACCGGGGCAATTGGATTGCCGGTTGGGGTGCCTAAGCCCGTTGTAAATAAAATAATATTGGCACCCGCGCCAACCTCTGCCGTGGTTGATTCCACATCATTTCCCGGGGTACACAATAAATTAAGACCGGGGTTAGTTACTGCTTCAGGGTAGTCCAGTATATCCACCACTGGTGAGGTACCGCCCTTTTTTGCCGCGCCCGCAGATTTTATCGCATCCGTTATCAGTCCGTCTTTAATATTTCCGGGCGAAGGGTTCATATCAAAACCAGAGCCTGCCTCATCTGCCCGCTGACTGTACGTACGTATGAGGCTAATAAAACGGTCGGCCTTATCTTTGTCCAAACACCGGTCAACAATGTTTTGCTCAACACCGCATAACTCCGGAAATTCGGACAATATTACCGATCCCCCTAAACCAACCAGTAAATCTGAAGTGTAACCAATTGCCGGATTGGCTGATAGGCCAGAAAAACCGTCTGAACCGCCGCATTCTAAGCCGATCGTTAACTTGGATAAAGGTGCCGGTTTCCGTTCGTGTTGATTCGCCATCATTAAACCTGCCAGTGTTTGACGAATCGCCAGGTCAAGCGTATCGGCTTCTGTGCCGATTGCTTGCTGATCCAGAATATAAAGTGGTTTTTTAAATCCAGGAGATCGTTTGGCTATCTCTTGCTGTAAAATACCAACCTGCGCATTCTGGCAACCGAGGCTTAAAACCGTAGCCCCAGCCACATTAGGATGTGTAATATAGCCAGCCAATAGTCCGCACAAAGTAACCGAATCTTGGCGGATGCCGCCGCAACCACCGGTATGGTTCAAAAACTTAATACCGTCAACGTTGGCAAACAACTTTGAATTACCTGGGCCTTTTTTATCAGTTTCAATTTCCGTGTATAAAATTTCTTCAATGCTGCTTCCTGATTTTATCTTATTGATCAAGCTCTGCGCTTTAAGCTCATACAACTGTTTACGGCCATATCCCAAAGGTTTAACCAGTGCTTCCTGCAGCACTTCTATGTTACGGTTCTCGCAAAAGACCATAGGAACAACCAGCCAATAATTAGCTGTACCAACACGGCCGTCTTCGCGATAGTAACCATCAAATGTACGGCCTTCAAACCTGCTGATATCTGGCCGGACCCAAGTGTAATGATGTCCCTCAGGTACAAAATCGTTAGCCGCGTGCTTTATATTACTGGTCGTTAGCAATCCGCCGGCAGCAATGTCACTTTGTGCTTTGCCAACTAAGACTCCATACATCAGGATGCTCCCACCTGCCGGTATAGCCGTTTCTGCGAACTTGTGTTTTGCAGGTATAAATTTAGTGGTTTTATATAAAATGCCTTCGTATGTCAACTCTTCTCCCGCTTTTAAATCGGTTAAAGCAATCAGTACGTTATCTACGGGATGTACTTTTAAAACAGACTGTCTCATCTGGCTGTGTTTTTGGTATTATGGTTGGATAAGTTGATCAAGCCGCCATATGCAAACGGCGGCTACTATTTTTAAAATGTATTGCACAGCCTGTTTTGAGAACACTAACAATTAATAAACTGATAAATTAATTCGTAATCCTATTATTTGATATTACCAAAATGTACGTTTTCCGAAATAACACCACGTTTACCAAGTAGTTGAATGGTTGTTGATGGCCCAAGGTTTAAGGGGGCAGCCCATTCCCGCAAAGCCCATATCACTTTTTTATCAGGTGTAATTTCTATTGCTTGGACTGGTAAGTTATTAGAATTACTTTTTGCTCCCCATTGATCGTACCAATTATTTACCAGTGTATTACCATTAAAAAGACGAAGAGCTATTTGTGGCGATGAAAACTTATAATCCGGTATGTCATTCGCTGCACATTCCCATACTATTTCTCCTTTCCGGTTAATTTCCTGAACAAGATTTTTATTGCCGGCCACAAGTATATTTCCATTATTTAATGGTTCTGCAGACCAAACACCCGGAACATCAATTGATAAAAGCTCTTTGCCGTTAATATCATATTCGCAAACTTTTCCCATATCCATGTGGGCCACCATGATAGTACCGGATTTGGTTAACCGGGCATGGCGAAATTGTCCATGAACCGAATTAGGGTTCTTAACCGGCAACACAAATTCTTTTTCAGTTTTGCCGGTTTTAATATTTGTAACAAAGAGTTTGGCGGGATTGCCGTTTTGGATAAAAACTACATGGTCTTTTCCAATAGGTTGAGCGGTATGCGTTTCGTAACCTGCGGGCGCATCGTAATTCCAAAGCACCTTTTTATCAGCGTTAATTAACGTGACACCAAACTGATGGGCAAAAAGGATGTTCCCATTCGTCATTAAAACAGCATCGCTAATTTCCCCTTTACCAACCGTATCAATATAAGACCATGTTATTTTGCCATTGCGCACAATGTACATATTGCGTGCTTTTGCTTCGCCGGCATAAAAAAAATCAAATTGTTTAGCGCCCTTTCCCGGTAATGTTTGCGGTGCCGCCGGTTTATCTTTACTATTTGCGGCAACCTGTTGCGCCCAACTGTTCGTACTTATGCCTGGTAAAAGCAATAGCAGAATAAACAATCCAAGATAAGAACGACGGGGGCTGCCTGAACCGGCTTTAATTAAATCTACCATCTGTATATTAAGTTAAAAATAAACCAATTATTAGGTGCATGTTTAAGAGTCTGTTCAAATTGATAAAAGAAAAAATACCAATGCTTCTTTTACCCTATAAAAATTGGTGTTTGCATCAATTTAAATAAACCAAAACTAAATGCCTGCCATCTTTTAGGTGATAAAAGAAGCATCCAAAGTAAAACGAACAAAATTTAGACAGGCTCTTAAAATTAAAAATAATTCTTAATTGCAATTAATTAACCTAAGAAGTTTCATCTAAGCAGCATTACAATTGGCTCAGCCAAAGTATGAGTATCGCCCCACTAATACTTGTATTATCATACATATTTTTATACGGAATGTACATTTTGCTATAAATGGTACAAGCTTGCGTAAATAGTTTACCATATTTGATTTCCAATTGTTGAATTTAATAATCTTGCTTACATGTCTTTCCTAATCAATAATAGTCAGGCTTTAATTATAAATAAGAAGAGGTTTAACGTAGATGTCTCGCCAGATATGCCATTGCTGTGGCTTCTTCGGGACATTATTGGTTTGACAGGTACTAAGTTTGGTTGTGGAATGGCCCAGTGTGGTGCTTGTACTGTACATTTGGATGGCGAAGCAGTTCGTTCCTGTGTCACTCCGGTTTCCCGTGCAATAGGAAAAGAAATAGTAACCATTGAAGGCTTGTCTATAAACGGAGATCATCCATTACAACAAGCCTGGGCCGAAGTAAATGTACCACAATGCGGTTATTGCCAGTCAGGTCAAATTATGTCGGCAGCCGTTTTGCTTCGGGGAAATCCCGATCCTACAGACAGTGATATTGACGACGCATTATCCGGAAATATTTGTCGCTGCGGTACCTATTTGCGGATACGCAAAGCCATACATATCGCTGCTACTATTCAAAAATCATCTGTCAAGGTATAGTAAACCCATGCATCCTACTAAGCGTAATTTACAAACAACTTTTTACTATCCTAAAAAAGGTATTTATGTGATATTAACCATTATTGCATTTTTAAGTATAGTTATTATTTTTTCTTTTAGGCCGGATAGCCGGTCATTTAAAAGTCCAAAACCGAATTTCACCAGAAAAGACAGCATAGCGTCAAAAAAAGCATTTCTTAAAGTTTATGCAGTTTTAATGAGCCCAAGATGTATGAATTGCCATCCTTCCGGAGATATACCCCTGCAAGGCGAGGACAGCCATTTGCATTTACAAGGCGTTAAGCGCGGACCCGACGGCAAAGGCTTGTATGCTTTAAAGTGTGCCAACTGCCACCAGCCACACAATCTTCCGGGATTGCACATGCCGCCAGGAAACCCGAAATGGGCTTTACCTCCTGCTAACATGAGAATGGTTTTTCAGGGCAGGACGCCCCACCAACTGGCTGCGCAACTATTGGATAAAAAAAGAAATGGCAGAAAATCAATTAAGGCATTAATTGATCATATCACCAGTGACACGTTGGTGTTAGCCGGCTGGTACCCGGCACAAGGTTTGGCCAAGCCGCCTTTGTCGCACCGTGAATTTGTAAGTGCATTTAACGAATGGATCAGCAAAGGTGCTGTAAGCCCTTAAATTTACAAGAATTGAAAAGAAGAAATTTTATACGTATCTCAACATTCACTGCAGGTGCCTGGCTCCTGACGGATGTTTTGCCTGTATCCTCATCAGCAGTAACGGCGCCAGAAGGTTTAATTTTCTCGCCCAATCCGTTATTAAAAATATTTGATACCGGCAAAGTGGTTATCAGCGTGATTAAACAGGAAATGGGCCAGAACGTAATTACGGCATTACCGTTAATTATTGCGGAGGAACTGGAGGTTGACCCTAAAGAAATATCTGTTGAAACACTGCCCTACAAAGCATCAAATGCAGGCAATTATACTACTTGGGCCAGCGGAAGTGTAAAAGGAACCTGGATGCAGATGCGCCAGGTTGGGGCTGCTGCAAAATTTATGCTGATAACGGCTGCTGCCGAACGGTGGAAAGTTCCTGTTGAGGTTTGTAAAGCACAGGATGGTAAAGTAATCAATACGGCCAATAACAAAGTTTTAAACTATAAAGACCTGATAAAGGAGGCCAGCGCCTTAACCCCTCCCGAAAAGCCCCCGCTTAAAAATATAAAAGATTTTAAGTATATCGGGCAAAAAGTGACTAAAACCAATATTGCACCTATTGTAACCGGTAAATACGCCTATACGATGGATGTTAAATTGCCTGGTATGCTTTATGCCGTATTGGTTCGCTGCCCGGTATTTAGTGGTAAGGTAAAGAGTTGGGATGATACTGCGTTAAAAGGATTAAAAGGATTTGTTAAAGTAATACAGGTTGATCAAATACCAGAAGCACTTAACAGGAATGCAGTAGCAGTTATTGCAACGAATACGTGGGCTGCCATGGAAGGCAAGCGTTTACTAAAAGTAAAATGGAGCTATGAACTTGGTAAAATAAAAGACAGTAAATCTCTAACAGATCAATTTAAAACTGAGTTTGCAACTGTTAAGCCGGCCCAGGTACATGGTAAAGACAAAAATGCTCCATTTAAAACAATTGATCATCCGGGTGTTTATCAGGCTACTTACCAGGTTCCTTATCTTGCACATGCCACAATGGAACCTGTTAATTGTACTGCGCGGTATAAAGACGGAAAGTTTGAAATTTGGGGAGGCTTCCAGGCACCCATGTTTATTAACAATGTTTTACCAAAAATTTTCGGTGTAGACAGTTCTTCTATACTTGTCAACCTGATGCCCATGGGCGGCAGTTTTGGCAGGAAGGAAAAAATCGATAATGTTGCTGAAGCAATGTTGCTTACCAAAGCGTTGAATTTGCCAGTGCAAGTGATATTTAACCGTACTGATGACATACAAGCCGATTTTTACAGGCCGGCAAGCCACCATCATTTAGCAGCAGCAGGCACACAAGACCAGATTAGCCAATGGCGGCATCAGTACGGTATCACTACGTTTCCTGCCAAAGAAATATCTGGCCCCTGGGATAGTTTTGGCGGGGTAACTAATGATCTTTGCTATCCCGTTGGCGATTACCAAAGTGCCTTCTATCCGGTTGAATCGCCAATACCAATAGGATCATGGCGTTCAATATCCTTTAGTCAAAATGTATTTGTGATAGAAAGCTTTATTGACGAATTAGCTGTTCATAACCATATAGATCCTGTAACCTATAGATTTAACTTGTTTAATAATGGTAATGCTAAAGACAATTTACGCCTGAAAAATGTATTGTCTCAATGTGCTAACAAAATTGGATGGAACGAAAAACCTGCAAACGGACATTTTCGTGGAATAGCCATCTGCCCTTATGGCCGTTCGGGCGCAGTTGCAGCTCATGCCATGGAAATATCTGTCAGTAAAGACAAACTTGTAAAAATCCACAGATGCGTTGCAGCCGTTGATTGCGGGTTGGTTATCGATCCGGATGGTTTAAAAGCACAAATAGAAGGCAGTTTAGTATGGGCTTTAAGCGGTATGTTCAATAACGAAATAACGATAACAAACGGAATTGTAGACCAGCAGTCATTTAATGATTACCAAGTATTGCGGATGAACGAAATGCCGCCTTTCGAGATCGTCCTTATTGCTGGCGAAGAAAAACCCGATGGTGGCGGTGAGCCGTCAGTACCCTCTGTAGCACCTGCTTTATGCAATGCCATATATGCTGCAACAGGGTTTAGGGTTAGGGAGCTTCCCATCAAAAAACATGGCTTTCGTTTAGTATAACTCTTTTGAAAATGGCTTAACGCCTGTTTAATTTATATTTAATCCTTCGATATTCTCAGGATTGATATATCATGCTTCTTTTAGCATATAAATTTTGTGGCTTTTCCGCATTTTTACAAAAAAACATAAAAAGCTTGCTGTTTTTTTATAGCATAAAAGAAGCATAGAAAATAAATTTATACAAGAAAAAATGCCGATGCTTCTTTTACCATATAAAATTTGGTGTTGCTAAAATTGCCACGTCCTTTAGGGCGTGGGTTGTAAAACCCAGGTATTGGCTTTAGCCAAAATACTTTCAAAGTGGTGCGCGTTTAGAAAGGCATGCCTCGGTGGGTAAAATATGTATGTTTGGTTTTTTCGGCTAAAGCCTGTTGTTTGTTATTCTTTGGTCCACGGCCTAAAGGCCATGGCAATTTCAGTCCGGTCATAATTGCCCATACTCTCGTCATAAAACTGCTTCTTTTAGCCCTAAAAAATTAGTGCTTATATAGAGGCCTTGCAAAAAAAAGCATAGAAAGATTACTGTTTTTTATAGGATAAAAGAAGCATAGAAAATAACTTGACCTGAATTTAAACAAGCTCTTATTGAACTTGATTATTTTTTAAAGATTGCATAAATTGTAATGGCGATTTTCCATATTCTTTTTTAAATACCCTTGAAAAATTAGAACTGCTTTGCAAGCCGATCCGATTTGCCACTTCATTCATAGATATGTCTTCATGGGTCATAATCTGGATGGATTTTTTAAGCCTGATGGTTCTTATAAATTCTCCAACGGACTGATCTGATATGCTTTTTATCTTTTGATACAATTTTGTGCGGCTTGTATATAAATGGTTGCACAGAAAGTCAACATCCATATCCGGATCCTGTATATTATCCTCAATAAGATTCAGAAGTTTATGAATAAACTCTTTGTCCTTTTCAGAATGAACAAGTTCTGTAGCTTCGGTCAGGTAATCTTTGGTGTATTTCTGCTTAAGCTTTTCACCTTGTTGAAATATGTTATGAACCGTCAAAAGTAAAAGATCAATACTTAATGGTTTGGCAAAATAAAAATCAGCCCCTGATTCCATGCCTTCAATTTTGGTGGCCAAGGCATCCTTAGCAGATAAGATGACAAAAGGAATATGTCTTGTTTCAAACCTTTCCTTGATTAATTTGCAAAGCTCGATGCCGTTCATTCCCGGCATCATAACATCGCTAATAATCAAATCCGGAACTTTAGCCGTTGCTATTTCAATGGCAGAATTTCCATTCTCCGCTTCATATACATAATAATATTTTTCAAGGGCCTGTTTTAAGAAAGAACGCAGCTCCTGGTTGTCATCAACAAGCAAAATATGTTTTTGAAATTTGGAAGGTTCTAAAGGATTGTCATTTCCCTGATCAGGCAACGGTAAAGAGATGGAATTATCAATAGCTTCAAGTTGTGGTTCCGGATCAGCCCCGGAATTTGCTTTTTCTAACTCCTTATAGTTTTCTTCACCCCAAGGAATTCCGATTATTATTTCCGTGCCTTTATCCCGCTCACTGTAAACATATATATCTCCTTTGTGCAATTGTGTAAGGCTTTTAACTAATGCTAATCCTATCCCCGAACCAAGGTGGTTGTTACTTATTCGATAGTAACGGTCAAAAATCCTTGTTATTGACTCGCTTGATATACCTATCCCTGAATCGGCAACCCTGAAATAAATATATTTTTTTGCCCGGTAATTTTCATTCAACAACTCGAAGCCTGTATCAAATGATGGTTGAAAGCGGTCAATATCGAAAAAGATATCAAAACTTATCTCTCCGCCTATATTTGTATATTTAAAAGAGTTGTTTAAAAGATTAAACAGGATTTTTTCAAGGATCTGAACATCAAACAGGCCCGACAATTGTTCAGAAGTTTCAAGTAAGGTACGATCTGTCATATTAAAATTAATGTCCTTACTTATTGCCAGGTTTTGGAACTCCTGGGCCAAATCTTTACAGAATTGACTGATAATCAAAGGCCGAACTTGTAATTTTATAACGCTATCTGCTACTTTCTTAAAATTCATTAATTCACTGATCAGGTTGATCAATCTTTTAGCATTCCTTAACATCAACTGATAAGAATTATCCAATACAGAATTTTTATTTTCACTGATCAGGCTTTCCAGCGGGCCCAATATTAACGTAAGCGGCGTACGAAACTCATGAGAAATGTTGGTGAAAAACGTTAATTGCTGCTGATAAAGATATTCGCGCTGCTTATGCATTTCTTCCCGTTTTTTTTCGTTAACCTCACGCACTTCCATTTCCCTTTTAAGACGATGCCATCTTGCCTGATATAGATAGATTTGCGACAGGCCTGAAATAAACAATAAAAGATAAATTACTTTGGCAAGATTAGACTTCCACCAGGGAGAGGTAATTATGATTGCGGTCTCAGCACTGCTTTTGCTCCAGATCCCGTCATTGTTTGTGGCCTCAACTACAAATCTGTAGTTATTGTAATCCAGGTTACTGTAGGCTGCACTTGGGTTTTTTCCGTCGGTAAATTTCCAACCTTTATCAAAGCCTATCAATTTATAGCGGTACTTGCATTTCAATGGATTAGCATAATGCATGGCAGAGAAAAAGAGCACAAAGTTATTCTGCAAGTAACTAAGCTTTAAATTTTTACTATAGCTGATAGTTTCATTAATAGAATTTTCAGACGGATCCGGATTTCCGTAATGCGGTTTTAGATTATCAATCAAAATATCAGTCAGAACAGGGCGGGCATCAATACTGTTGGCCTTTATCTGATCAGGATAAAAATAATTCAACCCGTTTATCCCTCCGAAATATAACCTTCCGCCTGCTCCCTTATACGAAGCACCCACCTTAAAGCTATTCCCCTGTAAACCATCGTTTTTGTCGTACTTTATTAATTTTTCTGTTCGCGGGTCAAAGCATTCCAGCCCGTTTCCGCCTATCCAGATGTTTCCTGCATTATCAATCTCCATACTTTCCACATCATTAAAAACCCCATAACTGCCGGTATAAGATTTGATGCTGTATGAATTATCTTTTGATTGCAAGATAAGGCGGTTTAAACCGCCGCCAATAGTTCCAACCCAATAAGTACTGTCATTTTGCTTGCAGATTGGGTAAGTATAATTGGAACTTAAAGAATTGGGTTTTGAAGATGCTTTATAATAAAAAGGTTGGTTGATGTTTCCCTGCCCATCAATAATGGCCCGCTTTAATCCATGTGTGCTGGAAATAAACAATTGAGGTTTGGTTTTATCAGCCAAAATAAAATAGCCTTCACCATAATACTTTACATGATAATAATTTAATTTATCCTTCCAGATCACGCCAAACCTGTCGGTATGGTTGCCAAACCAGATATTTCCAAAGCAGTCTTTTACAAATGTTTCTATTGAGTATGCCGGAAACAGATTATAGCCTGGTGGTTTCCATAATTCCTTTCTGCCCGGCTTTAATATTTCAATACCAGTGCTGCTTCCTATCCATAAATTATGATCATTGTCGAACGTTAATGAAGTGATTGCATCATTTTTTAATTTTACAGGGGAATTGTAGGAATTGTAGTAAGTAAATTTTTGTGTCTTTAAATTGTATAAGTTTAACCCGTTTGCGGTAGTGCCGATCCAAAGGTTTTCACCATCTTCCAATACTGAACGAATATGATTGCCGGCCAGTGAATTTGAAATTTCAGGATTATGCTGGAGCGTATAAAACAATTTCTGGTTTAAGTCACAATAATTAACGCCTCCGCCAAAGGTGCAAATCCATAAACATTCAGAGCGGTCGATAAATACTTTAGACAAAGAATTTGAATTTAAACTGCCTTGCGAACTTTTATTGTTTACCGTTTGGATAAAATTCAGGTTGCTGTCCAGCCTGAGCAAGCTCGGACCTGTATTGATCCAATAATCAGATTGGTTGTTTGCTGCAATATCTTTTATCGGATGATAACCATTACCTACAAATCGTTTATCAACAATTAAACTTTGACTTGCATCTGAAATTTTTGACAATTGCTTTTTATCGATTAAAAGCATTGTGTTCCCTGCGGCGGTCACCAAATTATTTCGGTTATCAAAATACACCAAGGACAGATTTTGATCGGTTATATTTGATAGGCCAACATGTTTAAAATTTCTGTTTTGATCAATTGTCCAGAGTCCCTTATTGCTGGATAAGTAAAGCAGGCCTTTTTGATTAGATACCATATCCGAAAACTGAACACCTGACGGCACTTCTAATTTTTGCTCTTCAATAAAATTTCCCTTGATGGAGTATAATCTTATCTGGCTTCCTGTAAGCCCGTAAAGTAAGTTTCCGGCTGGCTTGAACAACTTTGAAAAAGCAAGGTTCCCCTCTTTTTTAAGGTTCTTAAAATCAATGTACTTTTCTAACCTTGGATTAAAGCACTGTAACCCATCTTCAGTCCCAAGCCATACATTGCTGGTTTCATCGGGATAAATACATATTATACGATTTTTGAAGGCATTATTTACTGGGACATTATTATTATAATACTGTTTAATGGTATAGCCGTCATATCTGTCTAATCCAAAATAGGTTGCAATCCAAATATATCCTTGTTTATCTTGTGCGATGTCATTTGCATCAGTATGTGACAATCCTTCGTCAACCGTTAAATAATTGAATTTGTAAGGGAATGACTGACAATAAGCAATTCTGGGAATAGCACAAAACAGTAAGAATAAAAAAGATGATACTTTTAAATGATAACTATTCTTAAACCAGTCACCTATAATTTTAACTTTCATTTCCAGTTTACAGTAATAATATTTAGTTAGAGCCTGCTTAATTTTATCCGGTATATTTTTTATACTTCTTTTATCCTATAAAAAAACAGTCCGCTTTCTATGTTTTTTAGAAATGCGATGCAAACACCAATTTTTTAGTGCTAAAAGAAGCATGATTATTTTTATGATAGAAATTTATAGTGCTTCTTTTATGCCTATAAATCCTGTATCTGTTATACTAAACCGGTACAAAAGTACAAGGGTTTAACGATTTTTAGGTGGTAAAAGAAGCATAGAAAATATTTGAAATAAAATTTAAACAGGCTCTGGAAAATCTTTTTTTCATTAACCATTGTGCTGGTCACTTTCAGCAGCTACTAATTATTGTATAGATTCTTCTTCGAAGTTAAGGGTCTTGTTTACTTATTCATCATTCATAAGCACAAACGCCTTTATAACCCTGACTTAAATAGTGTATCAACATAAAAATGCACTATTTGTCAAAAAAAATGTATGATTTTGCAACCCCTTCAATAAATAATGTGGGTTATTTGTATCAACCAATTACTGTGTTTAAACCCTTTTATTCATAATCATACTGTTTTTAAGGTAGGCCTTATATAGCGTGTTTTAACTTGCACAGCTAAACACTTTTATAACGAATTACAATAAAACATGATATAAATGAATAATAATATTTATAAATAACCTAAAAAAACGCCTATGAAATTTAGAAGCAATTACCAGCATTCTTCCCGTTCAACTTATCCTTCCATCATGTATAATTAAATGTCTAATTATGAAACCTACTTTACGTAAAAAAATCTTTAAAACTAAAAATCTGCGGCTTTATCAGCGCATTTTTTTCCTCTTCCTATTTCCCTTTTTGTGTGCGGCCAGTAATGTAAATGCTGCTTTGAATAAATCTAAGCCCAATGTTGCAAAATATGAAAAGAAACAAGACCCACCCCTAAAAGGAAAAGTAATAGACCGTACAACCGGCCAACCGATCATTGGTGCATCAGTTAAGGTGAAGGGCACCACAACGGGGGTAGTATCGGATTTAAATGGTGCATTTACGCTCAATCTACCTGATAATGCCGTTTTGGTAGTAAGTTATCTTGGTTATGAAACTATAGAAGCTCCTATAAAAAAAGGCCAGACGACGGTCAGCGTTGTGCTTAAAGCTACTGAAAACAGCCTTAGTGAAGTCGTTGTAGTTGGCTACGGTACGCAGAAAAAGACTTCAGTAACTGCGGCAGTGTCAACTATTAACACGGCAGAAATTGCGCAAAAACCCGTAGTAAATTTAACCAATGCGCTGGTTGGCAGGGCTGCCGGCCTTATTGCAACACAAGGAAGCGGTGAGCCGGGTTTTGATGGTTCAGGCCTTTTAATAAGGGGGCCGGCTACCAACGGCCGTACTGATCCGTTAACGGTTGTAGATGGTGTACCGCGTGATTTTAGCCGCTTAGACCCTAATACCATAGAAACCCTTACCATATTAAAAGATGCGGCCGCAGTTGCGCCATATGGTGTGGCAGGTGCAAACGGCGTAATCCTGATCACTACAAAAGCAGGGAAAGCTGGCAAACCTACTTTAACTTATAGTGGTTATTATGGCTTTCAGAACCCTACAAGTGTTCCAAAGTTTGTTAATTCCTATGAATATGCCACGCTAAGGAATGAAGCTACAGTAAATGACTCTATTTACAGGGGTATAGCTACCCTCGTTGGTGGCCGTCTTTCACTGCCTTACTCTGCAAAAGATATTGCATTATATCAAAATCATCAGGATCCTGATGGCCACCCCGACGGGCATCCGTTAAATGATATTATCAGGAAAAATAGTCCGATTCAATACCATAACCTTTCCCTTTCAGGCGGTACGGATGATATTAAATATTTTGCCTCCCTTGGCTTTAACCGCCAGGATGGAATGTGGAATACTACCTATCTTAACAAAATTAACGGTTCATTAAGCGTAACTGCGAATGCCACAAAAACAACAACGGTAAACTTAAAAGTAAATAGTTATGAGGAGGACGGCCATTATCCATCTGTAGCTGCGGGGTCAATTATTGACCAGGCACAAAGGCAAAATCCAACCTATCCTATCCAATATTCCAATGGTATAGGATCTGGCTATATAGGCCAATCTTTATATGGCGAAATCTATGATAGCGGTTACGGGATAAATAGAAATACTGCCCTTTTCACGCAGTTGTCAATTGATCAGAAGCTGCCAATTAAAGGGTTAAGTATCAAAGGAGTAGTAACTTATGATACCGGGCCGGACCCTTTAAGATTTAGCGGAAATCAAACGTCTTTTAGCCGTAACTATATCACTCCTATACATTTCACAAATCCCGTTGCCCCAAATAATGTTTTTGGTCCCGGGGTGGTTTATACTTATCCGATAGCCGTACAGGGTACAAAACCTACGTTTAATGAATCTTATGGTGAGAATAAAATGTACACTTACCAGGGCCAATTAAATTATGCCCGTTCTTTCGGCAAAAGTGATATAACAGGCGTGTTGGTAGCTGAATACCGAAATGTAACCTGGCAAAACTTTAATGCTCAACGGACAAATTATAATTTAAGCATACCTGAATTAGGTTATGGTGGCCCACTTCCTACTGATGCAACAAATGGCGGCAGCTCAGGCGGACAAAAGCAGCTCGGTTATGTTTACTCGTTAAATTATGCTTATGCCGGAAAATATTTATTAGGAGCTGCAGGAAGGTATGATGGTAGTTATATATTTGCACCGGGGCACCGGTTCGGGTTCTTCCCGGCGTTTTCTGCTGGATGGCGACTGTCTGAAGAGAGTTTTATAAAAGATAATTTCAGTTGGGTAGATAACCTGAAAATAAGGGGATCATATGGCCAATCCGGTAATTATCCAAATGGTGGCCAATATCAATATTTGAGTCAATTTGGTGTTAACGGAACTTCTGCTGTAATTGGCGGTAATGCAACCCAGGGTATCACCGAAAACTTGCAGGGAAATCCGGCTATTACCTGGGAAAGGTCTAAAAAGACCGACGTGGGTTTTGAAGGAAGTTTCTGGAGAGGGGCATTAGGCATTGAAGCGGATTATTTTTACGAAAAAAGGTCTAATTTCCTGGTTACGATTGGAGCCGTTTTACCTTCAGAGTATGGTGTTAACACTGGTCAGGTTAATGGTGGGATTTTATCAAATCACGGAGTTGAATTAACGCTTACCACGTATAAAAACTTTTCAAGTGATTTACGATTGGATGTAAAAGGTACTTTTACTTTTGCTAAAAATAAGATACTGCAGATTTTTGAAAATCCTGCGACTTATAACAACCCTAACAGGCGCCAGACCGGCCGACCATTAAATGAACAATTCGGGCTCAAAGGTATCGGTTACTATACCGCAGCTGATTTCTCGGACGGAAAAACTGTTTTGAAGCCAGGTATTCCTGTTCCCAATTTCGGTTCGGTTTATCCCGGCGACATTAAATATGCCGATATAAGTGGCCCTAACGGTGTACCGGATGGAAAAGTTGATGCAAATGATATTACTGATATCGGGCATCCGAATATTCCGCAAATCATCTATGGGATTGAACCGCGATTAACTTATAAAGGCTTTGATTTGGATCTTCTTATACAGGGTTCCGGGTTAAGCAGTATCGGCCTTAATAATTATTATGTTTTTCCTTTCCTGGGTTCAGGTTCGGCTACCGAGTTGGTTTATCAGGACCATTGGACACCAGATAACCAAAATGCAAAATATCCTGCGATAAGCGGTACTCCATCTCTTAATAATAGGCAAAACTCCAGTTGGTTTATGAGAAATGACTCTTATATCCGCTTAAAAAGTGCTGAACTCGGCTATACTTTCTCCAATAAATTACTTGGCCATACCATACGTTCGTTAAGGATATTTGCTTCCGGGCAAAATGTACTTTTCTGGACGCCGGCAATGAAAGAAACAATTGACCCGGAAAATAGCGGAAGTAACCAGAATTATTATCAGCAACGCGTATTATCATTCGGACTTAATGCAACATTTTAAAATATAAAATATGAAATTTAGCAATATTAAAAACAGACATTTCTTTTTACTTGCTTTGCTTATTATGAGTATTGGCTCGTGTAAAAAAGACGGTTTTTTAAGCGTTCCCCCTAATGGTGTTTTAACCGATGCTTCTACTTTTAGTTCGCAAAGTAACGCCGACCTTTTTGTCAATGATATTTATAACCAGCTGCCAGACCTGAATAATGTGGACAGATTCCTGGACGGATGGGCCGACAACAGCAATGTAGGGGCTACAAATATGGAAGGGCAGGCACTCATACGTTCAAACGCACTTAGTTCGGGTAATGCAACCGGCGGTCCCGGAGGAAATTTTGACTGGGGGACTTCCTATGGTAGAATCAGGCGGTGTAATGTTTTCCTTAAGGATGCTGCGGCTAACCCTGGTGCTTATTCTGGTGCATGGTACGCACAACGTGTAGCGGAAGTAAAATTTCTGCGTGCTTTCTATTATTCAATCTTATTTAAAAATTATGGTGGAGTGCCATTGATTACTACACCTTTAACTAACTTAGATGGCAGTGATATATTTACAGCAAGAAGCACATTTGACCAGACGCTTGCTTTTATAGAAGCTGACTGTGATGCTGCGGCAGCCGTTCTTCCGTTGAAACAGGGAAAAGCGGATTTAGGCAGGGCTACAAAAGGAGCGGCTTTGGCCTTAAAGGCAGATGTGGAACTTTTTGCTGCCAGCCCTTTAGTGAATACCAGTAATGACCCTACAAAATGGGCAAAGGCAGCAGCCACCAACTTAGCTGTAATGAACCTGGGTGTATATGAATTGTTCAATGTGTCATCAGCTACCCCTATCCTTTCAACTACAGGTTCCGGTACAACTTCTACCGCTTTCAGAGACCAGTTTCTGGCCGCAAACAACTGGAACATTGAAACCATATTTGCAAGGGCCTATGCATTGCCGAATAAAGGCCATAAAAGGGAAGGATTTATGGGGCCGGTTATTGTTAAAGGTGGGCAACAGGCTTGGGGAAATATCGCCCCAACGCAAAACCTGGTAGATGATTATGAAATGGACAACGGCAAACCTATAACAGATCCTACTTCAGGCTATGACCCGCAGCACCCATATTTGCATAGGGAATCAAGATTTGAGCAATCCATTGTTTACGATGGCTCCTACTGGCAGGGAGAAGTATTTTTTTCAAGAATTGGGGGAGGTAACCAAATTGACTTAGGATCAACAAGCGATATTACCAATACCGGCTATAACGGCCGTAAAACCTTGGATGAGTCGATCTTAGGCCAGACAAGTCTTTCTAATCCCGCTCCCGGAACATCTAATTACCAGTTTTATCGGTACGCTGAAATTTTACTGAGCTATGCAGAAGCGCAGAATGAAGCCGTTGGCCCTGATGCGTCTGTATATTCCGCTGTTAATACAGTTAGAGCAAGGGTTTTATTACCCGCACTTCCGGCAGGTTTAAGTCAGGCTGACATGCGCACAAATATCCGCAGAGAACGCCGATTGGAATTTACCTTTGAAGACAAACGCTGGTATGATATAAGACGATGGGATATTACCGTAAAAGGCCCGGCAGTGTTAAATACACCTGAGTACGGTATGGTGATAACCGGAACTACAGGTAACTTAAAATATACGCCGACGATCGTATTTCAAAACAGATTTTCAGAGTATATGAACTTTTTGCCGATCCCGCAAGGAGTACTTAACCAAAACACAAAACTTACACAAAACCCCGGCTATTAAATTATTTAGTCGTATTATAATCACAGCTCTATAAATAGGGCTGTGATTTTTTATTTGGTTACGGCGAAACGGACAATAAAGTGTTGTCTTGAGAAACAGAAAATAATAAATAGGAATAGGATGAATCTTACCCATTACTTTGCCCGGCTTTTTATTGGCTGTTCATTTGGTCTTATCCTTTTGATGCCAACAGCAGCGAAAAGCCAGCAAACTTTTTGCAACCCCTTGAACATCAGTTACCGCTTTACTTTAGATAAACCCTCCCGCCGTGCAGCGGCCGACCCGGTTATTGTTTTATTTAAAGACAATTACTATTTGTTTGCAACGGCATCAGGAGGTTACTGGCACTCAAAGGATTTGCTTAACTGGAATTTTGTTACTACCAAAGATCTGCCTTTTGAAAAAGATGCTCCCGCCGCAGCTGTAATTAACGGTTCCTTGTATTATTTGCCTTTAAACAGCCATCTAATTTACAAAGCAACAGACCCGATCAGTGGAAAATGGGAGGCATACACCGATAGCTTTCCGTTATCAATCGGCGACCCGGACCTGTTCCAAGATACGGACGGAAAAGTTTACCTGTATTTTGGCGTTACGAACAACGGCTATTTGCAGGCAATAGAATTGGACGCGAACGATAAATTTAAGTCAATCGGTAAACCAGTTAATGTTTTAAGAGGCGACCCGGCGACACGTGGTTGGGAAAGGCCTGGAGATTACAACACTTTGACCGACAGGCCATGGACAGAAGCTCCCTGGATGACCAAGCACAACGGTAAATATTACTATCAATATTCCGCGCCGGGCACGCAGTATAAAAGCTACGCTGATGGTTATTTTGTCGCCGATAAACCGCTGGGGCCGTTTACGTATTCAAACACTAGCCCGTTTTCTTCTAAGCCTGAAGGCTTTATTGACGGAGCCGGACATGCCGCGACTTTTATGGATAAGTATGGCAATTACTGGCGTGTAGTTACCATGGTCATCTCTGTAAAACACATATTTGAGCGTCGGTTAGGTTTAATTCCGGTAACATTTGATAAAGATGACAACATGGTTGCCCATACCGAATTTGCCGATTATCCGATGGTAATGCCCGATCATAAAATAAAGGACGTAAGCGAGCTTTTCCCGGGCTGGATGATGTTATCTTATAAAAAAACGGCCGAAGCATCTTCAAGCCTTGATGCAAACCCACCATCACTTGCCTTTAACGAAGAAATACGCGATTACTGGAGCGCCAAAACGGGCGACAAAGGGGAATGGTTAAGTGTGGACCTTGGTTCAATATCAACAGTCAATGCCGTACAGCTCAATTTTGCCGAAAACAATACACAGCTTTTTGGGCGGGAAGGCGTATTGGCGCAACAGTACCTTTTAGAATACGCTACCGATAATAAAACATGGAAAAAACTGGTTGATAAAACAACTAACGAAGCTGACCTTACCCATCAATACCATGTATTTAACACGCCGGTTAAGGCGCGTTACCTTAAAGTGATCAACTACAGGGTTCCTGGCGGCACTTTTGCCATCTCGGGTTTCCGGGTTTTTGGAACAGGCACAGGTAGTAAACCAGGCAAAGTAACATCGTTTGATGTAGTGAGGGATGTGAACGATACACGTAACGTCAGCCTGAGCTGGAAAAAACAGCCGAATGCCACGGGTTATAACATCCGCTTTGGTATTCAAAAAGATAAACTGAACCGCGTGTACCAGGTTTATGGTAATACCGAAATTACTATCCGCAGTTTAAATAAAGACCAAAAGTATTGGTTTGCCATAGATTCGTTTGGGGAAAACGGGGTTACTAAAGGCGATGTGCAATAAAATTATCTATTATAATAAAAAGGGCCTGTTTAATTTTATCCGGTTTATTTCCCATGCTTCTTTTATCACTTAAAAATCGTCACAAACCGGCAACTGGCAACTCATAAAAGGCAAGCCGATTTTCATGCTCCTTTTACCGGCATATATTTCGGAAACAAAATTTACGGGTATAAAAGAAGCAAATTGTTTTTTCGTTATAAATTAAAACAGGCCCTCAATTATATTGTGTTATTTAAAAAAATTTAACTTAGATGCTTCTTTTATCATCTAAAAAACGCTAAACTTTCTTGCGCTTTGCACTGGTATAAAATACAAGCACAATTTTATAGGGATAAAAGAAGCATTTGTAAATCCTAACCATGATAAAAGGCTTTCGTGACGTCCATTTTTTAATAAGCTCTGTGAATATGTTTATGGTCGATATTTTGCTTGATTTTCGGGTTAAAGCACGTGGTCGCGAATTTAGTGTGTTTGTGCGTCTTTTATTATTGTTGTTTTGTATCACACTCATTTTTGGATGTGATAATTCCGGTTCCGGAGGAAAAAGCATCAGCCAGGCCAACGAAAAAACGCTGTTCAGGTTACTACCGTCACAACAAACGCATATTGATTTTGCTAATACACTTACCGAAGGGTTAAACACTAATGTGTTAGTTTACCAGTACTTTTATAATGGTGGCGGCGTAGCAACAGGTGATTTAAACGGTGATGGCTTGCAGGATATTTATTTTACCGGCAACATGACCGATAATAAATTGTATTTGAACCAGGGGCATATGCAGTTTAAAGATGTTACAGCAACTACAGGCGCAGCGGGGCGGCCCGGGCCCTGGAAAACAGGTGTTACCCTGGTTGATCTAAACGGCGATGGCAAACTGGATATTTATATTTGTTATTCGGGAAAACTCCGCAATGAAAAAAGGATAAACCAGTTATTTATTAATCAGGGTAATGACAGCAGTGGTGTACCTCAATTTAAGGAAATGACGGCTGATTACGGCCTCGACTTTCCTTCTTTCAGTACCCAAGCTTATTTTTTTGATTATGACAGGGACGGCGACCTCGACCTATTATTGGTAAACCACAACATACAGCGCCTGAATATCCTGGATGATATTTCTGTTAAACAGTTAATGAGCGAGCGCGATAACCAGTCAGGGATACGGTTATTAAGGAATGACAACGGCCATTTTCATGATATCACTACGGAGGCAGGCATTATAAATACTTCATTATCTTATGGTTTGGCTGCGGGAATTGCCGATATCAATAGCGACGGATGGCCTGATATTTACATATCCAATGATTATAGTGTGCCCGACAGGTTATATATCAACAACGGCAAAGGTAAATTCACGGATAAACTGTCAAGCCAGATCGGGCATACTTCTTTTTATTCCATGGGCAATGATATTGCCGATATCAATAATGACGGTGCACCTGATATTTATACGCTGGATATGCTCCCGGAGGATAACAAGCGGCAGAAACTATTATTCGGGGCGGATAACTATGAAGCGTTTGATTTGAATATAAAGGTTGGTTTTTATTACCAATACATGCGCAACATGCTGCATATCAACAACGGCAACAATACTTTTAGTGAGGTTGGACAATTGGCAGGTATTTCAAATACCGACTGGAGCTGGTCGCCGTTATTTGCCGATTATGATAATGACGGCTGGAAAGACCTTTTTGTAAGCAACGGTTATACCCGTGATTACACCAATATGGACTTTTTAAAATTTATGGGCGATAACTTGCGTGATAGAAATGTGATGCGGCAAGACCTGCTGAACATTGTAAACAAAATGGAGTCATCTAAGGTGAAAAGTTATTTGTTCAAAAACAACGGTAATACCACTTTTACGAATATGAGCGCTGATTGGGGTATAAATTTGCCGTCAAACAGTAATGGTGCTGCTTATGCGGATTTGGATAATGACGGCGATCTTGATCTTGTCGTTAACAATACCAATCTGCCGGCCTTTGTTTACGAGAACCAGGCCAACAAACAAAATGGCAACCATAATTTAACGATCAATTTAAAAGGGGCTGATGCAAATACACAAGGAATAGGCGCAAAGGTGACTATCTATTCGGGCAATAAAAAGCAGTACCTGGAACAAATGCCTACCCGCGGTTTTCAATCCAGTGTTTCTCCGCTCTTGCATTTTGGGCTGGGGAAAGATAAACAGGTGGATTCTTTGCGCATTGTCTGGCAGCGCGGTAAATCGCAATTGCTGCAAAAAGTAAAGTCAGGCCAGCAGATCACTTTAAATGAAAAGGATGCAACTGCTGTCTATACCAAAAAACAACCGATAAAAACAGTATTTAAAGAGATCCAATCACCAATTGCTTTTAAACAAAGCGATAATACAACCAATGATTTTAAACGTCAGCCATTGATGGTTAATCCCATTTCCTTTTCAGGTTCGTGCCTTGCAAAAGGCGATGTAAACGGCGATGGGTTGGAAGATGTTTATGTAGGCGGCCATGATGGCAAACCGGGGGCATTGTACTTTCAGCAAAAGAACTTAAAGTTTATAAATAAAGCGCTTCCTTGTTTTTATGCCGATAAAAACAGTACCGATGCGGCGGCTGTTTTTTTTGATGCCAATGGCGATGGTAAGGCTGATCTTTATGTTTGCTCCGGAGGCTATGCTGATTACAAACCGGATGACCCGCTTTTGCAGGACAGGTTATATATAAACAATGGTAAAGGGAATTTTGTTAAATCAGTAAATGCATTGCCTAAAATGATCAGCAGCAAAAGCTGTGTAAAAGTAGCTGATATTAACGGAGACGGATTTCCCGACCTGTTTGTTGGCGGCAGGGTAGTACCCGGAAGATACCCGGAAACCCCAGAAAGTTATATTTTGATTAATGATGGCAAAGGACATTTTACCGATGAAACAATGAACTATAATGCTTCTTTGAAAAACATCGGTATGGTAACTGATGCTGCCTGGGTTGATATGAACGGAGACAAGAAGTTAGACTTGGTGATTGTGGGCGAATGGATGCCTGTTACTGTATTTGAAAATGCCGGCGGAAAACTAACAGAAGTAACTTCGAAATATTTTGATAAAAAGTATACAGGCTGGTGGAATTGCCTGCAGGTAAGTGATATTAACCATGACGGCCATCCTGATTTAATTGTCGGTAATTTAGGCTTGAACACACAATGCAGGGCAACAAATCAGGAGCCGGCAGAAATGTACTACAAAGATTTTGATGATAACGGCTCCATAGATCCGATACTCTGTTTTTACATTCAGCACAAAAGCTACCCTTATGTAACCAGGGATGAGCTGCTTGACCAGATCAGTATGATGCGTACACGTTTTCCCGATTATAAAAGCTATGCAGATGCTACTATTGATCAGGTATTCACGCCCGAAGAAATGAAGGGGGCAAAACGGCTTACAGCAAATTACCTGGCTACAGCTTGCTTTATGAGCAATGCCCAGGGAAAATTGCACCCGGTTTTATTACCGTTACAGGCGCAATATTCTCCCGTATATACAATTACATCAATAGATTATGATCACGACGGCAATGAGGACTTATTACTTTGTGGCAATATCAACCATGGCCGGCTCCGTTTTGGTAAATATGATGCCAATTATGGTATATTGCTTAAAGGGGACGGTAAGGGTAATTACCGGTATATCAACCAGCAACAATCGGGTTTTAATTTATGGGGGGATGTTAGGAGTGTGCTAACGATAAATCATGTTTTGCTGTTTAATATGGATGAAGGCAGGTTAAAAGCTTATAAACAACAATAAGCCGGATGAAAAGAAGCTCTTTAATAATATTACTGTTGTTTTGTTTATTTTTTATTACCAGTAGCTGCCACAAAAAGAATCGGCCCGAATTAACAAACCGTGATGTTAGCAAGGTCATCAGCCAAATGAGTGATCTGATGGTCCATGACGTTACCAATCCTCCTTTAGCTGCCCGGTTCTTTGCCTATACTTGTTTGGCTGGGTATGAGGCAGTATCTGAAAACGATAAGCATATTAAAAGTATGCAGGGCGTATTGAATGAGTATCCTGTTATCAGGGCCCCGAAACAAATATCAGGTTACAATTACCAGTTAGGTGCGGTGCTTGCCATGATGGAAACTGCAGGGAAATTACAGCCTTCAGGCAGTTTGCTTCTTAAATATGAAGAAAATTATTTAGATTCATGCAGGAGGATAGGTTTCAGCGACGAGGTAATTGATAGTTCAAAGCATTATGCTCAATTTATCAGCACTAAAATATTAGCGTATGCAAAGGCCGATAAATACCGGCAGATCAATAATTATCCGCGTTATAAAGTTAGGCATACGCCAGGAAGCTGGGATCTTACCCCTCCAGCATATTTGGTACCGGTTGAACCCTATTTTAATACCATCCGTACTTTAACCCTTGATTCGGTAGCTCAGTTTGTGTCCGATCCTCCTGTTCCTTTTTCTACGGATAAAAAATCTGTATTTTATAAGTATCTCCTTTTAAATCATGCCAAAAGCGGCAACGGTTTAACCCAGGAAGAAAAGAACATTGCCAATTTTTGGGATTGTAACCCATTCAATGTGCAAAACGATGGGCACATGCTTATCGGCTTAAAGAAAATATCGCCAGGGGCGCATTGGATGGGCATAACCGGGATTGCCTGTAACCAGGCTAAAACCAGCTTTTCTAAAACAGTGGAAGTAAATGCTGTTGTAGCGATAGGTTTACTGGATTGTTTTATTTGCTGCTGGGATGATAAATACCGCACCAACCGCATCCGGCCGGAAACAGCTATCCGCAGGTATCTTGACCCCAACTGGAAACCATTGCTGCAAACGCCGCCATTCCCTGAATATACAAGCGGGCATTCGGTCGTTTCATCAACATCAGCAGTAATTCTTACCCATTATTTTGGCAATGACTTTCACTACACAGATAATGTTGAGGTGTATTTCGGGATTCCGCCAAGGCATTTTAATTCATTTATCAAGGCTGCAAAAGAAGCTGCCATTTCAAGGTTTTGGGGAGGGATCCATTTTATAGATGCCGTTAATAACGGCGTTATTCAGGGTACAAATGTTGGGAACTGGGTTATAAATAAAGTCAGCGAAGCGAAGAAACCGTAATGAACACTGCTTTAATTATGTGATTGCCCTCAAAAAACAGACAGGTACAAATTACAAGAAAACCGTTCTTAACATTTCAATGCATTTTTGAAACCTTTTATTCTTTAAATGTACTTTCTGACAATAAATAAGTATAAAAAGACATTTGAGGTAGTTGAAATTTATAGTTCTTTGTTCGATAATATTATAGCCTGTTATAAAATTTATTCAATGCTTCTTTTATCACATAAAAAACATTAAACTTCAATGCTTTTTATGTGGAGATAGATAGCATACGAACACCAAATTTATATGCCTAAAAGAAGCATTATAAATTCTTCTGATATAAATTTAAGCAGGCTCTTAGAAACCTAAATAATTTTTAATGTTCAATACATATCTCAGATAAATAATAAATTATAATCAATTGAACACAATAAGTAGCCGGTATAACTAAAGATTAAAACAACTGAAAAAATTAATATTACGTCTGTGTACTATCCCTTCTAAGTATAATATTTATGTGTAAACCTCTTTTAAAAATTTTAATTGTTTTCCTTTTTGTTTTTAGTCAGAAAGTAAGTTTAGGCTTTCAGATGCAACCAGGAAACGGACTGTCAAAATCAGACACCGCATTTGTTCCAAAAGAAATAGAGGACCCGGAAAACATTGGTATCCACAAAGAGGCAAGCCATGCTACTTTAATGCCTTATGCTTCGTTAAAAGAAGCTTTAACTGCCAACCGTCATGCTTCTTCTTTTAGCCGCAGTTTAAACGGGATGTGGAAATTTAACTGGGTGGACTGGCCACAGAAACGTCCGGTTAATTTTTATAAAACCAATTATGATGTTTCCGGCTGGAAAGAGATCAAAGTGCCGTCCAGTTGGCAGGTGCAAGGTTATGGTATACCAATTTACACCAACTTTACGTATCCGTTTAAAAAGGATTTCCCCCGGGTAATGAGCACACCGCCCGAGAAATACACCGCTTTTAAGGAAAGAAACCCCGTAGGCAGTTACCGCCGTGATTTCACCGTTCCTGCCGAATGGAAAGGCCGCCGTACGTTTATCACTTTTGATGGTGTAGATGCCGGTTTCTTTATCTGGGTAAACGGTCAAAAAGTAGGTTATAGCGTAAACAGCCGTAATGCTGCGGAATTTGATCTTACTAAGTACATAAAAACTGGTAAAAATACTTTAGCGGTAGAAGTTTATCGTCTTACCACC
>JAABUP010000134.1_pt1 | contig 162102 bp, 251 predicted proteins | sample 5559201 | NCBI WGS metagenome assembly JAABUP01 (sample SAMN10711887, study PRJNA513373) | rock metagenome | isolation source: Antarctica rocks | place: Antarctica
ATTCCGCATGATTTGCAACGTGTAGCCATTACGGACGATGTAGCTCTTCGACGGAGATGCGTGAAGGTGACGAATCGTATTGAGACCGCCAGCTACCGTATATCTAGATTCACTGCGCGGCGTTTTCAGGTAAGGCCCCAGGCGTACTCAGCAATTCGATCTCTCGAGAATGAAGCGAAGCATTTGCGCCTTCTCCGTCCGGCGTCGTAGCACCGGTCTGCTAATTGACTCGGCCAGCCAATCAGTCCAAAAAGAGCAATAGCATCGTAAGGTCATCAAATCCTCCCCATCTCCCTCCATCCTATCCCGCTCATTGCGCCAAGATCGATCTCACAAACGAATGATAATTGATCTGTCCGTCCCTGTCCAACCCGCCATCAGCACAAAGAAGAAATGGTGGGCCGACTCACTGAACCGGAAAACCCTTGAGCAGCTCATCCACCTCATCATCCGACATCTTCTCGCCGAGTTGGGTGAGGACGTAGCGTAGTTCGCCAGCGCCGATGAAGCCGTTCCCGGCTTTGTCGAAGACCTGGAAGCCTTTGATGAACTCGTCTGGTGGAGGACGGGGTAAGGGTGGGATCGGAGTAGGGGGGGCGAGGGTAGGCGGGAGGCGGGAGAGGGAGGGAAGGCATACGGAGGTAGGCGGAGGGAGGAGGGGGGAAGGAGAAGTATCATCATTACTATCGCAATTATGGGAAATATCGCAGTCATGGGCAGGTGGGGATAGGCCGCTTTGTCTTCCAGCTGACATCAAGGCTAGGTCTAGCGCGACTCACCGGCTGTCCCGGCAGGCTTCCAACCATCTGGCCGATTCAAGACCTGCAGGAATTGGTCATAGCTGACTACTCCTGCCATCAGCATACACCCCACACCGTTCATTCTCTCCCGAGAGTGGCGACTTGAAAGTGCACTTACAGGTCGTCCCTATGCTCTGCTCGAGCTGCGATACCTCCGCTTGAGTGGGATTCTGCCCTAGCGATCGAAGGAGCTCGCCGAGCGATTCTCGGGGAACCTGCCCTGTACCTCGTTTGTCGAAAAGGGCGAAGGCTTCACGGTATTCTGGAAAAGAACCCCATCAGGACATATGGATGCGAACACGTTGGGTGGTAAGGATAGACAAGTGATCAACGGTCGAGGGGTTGAAGAGGGTTGGAGACGAACCTGCGTTGTTGCCAGACTAACTTCAGTTGTCAGCTTGGGACGTTTTGACACCTGGTCCGTGAATGGCTCACCATGACCGGAAGGTGGAGATTAGCAGACGGTGAGACTGTAAAGTGATGGAGAGAGACTTGATGTCCTCGGGCTGTTGTATTTTGATACAGCCACCAAAGCTGAAACGTCTCGCGCAGACTTTGGACGCGTCCTGCGCAATCAGAAATTTCGCTATTTCCGTCATTTATCCCGTTTCGCTTTCCGCTGCAAGATGTCGCCACATTCAAACTTTTTTGACTCCTTCTCTTCGTCTTCGATGACCCCTGGTCTATTTTCCTCAGCCAAAGCACAATCAACCCATCCTACACCGTTCCGTTTAGATAATCACCCTGTCCTCTCTGCATAGACGAAACAAAAAAGCGCTAGCCGTTCCTTTTACCACAATCCTTTCCCAGCCTTATCAAGGACCGTACACCCTCTCGCCACCGGCGTTTACCTCTCAAACACAGCATGACGACTAGCGATGTCCTCACCAATGGCACCACCAACGGTACTCATGGTCTAGAGAAGAGCTTCAGTATGTCCGCCATTGACTGGTTCCTCAAGACCGCTGATTCAGTATGGCAGAGTCAATCACCCTGAACCCTGAGCGTCCAGCCTATGTTCCGCCGCACTTGCGGAACCGTCCTCAAGCCGCTGCACCTCCTCCTCAGGCTTTCCACAGCCCGCCTGCTACAGCACACGCTCCCATCCCGGCGACCAACGGTACGAATGGGTACCACCCGCAGACTGGCCTTCCAACCCCAGCGCCAACCCCAACTCCGCCTCGCGGCCCTTACGTTCCGCCAACCGCTCGTCTCGGCGCGACCGCCTCCACTCTTGACGCTGGCGGCTGGGGAGCGACGGGGAAGCCTTCGAGTGATGTAAGGAGCTATGGAGGTGGTGGTGGCGGCGCGCCGCCGGGCTATGGCCTCTGGAAGAACGGGCATGTAATTGGTCAGAGGAACCAGACGATGGAGAAAGAGCTATATGGCGATGTGGGAGATGGCGCGCATGTGGTGAGCAGATGCTGCACGGCTCTTTCAACCTCGACTGACTTGGTATAGGTTACCGGGATCAACTTTGACAAATACGCGGACATCCCTGTCGAAGCTAGTGGGACTGGCGTTCCCGAGCCCGTTCTCGAGTTCACCAATCCGCCGATCGACCCTGTCCTACTCGAGAACATTGAGTTCGCTCGCTACACCACGCCGACTCCCGTTCAGAAATACTCCATCCCGATCGTGGCTGGTGGTCGGGACCTCATGGCGTGTGCCCAGACTGGTTCCGGCAAAACCGGCGGATTTCTCTTCCCCATCCTTTCGTCTGCCTTCACCTGTGGACCATCCGCGCCACCTCCGGACACATCATATGGCTACGGCAGGAGGAAGTCCTACCCCACCGCCCTTATCCTCGCCCCGACCCGCGAGCTTGTGTCTCAGATTCACGAGGAAGCGAGGAAGTTCGCCTACCGCTCTTGGGTCCGCCCAGCAGTCGTGTACGGTGGTGCCGATATCGGCCAGCAGATCCGCGCTCTCGACCGCGGCTGCGATCTCCTCTCCGCTACTCCGGGTCGCCTTGTCGACCTCATCGAGCGCGGCAGGATTAGCCTCTCTAACATCAAGTACCTTGTGCTCGACGAAGCCGACCGCATGCTCGACATGGGTTTCGAGCCGCAGATCAGGAGGATCGTGGAGGGCGAGGACATGCCGGGTGTCGAGTTCAGGCAGACCCTCATGTTCTCCGCGACCTTCCCGAAGGAGATCCAAATGCTCGCGAGGGCGTTCCTCAAGGACTACGTCTTCCTATCGGTCGGCCGCGTCGGTTCGACTTCCGAAAACATCACTCAGCGCATCGAGTACGTCGATGACCAAGACAAGAAATCTCTGCTCCTCGATCTGCTTCTCGCCGAACCGGCTGGTGGGCTCATTCTGGTCTTCGTTGAGACCAAGCGCATGGCGGATGCGCTTTGCGACTTCCTTTGTGCTCAGCGCCACAATGCGACTTCCATTCACGGTGATCGCACCCAACGTGAGCGTGAAGCAGCACTGCTTGCCTTCCGCACCGGTCGTGCTCCCATTCTCGTCGCTACAGCCGTCGCTGCCCGTGGTCTCGACATCCCGAACGTCACCCACGTCATCCTATACGATCTCCCGACCGACGTAGCAGAGTATACCCATCGCATCGGTCGTACGGGTCGAGCGGGAAACACTGGAAACTCGACTGCCTTCTTTAATCGCAACAATCTCTCCATCGGTCGTGATCTCATCGACCTACTCAAGGAGGCTCACCAGGATGTGCCACAGTGGCTTATGGACGTCTCGTCCGAGCGCTCTTTCGGGGGCTTCGGCAGCAAGCCAAGTGGACGAGGACGAGGAGGAGGTGGATATGGGGCCCGTGCAGCTGGGGGGCGGGATGCGCGAGTCAGCGGTGGAGGCGGGTTCGGGGGTGCTCCGCGCGGCGGGTCTGGCTATAGTAGCGGCGGCTTCGGCGGCGCTGGATATGGGGGAGGAGGCGGTGGGGGCGGATTCCCGCCGCCATCGGCGTCCTCTGGCGCCAGCTGGTGGTAGGCGATGCCTGCTGTTCGATGTGAATTATACCCGGCTTCCGACTCGTTCTCGATTTCGCATTCCGACTCGCTCCGACTCGTCCCCTGTACAGTATTTCGCCATCGCCTCGGCATCGCAAGTATTCGTTTAACGACTCCCTTTCCACCGTCATGCGACATCAATGACGTCCTCTTCATTTCAACTGCTTCCCACACACACCCAATCCCGCGCTGGACGCAGCTAGAAATCATGGACGTTACGACCAGCATCATACATGGGAGACACCAAAACGCAGGCTTGTATCAAAAATTCGCCGAAGGCGCTGGGCGCTTCGATATCCTTTCCGACGCTGTGTTTTTCTCGGTTTCTCGAAACCGTTCAATTGTCACGGCACACGATGACACGACATCACGACAATGACTTCCGCTCCTCCGCCCATCAAATATAGAAGGGTGATGTAAAATTCTGGGAGTCTGGTCGTGGACATTTCTTGCCACTATCATGTGCTTTGGGATCTGCGCTTAGAAGGGGCTAGAAGAGGCCCTCGCAGCGCGATGTGGTCCTATGCATAGATTGAACACACTGTGTCCGTGACTCAGCGCTGATTCATCCAATCACGTGAGCGAGATCCGGGATGTTGCATTCTCGATTGCATCCGCACTTCAAGCTCTTGTCCCGTCAACTCCGTCCCAAGCATCTCAGTGTATAAAAACACCAGCAGGCAAATCTTCCTCGCACATTCACAGCGCACTTGATCCATTCAAGGGCCTTCATCATGGCCACTTCCCAGACCGCAGTCTTCCTCGAGGACAAGATGCTCGCCAAAGCGATGACCACTGACCTCGAGAAGGTGGAGGGAAAGTACGTCCTCCTTCGCCCCCCTCGTTCCTCTTTCCCAAAGGACTAGACTGATCGACGGTGCAGCTGGTACTTCAAGGAGGCTGCCCTTCTTGATCGGGGGAAGTATACCGAGTCCAAGACGCACACTCATTGCCCATGGAAGGGTTAGTCATCCTCCCTCTGACCATCAGAATGCGATCTCCCGTCCAAGGCGGGGAAGTACCTGTACGATCCGATTAGGGTGATGAAGAGCTGATCGGTGTCCAGGAGATGCGAGCTACTTCAACTATGAGGCTGAGGGAGGGAAGGTGATCAAAGACATCGCTTGGTCTGTCATACCCCTGCTTCGGGATCAAAAGCTGACCACTTTCTTCCCCCTAATCCGTTGCCTAAAATGCACTCCGATCGCCGTATCTTCCCGCTGGCCGAACCCCCTTTTCCACCCGGTCTCATATATTCGTTCGATGAGACAGGTTCTATCCCAAACCGAAGGCTGGCGCGGAACAGGTTGCTGGCCGAGTGGCGTTCTACCTGGGCAAGGTCCCGGGGTTGAAGGTCGGGGTCCCACCTGTAGACTGAGGGAGTCGCTCGACAGTCAAGAAGCGAGGGCAGATTTCACTGACTGAATATAGTTTTATCATGCAGGCAGTAGTCTGTTCACATAGTACAGCGACAAGCCTAACATCCGAATCTGTCAAGAACACCGTCAAAAGGCTCGGCCCGCCTATCTGCTGACCTTGAACCTGACTGCATACCCAAGCCACTTCAGTGATCAGCATAGAGGTAATAGTCCCATGTACGCAGTGGACTGCCGATCGCGTAGATCGGTGTCATTACGGTAACCTCGCTACGCAATACAGTGTCGAGAATACAGGATCCAAGCTGATTCTAATCTTGCTGACCCTCATGCTAAGTGGCTTTCGCGGTCTCTGCGAGGAGGTCAAGTCCTCTCAGAGATCAACCAAAACAGGATAATGAACCGGTACGATTTGAACTGCTCAACCTCCGTCTGTGCTTAACCCAAATTAGACCCATCTTCCAAATCCTGAATATCTAAATAGATCGCTTGGACCCTCATTTCGGACTGTCCGATCAGTCCTCGGGCCGTCTCACCCGCAGGTGTAAGACGTCGTCTGACCGGATCATCACAAGTCAGCGGTCCGTCCCGCATCTCCTCCCAATGGCTCAAGGGCAGGACCGTGCTCTCTATGACGTACTCGATCTTCGTATCTGCATACACGTTGTGGTCCTCCAGCTTGAACCTGCGCTCGACTGGATCCAAAGGGGGGACCTTCGAATCAATGAATCCGTTGAGACGCATGTAACATGATTTCCAATCGGCGTATCCCTGGTGCATCTGGGTGTACGCCTCCTCGTCGTTCCTCGTGCTACTGCATACCCATTCCTGGTCGGGGTCTTCGGTCTTGTCGATGATGCTGAACCAGATGTCGGTAGCTCTATCCCATGCAAGCTCCTCCTCTTGTTTGAGCCGGTTATATCTATCCTGCTGATTGTCTGAAGCTCGGCCGCGTCGAATTGACTCCGATCCACGGGTCGGGCTTGCCTCATACTGCTCTTCCACGCTACTCGCAGGCAACACAGTATCATCGTCAGTCATTGTAATTGCTTGAGTGGGCTTGTCCCCACTCATGACGGTGTCGTCCGCGAATCGATGGAGCATGAGTGGATCGATTGTGGGAGGATGGACGCTAGCGTCTGGATGTTGGTACATTGGGAAGTACAGTCGACCGGCGGTTAGGTTGGGAATTGAAGGAATGGCTATCGTTGTTCTCGAGAATGGCCACATCTCATCCCTCTTTGCATACCCTGCAAAGGAGAGTCCAAAGGGTGAAACATGAATCCTTCTCGTTCTGCTTGAAGCGAGCTCGCAGCCGCAATTAGTCACCGAAGAATCCATCGCATACGCCATATACACATAGTAGTCTCGCCGCATCTAATCAGCCTCGCCAAACCCAGCAGAACATTACGAGATCAAGCGCAGATGTTGGGTGGAGGCGCCGAGATCGTATCTTTCAAAAGGATCGAGCGCATCATAATCGAAGATATCTGCTTCATCGACGGGAATCTCATCAAGCTGGAGGATCGAATCATCGGTCATTTCCAGGAGATCACCGATCGTTCTGGTATCCTTGCCGTCGGGAGCAAAGTTGAGTCTCGTCAACTGGAGGAGACCAAACATGCTGACCATTTCTTTGGACTGGTTGCACTGGCTGTCGAGTGGATCATGCGACACCGGGCGGTTTCGGATTTGTTCAGCCAAGGGCAGAAAACACGAGAGCATGCTTGATTCCACACTCCCCATCGATGGAAGAGCCCACGCGAGTCATCGTGACCTTGCGCCAATCGGTGCGGTGTTGCGAGCGGCGCGACGTGTGATCCAATCGTCATCGGGATGGTCTAATGTCAAGGCGCGTACCGTCCTTCTAGTAGAGATTATTCTCCAACTCGCGAGTTTTCATGTTCCAACCCGACTCGAGATGAGCTACGATGGAGCCGATCCGAGTCTCCGTCGAGGCTTGTTGCAGCTTGCGTCGGGGCAGCGTAAGATGATGGAGTCGACTTGACGTCATAACGATTTCGTGGGTGGAGATTTCCTGTGTGAGGATTGTTGATAGGTGACGTGGTGAGATAGATTCCACGGGGGAATCACAAGGGATTGGTCTGCGAATTTGCCTCGTGTGACCGTCACAAAGCGCACGCTTGCTCTGTAAGATCAGCAGATCACACGCAACGTGCATTTCTCACCGTTTTGCACGACATTCTTGGCTCCTTTGGCGTAGATTGTGGGCATGTAAGCAATCACATCTTCGATGGAAGGTTTCAAAGAAGGTAAGTGCCACGAATTTATCAATAATGTTATGAGATTCCCGATCGAGACCTCCAAGACCGTCAACTGCGCAGCTACGATTGTCTTCTTGCTTCATACCCTTGAGCAAGCATGATCTTGGTGGGCTCTGTCATCGCCTTGTCAATCTACCATGAGATAAACCCTAGCTCATTCGCGGATCATGTCGACGGTCCGTCGCCCATCAATTGCTCCCGATCATGATCGGCCTCCCAATTTACGACGATTCTCGAGCAAACCGGCACCACCGCTAGCCCTTCCGCTAGCCGCGTCCTCAAGTCCTCGCCGGCACGATGATAAGGATGGTACTAGCGTGCCCCAGTCACGTCGACGGACTTTTGGGCCAGGATGGTTTGCGAAGGGGATGAGGAATGATATACGAGCTAGAGTGCCTTGGTACTGGTCGGATTGGGCGGATGCTTGGAACTACCGGGTCATCCCGGCTACATGGGTGAGCAGTCTAGCTAGAGCTGGGAGGTGGAAGCTGAAATCGCATTCAGTTCATCTTCTTCGCGAATGTCTTCCCAGGGATCGCTTTCTCGCTCGACCTCATTGTAATCGGTCTCGCATCAGAGAGACGGACTCATTATTGATGAGTTTTGCAGGAAACGACGGGCCAGTATGGTGTACAGGAGGTTCTACTTGCATCGGTAGGCTTTCTTGAACTGTTTTAGGCGGGGAAGCTGATTGAGCACAGTTCATGGCGGCATTCGTGGCATCTTTTCTCGGTGGACAGCCGCTGCTCATCTCAGGTGTCACTGGTGAGCAATACGCACATCAGAGTTTCAAAGCGCTAAATCCTGTCCAAGGCCCGATCACCGTCTTCAACAAGACGATCTACGATATCTTCGAGAAGCAGGCGAACGCGCCCAACTACCTACACTTTATGGGATGGACCTACCTATGGGCGGCTATCTTTCATTGGGTCGCGTCGGTCTGCAACGGTAGGCGCGTCGCTCACCACCTCATAAGACGCCGAATTATCCTCAGCTGTGCGGGGTTTGAAGTATGTCACGAGGTTTTCGTGCGATACCTTTGGATTCTACGTCGCTTCCGTATACGTCCAATACGGGATCCAGACGGTTACCAGGCAGTTTCAACAGTCCTCCACCACAGCCGCTTTTTTGGGAATCATGTAGGTACTTCTCATCAGTGCAAGCTGTTCTGATCACGTCTGGTATAGTCTTGCCCTGATCACGCTCGTTACTCCGCACTATTTCACCGCGGTCTCAAAATCGGGCTACATCGGCCGTCAGTTCCGACGCTTCTGCTCGGACTACGGCATGCCGATTACGATCATCGCGGCCACCGGTCTGGCCTATTGGGGTCGATTTGACGGGTAAGGGCATCGCTCTCTTCCCCTAATAATGCTGATTGCGAGGTCAGGTATGTACTGGAGTCTTCAATGACGCTCCCGACGACGGATGTGTCCTTCCAGGCCGCCAACGGCAGGCCGTGGCTCGTCTATTTCTGGCAACTCGAAGGGAAGTACGTCGGCATAGCTCTGCCCTTCGGCTTTGTCCTCTTCGTTCTCTTTTACTTCGACGCGAACGTCTCGGTACGTCCCCGTTTGTCGACACATGGGGGCCCCTGATAATAGATCTGGGCAGTCTCTCATCGCTCAAGGATCTGAATTTCCACTCCTAAAACCGCCAGGATTTCACTGGGACTTCTTCCTGCTCGGAATCACCACCTTCATTGCTGGTCTTCTCGGAGTCCCCGCACCTAACGGTCCGTACCAGCCTAAGCGCGCCGTCGATCAGCTGTTGACATCAGCTCAGGTCTCATCCCGCAAGCACCATTACATACCGCTTCTCTTGTCGTCTTGGGCTATGAAGACACCTCTTCAGCTTCTTCCGGTACGGCTGTTTCTACGCCCGTTCAGCCCGGCATCCAAGCAGATGGTGGCGATGGCACCGTCATCCAGTTGTCAGATATGGAGGACGGCATCTCTTCTACCCTGCCGAAGAGCAGTAAGAGGAACGGCTTAAGGTGGCGTTCAAGCGTGAAGAGGCAGCGGAGCGAGATCGGAGCGAATGCTGGAAAGAAAGAGGTGCCGGTTGCAGTCGTAGAGCAAAGGGTATCAAATCTGGCTCAGGGCTGCTTGTGTGGGTCTTCCTCCTCGTAGTGGGAGACCACTAATGCGGATCCAGGTCTCGTATTAATGACAAAGCCGTTCGAGCATGTACTAGGCCTCATTCCCAAGGGAGTCTTGGCTGGCCTCTTCGTTTGTCTCGCACCGCTTGAAGAACCGCACGCTGATCTCCGGGCCTTATCAGTGGTACATGGGTACAGACGCGCTTTTGTCGTCCGGCGTGACGAGCAAGATGTTGTATCTGATCCAAGAACGGCGGACGACCTCACCTGATCATCCTCTCAATAAGGTCCGCAGGTCACGGATCATTCTGTTTACCGTCGTGGAACTCCTTGGGTTTGGCGCGACCTTTGCTATCACTCAGGTCAATCAAGTTTCGTGCTCTGGAAGTACGCAAGCTTATTGATGTGACGCAGACCATCGCCGCGATCGGGTTTCCGATCATAATCACCTTACTTGTACCCGTACGGGTGTTCATTCTTCCACGATTAGGTTTTTCGCAAGAGGAGTTGGACATCTTGGACGGACCGGTTGCGAGTCCCTTTGTTAGTGCCACTCGCTTCGATTCGGTCGAGACTGACGCAGTTGCTCTTGCAGACTATGGAGTCTGTTGGTGGATCACTTTAATCTTGTATCAATCAGAAACATCTAGACGCATAGCATACGGCCAGATATCGAGGGTGAAACACCACGTGGATTTGTTCGCGTCGTCAAGAGCGCGCGAAGCAATTTCTCCTGAAAGCCTCGAATCATTAAATTCATTCTGACGGTCGACAAGAGAGTGCTGTATGAAGCACAGAGTACACCCTGATCCCTTCGATAGCATCACAGACTCTCACTGATCATCATCGAGTTCATTGTCAGCCAAAGCAAAAGTTGCATTCGCTCTGTGGCATTCCCTCACCATCCCCGCCCATCATTTCAATCACCGGCTGAAGCAGTATTCACGATCCAACTGGCGCTTTCTGAGCTACCTTGGTAGCTCCAGATCTCCGCCAAGATTCAACCTGCCTGTTAGTCTCTTCTGCTCCAGGCTACGCATCGTTCATGAGTCATAGCTCCGTCACTCCCCAACAAGGGGTTCAAGGAATCCCGTCGTCGTCTGAACCGAACCTCTCTTGTACCCAACCTACCTACCATGCCTCCAGCCACTGCCGCTTCCTCCATCTTCCTCACGCCCACCACTCAACGCCTCGCGATCCGTGCCGCTTTAGCCGTCCTCAGCATCCTCATCTTTCGCGCCATCTTTTTCCCCAGCAATACCCCATCCGCCGAGATCCAGTCGCATGGCGTACTCGAACGCGTCCTCATGACGGACAAGTACCTCGATGTCAGCAGATATCCGTTCCTTCAGTCACGGCAGGGACGGGATCTTCGGCCAGACCTGTTTGATATGGAGGTGACGAATGGGATTTTGGACTTTTGGACGAGGTTCCAGAAACCGTTCATCATGGCGAAGGATACCGCGCATCTCGACACTCAGATCATGAGGAGTGTCGTCGATGATCTACTCCAATTCAACGGTTGGGTCGCGGCGGCGTGTCCGACTCTCGTCCGACCATTTGGGCAGAACAGTCGGGACGATCATTATGAGGATCTCGCCAGTCAGGATAACCTATACTACATCGCGATCGTCATCCACTCCGCCGACCACTTCCTCGTCGACCAGCTCGCCATCATCGTCCAACTCGCCCGACGGCTCGGGACTCGTAATTTATTCGTATCGATGCTCGACCAGGCCTCGATAGACTCGACACCGACATTAAGCGATTTATGCGAGGCGGTCATGACCATCCTCGGAATAGCATTCCGGATCAGAAGAGTACCACCGATGACAGTCGATCCGGCCGCGACATACTACCCACTCGAAGAAGCCGAAGCACGCAACCTCGCGCTCGAGCCGATGCATGAGCTCTGGCATAGGAGGAGCATCAAGTTTCACCGTGTCATTTGGCTGAAAGGATTCACTTGCCCCAATGATGTGCTGGAAAGTCTCCGGGTCAGTGAGGTGAATAATGCGGCTATGGTTTGCGGGATGGACTGGGCGGAGCATAATGGTTTCTTCATCTTTTCCGATCGGTCAGTCTTTTGGGTCTTACAAGCACAGTTGAGCTGATTGTGTGGCGTGACAGGTGGCGTACACGAGACATCGAGGGCAATTTGTTCCGTCAAGCCAAATCGAACTCCAAGCCCGAAGCTGGACCACCCCGTGATCAAATGGGTACCGAGCGATTCAAATCCCATCTCCCCCTCCAAGTCTTCTGCTGCGAATCTGGCACCCATGTCGTCGATCCCGAACAGAGCTATTACCGTGACATCGCATATCGCGCTTCCCCGCTTGGCCACAATCTCTCGACAACGCAGCAACAGCCCTACTGGGATCCGGAGACGCAATGCATGGACTCGACGCAGATGTGGTTCTGTCGTGATCTGTGGACTGATGCAGCGCGAGGTGGGCTGAAAGAAGGGAGAAGGTCGGGACACCAGAAGCTGTCGAGTGGACATAAGCGAGATCTCAGCCAACACATGCCGCGAGAAGTGGTAGAAGATCGAGCGGTGGAGATAGAGATTGCTCAACGGAAAGTCCAGACGGAAAACGCCGAGCGGGAGGCAGCGTTGGAGAGACGGCAAGGACCTGGACAGCCACCACCGAAGCCCGCAGATGCCGCGAGGAAAGGGGATGAAGATCAGGGAACCGACGTGGACGCGATCGACGAAGACGCCGCGAACCCCCCTCCGGAACCTCTCAAACCGCAGGACCTGCCAGCCTCGGCTTTCCTCATTCCCAACTCCGCATTCACCCCAGCTCGCATCCTTGTCAACCCGAGATGCGTGACGACCTATGGAGGGGTGTCCCATACTCAGCTCGCGCTCGACTTGTTTGGCGGACCGCACGAGCAGCCGGAGAACACGGATGGAGCGTACGTGCTCGGTGATTGGGCGGGACCACCGGATAGCTTTGTGTGTCAGGAGATGAGGACGACGGGTGGGAGGACGGCTCCGAAAAGTCAGCGCAGAGTTGGGTTCTTGCTGCAGAATGAGGTGAGTTTAGCAGGTAAAGCAGAGGGTACCCAAGAATGACGATCGTGATAGGTGGGCATCTAGACGAGCGGGCATCACGATACACCAGTCATGACGGCATACCATAGGATTAGATGATTATGAAGCTCTGGATATCAACGCGGGTGGTTTCGTGGGCTTGTGATCGGTTGCTTTAAGAAACCGGTGATCCACCAGAGGACTAACGGGCAGGCATGTTCGCCAAGAACCCCTCGACTGCAATATCGTACGTGCGTCGCGGTCTCAGGTAGAGTGGCCGAATTGACCGCCAGCTCGGGTGCATAAGGGCTACGGATTTCCGCCCATAGGGGAAATCGCCACGGGTCCCCGAGGCCGGAGATCGCTTCTGGTAGGGCGCCGAGGAACATGGGCGATATCCCATTACGAGATCGACGATCGGCAACACCAAACTGTCCAACGGAACATATCGTTTCGCAGATCACGAAACCCAAACATGCCGACAAACCTCATTGCACAACTGATGGACCACTCGGGTATGCATCGGAACGATGCTTCTTACGGATCCCCACATTAGGCGCATATCATGTTCCACGGAAGGATCATGTGTCCTGAGTGATCCTGGGAATTCGTTCCATCAGAAAATGCTGATGCAGGGTATGCTCTTGCAACGAGCAGGCTCTATTGATAGCTACCGAACGTGTTACGAAGTGGAGCTCAAACGACCCATACGATGGGATGCCCGAGGTGGCGTTTTCGGCCACACGGCTGGGTCGAGTATCAACAAGGCGAATGAGCATATGAGGGAGGCCTCAACGTGACATGTTTGGTCAGTCTCCGACACCAATCGGCTCGCCTCACCGTCATTCATGCCAACCATCGCTCTCCGGCTGTTCGCCGGACTCACCGCTCTCGCTGGGCTGACCTCTGCGTTAAGTTTCGCACCGGTCCTCGCAGGATGTTTGTCTACGAGCTATGATATTTCCCCGGTCACAGAAATGAACCCTGGGGAGGTCACCATCACGGATTGCGCGGTACATGTCTGCGGATATCACGAATCACATCAGTTGAATGTCGTCTCTCTAGAACTACTGCTAAATAATAACAATGAAGATACCATCTACTCGTACTGGGTCTCACAGGGTCCCCTAAATTTAGGCATCTGCATCGGTTCCTCGGGTTCGCCTGGCGAAGTTGATTGGGCTGCTTCGACTGTCAGCTTCAACGCATGTGGAAACGATCAGATCACTGGGAGTGGATCCGTGGCAGCGGGCGATAGAGAGCTGATGACGATACGGTTGACGGTCACTCGGTTGACTTTGACTTCGGTGGCAGATACGGGGGATACTCGGCCCCATCGGACAGTCTTCATGGCAACGGGTATTACACTCCCGATGCTTGCTTTCAGCTCTGCGAAAACTACCACCAGGCCGCTTACGGCCCGGGCAGTGGTATGTGCATTTGCTCCGGCGGGTGCAGCTTTGGCACCTGCAATGGCAACGGCACGAGTACTGCGGTCGAGTGTGTGAAACGAATGATGGCACTTAAGTGCGACTTGGTGACCCTACGTTTGCTAGCTGTACGACCCTACCTGGTGCCGCTCTTGGCGGTGTCACTTGTACTAGCGGACAGTGCATGGCCTTCAGCTGCAAGCCGGGATACCGACTCCATGACCACGCCTGCATTCTTGCATGAGCGCCCCGGATCCGACGCTGAGGACGGATGATCATCCCGCGGCGATCTGACCAAGACTGACCCCCTTTCCTCCCTCTCCCATCACTCGATCTTATCTATCTTCCCGGTTCTCTCCGATTTCTATTTCCTTCTCTTCATCAAGCCGAGCCTTCACGCTCATTTCGACCTCTTTCGTTGTTTTGGGCTTCTGGTATGCTTTCTTGAGAGCAGATAAGGCCGGTAGTATCAACATGGACGATTCGCTTTCTCTGGTGTACCCCTGCAATCATTCCCAAACATGAAGCCGAGCACAGGGGTTGTCACAGCGTGGATCAGCCAGTCAATCGGTTCGACTCATGGTGATAATCAGCTCGGGTAACAGGGTGACCCAGAGCCGTTTGGGATCGTTCGGCCCCCTCTGCTGTCGGATGTCATTATGCCCTACGACTCTGACAGAGCCATGAGAAGGGACCGAGCGCCACCGGAAGTCTCCCGTCGAGCGTCTCGCGGCGGCTGCCACTCCGACAGTGAAATTTCGAATAGAACCGGTCTCCCGGGCCGAGTTCTGTTCCTGAGGAGCGGCTCTCGCCATCAATCCCTTCAGGAACCACCCTACGGCCGTGCATGTGAAGTTGCACAGACCCCATTTGTCACTCGCAACAATCTTTTCCCGATCCAGGTCCAACGTCCCTGTCAGGTCTGTTCGGATGAAATCCGGGACGCGGATTACCTTTTTAGACACCGGGAGATCATCACCTCATTACCACTGCGTCAGCGAGGGAATGCATGGGTGCCTGCGCGTTCCTCTCGTGCGCTTGGATCTTCGGATGTCAAGCTAAAAGCTCAGCGCTGGTGCCAGGCTGATATGGGGATCTGACCCCTGCATGCGACATCGATGGGCCACTGCCCTTCCGCCGATGTTCAGATCCCACTATTGGTCGATCCTGTATATGGAGACAGCAGAAGTATGCGACTTAGCCGAAGACGCCGAAAGTGTGTGTTTCCATCTTTCGTGCTGGGACAAAAATTCCGTTGGTAAGGCAGTCTCCGCGGCGTACGACCATACAACCGCCGGAACTCAGTAGAGCCGAAACCGCGATTTCCCATCTGGGCATTGATCACTACCCGCGATTATCCGATAATGTCATCCGCCCCTGTACATGTGGTCGTGCACGTTCCCCTTCGTTTCAAAGCAGCGGCCGCAGACCAAACCAGGCACACGGCTCCCGGAATTTAAGGGCGAAATCAATTAGCGGTAGCATAAATCCGAAAGAGTCAGTTTCGGGCCGGAGTTGAGAGTTTTGGTAGTCGTCATGTCAACCCGTCACCTAACGTGCCATTCACATCATCAGAGAGGAAAAGTAATGCTTCGTGAGACAGAAATTTTTGGGTTGGTTTGGCTTCTCAGTCGTACACGGACCATCGAGGTCGGACATATAGGAGGTCATCGGCGAAGAAGCTGGATGACGATAGCGTGGTCGTTGGCCAAAGGAAACTAGCGATACTCAATACACAGACCGCTCAAACTTGGTCTAGCCTACAGTAATAGGGAGGGATCAGCGCGACACCCTAGATACGGTCTCACCGAGGAAAGCGGATCAAGAACAGGGTGTTTTATCGAAGCACAGACACCGGCGGCACGAGGTGACTTTCCGGCGGGAGAACCATCCAAGAGAACACCCTTTTCTTCGAGCGAGAAAATCCACCTCACGACAGCAGGGAGGCCTCCGGGCGCGTCGGAAGTCTTGATACATCAGCCTGGGAGAGCGAGTACGACTGGACAGAGTTTCAGCGGCACGGACCCTACTTCGGACATTTCGGTTGTGATCTCCAATCAGCGGATCTGACCCGCTGTTCTTCGATAAGAAGGCGGGGATGACCTCCCTGCAACCTAGATCGTCTCGATCCAACGCGCCCGATCGCCCTGTCGCTTCCTCATCGTCAACTTCGCCGCGCGTATTCCCCAGCACGGCGTCTGTCGCTTCCATCCCCATCCCACACGCCAATCGCGAACCCAGTCCATACCCATCCCAGTCCCTCCGCTCGCCATCATCCTCGTCCTTCCCCTATCGCCCCCACCTGTACTCTCGTCAGCCGTCCAATCCTCAACAACCGCCGCCCGTACCTCCACCGCCACCCAGCGAGCCGATAAATCTCCCCCGAATACACCTCCCCCGCCCGAATTCAGCTGCACGACTTACCGTCGGAGTCGGTGGCGATACTCCGCCGCTATCGTCTCGCGCCCTAGACAGTCCCTCTTGGTGCGGCGAGTCATCACGCAACGCACCACCGCCGGGCGTATATCGGACTCTAAGCGATTCAGCACGGGGCTTGAACCTCCCGCCTCTCCAATTCACCTCATCATCCGGTGCAGCCCCGTCTCAGCCCAGAAACCCTCCTGCAAGAATGCCTCCTCCGCCTCTCTCCCCCGGACGCGGAACATCGAGCCAAGTTAGCCCTCGGATTTACAACCCTCCGCCTCCCTCCGCCCTTCGACCAACTTACGCAGGCTACGAACCCCCTCAGACCGGACGATGGAAAGACGACCCTTACGAACTCCGATCGCCACCGCTCCGTGGTCTCCCTCGATCGTACTCGCCAGAGAGGTACGCCCCACCGCATTACTATGCGCCACCGCAAGCTTCGAGCTCCCGCGCGAGGACTGGACGGTCTCGGAGCCAATCGACCGCTTCGAGGAGGAGTGAAGAGGCCGTCGAGAGTGTCTCGAGGGAAGTTGGCGCAGGCCCGAATAGACGGATGGCCCATCTCATGTCTGAGCAGAAACGCCGCGAGTACGTTATCACCCCCCAACAATGTCTGCATCTAAGCTGAACACGATTTAAAGGTCGATCAACTCTGGCTTTGCGGCCTTGAGAACCGCGTTGCCCTCATCGATACCTACGGATAGCAAAGCGATCATCCTGCGCAAGGCGGTCTTACACATCAATCATCTCGAAGGACTGCTGCGGGACGCTGGGATCGGGTATGCTGGTCCGCCAACTCCAACGCGGGGCGACTGGGGCGAGGAGGATGTGAAGGAGGACGTGGAGATGGCGGAGGGTGGCGAAGGATCCTGTCGGGACCGAGAGCGGGAGCGGGAGCGTGGGGAGGATGTGAGACCGAGAAGGGGTTCGTAACCGTGAGTTTCGCACTAATTAGCTCGCGGCGACGAATTGGGAAGCGGGACACATAGTCGGCGTGGGGACACACTCCCAGATGACAGGGTCATGTTCTGCCCCGATTTCCTTCTTTACGGTACATGAAACCAGGTCTGCGTGTGCAATTTTCAGGTAAGTAGACGATGTTGTGGATCGATCTGCTACTGCTTCTTTCGATGACATGCCGACTTGAATATGCGTCATGCGGTTCTCAGGAAACCAATTGTTCTTTTGCATCGAAACGATTCTCTACGGTACGGTGACTCAGGTCTCCGACGTGCGCCAAGCGACTTCCTCCTCACTAGCCCGCGGCTGTGCTTCTTCCTCCGACAGAAGCCGGACACGGTGATTCCGTCCAGACTCCACATCCCCGTCCTCCCGATCGTCGCCATCGTTATCCTCATCGGGGGAACGAGGCGCCAACGGAAGGTGGCAATGACGGTGGGTGAGCGGAGCTATGAGCCATCAGCTACCTCGTCACCGAATCAAGGAGGATAAATACGGTAGTAGGTCCGGTATGACACCCAAGCTGTACATCTTGTCGTCAGCCACTTGAAAACACCTGAGATGATATGCACTGACCGATGAAGAGACCTAGAATTGACCCAACAAGCACATCCTGCCAGTGATCTATTCTTCTCAGCCTTGCTCGTTTCGGCCGGAAATCCGCTCACGTCGATTATCCTCCGTCCGACTGATCGCGACCATCGCCCCGCCCAATAACGGCGCAAGGGCAAACCAAGCCCGCGTCTATGCGAGACACGTCAGCATTCTCTTGCGAAATGGTGAGTGTGACTTACACGATGGCCTCGCCTGTCCCAAAGGTGCATCTTTCCCGCCAAATAGCAGCTCAGGAACCCCAGTCCGGCGAAAGACACTGCTTGATCAGCTTGCCGCTTTATGTTTCTATAAGAAACTTACAGGAAGAATGACCGCTAGGGAAGCTCTGCGCGCAGGACGTCAATCTGACTTTGCCCATGATAAGGTGGATAGCCCACCTTGAACCCGTCGTCCAATTTGAGCTTATTAGTCGTCGTGCAAATCTCGTAGGTCGATAAGCCGAAGACAGGGTGGTCGCTCGCTCCGGGAGGCGGGAGACAGCGGGATATCAGGTCGGGTCGGGGTCGTCCAACCGTCATCTGAGAATCGATGTCAGCTTCGACTGTGAGGTTTGAAGATTAGATAGGACGGGCTTTGACAGCTTGGGTTACGACGCCGGCCATGGTATATGACATGAACAGTCCTATTCTCTTCATCAGCCAGAACTTTTACACTGGGATGGCTGCATACCAAGAACAGAATTGTGCACGTCCCATCTGTTTCGCGAGACTAGCGCGCTTATCGGGACTAGGACGGCAAAGGGGAGACCGACGGAAATGACGGCGAGCAGCCTGAAGCCATCTCAGCAGCTTTCGAGTGATCAATATAAGACTCGCGAAGGCGGCACGCGCTCGTATTCCGCGAAACTATGTTGTATCGTGGTATCGGTCAGGGAGAATTCCCGTTTATGCCCCGGCGACCCATTCAGCAGAGCCAGTACACCCCTTAGCATCACATCAGCATACAGGTCACACGACTGCTCAGTCTCCCGGATTGGTCTCACCAGAGAACGACAGCCAACGCCCAATCCGGTGCATAGCTCCGCAAGACCGTCCACGCCGTCATCTTCGCGACCCCCTTGGACAGGTCATCTTGCCCACCTCGACCTGATCCAGGCTGCGATTGGAGCGGTAGTTCTGGCGCTGGATGAGAGGAAGCAGGGAAACAAAAGTGGACCGCATCGGCGAAGGAGGTCATGCTGGGTATGAAAAGGCTAGCTATTTGCAAAGAGTTTGGCTTAGCACGAAGAGGAGTTTCGGGTGGAAATCATAATCTGGTTTCGCCGCAGTGGTCCTCGACAGATTCACTCAATGCATAGCTCCAGCTCCTGACATCCATGCATCAGAGCCGCTATCACCGTCTTTCAACGGGGTTCAGAAATCCCACGTCATGGACTATCACAGCTGATCCCGACTGAGCCATCAGCGGCGGGGACTTTAGGTGTCACCTCATCATCAAACCAGTCTTGGAAAACGCGTCAAAAGGGCAGCAAAGCGAGATTCCCTTCCCCTTGAGCTACAAGTTCTCATCCAGAGCTTTCGCCCCTGCAACAGTTCTCGCTCCGGACGTGCTTAGTTCAGCTGTGATTGTCTCATCAACAGGCTATCCGCACGATGGCTTTCCGTCAACTAGGTAAGCGGACAGCCTTCCAATGCCAGGTTGACCTTCCTGTTGCTTGTCTTGATAGGCACCGCTCGCTCCTTACTGCAGTATTCCACCCTCATCGCTCGCACAGCGCCTCGATATCCCCGGTCAAGCTTGCCGTTACTCCTTTCTTCCGCGTCTTTCTCCTCTTCCGCTCGACGGAGATATGCCTCTGAGCCCGGCATTTCCCCTCAAGAGCCCTTGCCGAAAGGTGCTAAGATGATAATAATGCCCAAGGTCAATTTGGCTCAGATACTACAAGACTCGAGCTAATATCTTTCTCGCAGCCTTACATCCTCACCCGCTGGCGGCGGTTCTTGCAAAACTTCGGACGCGTGACCTTGGTCGTACTCGCCACAGCTACTGGGACATTCATCTACAGTACGTCCTTGCAGCTCCCCATCTCGCTCCAGAAGCCTCCTAATTCCCTTCCTCTTGTAAGTTCACAGCTGATATCTGCCCAGTAACCCAGAAGGACGCTTATCCCGGCGAGCAACTCCCCAACGACCCTTCCAAACCCACGCTCGTCGTCCTTGGTTCTGGCTGGGGAGCCACCTCCTTCCTCAAGAACCTCGATACAGAAGAATTCAACGTCGTTGTCATCTCCCCTCGAAACTACTTCCTCTTTTCACCACTCCTTCCATCCGTGACTGTCGGAACTCTCGAGCCACGCAGTATCATTCAGCCAACGAGATACATCACGCGGCACAAGAAGAGGAGGGTTGCGGTATATGAGGCTGAAGCGCAAGCGGTGGATCCAGTGAAGAAGACAGTCACGTGTTCAGGTGAGCAATCCTTCGGTGGAGGGGGATGCCGCGCTGACTTGCACGCCATGCTAGACTTATCGGATATCAAAGCTGACGCCGGATCTGTCACGATCCCCTACGACTACCTCGTTTACGCGGTCGGATGCGAGAATCAAACGTTTGGGATCCAGGGCGTGAATGATTACGCTTGCTTTCTCAAGGAGCTCAGCGATGCGGATAAGATCAGGACGAGACTGCTCGACTGTGCGTGTTGAGATCTGCCTGTCATAAATCGAGCACTATTGATTAGCTCGTAGGCGTCGAGACCGCCTCATTCAAGGATCAGCCCGACGAGGAGGTGGATCGATTGATGCATATGGTCGTTGTTGGCGGTGGACCGACTGGTGTCGAATACGCCGGAGAACTGCACGACTTCTTGATTGTGGGTTTCCGCTTTGGGCTTTTATTCCTCATCGAGCTCACATCTCGCAGGACGACCTGAAAAAGTGGTATCCCGAGATCGCCGACCGACTGCGAATCACGCTCATTGAAGCTCTCCCCAACGTCCTACCCGCCTTCTCCAAGCAGCTCATCCAATACACCGAGTCCACCTTCAAGCAGAACAAGATCGACGTCCTCACCCGCACTATGGTCAAGGACGTCAAGCAGAAGTCAGTCATCGTCCAAGACGCCAACAAGGAGGTCAAAGAAATCCCATATGGCCTCCTCGTCTGGGCAACAGGCAACACATCCCGCTCCATCACCCGAGATCTGATGGCCAAACTCTCGTCAACGCAGACGCAACGACGAGGGCTCATTGTCGACGACTACCTCTCCCTCCTTGGCGCGGACGGCGTCTACGCGATTGGTGACTGCACCGCTACACAGTACGCGCCGACAGCACAGGTCGCCAGTCAGCAGGGTATCTATCTCGCTCAGATGTTTGGGAAGCTGGGACAGAAGGCGAAGCTGGAGTCACATCTCGGTGAGCTTCGGGCGATGCCATCCGGATCGATCGATGCAGCGACAATCGAGGGAACCGTGAAGAAGCTCAATAGAGTATCGAAGGTCACCCCTTTCCACTATTCTCACCAGGTGAGTATTGGTCTTCCCACATGGATTTTGCTGACACTGAGGTCACAGGGTTCTTTGGCGTGAGATCTCCTCCTGAGTCCCCAGAGTGTATCACTAATTGCAGCAGATATATCGGTTCTGAGAAAGCCATCGCCGACCTCCCCTTCTTCAACGGAAACGTCGCATCCGGAGGCGGCGCGGCCATGCTGTTCTGGCGCTCAGCATACATCGTATGGCATATTCTATCTGTGACTGCTTACTCACGATGCCCCGCAGTCTACGTTATACTCGGTTCGCAACCGGACGCTAGTACTGGCAGATTGGATGAAGGTCAAGCTCTTTGGACGGTATGTTGTGTTGAGTGTCTCTCGTCTCAGCTGACATGGGATGCAGAGATGTTTCGCGAGAGTAGGCGGGAGAGGTGGGATACACTAGATGCGTTTGCAAGCAACCTATTCGGGTGCCACGAGATACCCAGCGATGTCATACATTCATGTAGAGCTCGCTCGAAGCCCGCTCCTGGATCCTCTGACAGTTTTTCCGACCCGACCGGCCAGACTGCGAACCCAAACGTCAAGCCGGAACTTCACAACATGAAGACAGCGAACCAACGCCTGCCTCACCCGTGAAAGCGCGCATGGTAGCAAAGGGAAGTGCTGATATCTCTCGTCCGCAGCTCCCGCCTATACCATTCCCCCTTTCTCTATACGAAGGTGGAAGAACCGCTTCCCCAACTCCCTCGCATTCGTCTGGGGTCCCTTGTTCAACCTGTGAAAGCCACTTTATGCCACGTCTGCTCTCTGCTTGACTCGCGAAGGCGCAGTCAGCGACTTCGCGATAGTGAAGAGGAGGTATTGACGCCTTCGATCCTCGCTTCGCCTTGGACATTTAATGCTGTCTCTCGGCCAAAGTGGACGAATCGCTTCGTCTTGCTTTCGTGAAGCGGCCTTCCCCGGAAGGCCTCGTCGATCAGGTCATCGTGATGTTTTGGCGCCATTTCTGCATTTCCCCCACCTCACATTCCCGTACTTTCCGTACTCCGTTATTGGATCTTTGACTAACAGCATGGTAAGTGATCGGCATGATCAGAGAGCTCACTCTGATCTGCAGAACGATGCAGGTTTGCAGAAACTTACGAGTCTTAACAAATCACCGCCAAATCACCGCAATGCAAGCCAGCCTTCACATTCTGGGTCCTTCCCTGCAACTACTGGCTCATACCAGCCTCAAAGCACCAATTCAGCCACCACCTCCTACCTGCTACCAGGTATGCAGTATGCCCATCTGGCTGACATTGAGCAATCGGCACATCATCTTGACATTGATAACAGTACGGTAAGTCCACCATGTGTAGTCCTTCAGCACCTTGGTGTGATCCTTCCACTACATCCCAGGAGGCGCTTGAAGAAGTAAACAAGGGGCCAGCCGAGACTTGACGCCAGGCACAAACTTCAAGGTCAGCTTTGCCTTCTGAGAGTCCTGTGCCGCCTTCAATCGCTGAACACTTCAAGAGGCAAATTGGGGGACTCGACTGGACCATACTCAATCAGAGCGAATTTACCCTGCTGCGTATGTTACACAGACAGAGGAGTCAACCGGACGCACCACCAGCAAAGGATCGGTCTCCAAGCCCAAAACTGGGCGCCACCAGTCTCACAAGAAAATATATCACGAGCCGACATGTGATCAGTGTTATCGTCGCAAGATACGGTGCCTACGTGTTCCTCCAGACTCAGAGGACTGCTCAACATGCATGACATCTAACCGAAAATGTACATGGGATAGATGGGTAAATTCGGGAGGAATCTCTGGGATGCAAACACGCAGCAACAGTTTGGGGAAATGAAGGGTCCGTGACATATCAGAGTCGGACTTGTGGATTCAAGGTGTTCTCTGTAAACTAGGAAGGGGATATGCTTCATGATGAGTATGAAGCATGTCTGATGCAGCAGCCCGTCGCTGAGACTAGCGGTCAGAGTGTCAGGACCGTCTGTCAGGGTGCTACGCCAAACACTGAATTGTCATGAACCCAACCGCGCCTGATTTGAGAAACCGCCACCACTGGAGATAACGCCGGATATTACGTTATGTATCAGGGCTACGAACGTTGTGAAGGGTAAAAAACGAAACTCCCTACATGTCTACGACCAGCGTAAACGTTCTCCCACGCGCCCTCAACAATGCCACCGACATCCGCCTCATCATACGCCGAAGGCGCCCGGAGAGAAACTCGCCTTCCACCCTTTTATGGTGTCCCATGTCGCGTCGCCGATTGACCCGCCCGTAGTACCGATCGTTCATTCCGTCCAAATTTCGAATTGACTCTACCGTGTTGCCGAAGGCTTCCGCACTTTGGACTACAAAGGGTAACCTCTAGCAAATTCCGCTAACAAGGAACGAACAGCACACCGAAGCAGCCCCAAGTAATTCGAAATTCACCGATGTATAAGTAGAGGGTCCCGCTCACAGTATTTACCTAGGCTCCGAGTATCATTATTGTCATCCCATAGTCCTTACCCACACTGGGCCATTATCCATGTCTGTGTTGAGCCATCCACAGACAACTCTTGTCAACGCGCTACGCCCACCGACGATCGATCAAGCTACGGATATCCAGACCGTCCTTTGATCGATTCGAGTCATTTCGCACAACCTCGAGCTACCTCGAGTTACCTAGATCAGTTTCGAGATATCTCCTCTTAATAAGCGTAAGTGAAAACCACGTCATATAGCCGGCGGGTGCAAGCCCTGGACGGTCCGTGCTTCGGCCTATCGGTCAGACTCTGATCCAAATCCCTAGTATTCGAGGGGCTCCTTTTTCGCACCGCTTCCAGAACTTCGCGGATCTTTCACTGACACACAAACGTTGTCGTCGGCCTTTATCCTCTTTGAGCTGTTTGTACTGTTATTGATGATCCGAGGTACCGCTAATTTCGAGACATCGAGGAATTGGGTATCCTTTGTCCTCGGTCCAACGATGACGTGGCCGAAGGTCCGGTGTTAGACTCGGATCACTGACCCAGATATAACAACGCGGGTTGATTGATATCCCCTTACCTTTTTCTTTATCGCTCATTCAGATCATGACGCCCGAACCGTCCAAAAAGGGAAAGGGTAAACGTCCTCGCGAGTCCTCGACCTCTCCCTTGCCTTCTGCTCCTGCTTCACCGGTTTCGCCTTCCCGCCTTCCACCGTCATCCTTCGTGACGAACCCGATCGGACCCGGGAGCGGTCCGAATCTCCCTTCCTCGTCTTCTCTCCCTCTCGCGAGTATTCCCGCTTACCTCAAATAACTTCGGCTGATTCTGTCACGGATCCTGCCGCGGATGACGGATCGGATCGGGGGTGCCACATAGTAAGACTGGACACGGAGTGTCTCTGACTTGTCACTGGAGGTATTGGGGCTGTGACCCAATGAGGTGGACTTGATACTAGGTGTCATGGTGTCCTGGACAACAACTTTGAGGTCAGATTTCAAAGGTCATCTGTGAATGACGACGGCCAACCTGTAAGTGAATGAAATTTGGGAAGCGCAGCTGTCTTACGCGTGACATATATTGTCTTGAGGTCTCATTATACAAGCTTCATATGGAGTAAAAAGATAGCCAGTCCGGGCAGCGGAACGTTCGTCCTTTGATATTACTATCCTCAGTAATGTTATTCACTGCACCTGCAGTATATAGGCAGAGTATGTTTCATTTCAAAGTCTCCGCAAATCACGTGGTTCAATGATCTTTCGACTGAAATTGATGGATTGCACTACTTCACCTGGAACCTCTCCTCATAGATCTTGAAAATGCATCTCACCGACCTCATCGCCACTCGATCCACCCCCTTCCACTCCTTCGAATTTTTCCCACCTCGGACCGAAGCCGGCTTCGTCAACCTGCTTGACCGGATCCAACGGCTCGCTGCCTCGCCTCTCCCATCCCCTCTGGCCGTATCTATAACATGGGGTGCCGGCGGAGGTACGGCCGATCGTACCATGGATCTTGCTGAGCAGGTCGTAAAGCTGGGACTGGAGGTGATACTGCATCTTACATGTACGAACATGCCGAAGGAGAAAGTCGAGCAGACACTAGCGGTAGGTCAAAGTCGATGATACTAGCTGATTGTTCGTAGAAAGCTCGAGCTCTGAAGATTCAGAATGTTCTGGCACTTCGAGGAGATGCTCCGAGGAGTGAGGAATATGCTATTTCCCCTCCGACCACTCCCGACTACTTCCAGCATGCCGATGACCTTGTTCGACATATCCGGGAAGAGCACGGCGATTGGTTCTGCATCGGCGTCGCTGGATATCCTACGCCACACCAGGATTCGGAGAGCGCTGAGACGGATCTACATTGGCTGAAGGTCAAGTGTGATGCTGGAGCGGATTTCATCTTGACTCAACTGTTCTACGATGTGGACGGATTCGCTGAATGGGTTGGGGCATGTCGCCGGAAAGGTGAGCGGTGACCAGGAAACTGATCTGACCAATACAGGCATCAATGTACCTATCATCCCGGGCGTCATGCCGATCCAAAACTTCGCATCGTTCCGACGTCTCGTCAATCTTACCAAATGCCCCGTGCCCGACTCCATCCTCCTCGATCTTGAACCGATAAAAGTACGCCAGATTCTTCGTTTAGACTCTTGCTGATCGTCGCAGTCCGATGACGCTGCCGTCAAGCAGTATGGAGCGAAGCTTGCCACCGAGTTGGTCGGGAAACTCATCGCCTCCACCCTCGTCCCCGGCGTCCACTTCTGCACCCTCAATCTGGAGAAATCCGTGCGAACCATCCTCGAGAATCTCGGTTGGACGTCTGAGCGCAAGAAGATCAAATCTTCACCCCTGCCACGACATAACCAACTCATCGAGGACGATACCGAATCCAAGAATGGGTTGAGCACGGTCAATGGCCATAGCTCACCGGCAAAGCAGATGAACGGGCTACCCATATCGCCTAGCAAGGCTAGTCAGCTCGCAGAGTGGGGTTTGACGAATAACGCACTTCCGCCTGCACCGAAGAAGGGTTTAGGTAATTCGGGGATGAATGGGAATGGCCCGCAGGGACCGTCGGGAGAGGATAGCTGGGATGAGTACCCGAATGGACGGTTTACGGATGTGCGGAGTCCAGCATACGGCGAGATTGACGGCTGGGGAAGCGGGCTCAAGCTCACAGTGAGCATTGTCATTGATGGCGACTTTCGCTGATCTCTACTAGGCACCACAAGCGTTGCGGAACTGGGGCACACCCACCGATGCCGCCCAATTATCCGCCCTATTCACCTCATACCTGCATTCCAACCCTTCCGCTCCCACCACACCATTCTGCGATCTCCCCTTGTCCCCCGAGTCCTCCGCCATCCTGCAACATCTGGTCGACCTCAACTCACCCCAACTGCAACATTGGACAGTGGGATCGCAACCTGCTGTCGATGCTGCCCGGAGCGAGGACGCGGTGCATGGTTGGGGACCACCGGGAGGATATGTGTTTCAAAAGTCTTTTGTCGAGTTCTTTGTCCGGGAAGAGGTGGTGGGGCGGTTGGAGGAGCGGTTGTCGGGACGGGTGGATGGGCAGCAGATCAGCATGTATGCGGCAAACAGGAAGGTGAGCTCCTTCCGTAGTCCAGATTGAAATGACGTTCTGATAACGTAAATATAGGGCGACTTCAAGACGAACACTCTGAAGGAGGCAGTCAACGCCGTCACGTGGGGTGTCTTCCCTGGCCAGGAGATCGTGCAATCCACCATTATCGAGGAGACGTCATTCCTCGCTTGGAAGGTTTGTCCAGTCATGGTTTTAGATTATGTATACTGATGCGCCGCAGGAGGAAGCTTTTGACATCTGGACCGAGTGGTCCCTCCTCTACCCCCGACATACGCCCGCTCGCAAACTCCTCGACGGAATAGCGAGCGACTGGTGGTTGGTCAGTCTCATACATCACGACTACAAAGACGACGGCGCTCTCTGGCGTTTCCTGCTGGAAGAGCGATCATGACAATTCGATTTTGGGCGGATCTGAAGCATATAGTAAATGCATACACCTAATCCTCATCACTCTCCTCGCCGTTGGCCGCTTCGTCGCGCTCGTGTTCCGCCGCGTTCATACTAGCAAGAAGATCCACCTGCGCATCCGGGTTCTCCTCCTTCCTCATAGCCTGTATCCGTTGTCCTGCTCGCCATCAGCGACTCACCTTCCATGAGAATCAAGGAGACGTGCGGAAGATCGTAGCGATAGCCTCATTCGTTCTCCGTTCCACCTTGGCCATCCGATTCGTCATGTCCCTCTTCAAATCCCAATTCGCCCGTCTCGGTTGGATATTGAACAGGTCCTACCCCATCCACCTATATCAGCCCTGTACCTGATATCGCAGGCCGGGAGACGAAAGGACTGACCAACTCCTCCTTCCGCTTCTCTTCGTCCTCGCGGATGATCTGCTCCGCCAACCCCTCCACAGCTTTCTCGACCGTATCGTCTCCGCCTTCGCCCGCTTCTCGCCGACGCAGTTGACGGGTCTCGGGGTCGAAGTTTCGTTGTTTGAACGCGAAGTGGGATCTGTGATGTCTCTCTCAGTACGACCTCTTCCGCAGTATAGGTAATGCTTAGATGGGCTGGAAGATGATGGAAAGGAGTTGATTGTTCAGGAAAGGGGACGTACGGTCCGGATCCATTCGCGCCATTCCCTTGCTCGGCTGCTTGCTTCCGTTTCCGGAGTGCGATGAGGCGCTCTTTTCGAGCGGCGGTGGTCGCGGCGAGGTTGGTCTCCATATCAGCGGGTGTCGTAGTTAAAGGGTTAGAGAGCTGGGACCGAAAACAGCTTGATTTCGGAGGGTGGGACCGTGGGAAAGTTGCCACCCTCAACTGTTCTGAGCTTGGCTCTCACACAAAGGGTCACTAAACGACATGGAGGCGACAGAAGGTATTGAGACTCTTCCACCACCCAAAAGTCCTGTGAAGCCTGGCAAACGCTTCGTCGGAACCACGACCAGCTCTCGAGCATCCTCGTCAAAGACCAGCGCACCTCGGCGGGTCGCCAACCAGATCCCTGATGATATCTTACACGATCCCGAGCTCAACGAAGCCATCAGAGGCGAGTGACGTCAACGCATCTGGGAGCTACATGGAAGCTGAAGGATGGAGCAGGTCTTCCGGGTAACTACAACTTCGAGATCCACAAGACTGTCTGGCATATCCGTCGAGATGGGGTCAAGACTGTAGCCCTTCAGATGCCGGAGGGGTTGATGATGTATGGCTGCGCTATCGCTGATATCATCGAGCGGTGAGTGGCCTTAGGTCCCAGTCCGAACTCGCTGAGCTCGACCAGGTTTACGGGAGCTCTGCCGCTGTTATTGGCCGACGTGACTTACGGAGCTTGCTGTACGTCCTAAAGACTGGGGTCGGACGCAAACTGAGGATCGCAGGTATCGATGACTTTACCGCCCGAGAGATGGGAGCGGAGATGATCGTGCACTACGGCCATTCTTGCTTGAGTCCGTTCCCCGTCTACCACCAAGTCCTCATCTTACAAGGGTCCCAGTCCCGGTCTCCCAGACGAGCCTCAAGACGCTCTACGTCTTCGTCGAGATCGCCATCGACATCCCTCACCTCTCCCTCTCCGTCCGTCGAAACTTCCCGTCCTCCCGAGCCGCCTTTCACCGGGCCGTACTTGGCGATGAGGAGGTCGAGCCAGGAGGGAAGGTCGAGATTGCCATCGATCCCGACGAGCAAAACCAAGAGGAAGTGGTAGCGAGTGACGAAGCACCGACTAGATTGGCTTTGGTCTCGACAATACAGTTTGTAGCTGCCGTCCAAGCTCTGCGGACGGATCTGGAGGTGGCCATACCGCCGTTGGAGAAAGATCCGGTCGAGGAGGAAGGTGAAGGGATGTTAGCGAGGATGAGACGAGCGGATATCGGGGTTTGGCGGGGTCGATATGAGGTCACTGTGCCGCAGTCGAAACCGCTTAGTCCCGGCGAGGTACTGGGATGCACCGCTCCCAAGCTGAACCATATCGATGCGCTCATGTAAGTCGCGCCCAAACTCCACGTGCTCTGTACGAGCGCTGATTCCTTGGGCAGATACGTTGGAGACGGTCGATTCCACCTCGAATCAATCATGATCGCCAACCCTTCAGTCCCGGCGTTCCGATACGATCCGTACTCCAAGAAATTCACGCGGGAGACATACGAGCATAAGGAGATGCGAAGAGTCCGAGGTGATGCTGTTCGGACGGCGAAGCAGGGACTGGTGGAGAAGGGGAGTGGGAGTTGGGCGGTGGTTTTGGGAACGCTCGGACGACAGGGGAGTTTGAGCGTGATGCGAGTGAGTCTAGCCCGCCGTACTGCTTGAAATTGATCCTGGGGCAGTCGATCACCTCCTCACTCCCCGCTGACTCGGACCCGCCATTACTGCTCCTGCTATCCGAATTGTCACCCGCCAAGCTCGCCCTCCTCTCGCCTGACGACATCTCAACTTTCGTCCAGACTTCCTGCCCTCGTCTATCAATTGACTGGGGATACGCGTTCACTCGCCCACTTCTCAGCCCGTATGAGGCAAGCGTCGCTTGTGGGCGGGTGAGAGGATGGGGTGGGCTCGAATTAGCTGGGCGGGAGAAGGGTGCGGGGGATTATCCGATGGATTTCTATGCGGTGAGTTGAGCTGTAGGAAAAGGTTGAAAGAAGCTGATGGGAGTAGGACGCATCGCTGGGAGATTGGACGCCCCGTCATCGGCCCGTCAAGGTAGCGTGATGCATATTGCAACGAGACGTCCAGAAAACTCGAAGATCCAAGACGCCAAGAAATTTGCTTGTTAATGTTGCGCGCCTTCATTCGCCATTACCATCGCCTCCCTCTGCGGGAAGTGCGATGAAGTCATTCAGCCTGTTCCCATCAATGCCGAGTCTCGTCGGGGTAAAATACACACATGTGCACGAAAGGCGCCATCACCGCCACCACCTCTCCCACCTTATCCCCAAAGTCCACGGACAAGACCTCCTCATCTTCGAACCTAGCAACATCAGCCACGTCCGCCTCATCGACTCACTGATGAACCACAGCCACACTCCTCAACTTCAAAATATCGATATCCTTATGCCCCTTCTCCACTCCCTTTGGCGCGACCTTCAACGCGTCCTCATGACCATAAACATTCTGCCTCTTCCCCTTGGCATGCGGTTTCGCCGGTCCAAACAATCTCACGAAATCCGGATGCCCAATCGTCCCCCGAAATCGATCAGGTTCGGTCAACAAGTGATGTCGGATCGTCTGTAGTTCGTTTTTACCCGGTTGCCATACACCGGACGCGAGCATTGTCTTTTGTTTGGGCGAGATGGAGAGGTGATACCCCGCCCAAACACCTTTTCGGCCGCCGCGAGAGGTGGAGAGGGAGAAGGATCGCTTGTAGGGGGTCTTATCGGAGGAGAAACGGACGTCGCGGTAGATCCGGTGCTACGGTCGATCACACTGGATCAGTCAAGCTAAGGAGAGGAATGAAGGGGTACGATGACGTCTTTGGGAGGTAGAATTGGGATATCTTCGTCGGCATCATGGAATCTATGTTGTACGACGCCGACGAATGCCTGCCATTCCTTGTTGACGGGTGAGCGATTTTGCGTCAAATGGTCGAAGAGAGACAAACCTTCTCGGCTTGGCGGAATGCAGGCTCATGGGCACGGAACCAATCTCGGTCGTTCCGCTCGGGTATCTGGAGGTTCTTGAGGAAGTTGAAGGTGTTATGTGAGATCCGGCCGGGCGGGACTACGCCATGTCAGCAACTCCTCAAAACTTCCAAGTAAGAGGTAATATTCACCCAGACCCGTCTTTGGAGCGGGATATATCCGACCCGCAATCTCCTGTCCCTCCTCCAGCTCCGGCTCCTCCCCATCATCCTCATCCTCATCTTCGTAGCCCTCGACCCTCACCTTCCCACCTCCACTCCCATTCCCACTCCTACCGCTCTTACTCTTCTCAGTCACAGGTGTAGTCTTCACCTTCTTCCCCGACCGCCCTCCCCCGCCTGGAGACTTCCGTTTCCTCCCCTTCCCCGAAGCCCCATAATCATCATCCTCCTCATCCAACGCATCACTATCCAACTCCGACTCCACTTCGTCATCCATCTCATCTTCGACCCGCTCATCCTCGTCGGAGATAGGCGGGTCAAAGGCGTCCTCGGTATCAGCGTCGGACGAAGATGGTTCTGGTGTCGGAGTCAGGCCTGTGGCCGAGAGCGTCTCCACTCGCCGTCTTACGGTCTTTGTGCCATTGGTTTTGGGGGTCGACTTCGGTGCGGGCGCTGGTTTCTGTTTTCGGGAGGCGGTGGCTGGGTCGGTGGATTGACGGAGAGATGAGGAGCGTTTGGTCGCTCGGGTGGATTTACCGGATTTCAGAGTGGATCGGGGTGAAGATCGGGCGGAGGAGGGAGAGGTACGTGCCCCGATCATGTTCGAGAAGCGTAGTCAGGTAGATATGCTTTCGCTGGTGAGGTCGGTACCTCCCCGGGGGCTCAGCAGCCGGGGGGAGATAAGCTTACATCATATCCGGTCACGTGAAAATCAGATCGATGGTGTCTTCCGTCTCGTGCAGCGGGTTTCGAGAAAGTTGTCAGTCAGCCTGCAAATAAGTTGAGATCAGGGCAGCCGAGGACCGAGTGGGTGTGTCGGAGGGTCATGTCGACAACGGCGAGGAAGAAGGTGATTGGTGACGATGTGCTCGACAGCTGACTTTTCTGAACAGGTGCTGTTGATGGGGAAGTCGGGTATATCGGGGCTCTTCGCTCTAAAGCCGGGGAGTCAAGCGCTGACTGAATGAATGACAGGGAGCGGGAAGACGTCAATGCGTTCCGTCATCTTGTGAGTGCTCTGCTCAACCTGTCATTCGGCTCTCCCCAACGTGTCATTCGGCTCTCCCCAACCTGTCATTCGGCTCTCCCCAACCTGTCATTCGGCTCTCCCCAACCTGTCCCTCAGCTCTCCCCAACCTGTCCCTCGGCTCTCCCTGCCTCTATTTCCCGCTCACCTCGAGCAGCTCCAACTATAGCGCTAGAGATACCAAGCGCCTCGGCGCAACGATAGACGTCGAGCAATCCGCCGTCCGCTTCCTCGGCTCCCTCGTCCTCGTGCGCTCTCCCTGAATCCACTCCTTCCACGTCCAATTGACTCTTCAGAACTTGTGGGACTGCGGTGGCCAAAACGCTTTTGTCGACAATTACCTCGACGCCCAAAAAGACACCATCTTCGCCAACGTCGCCGTCCTAATCTACGTCTTCGACATCACCTCCACCGAATGGGAGACCGATCGGTCATACTTTGATGATATACTCAAGGCATTGAGGGAGAATAGCGCGGAGGCCGGGGTTTGGGTGTTGGTGAACAAGATGGATTTGATGGATAAGGAGGATCCGAAGAGACGGAGGTACGAGGAGAGGAGGGCGGAGGTGGTGGGAGTGGATGAGAGTTTGAGTGGGGAGGAAGGCAGGAAAGGGAGGTTGAGGTGTTTCCCGACGAGTATATGGGATCAGTCGCTCTATAAGGTGGGCCTCGCATACCCCGATACCACACCCTCATACCCTCACACCCTCATACCCTCACTTTGTCATCATCTCGCATCCATTCTTCCTCAGACTTTTCATTAGGCTAAGACTGAATACGCCCAGGCATGGTCATCCGTCATCCATACTCTCATACCCAATATCAACCTCATGACCTCCCACCTCACATTCCTCCGAAACCTCTGCCTGGGTGTTGAAGCCGTCCTATTCGAAGCAGAGACATTCCTCGTCATCGCCAAATCCGGTTCTCCTCTCGACTCACACGCTTCCGAGCTGGACGAGCGGGAACTTGACGGGGGGGCGAGGGCGTTGGACCTGCAGCGGTTCGAGAAGATCTCGGAGATCGTGAAGGGGTTTCGTAAGACCTGCCAGTGAGTCGAGGATCTCCCCTGTCCAGCTTGCAGTGTGACTGACAGGGATGCAGGCGGACGGGAGAACAGTTCATGGGGTTTGAGAGCAAGTTTGATGCATGTACGGTCGTTCTGGAACCTATGACGAGGAATACTTTCCTCCTCCTCATCTCGGTCGACCCGCGGATAGGTGAGTCCACCGTGACTCATCCGGTGGTAACGAGCTGAAGCCGAGCTCCACAGAGACCGCGGTGCTGCAGTATAATATGCAACAATCCCAAGTCCACCTATCAGAATTCGCCAATCAGTCGGTGCTGGACCGGAAGTGCGGGTGAGCCATCTAGAATGAATGAACCTGACGTCCAGCTTGTGCCGACATAACTCCGAGTTGAAGTACGACGTGAAGGGGGATGATGACCCGGATATCCCAGCTTGGGACGATGCGGGGCAGAACATCGATGCATCATGACATACAACAAGGCATCCCGTCCACAATGGGCCAAGACTAGAAACTCTCACTGATAGTGAAGCCATCCGAAGCACATTGGAACCAAAGACACATTGTACCACATCACTTGAACTCCGCAAACAGCTCCTCAAACTCATCCCCCTCGACATTGGGTATCGACCCATCCCCAAAATTGAAGTCATCCAAATCGATCCCGCCCAGATCATACGTCTCCTCCCCATACCCGCCCTCCTGTCCCGCGTCCGCAAGAAGGGCATCTAGATTCTGCTGAGGCACGGGGTCGAGGGAGACTGGAGCGGGTATGGATTGTCCGGGGCCGCTGGAGGTCGTAGGGTCCGAGAAGAGACCGACGAGCTCGCTTAGGTCCACTTCGCCCCCGGCCCCATCTCCGCCATCGCCAACGGCGGGATCCGGATTCTGGAAGTCGAAATTGAATTCGCCGTTTTGATCGGGGTTGCCAATAGCTGGAGGTTGGGTGGATTGGAGCGACGCAAGTAGGGTATCGACGTTCTCCTCTGCTATAGCCTGCGTAATCTGCGGTCCATCCCCTGCAACCCCTCCCTGATCTTGTTGTTGTTGTTGTTGGGTGAGATCATTCATACTCGCCAAAAGCTTCTCCGTCGCCGCTTGCGTCCCCCGAGTCTGAGTCTGGTCCATCCCCCCGAACCCTCCAGCACCACCTTCACCACCACCGATATCAGGTTTCGCATCAACGAACGAATAGTCTTCCCCATTGATGATCGCGGTCAACTCCGATATCCCCAGACTAGAGAGGTCCATCGCCTGATCACTCTGAAACATCATCTCGTCCGGGAGGAACTCCTGGGCATCGGGTTGGCGGAAGGGTTCGAGTTGGAGTGCGGGCGGGGGCTTGTCGTATGAGAGAAAGGAGGCTGTGGAGAGCGGGATGGGGGAGGCGACTTGTGCTGAGGCGAGGGGGGTCGGTTCGGGGTTGACGAGAGCGGGGGCGGAGGTGGTGGCAGGTTGGGGAAGGGGTTTGGAGGGTGAGGAAGCATAGGCTGCATTTTGAGCCTGACGAGGGATCAACTAAGATCAGGGCGGGAAAGGTGACTTCAGGACGCACCATGTACCACTCGACATGTCGGCGGGTGGTATCGTACGCTGACCAGGAGTTGTTGAGTCTGCTCCGTAATTGCATGGGTATACGCTTGTCCCGCAAAGCTCTGTCCTGTGTCAGCTCCTTGACCTCAGCAGGAGAGGCGACTCACATCCGCTTTGAGTAGGCTTGATACCGTACAATCACAGTAGCTGCCATCACCGCTTCCTACTCTCATCAGTCCACTCCTCCATGGTGATCCCGAGCCGGACTCACCCGGTATTGCTCCAGCATCCGCTCGAGCATCTCCACCATCCATCGAGCACCCGCCGAGAGCTTCCGTTCCCCGAGTGAGTCGAGGCGGGCTCGTTTGCTCGACCTTTCGGGCGAGGAGGCGGCAGGGGAGGCACGGTCTCGAGGGGAGGTCTTCATTTTGAGGGCGAGTTGGAGGGGAGAGGGAAAGACTGTAGTCTCAGACAAGCAGAGAAGAGGAGCTCGAAGCCGTAGTGATGAAGCGAGAAGGAGGTACCGCCGGTATCTACGATATCGCGTAGCAAATTCTACCCGGATCGGTATCTGGTAAGTACTCTTAAGATTTTTGTATCCATTTGTTCCTGCTCAAACTTCTTGGGCGCGAAAAGATGAAGACGAACGAAACTTCGCAGCAGCAGGTCGAGAGTCGAGAGATTATTCTATCCATCTCAAAGACAATAAACAAATAAATAACCTCTAAGCCGCAGGTACAGGTCCCTGACTGGCTGGCATCTTCGCCTGCTTAAAAAGGAAAGGGAAGACGAGACCGGTGAAGAGAACGTATCCTCCAGTGAAGTAGTAGGAGTTTTGCGAGCCTGTCCAGTCCGTGAGCGTGCCGTCACCAGTCGAGATGAGACCGGCTTGGACAGAGATTCCGATGACAGCACCAATCTGGAAGATGATGTTTGCGAAACTGCCACCGACACCGGCAAATTCGAGGGGGAACGCTTGGATGATGTTGGTGTTCATGCCGATAAAGATGATCATTCCGCCGGCGGTACCGATGACCTGACCGGTGAACATGTACTTCCAGTAGTCGTCGCCCTTGCCACCGTTGCTGAAGGCGAACAGCATACTTCCGGTGAAGCAGAGGACCGAGGCGACGGGTTGGACGAAACGGGGCTTGGTGACGAGCCATGGTAGAGCCTGGGTGGCGGCGCCGACGAAGAGAGCAGTGATACCCATGGGGAGAAGCTTGACGGCGGCAAGGATGGCAGAGTCACCGAGGGCGTCCTGGAAGTAGGTAGCGATTCGAAGCTGAGCGCAGGCGAACCACATGAAGATGGCCGAAGCTTGCAGGATAAGCGGGAAGATATTGGGGAAATGCCAGATGTCGTGAGGTAAGAGCGAGTATCCACGAGGCATGAAGTGCTCCCAGACGAGGAAGCCGCCCATGAGGACGATCGAGATGACGAGGGGCGCGATGAAGATGGCGGATTTCCAACCTTGGCTCGGAGCCTGGGTGAAGCCGAGGATGAAGAGGACAAGACCAGCAAGGAGGATGAAGACACCGCCGAGATCCATTCGCTTCCACTTTTCTGCGCCGGGAAGGTCTTCTGCGACTGCCGAGGTGTTGGGCATGAGGAACCAAGCGAGAGCGGCGAAGGGACCGATGATGATGGTGGTGAATCGGAAGTACCATCTCCAGCTGGCGAGGAGGAAGACACCGGCGAGAACGAGAGCGAGCGTGTTTGCAAGGGCACCGGCCATGCCGAAAAGCGCGAGCTTCTTGGCCTGTTCAGACGGATCGGGGTACATTTGGACGATCATGTTGATGGAGCTCGGAATCGTGAGGACCGCGAGGATCGCCGAGACGGCGCGGAGGACGAAGAAGGCGTATTCATTCGTCATGAAAGAGATGATGAGGTAGAACACGGCGATGCCGATGAAGCCGACGGTGTAGACTCGGTGCGGTGCATAGAGATCGGCCATACGTCCAGCGAAGAGCACTGCCGTCAGCCGGTGTTTCCCTTCATGCACTCACGAGTTGCGGCGAAGATCATTGAATAGGTACCAAGGATCCATGCTTCGTTGCCGACTCCAATGTTAAGGTCGGAGGCGATGGGAGCGGTCATAAGGAAAGTGGCCGAAACACCGGCGGAGTCGACTAAATCGTGAGCAATGGTCTAGCATGTTGTGACTCACTGAACATGGCAAGGCAGAAACAAAGGAGAAGGACATTTTTCCGTGAAGGCGGTAAGTCCTTCAATATGTTCTTTGCAGGCGCGATCGGCTCTCCTGCCGCCGCCCTTTTGGCCTCCACCTGGCCCAGAGTGCTCTCGGCTGGAATAAAATCGCCTCCAGAGTTCTCGGTCTTTGCTTTGTCATTGCCGTTGAGATCGGTGAGGGTGCGGGAGGGATCGGCGAGGGTGGATGCATCCTCGCTTGGGGAAGTCGCGGTTCTCGATAAGGAGCGAGAATCGGACATGTCGTGGGGTACTGTGAGGGGTGCGCCAGTTGCGAGACCAGCAGGAGCCTCAGCCTGTGCGAGAGTGTCGCCGAGACGCGAACCGAGACTATAATCGTCAAGAGGCATGATAGATATCTATGAATGGTGGTTTCCCATGGTGTGAAAGAGAAAGGTGAGGAAGAAATGGTTTTCGGTGGAATTTAAAGGCATGTATGACCTTCGGCCTAAAATGAATGTGATGTGTCAGCCCGAACCCGATTGCTGGGGTCAAAGGATTATGGCCGCCGGCCATGATCCTGATCGGGATTTATGCCGTCGTCCAAAACAAAGCTCCCGGTGCTATGAGTCTCCCGTGTGAGAGAGATGTCGGGCCCAAAAATCGGTAGCTGATAGGCTTGAGATTTGCGAGGGCTCTCCCCGACAACAACCTATCGATCTATCGACTGGTCCGCCCAGAATCTTTGACGAGGCGAAATGGGGATCTAGGATCCCCCGCGAACCCCTAAAGGACTCGATTCGGCAGATTTCCGCAGAGATCTCGGTGACTACCGGAACCGATTTCTCCTAGTATAGGTTCATACCTTACCGTTATTAATTGGCTATTCGCCGATTAATCCCGCATGTGGCATTTTACTCTTCTCTTTCACCCACCCTCTTGCGGTCTTAGTCCCATTACTTGTCTTAGAGTAACTCCTGATGCTTCATATCATCACGGACGCATTTCAACTACCTAGCAAACAATATTCAGTACTTAGTCTCCCCTCCGTGTGCAGCCCGAACCGCCTCCAATCGCCTCGGCATGGAATCCACTAGGGTGTTGATATAACTCATCGGGATGGCCTCCCAAGCACTGTCTGCCTGTCCCCATAGGACGTCCCCGTTTCTGGCATGAACTGGGAAATCCGCAAGCCTTCCCTGGAGCTCGGACCATGCGTTCTCGATGGGATTGAGGTCAGGAGAGTAAGGTGGGTGAAAGAGCCGCCGGTACCCCAAGTCCCTTCGAGTCAAGTCGCAATATCCGTTATGGACGCGCGCGTGTGACCGAATGACGTCTTGGATCCTTTCCAATCGTCAATGGTACCTCGTCCGTCCAAACAACCGTTCTCCAGTCTCTCTGCATGTTATCCTCGACCCACTGGAGCCGTTTGACGCGTGTACAATCGGTAATGGGAGGCGCGTGTCGCATTATATGAAGCTGTAGCCCATCCTCAGCGGCAATCTTCCGTATCGTGCTTCGAGAGCACCCCTCTTGGCTTGCCAGGGACTCAAACGAAGTAAGACAGTTCGTTCCAATTGTGGCTAGGATCCCTCTACGGCGTTTGGGCTCATGCATGAAGGGCCGACCAGAGGGCAGGGTATAGGTGGACTTGCCGAGTTCAAGCCACTCGTCCCAAAGCCTCCGACTTGTAGTCTGCTTTACAGCCGTCTTCTCCTCTATTTCTCGGTATGTAAGCCCGGAATCACGATAGGCAATGACTCTACCACGCTCAAAGTCACTTGTGTTGCTTGGAAACATGATATCCATGCATAGAAAGGTCACTAAAGACAACGCGGAGACTTAAAGTGGAAGAGGGGCCACACTGCTCGGAATTAGTCGGCAATAGCCAATTAATAACGGCGATACTGTACGCTTGGCACCTCTCAAAACATAGTAGACTTCTCCCCACCGCTAGGGAACAAGACGGCATCTGCGAACTTCGTCCCAAATTTCCCAAACTTGCTCTTCGGAGCAGGCTTCGCTACCGGCGCCGCCTTCGCAGCCACCTCTGCCTGACGCTGAGCCTCGGCCCTCGAAATGGCCATTTTGCGCATCTGTTCCGAGCGCAGGGCCTCGAACTTCGCTTGACCTTCGGCTTTCTTGGCGGCTTTGTCAGCGGCTTGTATACTGTAGCCCAATATCAGCGGGATGCAAACGACGATGCGAGCACGCTCACGCTTTCTTCTCCATTCTCAAAACCTGTTTACTGGATGTGCCGGTGGATCCAGAGCTGATGCTCATCGTGTCCATGGTTACTGAGAAGGCGCTTGAGGGTGAGGCCAAGTGGATGATGGTGTTAGAGGTGGGTGTGATTGGTAGCTCCCTGATCGACTCGCTGCTGGATTGTGTGGCGTAGGAGTGATGTCGCATGGTAGCGGGAATATGGATAGTGGGCGGAAGAGGGAGTGAGCCGGATCGCGGAGCGCTTCTGGAGCTCAAGCTCGAGCTCGCGATGTCAGCGCCAAGTCGATACGTGTCCCAAGCGGGAGATGAAGGCTGATGTGGCAGAGCGGGGTTGCGGCCGGCAGCGTGGAGAGTTGCGGGACTGAGCTGTTGGCCAAGTCGGAACGGCGTGAGAGAATTGACACTGTCGTTGATCCGAAAAGACCGATTGAAACTTCGCAGGTTGTTCGAACTGGTCTTGGGCGATAGTTGTGAGTCTGGACACGAAGGAGAACTCGAACGCCTGGTCATGTCGAGGCTATCTATCGGCGAAAGCGTGAATGATCCCTTGAGCGAATCACACGGTGTGGCGGGATAGGACGTCGTGGCGTCCGAATTGGTCGGGCTCGATCTACCGAGCTGGAGACGATCGAAAGATGTGCGCTCGGGAGTGCGGGGAGAAAGTGGGAGATCGTTCATCGGAGGTGAGCCAAGAGGTGGAAGGAGCGTGGTGGAACTGCGAGACAGCTTTGGAGTAATCCCGCTCGAGATAGGACCCAGGGTTGGGCTAGAAACGAAGGCAGTATTAGTATCCGCTTCAACGAGTGTCATCGACTCCGCGCGAGCACGGCGGTAATGCCCTTCCTCGGACGATCGAGGTGCGAAAACGCCGGTGGATTCAACGCTCGCGGACTTCAGAGCATTCGTCTTCTGTGGAGTGCCGGATCGACTGCCTTCGCCGGCGAGAACACCTGCCGGACCCTGCCGGTGGGTGCGAGATGACGAGCCACTTTTCGCGGACTACGACAAATCAGATGGGATTCCCCACCATACTCACGTGGATCATATTCAGCGCTCTTACTTGAAGATTCTGCTCTCCGCTCAGTGTGGCGATCTCATAAACGCCAACGGCATTATTCGGTTCGAGCCTTTCATGTAGCGCATGCACGATTAGTCGAGCCAGACGGTCAATCTTGTACTGCTTCGCGTGGAAGAGGAGCGCGGACAGCACCGGTGCCCTATTCTGCAGCGGAGTCGAAAGCGAGAGCGTGTAGAAGTATTGAACGAGGGCGACGCAGACGGGGAAAGGTTCGGGAATGTTGAGGTGGGACGGCATGAGGCGGGCAGGTGTGAAGCCACCGAGAAGGGTATCATTGATATCGACTGCTTGGACGTCTTTGAGCGCACCCGCTGTTTTGGCAGCCAGCTCTTTCTCTTGCTCGGCGAACCATGGCCATCTATCCGACAGGAGCCGGCGCGAACACTTGATTCGCCTGCCATCATCGCATACCACCTCAAAGTCGGACGCGGGCTTCTCATCGAGCATCGTCAAGCCGACTTGCTGAACGCCGGACGGGATCTCGAGTTTGAGCGGTGGATAGATCCCGTAAACCTCGAGGGAGATGACCGCCATTTGATCGAGATTGACAGTGCGGCGCCCGTAGTCATCTGCGAGATCGCCCTGAGAGTTGCCAAAGATGAGGATCCTCGCTTGTTCGGGCCAAACGATAGCGCGATTCCAGCTGCCCGTATTGAGGACTGCAGGTTCGAGGTACTTCCATGACATGTTGTCGAGGTCCAATGCCCAGATAGAAAATGCTGCTGACGTGGTTGCGAGGTACAGGCCACATAAGATGAAGTGATTGCCGACGACGCCGCCTGTTGGAAAGCGCAGGCCGGGCGGTTGGGAAGACCCACGGATGCGGCAAGATTGTTCGCGAATCGCAAAACTGGGAGGGGAATGATGCTTGTCGGAAGGCAGAGCGGGCTCCGAGGACTCGGAGATGGGGGAAATGAGGTCGAGCTCGCGGCGGACCTTTGCGAAGTCGTAGTTGGAGTAGCACCAGATGTCTGCCATCAGTTTGGTGAAGGTTCAGTGAGCTTACCTCCGCCCTCTCCGTCCTCCTCGATAGCGTATGAGTGTGCCGATGAAGTCTTGAACTCTCCGCCCTTGCTCGGCACGATCACTCTCTGCTTCGAGGACGTCGCCACGCTCCGGTAGGCGCCCTTGGAATGGAGCCCCTGCTTCTCCGGCTGTTCAGTCTTCGAGATCCAGACCTTGTGCTTCAGATCAAATACACTGATCTCGTAAATCCATCTATCCCATCAGCATCAGGCAGTCCACGCAACTCACGAATTGTCGGAGTGCTGACCGCCCGACACCACGAGCTTCCCCCTCGACACTGCGCTGATATGAGCGTATCTTGCGGACGGCATCAGGGTCGGGTCCTGCTCGATGGATGTGCCAGTCATCTCGAGTGGATGGCCAGGTGAAGGAGGAGGAAGCCACCGGCGAGAGAGACAGTCGAAGAACCAAATGTCGTTATGCACCGACGTTGGATCCGAGTCGGACATCCCCCCAAAGCATACGAGCTTGTCCTCCCCTACACTTCATCAGCTCATCTCTTCCCATTTCTAGTGACGCACAGATATCCATGGAATGGAAGTATCTCGGTCTCGGTCCCTCTCCCGCATCAATGTGAGTCCACGTCCTCGTGGTGAGACCTAGCGCCCACATCGCTGAGGAGAGTCTACGGCTCTGGACGAGCTTACCGCCGAAGAGGAAGACAGTAGGGGGATGGGGAGCTGGGAGTGGGGAGATGTTGATGGATGGGCCCTGTGTGAAAGTCAGCTGAGAGGCGAGAAATGAAGGGATCTCATACGGTGAGAGGGGGAGGGACATCTCCTTTGATCCTTTCGCTCCATGCCATGAGGTGGGCGAGTGACGAGTCCATCTTGTGACCTTGTAGTTCTGAGGGTCTTGCTATCCCGATATTTTATCGGCTGAAGCGGTAACGATCGAACGCGCCGGGGACGAGGGAATATTTCGTTTAGAAGGGCGTATGAGCTGTCAGTACATGTATCGAGCCTGACGATGGCACGAGCACTACCATTTCATCCATCAGCCCCACGATATCATCAAGTATCCTTTGAAGGATGAGCTCAGGGGAAATGGCTGACGCTCGGACACAAGGCACTTGATTAAAATCACCCATCAGGGCTCCATCTCTTTGATCCGCACAGACTTTGATGGTAACCAGGCCGCGTTGGGTGTATGGTTGGGAACGTGTATCGGTCTGGACTGCTGATCGAGAGAGGGAAGGAGGTCGTATGAGAATGCTGGGGATGGTATCTATGCTAGGTATACCGCGACTCGAAACCCGTCGGAAAACGAATCAAAGCATTACATAGGGAATCCGACAGAACGCGAGCCGTCCTTCTGGCGTATCAGATGAAGACTAGTGCATCGCTCCCCGTCGAGGGCAAGGTTTGAAGAATACAGGGAACACCCCGGAACCCCTCGAAACGTTACCTTTCCCGAGGTCGGAACCCTTACGGCACGAGCAATTATGTAATCGTGTGACTCTGTAAGCACAAGTTATGCAGGCTATGGGATGGCCCATGGGAGTGTGTTTCCCAATTGAGTGTGTGTATTCCACAGGCATACGACTTGAATCTAGATCAAACCCGGATCCGTTTGTAGAATCTGATAATGGAAGGTCAGCTAAGCACTGGGCGATCGTGTTGATGAACCCACAAGATATAAGCTGGCCGAGACTGACGGGCGACACCATGGTCAGCTTTGTCTAGGCCTACGGTGATCCACTCACCACGACGTCCTTCTCCTGCGCCTTCGTCACCTTGCTGTCCTCACAATACATCCACCCCTTCGAGCTCTTCACATAAGCAGTATCTATTCCGATCAGCGCCGCCTGACATCACCGCTCAAACACTCACAATGCCCACTACTCAACGTCCCCATATGATTGCTCACTCCATACAAATCATACTTGAACGGACCAAGCTGCGTCCTTGGGTCATCCGGATCCTCCTTACCCGTAGGCTGTCGACGAGGCATGTATCGTGTAAGGTCTAATCCATTGACGGGGAAGATGACCGGGGTCTCGGACTTGTCCCAGAAGACTCCGTTTTGGGTGGAGAATCTTTTGAGCTGGATGAGGAGGACGGGAGGGAGACGGGCGATGGTGAGCGTCTTGCTGGCTCGTCTGGGCACTTTGCACCGGGGACAATTCCTAGTTTCGCTTGAGCCGTGTAACGAGTCAAACATCGGTAAAATCATACCACGCGTCCTCCTTCTCCATGACTTCGGATTTGACAAACTCATCAATGAGCTCCTGGACCACCACCGCTTTCTTTCCCGCAGGAACGGGCAGCGACATGTACATGAACGTGTCATACGTTGTCGACGTCTGAACCCTGTCAGCAAGTAGCGTATCTCTCGTGACGAACCTTGTGGCAAGTCAAGCATTCAAGACGATTCCGATATTGCCCTTGGAACAGATCCACGATGAAACTGTCGTTTCGCATCTTGTAGATTTGCCACTCCTTCTCCGAGGCTACTTCTGGCGGGAGGGTCTCAAGCGCAGCCTCTCGTTCCGGTGTCATATCGATAGGCGCTGGCTTGTGTTTCACCCGGTTCAAATCCTCATGTAAGCCATCCAGGACGAAAGCGAGGAATTCTTGAGAATCGTGTTGATCACTACCGGAGAATTGGGGATTGAAGCTGATGATGTTTTTCTGATCTGCGTTAGTTGAACTCTGAACGGAAGAGAGGATCCCTCACTCTGAAGGTGACTGGGGAGAGGAACGTGTAATCTTCTTTCCATAGGGCTTTGAGGAGTTCGGAGAAAGCGTTGGCAAGGTTGCCTTTCATCCCAAGGGGATTGTAAAGGTTGATCGACTTCTTGTAACTCCCATCTATCGGCGTGTCAGCACTTCTGGGCATTGAAATCTGGCACCCACCTAAGAAGTATGATGTAAAAGGAAAAGTAGCGCTCAAGCATTGAAGTGTGGAGTTCATGTAACAAGTGCTGCTATTGTCAGCTCTTGCCCGAGGCTACCACAGTCTTCACCCACTTCCCAAGATTTTTCAAACCCGTCAAGCCAAGAACGATATCGTTCCAATACCGCACCTCATCGCCCTCTCTCGCAACCAGGTCCAGACCCCTAATCGAGCCAGAGCGTACGACCGCCGGACGTGTCTCATACCTCTCCAAAGCATGGCTCTGGGCAGCCGGCGGAGGTTGAGGGACCGAGATCAGCGCATGAGCTTGGGGATAATCGATAGATGCGCGAGAGGTGGGTGACGGAGTCAAGTGATAGCCAGAGTATGTCTGGTTGTGCTGCTCGACGTAATCGCTCCGCCGCCGTGCGCCGGGACCAGGGTGGATGGAAGCTTGCGGGGGAGGGGCAATGGTGGTTTGGCTAGAGTAGGAGGATAAGGATTTCGAAGGACTACGGGAGGACCGGGAAGGACGGGAGGATGCGAGATGATGATGCCGAGACGAAGCATGATGGCCGGTATATGAGGTCTCGCCAGTCATCGATTGGGGACCGTACCCGAACTATAGATGTCAGGGCGTCCAGTGAAAGAGCATAGTACTCACGCTATCTGTGATGTTCTTCGCATAGTTCGCTGCTTGATACACCGGTAGATCCCGGTTCGCACGCTTCGAAGCGAGGTCGCCAGACAAGCTGCCCGATGACGGTGGACGATCCGGTAGAGGCACAGACGATGAGTATCCATTGACGGCCTTCGGATTGTACGGTCTTCCAGAACCGTTGGCATTTGCGTTCCTCGCCACCCGCTTCTTGATGAATTCGAGCCAAGCGGCGTAGCCCCCGGCAAGCATGACAGGAGTCCGCTCAAGTCGCTTGTTGAATTCATGCTCGTAGATGAAATCCCATAGTCGAGATAGAGGAGTGGGTTGTGAGCCTCTTCGAGGGAAGCTGACGGAATGAGAGTCGTAGACGACCACCAGATCCGCTTTGTGCCGGTCTTCAAAGGCCTTGCGCTGCCTGTCAGGCAAGAGGGAGAGGGAGTCTTCTAGTTTTGCCGAGGTCATCCTGAATATGTCAGCTTAGCCCCCCTTCCTACCACTCACTCGTTCCGCATAAGGATCGTCGGGTCGATCCACACCACATTCATCTTTGCCCCGCGACCCTCATACTCCTGACCAACATAACCCCGTTGGTATTCCTCCTCGTTTCTTGCGTCTAACAGCAGGATGTCCACCGACGGATTGTGAAAGTAAGTTCGCAGGGTATCGGGATCGACCGAGTTGCTGAGCGGGAACTTTGGCTTGGACACCTCCCTTGGCGGTTCTCTTGGAGGCAGCGGGCCATGAGTCGGCTTAGCAACGGGGAAGCTGATCCAAGGTGGTCTGTCTCGCGATTCGGGAACAGGCGAACGAGATTTGGAGGATTCGATAGGGCGAAGGACTGCTGAGGGTGCTGGCGGTTCTGGAGGGAACTCCGAGGGAGGAGAGTCGGTAAGGAAATCGGTAGTTGAGGGCAGGGTGGAGACATTCGCCGTACTGGCTGGTCTCTTCAGGCTGTTGACCATGTCTGGGCTGGGGGGTCTGATACCGGTCGACTCTGGCGCTTTCAGGCCGTCGGGACGACCAGGCGGTGGCGGCAGACCTGGTCCTGGTCGGTTTGTCGGTGCAGACGGTAAATCTGGGAATGTTGGCACATCAGGCAAAGAGAATTCTGGGTGGTCCTCCTCGCAAATGGAACCAATCCTCCCCTTAGGCAGACCTGGAGGCGTCGAAGGTCGATCTTCACGTTCAAATGGGTACGCCCCGTTCGGCGGACCATCTACCTCGAACTGCTTGCCGAATTCGCTCAAAGACGGGAAAGCCTTTTCGAAGTCGTCGAGCCGATCTGGCGTGCGAGGTGGACCGGCGGAGGGTTTGTCGTCTTCGGGAACACTGCGATGCGGAGGGGATAGTGGCAGTGGGCGTGAAAATTCTGATTGGGCCTGTTCAGGATTTGGTGCGGATGCAGAGTCAGACGGTTTGAGCTGAGGTGTGATTGATTGCGGACTCGTCATGCGAGATGAGGATGATGGGCTCTTCGCCATGGCGGGCCCCGGTGTGCTTGTCGACCCCTCTCGTCCCTCATTCGATTTGATCGAACGAGATGATGAGCCAGTCGCCGTTTGACGAACCGAAGCAGCCTTCTCATGTGGGGGCGATGTCGGCTGTTCAGGTGGCGGCGACGGCTGCCGAGCTAGTAGTTGAGGCTTCGAACGTACCGATGGACGATGTTCGCTCGTCGCGGACCCTGCTCTCGGTCTTTGCTCCTGCCCCACCAGTCTTGCCGGCCCGAATGTCCCAGCTCCACCTGCGACAGACATCGCTCCGAGCGCGGAAGACTTATGGGGTACTGCAGGTGCTTGGCTTAGATCTTTGCTCTGTCGCTGGGCAATGGGTCCCACGTCCATGCCCTTGCCGCTTAGTGCTTTCATTCGATCGGCGATGCTGCCCATTGAAGAGGTCTCGGGTCCGTTCGGCCCCGGTGGTGTTGATGAGGAGGAGGATGTACTGCGGGGAATCAGCTTTACTTCAGTGACTAGCTGGAGTATACCGACCCATTCGCATCATGTCCATTCTCCTTCTCCACCGGTCTCTCCTGTAATGCCTGCTTCATCACCCTCGCCTTGCCCAAGAACGACTCGTAAGTCTACCTTATCAGCACCATCTCCAGACGTTCCTACTCACCTCCTTGAAATCCTTGAACCGTACAGACCAAGCCGGGTCCTTCCTCTTCTGCTCCGGCAATCCAGGATGTCCCTTACAGTGTACATAACACTGACACACCCGCGTGTAAGTGACGAACATCTCCTCCTCATTCCCCTTCCGCTCCGCCAGAACGGCCTTATCAACCTCGTATCGGGCCCGCTCGAACCAGTCTTTAGGCGAACGGTCGAGAGTGGATTCCATGTCGTTGGCCATTGCTTGGAGGGCGGATAGGGGAAGGGAGGAGAGAGGTGGAGTTGGGAGAGCGCGGGACATCTTGGAGGGATTGGGAGGTGATCAGGTCGGCATCGGCGCTGGTCGACTGCCTAGCTCCAACCGAAGGAAAGCTGAACCCTTCTCTCCCCACTTGGCTCCTTCCCTCAGTCTGATTTGGTGGTGGACTAGAAGATTTGTGCTTGGATAGGGAAAAAGAATCAGGATGACATGACGCCAGACTGGCTCAGGAACGATAACCGTTGTTTTTGGCCCACACTACCATCTCTCCTCTCGACTTTTCACCATACCCCCAATCTCCCCCATCTCCATCATGCCGCTCGACAACTATCCTCAGCCCACAGTGATGGTACAGCACGTATACGAAGGGGTGTCGGAATACATGATGAGGTCATACCCTATTCGAGAGATGCCGCTCAATATCCGACCGGTCAGTCCCTTGTCCAGCTTAACAGGGCAACAGGGCAACCATTGATAAGCTGGATGGTTTTTAGGGGATAGTATTCGCGACGGCTGCTTGGGTACTCATTCTTGGAGTACTTGGGATGGCACCGTTGCCAGCTTTGCCAGTCAATGATAAAGCATTACATTTCTTTGGGGTACGTCTGTCTAGCTCTCTTACAGCCCGTGCTGACCAGCTCCTCAGCTGGGATTCGCGACTTTCCTCCTTTACTTCATGATCGATGTACCAGAGTACGCCGTCCGGTCAAGAGTCCCGAATCAGCTGACACGCTATCGAAGCGGTCGAGCAAGACGGGTTTGGTATATCCGTCGCGCCCCTCTCCTACTCACGCTCGTCACGAGCTTCTTCTTTGGTGGAATCATCAGCGAGCTCGTCCAGAGTGCCTTGCCTGTGAGCTTTCCCCCACTCAGTCAATCATAAGACTGAAGACAAGCAGTGGAAGGAGTTCCAATTCGGCGACATCGTGGTATGCCCATTTCAATATCGCATACTGTCTGACGTCGGCTGACATCCCCAGGCCAACCTCCTTGGATCTCTCACCTTCCTTTACCTCGCCCACCTCCTTCACCTTCGACATCGCAAACGGCGAGAGCTGTTCACACTCTATCAACCTCTCTCCGCCCAATCGACAACCACCTATCGCGACGCTCAAGGACGGGAACATACTTTTGAGCCATCAGCACCCCTTCCAGCCATGTCGGCACCATATCGACATCGAGAGGGTAGCAACATCTGGGAGGAGGGTTCAGACGGTCGGCATAGTGGTGACGAGCCTTCAGCGGGGAAGGCTTTTGGGATTGGTGACGAGGATGATGATGTCGATCGGCGTAAGGGTACAAATGCGGTATGACATGATCATCTGGCTGGTGTTTCTGCTACCACCGGTCTTTCCGCATCTTCTTCCTCTTCGTCCGTCATAACCATCAGCTCGCCAAGTGGATCGTCGTCGTCTTGTTCTTCTCCCATTGAGGTTAAAGTGGAGATGTTGATGGTTGCGATGCGATCGGGAGCGACGGGCGTCTCGGCTATGAAGGATGGGCGGGGTCGTTCTCTGCTGGACGGCTCTTCCTGATTCGGTGTTGAGTGGTAGATCTGTGTCGTTGTACGAGAACCGAAAGCAAATTTGGCGATCCTTGGCTTCGAGGGCGTCGCAAAGATGATGGCATTGCCAGGCTTTGAGAACAGCGATTCCGGCCGTCCTTGAGATCCTGCTGTTGCCATCAGCCAAACCTCAAGGCTGCAGAAGGTCCTCACCGTCCGCAGGCTGACGCCGTGCTGTATGCTCATCGCTAGACTTCCGCCCTAGCAGTCCTAATCTTTGAGTCTCTCCACCTTGACTCTCCTTTTTCGCCACTATTGAGTTGGTTCGGCGCATGATCCCTACTTCCCGTCCCTTGAATAGGTCCTTCCCGCTCGGCGCACGGATCATGGGACGTTTGGCACCATTCTGTATGACTTGGCCTGACTCCGCCTTGGGTCCTATCGGATCCTTCGAGCGACTACGCGAGCGGCGGTTTTTGTCAGGCGGTAGGGAGTCTGGAGCCCTAGAGGCGGATCGCTTCAAAGATCTGTCTCGTTCAGGTGATGCCCTCTCTGAAGGTGGTCGAGACGGCGGTCGCGCGGCTGGGCGAGATTCGGCTGACGGTACAGCGTCCAGAGATGGCCTTGCGCGGGTGTGCTTGGGTTTGCGTGCTTTCTTGCTTGTTGGTGGCGGTAGCAGTTTTGTCGGGAAGGGCTGGCCAAAGACTTTTTGATGAAAAGCGCCGCAGAGTTCGGGCAGCTTCGCCAGGAAGCTACAAAGATCAGCCACAATCATTGACGGTCATGGCCGGACCTACAAAGCCACCATTACGCCCTCCCAGAATCGCTTCAGTATCCCCGGCATGCTATCCTCCTCATCCTTTTCTTTCCCCTTGGACTTGTCCTCATCCAGACCGATACCGAGCTCAGCGACCGCTTGCCACACGCTCAAGCGGTCCATCAATAGCTCCATCGCTGACACTGGATCCTCGATGGGTGAGATGATGACGGCCTCGGTATCATCTCGCCGCCGGTCGCGTTTACGTTTCTTCGGGACTGGCAATGGAGCGTGGATCATGTATACCATCAGCAGAACTATCTGCAGTAGGGTTCTGTTGCCAATCAGCATAGCGCCAGGGAGCTGGACTTACTCCCGCCGCTCGAGCTCCTCGCCAAGGCGCCTTGAGCTGATTGCAGTTCCGCCGTCTACTGCCTTCCGACATCCTGTTCTCAGCTCAATACCAACTCGCAAGACGCCCAGCTCTTCTGCAGTGAGTCGCGACTCCAAGGCATCATCCTCCAGAAGTGTGCGCTGGACTTCGCCAGTGGTGCCAGGGGTAGTGGACGAGATGACGGCTGATAGTATAGGTCGAAGTGTCTTGCGATGTCGGGCTTCGATCTGGGGTAGTGAGAGGAGCAAGGACTTGATCCCTTCGCTAATATGCTGCGGGTTGGGAGAGGAGGAGCAGGGATCAAGGCGATGCAGATCCATTACGAAGCCAGGCAGTGGACATAACACCTTGATTCTCATCAGTCAATCCGCAAGGTAAAGGTAGATGTCTTACATCGGACAAATATAGCGTTTCTAGGTATCTTCGTCGCACGTAGCCGTCCAGAGACTCGCTACATGCGCACGCAGGACCTCTGGGAACCCCAGTCAGCACAGACAGGGCTAGGAGAGCTAGACACATACGCTAAAGCCCAGGGCCATATTGCACCACATACCGGCTTCGAGGGGAGATCAATCGGGCATGAGAAATCAAGCTGAAAGGGTAGTGGCTGAATGTGAAGAGTGCTAGGCCGGGCTTCGACATTTCCTGCGAAGACATCTGTCATGCCCGCCTTGCAGTCGCCCTGAAAGTCCGACCCTCTTTGTAGAGTACTGTGATCCTGAGAGCGGGAAAGTGGAGGAGGTAAAGAGCAATACTCGTCCGTCATCAGAAGCAAATATAGGCTTAGAACGAAATGGGACGCCTAATCTCTTCCCCGGTCAATGGAATTCAGAATCTTTGTTCTCCCTCTCAATTGTGGATGTTGCATTCCACCTTCCAGTCACATCAATCGAGTCCTCCCTCAGTTCTATCACAAGTCGATCACCGTACAAGCTCCCAGCCCAACAGAATCAAGCTTAAATCCAGTCATCATGGCTGACAAGCTCACCCGTATTGCCATTGTCTCTGATGACAAGGTGAGCTTAGCATGACAACGGCCACTGCAACATCAACGAAAGAGGTCTGTGCTGATAGGCTTGCTTCTCTTCTCGCCATTCATCAGTGTAAGCCAAAGAAATGGTGAGCATCCTCGCGAACAAACTCACAACCCAGCGCTGATGAGGACGCTTCCTTTCGTCGAATCTGCTGGGTGCTCGAAACGCAGTCGACAAGAGTGCAAGCGGTCATGTCCGGTGGTGAAGATGGGGAAGCTGTGCATCGAGGTCAATCCGACAGATAAGAAAGCATTCATCTCGGAGGAGCTTTGTATTGGTTGCGGTATCTGTGTGAAGAAGTAGATCACTGAACAGCGGGGCTGCCAAAGGCTGACACTCTACAACAGATGCCCGTTCGAAGCGATCCAAATTCTGAATGTTCCCACCAATCTCGGAACCCATGTCACTCATCGCTACGCCGCAAATGCCTTCAAACTCCATCGTCTGCCCACACCTCGACCCGGTCAAGTCCTCGGTCTCGTCGGTACCAATGGTATCGGCAAGTCCACAGCACTGAAAATCCTTTCCGGCAAACAAAAGCCCAATCTCGGGCGATATGATGATCCTCCAGAGTGGGCGGAGATTCTTAGATACTTCCGGGGATCCGAGCTGCAGAACTTCTTCACGAAGGTGTTGGAGGACGACATCAAAGCGGTCACCAAGCCGCAGTACGTGGATCAGATCCCGCGGAGCATCAAAGTCCCAAACATGACAGTTGGGAAGATGTTGGACAAACAGACCGAGCTGGCGAACCGGGATCAGCTGGAGACGGACCTTGAGTTAAAGGGATTACAGGAGCGAGAAGTGAGCCAATTATCGGGAGGAGAGCTGCAGCGATTCGCGATCGCTATCGCGAGCGTCCGGCGAGCGGACGTTTACATGTTCGACGAGCCGTCCTCATATCTCGATATCCGACAGCGTCTGGCGGCGGCGCGTGTCATCAGAGGTTTGGTCACGGCGACAAACTACATCATCGTGGTGGAGCACGATCTGGCAACCCTTGATTATCTGTCGGATTTCATCTGTGTCCTGTATGGTGTGCCGGGGACATATGGTGTCGTCACAATGCCATACTCAGTCAGAGAAGGTGAGCAGCTTTGCTTGCAGACGACATGCTGACGCCGGTAGGTATCAACATTTTCCTTGACGGCATGATTCCTACGGAGAACCTGCGGTTCCGACAGGAGTCCCTCACTTTCAAGATCTCCGAGACGGCCGACGAGCTGCTGGCCCCCATGAACCGGCGATACACGTATCCGACAATGACGAAGACTCTTGGCGGTTTCAAGCTGCACGTCGAATCAGGGGAATTCTCCGATTCCGAAATCATTGTCTTGCTGGGAGAGAACGGGATGGGAAAGACAACTTTTGTCAGACTGCTCAGTGGGAAACCGGAATACTTTCCCGACAATCCTGAAGATCGGATCGAGATGAAAATCTCAATGAAGCCTCAGACTAGTGCGTGAATCCATATGAGTCCCGTAGCGGTACTTATGCCCATTTCTTAGTCTCGCCCAAATTCGTAGGTACGGTCCGAATGCTACTCCTCAAGAGGATCAAGTCGATGTTCATGCGTATGTAAGTATCCCCGCTCTTCAGCTAACGCCTTCTGCAGATCCTCAATTCAACAGCGATGTCATGAAGCCCATGAACCTGGAAGGTATCATGGATCAGGATGTCCAGACGTAAGTAATTTGTCGGCTCGACAGTGGGCGGTCTTACGATTACTAGGTTATCCGGAGGAGAGCTACAAAGAGTGGCCATTGTTCTGGTACTCGGCACACCCGCCGACGTCCTGCTCATTGACGAGCCGTCCGCCTACCTTGACTCGGAGCAACGTATACTTGCGAGCAAGATCATCAAGAAATTTGTGATGAGCACGAAGCGGACCGCGTTCATTGTGGAGCACGATTTCGTAGGACTTCCATTTCCTGACTGGTCACTTTCTGACAGACCTCAGATCATGGCGACATATCTTGCGGACCGGGTCATCGTGTTCGACGGTCAGCCGGGCGTGAGGTCATTCGCACGAGCGTGAGTACTGCTTGCCTAGAAGCGGAACCTTGCTGAGTCCAGCAGACCCGAGGGGCTTCTCGTTGGCATGAACAAGTTCCTGAAGTCTCTCGACATCACTTTCCGAAGAGATCCCACCAATTAGTAAGCTAGCTATCGATTTTTGACGGGTGTAAGCTAATCGTGCAAAGTCGACCGCGGATCAACAAGATGGAATCGCTCAAGGACAAGGAGCAGAAGGGTATGTTTGCAACGAAGCCTTCGAAAATCGACTGATCGTTGCTGTAGCTGCTGGGTCGTTCTTCTTCGTTGACGTGGACTAGACGTAGATCATCTGAACACAAGCATTTGCATTGACGGGGGACTTTCATGTAAGAATCAGGCATGCACTTTCGCGCCAGTTCCCCTGCCGTAATAGGGAATAAGGTGAAACCGTCAAGCCTCAAGCCCGACATTAGCCTCAGAGCCGACGATGATTTCCGCAACTTACCTTCGCTTTGTCTTCCGGCATAAATGCTTCCTGTCGATGCATGATTCGGACCCCTCCAAGCTCTCACCATGAATCTTATTCATTCCCCTGCAACCCTCCCTAGCTCGCACCCCCTGATCAGCGAGCTCTCCTCCCTGCGACAACAGCTGCACCAATATCAGCGGTCCTCGCATCAAACCGCCATCCAACTCCAAGGTTCAAGGCTCGAGCTATCTTTAGCCAGTGAGGAGTGTGCGGTCCTCAAGTCATCCGAGGAGGCTCTAAGAGCCGAGGTCGAGGTATTCCGGTTAGTCTCATGAGTGACTCGCTAGTCAAGCCTGATCTCGCCAGAACTAATCCAGCTCCACCTCCTATACCTCCCACCTCAACAGCGCTCACCGAGCTCTCCCTCGCCCACCGCCGTTTATCAGCCAAGCTCGACCTCACGGAACAGCAGCTAGCTGCGTCCCAGCTCGAGTTGGCAGTAGCTAAGCAGGAGGTGCACAGGTTGAATCGTGAACGAGACGGGGATAGGGCGATCATCAATGATATGAGGAGGGTGGATGAGGATAGGGACGAGGCGATTGAGTGGGAAAGGGGGGAGAGGAGGAAGATGGAGGAGCAGAAGAAGCTCTGGTACGCAACCTCACCCCACTAGATCACAGACATGGGTGAGCTGATGTGAGGGGCAGTGATCTGGCGCTACAGGAGTATTCGAGTCTGGTACATTCGCTAGACCCTTCTGTTGTCCCGCCTCCGGTCCCTAGCAAGTCGTCGAGTACAGATATCCTTCAATCAACTCCGGATCTCGCTTCTGGCACAGAGTTGCCGACTCCGCCTCTGACTTCGCCGTCCTCTACATCAATCAATACCACCTCCGACTCGATATCCAACCTCCTCATCGGCCAGCGCGGTGTCCATCAGCTGTTTCTCGATTTCACGACCACCCTCACCGCCAAGGAGAGAGCGGTGCACCAGCTTCACGTGCGGGTTGAAGGAATGGAGCATTCCCTTAGTGTTCTGCGGGATCAATTGAATGCGGAAACGGCTCTGCGGGTGCAAGCTCAGAATGAACGGGACAAGGCGCTGAAGGACGACGCTAGTGCCGCCAAGGTTGTGGAGAGATACATGACCTTCACACAAAAGACGCACAATACGGTGCACAGGCATCTCGACAACCTGCGTACTCGATCCGCCTCGACGCAGACGACCTTGCGGAAAGAAGTTTTAGGATTGCGGAATCGATTGCGAGCAGAGACGGAACGGAGTCAGCGATTACGAGGGGCGTCTGATGAGATGGGCGAGAACATGAGTCGAGAAGCGGCGGGACGGCGGAGGGAGGTGGCGATGCGGTTGAAGATGTTGGCTGTTGAGGAGAAGAGGGAGCGGAAGGTGGAAATTTGGCTGGATCGGGTTCGACGAGCGAGGGATGGAGCAGAAGGAGCGGTGTTGGAGCCTGATATCCTGGAGATTCTCGTGGATGAGGGAGTCGAGGCTGTCACGCCCGAGGTTGCTGGGAACGAAGTGGGCAAGGGAAAACAGCCAGGCTGGCGGGGACTTCTGGGGAAGACCAAGCCGTCGGTGGAAACGGGTGCAATTGGGGACGAGTCGAGCGAAGCAAGGGTGATGCTGGCGGAAGAGCTGGTGAATACGCTTGTGCTCGATCTACAGGTGGAGATGGGGCGGCGGATGGAGTTGGAGAAGCAGAGGGTGGACTGGCTGGCTAGAGAAGCTGTGGATGGAGTGGACCCGACGGATGGAGAAGCGGATGGGCATTTGATGTTTGATGCGGGAGATCAGGAGGAAGATGAAATGGTAATCGGGCTCGACGCCGCTCATGGTAAACCGGGAGGAGAGGAAGATGGATCGACGGTCAATGACGGGGCGGCCATGCTCGACGTAGAGACCCCGCCTTTGCCTTCGGCGGTCAGCAAGAAGTCCCCGCTCATCGGACACCTGCGCGACCTTTTCGCCCCGCTCACAAGCCGCCACATTCCCCTCCAGAAAACACTGCATGACCTCTCGCTATCCCTTACCTCCCTTCGCTCGTCTCTCCCTTTGCCGCCCGCTCAACCCGAAGCACCCACGCCTACACGATCCAAGAAATCTGCCTTCCCAAGACTCTCGCTCAAAACCGTCGCACCCACTTCCGACCCGATCCTCGCCAACCTCCTCGACTCGATTCATGAGGTCATCGAGGACGCACGTGTCGACCATGAGATCGCCGTGGCCGATGGGGAGAGGGTATATCGCGGATTCGAAGCTCTTCTTGGGGTCGGAGTGGGTTCCGGCGCGTTGCAAGGAAAGGGGGTTATGCGGGATGCAAGGGAGTATGTCACGGATAAGCGACAAGAAGAGGGGTTCGCAAAGCTGGCCAAGCGGGTGGAGAATGTGGAGCACGATCTGGCGCTTCTGAAACGGACGGTCCATGAGGTGGAGGGAATGGAGGTGGATAAGGGTGAGGAGGACGTCGGGAAGGGGAAGCGGTCGATCTGGCAGAACTTGGAGCTGAGGACGGTCACTCCGACCACTACTCGGATAGCGGCCTCACCAATCGTGATACCTTCGCCCGACTCGGAATTTGGCGATCCCAGCCGGAAACCGAGTCTTCTCTCCTCGGTGGGGAGTGTTGGCCGGTCATTTTCGGCGTCTGTCATTGGAGTTCCGAGGCGAGTCAGCGGGTTGGCAGGAGGACTATATCGGGGACCTAAGGGATCACTGGGAGGACCGGCTGCGAGAAGCAAAGATAGAGATACCGATGGCCTGCTGATGGAGGAGGACGATGTGGAATAGACTTCGAGCGCCGAATCGTAGCAATCACGGACAATAGGACATCAATCCATGCATCATGCCACATGCTCAAGACGCGTAGTCGAAGATCACAAGTAGCGCTATAGCTCCTACCAACAGCGGATAGAACGCGTTCTCGAGATTCGCCAGTCCGCCTCCTCCCGTCGCTGGTACCGAGATCGGAGGAACAACAGCTGATGGCCCATCAGATGAACGTATCATGGTATGGATAGGGAAGCCTTACGCGCCACGGGAATCACTGGAGGAGGTAGCTCTGGCTGATGAACCTGCAATCTCGGACCTGGATGAGCGTAAGCCCCGGGGATGAGCGGTTGACAAGCGTATGGGAAGTATGCGCAGAGCATACCTGTGTTGGGGTTCTGCATCTGGACCTGGAGTCCCGGACGTTGGTACTGCACATTCAAGGGTCGAGCTGGTTGCTGAGCGTATCCTTGGTGATATTCTGATCACCAATGTCCAATGTCATCTCAGTATGGAGTTTGGAATTGGGAACTCACGCTGATGCGGTTGAGGCTGGGGTTGGGGGTTCGCGTACCAGCTATACCCTCCGCCTCCGTTCGGTCCCGCAACGATCCCCTGACCGCCCATCTGTGGTGGGGCGGCGGCGTCGACGTAAACCGGAGCCTGAGGTATAGGCTGGATGATAGCAGCGGGAGCAGGTTGGACAGGCTGACACCAAGGTACAGCCTGCGCCACGAATCCACAACCCGGCAATCCGCCCATCCCACCCCCAACACCCATACCAGCCCCGAACCCCTGGAAAGCTGGAAACGCTGGCAATCCCCCAGACCCCCGGTGAGACCAAGCGGACCTTGGAGGATGATAAGTACGAGGCAACAGAAGAGGAAGAAGCTCATCCAAGCGTTCGCCGAGATATACGGTGTAGATTGGCTCGGTTTCGCCGGCTGCGGGGCACTACTGCTCGAGCTCGAGCCTTCTCGGGAGGAGGATGAGGATGAGCTGGGTCGAGCATCCCTTGATGAGGAGGAGGGGTTGGCGGCAGAGGAGGAGCTGGCTTTGGGATCTTTGGAGGAAGAGGAGGAGGAGGCGGCGGCGCGTGGGTCGGACGGCATGAGTGTGAATGGGAGGGTTGAGAGGGTGCTTAGGATACCTAGGAAGGTGAGGAGGAGGATTACGATGGAGAGTGGGTGGAGGAAGAGGTTTTGGCTTGACGGTGGAGTGAGAGGGATGGGGTGTTGGGTGTAGATGACTTTGGGTGGAGTTTCGATGGGGATTGCTTGTTCGACGGAAACAGGTGTTGCTTGGAGAGACTGTGTATGCGATGCTGACTCGGTAGTTGGTGACGAGCTTATAGGGGTATGTGTGGAAGGATTGGGTTGGAGGATCGGGGTGACCGAGACTGCTTGGAGGGTTAGTGCGGGGACGTCAATCCGGGTTGTGGCGTATGCGATGAGTAGATGTGAGAGGAAAGGCAACGAGCAAAATCTTGAGAATATTTGCATGAGTGGATGATAGTCATGGCGTGAGATCGTTATATCACTCGCCGTCAGCGGGAGGTGTAGTAAGATGACATCTCCTTTCGTATTTGATCGCGATCCGAAAGGACTGGTAACGATATGACAGGTTTCATGAACTGTTGAGCATATTGCTTCACACCTGTGTCACTACTTGTTGAGAATATTCCCAAGTCATCGTCTGATCAAACCGGTCACAGGCCATGGAGGTACAGATCAATGGCGAAAAGGAGAAGTTTGAACGGCTATAACACGTTCACGTGGCTACTTTCTGCTGTTTTCCTTTAAAGAATCCTATGGGACTTTGAGTGGGATCCAAAAGAGAGCCTTCACGTCTCAATGATTGATACTACCTGATCAGATCCCGACGTAGATGTCGCGAAGCTGTCCGTACGCCGGTTTGCTACAACGTTGTAGACCCAGCCCTTTGACCTGCTTTCGACGATTACCTCCTTCAGCTGTTTCAATCCGGCGCGTCTACCACAGCTCTATCCTCAGGATATCTCCTCTTCGTGATCAAGGTCACCGAACATCTGCTCGTCAGCCTTCCCGGATGTCCCGACGCCACACCACAAAATCATCCAAGCCTTCTACATTCACCACTCCCGGACCGACGGCATCCTCGTCGGCGGCGCATAAGCATGATGGACATGATCACAGCCATAGCCACGACCACGACCATCACCATCACCATGGCATCTTCCACACCCACATCCATGATCACTCCGAAGGTGCCGAGAAGATCATCAATGCTTTCCGATCTGGGAAGGTGGACCGAGGGACACGGATAACGTTGATTGGTCCGCATCTCACATCATTGAAGGGAGCTGAGACATTGATGTTGAGCAGGCTTAGGAAGCAATGTCGCCCTTACTGTCACGAAAGGACTGGCGGGGCTGTGGATGAACTCTGCGTCGTTGTTGGCGGAAGCGGGACATAGCTTGTCCGACCTCCTGGGCGTGAGTCACTGCCCGTTCATGCTCCTCTGTCTTAGGTTTTAGGCTGAAGGGGCGGCAGGATTTCGTCACTCTAGCGACTTGGCGGATATCGAGGCGACCGCCCACGGATAGTTTTCCATGGGGTTATAGCAAATTCGAGACGTTCGGAACCCTGGGAGTCAGCGTCATCCTCGGTGAGTCCAATCGCCCTGATGAAGACCTCAAGCTCATGTTCATAGTTGGAGGAGCTCTCGGAATTGGCCTACATTCCTACCACGTACGTTCCGCGCCAGAGCCCATCTTGATATCCCCAGCTCCTTCTACAAACCCTTATACCTTACCTCGAAACCCTACCTGCCGATTCCGCGTTCGCCAACCTCGGCCACTACTTACCTCGAGGCGTCCCATCTCCCCTTCTCGAGCTGTTCCATTCCCACGGACCATCCGCCATACCACACGATCATGGACATGACCACAGTCATGCGGTTGAGGCGGGCGCGATTTTGAATCCTCATGCCGCGTGGTTTGCCCTCGCGAGCGTGATCATCAAGCAGTACTTGTATCGCTTGACTTCTCGCGTGGCTGCGGAGGAACATAGCCCAGTACTGAAAGCCAATGCCCTGCAGTGAGTTCTCCTCTTTCCGCTGATAGTCCCGCTGATGAGATAGTCACCGGGCCGACGCACTGACCTCGCTTGTCGCCTTGACCTCGATCATCGGCTCCTCGCTTGGCGGCTATCACTTCCTCGACCCCCTTGGAGGATTGGCAGTGTCATTCTTCATCCTCCAACAGGGATTGGGACTCTCCAAAGTCGCAATCACGGAACTGCTAGACACAGGTGTCGACGCAAAGACACAACGAGCGATCGAGGGGGTCGTCGAGAATCTCGTCGACGGGCATGAGCTGCTGGGCGTGCGGAACGTGCGGGGTGTCAAATCTGGCGGTAAGCCTCACACTTTTCAATCGAACGGTTGCTGATCGAATCAGGGCGAACGCTGCTGGACCTGACCATCGCCGTCCCGCCAACCATGACGGTACGCGAGTCTCACGCCGTCGAGCAGAGAGTACGAGAGGAGGTGATGTCCGCGCGAAGAGAGGTGCGTGAGGTCAAGATCCATGTGCATGGTCAGGAAGAGGGGGAGGCTGTGGTCATGACGGATAGAGGGGTCAAGGGGATCAAGACGGATTTCGGGAGGGAGGGGTGTTGAGGTGGGGTAGATCTTGTTGATGAGTTGAAGAGGACTGCATCAAGCTACAGAAGGATATGGAATCTCTTTTGGCTTCCATAAGTGGGGAAAGAAACGGGTTCATAGGCGGAAACTAATCCTTCCGCTCCTTGCGAATTTAGGGGGATGACCTGACTATCTGTAGTGACCAGCTTAGCACGACTCCGGGCAGCAGGCAGCAATGTTGATCTGGGCTTCTCATGGCCCGCGTCGTCTAAGCCTGAGGCGAGATCCTCTATCCATAAATCCTATATTGCCCTACAACTCTTATTATAAAGAAAATCATCATCGTCTCGATCCGATCCAATCCAATCCTTCAGCGGTCCCTCCCAATCCTCCCCATTCCGTCCAACAACCTTCCCTCCCGACCCCTCCACCTTCTCGAATGCAGCATCTGAGCTACCCTCATTGATCCCCCTCATCGCGGGCTCTACCAGTAACGTATCGAACCCGGCAGATAACGACGACAGCGCCGTCTGCAATACACTGCGCCCAGTCATCAGAGCTTCATCAGAGCTATGCCGGTGTAGATAGGCAGACGCACCAGTAATCCGTGGCCAGACCCACAATCACAACCTTCCCAATCCCCTTCTCCCTTAGATACCTCGCCACCTCCGTGTCCTCGGGTAAGATCACCGGCTCCGTCGCACTCCCGTCCGTGCCAGGTGGCTCTGCAGGGTCGATCGCTTCGGTCAGATACGCCTCGAATGCTGAATACGCCTCGAGTTTGCTATACGAGCCCTGCGCTCCCACCCCGCTCAATCCGAGTTCGAGGACTGAATCGGAATGGTGTACCGACCTTGCGCGCAATCATCATCTTCCCCTCCCAAGGCCCGAATCTCTGTCGCACACCCTTCTCAATCTCCGCCCCCTTCGTTCCGATCACGCAGTGGTTCAACCACATCGTCTGGGTGTAGGGTGTTCCATGGGCGTTGCGTACGGTTTGGTCCGTGAAGGGTTCTTTGGAGTGGGTGGAGGCGAAGGAGATGTGGCGGTGGGGGTGGTAGTCCTAGGTCAGGCCTGAATGGTCTAGAACACAACAGAGGTGGGAAAAGACGGACTTGGGACGGAAGGATGAGGTCCCAGTGATATTTTGACGGATCGAGTAGCCCTTGGACGATGGGTAGGACGTCGAGAGCGTTCTTCACCGCCATGGCGCCGTCGGGTGGGAGCCAGTCGTTTTGTATGTCGATGATGAACAGTGCGAGCCCGCTCATGGCTGTCTGTCCACGTCTTCAACCGCACTGATTAGTAGATTCCGCTGCACCGTTTGGGGATGTTTTCCGCTAAGATCTGATGGCGGGCTCCTTATACGGTAAACTTTCGCGGGGACCCTTCTCGCTGTCTTATCAACGTTCCATACTCACCCGTTCCTTCTCTTCCCTTGAAAAAAAAGTCTCCACCCATGTCATCAACCCCACCCAGTACCATTTCCATCCCCATCCCCTCCACACCCCCACTCCTCCCCGACCTCCCCGAACGAACCAACACCCACGCCCTCCTCCTCCCTCACCTCTCCCTTTTCTCCCCTCCCATCCTCCTCCTCCTGCGCGAATACTATGAACAATACGGGACCATCGCGCATTGGGCTCCTGTCAAGGCTTTTGGACGGGTGATCATCGTCTGGAACGAGGTTGAAAGGGCGGAGAGGGCGAAGGGGGAAGGGGATTGGTTGAGGTTGGACGTGGAGGTGCCGACCGGCTCGACTGATCCCAAAGAGGGCGATCAGGGACGAGATCCGGTGGAGGGTGAAGAAGGAGGAGGGAGAGAGGGAGGGGGAGAAGAGAGGACGTATTTCTCTCACCGGCGGAAGAGACGGAAATCGCAATCCCCACGCAAAGGGTATGTCCCCTTCCATCGACCCGACTCCACCGCCTGACTGATCCCGTCCCACCACCTCAGCATCATCCTCCGCCTCCACCCACTTCCATATACACCCTTGAACCCCGACCCAGCTCTGACGCACCTCGCCCCTCCCCACCCCGAGAAGAACTTCCTGATCTCCCCACCCGGTTCCCCGCCCGACGGCTGGGAAGCCATCGCCGAGGACGCGCCGAACTCCTCTGCACTCGCTGATGACTTACAGCGCGCGTTGGAGGCTCTGCGATTGAGTGGGAGGAGGAGAGATGGCGGGAAGCAGGTGATTCTTGATGAAGGGGGTGTGAGGGTCGAGGTGGAGGATACGAGTAAGCCCGAGGATGTCGTGGAGGCGGATGTGGAAGAGAAGTTGGATGGCGGGATGGGAGCCTGGAAGGTGCCCAGTCAGGACGTGGCTTTGGGAACGCCAAGCGGGAGGATCCGAATCGCTCCGACTGCTATGCCGCCGATGGCATAGACCGGATGATAAGTAGCATAAGCATGTACAGCGATACAACGTCCGTGAGATCATCCACGTCCCGTCTTCACCTCCACCATCACATTCACCACCATCAAGACCGCATACGCCACGATCAGACATCCCGCCCACCGCCGATCTATCAGGTATCCGTTCAGGGGTACGAAGATGGCGGTGGCAACGAGGACTATCACGAGACCGGATGCTGAAACCCAAAGGGTGGGGGAGAAGTTGATGGTGACGGGTTCGTGTGTGACGAGGAGCATGTGGTACGATCCTGAACCCCCTACGCCGAGGAGCAGGTTGAGCATGCTGTAAAGGTCAGCAACAAGCAGCGGATCACCTGTACTTGGTACTCACGGTCCACCCTAATCGTCAGACACTTAGATCAGCTACTGACCGGGAGCAGAGACTTGCACTTACGAAGCAAGCGGCATACGCCATGGCCGGAGCGAATTGCGCGACGGTGACATTCGCCACCAAGTCCGCTAGGCTATTTCCCACGGCGAAGACTACAGCTCATCAGCGGCTTCGGCGACCCTAAGTTTCAACTCACTTGTCAAGCCAATGATCGCATCGCTCAAACCGAGTATCAAGCCAACAGCCTGTCTGTTATCAGTACATTTGCGGAGATGGTGAGAGACTCACCTGTAACACGCTGACCACCTCGTCTGCGATCGCGGCGATCCACACCATACTACATGTGAACCCCGCAAAGCATCGTACGAGCTTCCACGTTTGTGACGTCCCGTCCGTTGCGGTATGCCAGACCATCGCAGCGGAGATGCCTCCAGCGAGACCCGCGGCCAGAAGGATCCAAAGAAAGTAGCTCGTACCGCCTTAAGAGGTCAGCCCTGCGCTTCAGATGTCGGGACTTACGGAAGATGACGAGGGCACAGAACATCGGGCCGAGGACGCATTGGACCGCCGTAAGAGATTTGTGGAACTCGAGCGCTTCCTCCTCTCTGATTTCCTCGAGCAGCTCTTTGCTGATGCTCTCTCCGTCGATCCCGTCTTCCTCGATGTGATGGAGAGTAGCATAATTGATCCGTCCAAGCGGACTATGCAGAGGACTGAATCCGCTATCCACAAGATGGTGCAGCTCCTCTCCGACATCTGCACGCAAGAGTCGGTCCTCATCGGCATCAGGCACAATCCCCGAGACTTGGTCGGCTCCCTCGTTCAGGGGTTCGTCGTCGGTCATTGGCAGCGCAACGGCGCCCTCGTCACCTTGTCCATCATCCACGACGGGCAGAGTGAGGGTGAGCGCCAGGATGGCAGGTACCGATAAGACCGCGAGAGTCATGCCGACGTAGGACTTATGCCGGAAAGACTGAAGCGAGGGAAAGATGACTCGAAGAATGAGGCGAGAGCGTCGACGTAGCTGAAAGCGTGACTCCTCCAGTTGAGGAGCAATCCACGGTGAACTTACCGGTGGAGGAGCTGCTGCCCCGGTAGGATCGGTGACCGAGATTGACGGAATGCGACTTGGCGCATGCGACTCCGCAGGAATGATTATTCGGGGTCTATCGGGTCTGCCAGGCTGATCCTTCCACGGGTTCAAGTCGGGAGACGAGGATACATTCGGTTTGGGCGTTGCGGAAGTCGGATCCTCGAGTGACGAGGGATGAGGACGAGCAGGTGAAGGTCCGGCTTCAGGTCGTGTTCTCGGGATATGAGACACTGCCCTCCTTTCCCGGCGAGGTTCCCCCCGCAAGATCTCGGCTCCTTGATGCGATATCGAACGACGGTGAGCGATCTTTACCACTCCAAAGTAATCATCCCTTTCCGGTACTGGGGACAGCGGCGTCCGGCTTGGGCTCGAGATACGTGACTCTGACTCTCTGCGGAGGGAATTAACAACATCTCGAAACTCGATAGCGCCGAGAAGGGAAAAGTTTGCCCGGGGCGTATCGAGAAAAGGTGATGCGGCTTCCATCCGCGGAGACAGGCGAGAAGAGGTGGTGTGGGACCGAGCGCGGGCGAGCTGAGGCTGAGGCGAGGCAGTGAGTGAGAGCTGCGAAGTCGAGATATTGGGGAGCGGAAGCAACTCCGAGTCTGGTGACCGGACGGTTGGCTCGGGAAAGGATAGCTCGGGCAAAGAAGGGCGATGCTCCCGTTCCCGACTTAGCACTCTGGACGCCTCCTTGTCCTGTCGATGACGACTCCACCAATTGCCAGCGACGACGACGCCGACGTAAGAGATGTACAGGACGACCATGCCGCCGGACTCTGCGACAGTAAGGTGACCATCGTGAAGAACGGCTATGAGTACGACCACTGCGGTGGTGAAGAAGAGAATGTCGCGGATGAAGGTGTGACGTGGTACATGGAAGGGGCGGATGAGAGCGATGGTGCCGACCACGATCGATACGACTAGACTGTGAGTCTTCGCAATCAGAGCGGGACTCACTGAAGCTGGCTGCTCCAATCAGCTCTCCAATGGCCAGGCCAAACGTCCCCCCTTTGAGCGCCGAGAACGTCGAAAAGACGTCCGGACTCCCGTTACCGAAGGCAAGGAAGGTGACGCCCGCCGTCGACTCGTTCAGACCGAGATATGCCGCGATAGTAGAGAGATTTGGACAGAAAAAGTCGGATGCGGAGATGCCGATGAATGAGAAGAGGAAGACGAGGACGATGATAAAGCCAAGGCCCACCAGTGGCTTTAGAGGCGCTGGAGTATCGGCATACCATCGTTCGTATGGGACGGCGAGGAGGGCGGTCTGGAGAATTGTCAGCAGATGCCTAGGGTAGATTGCGGAACTTGCTTGAAATGGATCACCATTACGCGTCAGGTCAGCTCTGTCCTGAAGCTCATCTTGCTTCAAAGCCCGAATAGAGCGGAGTATGACCAGCTGGATGGTGATGGTCACAGCGAGGAGTAACCATGTCCTCCGTGGCAACGTGGTCGGCATGGTCGTCTGACCTCAAGGATACGTAGATGCACGATTCGAGAAGGGCGACATGCCGATGTAAAGTCGGCCAGAAACCTTCTTCGGCGGCCATAGATCCCTTCTCCAAGCTGAAAGGAGGCTTTACAGACGACGACGATTTATACGGGTAGAGAAATTGAAGGATGGTCGAAAACATTATATCTTGGCCATGTGCCTGATGAAATGAAATCATCACTACTTGGGATTCCCACTCCGCTTATTAGGACCGTTTGGAGCGCGGCAATAATCAAACGACAAATCGTGCTTCGAATCAGTCCTGATCCCGCCCAATTGGTCGACAATGTCACCTTTCGCCAAGTAGCGTCTCGGTTTATCGCATGAGTGGACCGATCCGTTCATCGCAGATTACTAGAGTGTCCTACCGATCATCAAGGAATGGACGCGCCTGCGCGTAAACACGGAGAGTAGGAGATAAGACAAGAATGTTCAAGCATCATCCCGGATGACACTAACCCTGCGCCTAGCGCTCACCCGATATCATATCAAAACCGATTGGATCCTCCGTGAACCAGCCCCCGCCTCGACCGCCCCTTGTGCGGCCCCGTGAATCGTTTCGTTTGCGCAGCTCGTGGGCTCCCAATCGCGAGGGACCGTCTCTGCGATGTCGCCGATTTGTACTCGCTCGCCACGGCCTGCTTGGTGATTTCACCGAGGTTGGACCAGGCGGAATTGATCGAGCTGTAGCTGTCCGAGCTGACATCGACGTAGATGTTCCCGGTATTATACAGACCCCATCGACCCATGTTGACCGTCTTGTATGTCCAGCCCGACCACCAGAGATTGGCACTGTTCATCGTGCTGAGCATCCACGAGAGGGTACTGCCGTCCGCCATGAACTCGCCGATGTACACCGGGATACCGTAACCCAGCCACTGGTTGATGTCATTTTCGGCGCCCCCGTTCCATTGCTGCTTGTTGTAGCCGACGTCGGATCCCATCATGAGATACTCGTGGAGCGAGTACATGACGTTAGTCCAGCCGTAATTCGACGGGTTGGTCCCGATGCTCTCCATGATGATGATGCGATTCGCGTCGACCGATCGGATGGCCTTGTAGAGGGCTTTCTGCAGGTTGTCGTTGACGCTGCCGGTCGCCTCGTTGATCGCATCGAAAGCGGCGATGCCGGATTCGCCGACAAAATGCGTGGCGACCTTGACCCAGATCGCGGCGGCTGCGGCACGCTGGGTTTTGCCTTCGTCGGAATCCTCCGAGATGGTGGAGTACCCCTGCTCTTGCCCTTGCCAGATGTGAAAAACCGGGATCACGTAGATGCCGCGGGACTTGGCCAGCGCCACCGCCCAGTCGAGACGGCTGAAATCGACGTTGCCAGAGGAATCGGTGATCCAGCTGCCGTTGGCCCATTGCAGGTTGCGGAAGCCGAATGGCAGACGGACGACATTGAAACCGAGAGCGGCCATGTTGTCAAAGTCCGACGACACGAGCCAGTTGTCTTGCCACGTATTGAGCAGGGCGTGCGTCTTGTCCACGCCGAATCGGTTCTCCAGGGTCGTCTGGCTGAAGCGGTCCGCGCTACCCGACTCATCGCTGATCCCACACATCCAGTCCTCCATGACGAGCCAGCCGCCGAGATTAGTGCCACGGAGGACGACGGTCTTGCCGCTAGAGTCGACGACGGAAGTGCCAGAGACCTGGAGGTAGCCAGAGCTTGTCGTGGATGTGGATGTGGCGTTGTTGGTGATGGAGGCAGTTGCCGATGCAGTCTCGGAGGAGGTCTCACCCCATGCTGTACTGGAGGCAGTGGCGTAGGTCGTGGAATTGCTCGCGTCTGTATAGCTCGCACCAGAACCGTCCGTCGAGCTGGAGCTTCCGCTATGGTGATGATGCGAATGGCCTGAGGTGGATTCCGAAGACGCTCCGCCGGCCCAGAGGTCCCCGCCGATTGTGGAGTTGGCGGTGGCATTGGCGGTCGAAGCGATGTACGTTGCCGACGCGGTGACTGCGGTGGTCAAAGAGGCCGATGAGGCCTTTGTTGGACTCGCCAAAGTCGCGGTAGCTGCAGGGGTCAGCGTTTTACTACTCCGAGCTCGCTCACAAGACTCGTCCGAGTCGTCGCAGTCATCCAGGTCTCCGTCATCATTGCCGATGTCATCGCCGGCTAATATCATCAGCGTGAGACTTGGTCAGAAGACTTAGACAAACAGGTCGAGTTCGCGGTAGTTGTGGCAGAGCCAGAATCAAGCCCAGAAGCTTTACAACGGTCAACTTGGTCCCGCAACATGGTGGTCTGCTTACAAGTCGAATTGGTAGTCGTTGTGGCAGACCCAGCGTTTACCCCAGAAGCTGCCAGCGGTCAGCTCAATCCTCTCACCAGGTCTCCGCTTACCAGTCGAGTTGGTGGTCGCATCACAACCGTCGACCTCCTCGACCTCATTAAACTTCCACTGCTGATTCGGGTTTGAAGAGCCACAACTCCAGATCTGCACCTTGTTCCCGTCCGACCCCTTCCCGTCGGTCAAGTCGAGACACTGGTTCTTCCCACTCCACTTGATCATCTCCCCGTTCATCGTAAACATCTGATTCCGGTTCCGACTGTAACAGTTCCAGACCTGTGCGGCATTGCCGGACCAGTCTCCGCCGTCGGCAACGTCGACGCACATATTTGTAGCGGAGTTCGTTAGGGATAGACCGTCATAAACCCATGCGATGTCGGAGTCGGCATCGTCACATGATTTCACGACCAGGCGGGAGCCCTCGGAATCGGCGGCAGGAGCGAGGCAGAGATCGGGAAAGGATTTGGGGGAGATGGAGTAGGTCGTGCCGGCGGTGGGGATGGAGAGGGTGGGAAGCGCAATCGTGAGGATCGTTAAAATGGCTGCGATACGGGACATGATGATCGAGTTCCAGCCTCGAGATGATGTTGATGGCGCGAGTGTGTATATACAAGTGAGTGAGGTCGTAACACCGTCGAAATAAAATCTTTCCGAATGAGGAAGAACCTAATCGCCAAGAAGGCAGTGAACAGTGAGCGATGGAGGAGGGATGTAGGTGATCGGAATAGTAGAGGTCAGGCGACAAAGGCGAAAAGGGAAAATGAGATTCTGCCTGCAGGATCCCTTTTGTAAATGGTAAATGAACGTGATAAAGGAAGGATGGAACTGATGATCGTCGAAGGTTGTGCGCACTAAAAGGGAAAGGCAGTGTTTGCCGTGACGCGTCGAGCGTTTCACTTCGGCTTTCGGTCTCAATTCGTCCCTGAAAATCAAATCCTCGGTGTGACGCGTTTCATAATCAAAGCAGATCCCGCTTCGCTACGTGCAGGCGCATCCAATCAATGACCTCTTGTCGCATCCGCCCCAGATGTCCGCGTTTACCAACCGCTAATCAAAGGGATCAACAGAAAAAACGCTAACTAAGGTCCCAAACCCCTGGCCGGACGGACGAGCGTCAGGGGGATTTGGGGTAATCGATGAAACAGATCAGCGCTCCGAGCGGATGTCGAGTGGCGACGGGGTAGAATGTCATCGAACCGGGCAGCACCTGATGTCGCTGTTTGTCTAATTGACCCGTCAGCATTGTGGAGCAAAACAACCACGATGATCCCGCTGAACCATCTTTCTTGCATACAAAGAACATCACCGCGTCGCCGAACCACCAAGCCCCCCCTTCGAAGGGACCCTCCTCATCGTCATCGATCCGCGGCCCATCTCTGACCAGCATCCCTTTGTGGTGGTTGGGTCTAAAGTCATCGGGCGGAGAGGGAGGATCTGCAGGAAGCAGAGCTTGACTCCCGACCGACGCCGCATCTAGCGACTCAGCTCTCATTGAATGAAGCCGGGCGAACAGTTGATCACCCAGCACCACAGGATTCCTACTTGTCCACCTGTCGTAGCGCCCGGCAACGATGACAGCGATGCCTGAGCCATTCGGCTCCTTTGGATGGATATGTAAGTTGATTCCGATCTCCTGCTAGCCTCAGCAGTGTGGCACTGAGACACGATCAACTACAGGCCAACACGCACCCCTTCCCCAATGCAATCTGTTCTTCTCTCAAATCTTCAACGATGGAACCCCTTATCTGTCCACCCTCTTCCCCTCATCCAGTGCTTTATTCTCCATATATGGCATCGTTCGTCACTCCCTCAGACTGCAGTATGCTTCGCTAATCACTATGATCCAGACATCACAGTCGGTTCAGGATGATCCAGCGGTGATGGCTGCTCAATCTGCAGCGGGCACGGGAGTCGGAGCATCGTGCGAGATCCCAAGAGCTGGTCAACGGGGTAGTATCGGTGACGTCGGTTGGTCCCTCAATTGAAGGCATTGGATGAGCTAACCTAGAGCAGCACTCATCGTGTTCTCGGCAATATCGATCATCGTCACACTGTTGATGGCTTTCGTTGCTGGACGCCGGAAGGCAGCGGTCGGCAGGACCGAATTGCGCATACTCCTCGTCGTCAGTCTCACGCCTCTTGTAGAGAAAGGAAGAAGTGGCTGTATGGAATCGCTGAGACGTTGCACCAGGTTTACGCGATTCATTCGGCATTCCAGATCGTCACGATGAGCTCGCTGATCGAGCAAGGTAAGTAAACCTGCGATGGGCGATATTCTGACGAGGGGTAGGCTCCGAGGCACTATCAATCCTGTCCTCGATACACGTTGCCGTTATCGTCGTCCTCTTCTGGGTTTTACTCGCCAACGCGCTCGTCGCTACGCAGATCGTCGAGTGCGCGGATACCTTTCTCCTCTCCGTCACGCCCGGTCCTTCTCACTCCCGCTCCATTAGTCTCAATCTCAGCTGACCGATGTCAGAGACGGCACCCCGTCAGCTCTTGTCCCCATGACAGTAGTTGGCATCCTCCTCTTCGCCCTTACCCTCTACTTCTCCCTCGATACAGCCCGCGACTGGACCGACGTATTTCACATGTCCGCCAAGAACATCCCTGACCTGGAGGCCACGGCGCTCTTTGTCCTCACCCTCATCTGGCCAGCCCTGTCAGTCTTCCACATACGTAGAACCCGATCATTGATCGTCGCCCCTGTAGAGCGGCTGTACTGTATCTACTGATCATGCTGTATGTGGTTATCGGCGTCTTGAAGGAAGTCAAACCAGCTCGTACGCATATCCCCTGAATTCTCGCGTACGGCTGATCGTCCTTTGCCAGTGCTATACGTCCTCGCGTTCGCCCTCTTCGCTGGCGCCCAGGTGATATTCTTCCTCGCCTCCCAACCTCTGTGCAAGGTATGGCTTTTCACCGAGATTGTATTCGATCCCTGTTGATACACCCGAAGTCATCAAATCGGAAGATAAATGGAGCCTTCTTGACGACCTTCCTGGATACAGGCGCCATCGGGGCGATCTACGCTGCTTGGCACGTGAGTAAAGCCGCGTACTGTCGTCCGATGATGTGTTGACGGTCGTAGCTTATTACGGAGAACGAATGGGGAGACGATTACGATACTTATTGAATTGATTGGGCGTGATCTACGACGAATCTTCACGGGTCATCGAAGAGCTCAGCTTACAAGTTTGAGATCACGTAGTCGATCATAACAGAGAACTCTCTTATATTTTGTGGAAGTCTTCATCCAGCATAGGATAACGGACGAAGATAGGATCGTCAGATGACAGTGGACCCTGAATACAAGGCACGGAGATCCGCGTGGCTCTGTGACGAGACCTCGCGCGGCGAAGTACGACCGTCTCCGAGGAGAATGAGACATTGATACATCTCTTTGCATTGTCGCTGGGCATAGTCCGACAGACTTTCAGGCATTCTCGAGACGAAAATGCGGGTCTTGGTGGTCGGCTCGGGCTTGGCTGGATTGACTACTGCTTATCTGCTGAGAAGAGAAGATATTGAGGTGTGGTTGATTGAGAAGGTTGGTTTCTCGTTTGCGTTTCGTATCCTGATCCGAAACATGAACATAGTCCACCAGATTGGGTTTCCATTCTGCTTCAGTCGATATTCCGATCCTGTCATGTTCATCATTTACTCCACAACGTAGAAAGGCTGCCGAGAAGCGCGACGAGCGATGGATTGTAGACGTCCCCATGCGAAGCTTCCAAGGCGGTCCGTCCAATTCCACCTGTGCTAAACCCCCGCTGATGTCTCGACAGGCTGCTATCCTCTGCTCATCTCGCTCTATCGCCATCTCGCCATCCCCCTTCATCCCACATTCTACACCTTCTCATTCTCGCGCCTCGCCCCTTCCAGTCCATCGTCGACATACTTCATCCACTCCGGCGCGTCGGGTTGGTCCGTTCCGTCACTTGCTTCGACTGCTTGGACATCACCCATCACCCTCATCCGAGCGATCATCCGATTTGCAGCTTTTGGGCTATGTCATGTGGCCCTTCTCGCGCTCGCCTTCCTATCATGGCATCATCTCCTCCCCGCATCACTCGCCTCGCCAAGCTGTACTCTTCGTACTCTCACCAACCCCTCTCTTCCCCTCGTCGGATCCGTATGGCAAGATTTCATCGAGGAGATCGTCCTCCCACTATTCTCTGCTGTCGGAACGATGACCTCGCTGGACGTCTGGTCGACACCGGTCCAATGCTTGCTCGAGTACATCCACACCACCGTCGGAACGGCTCACTACACCCTCGGCAAAGGATTCACGGCTCAGCGGGTGGCGGAACGCCTTGTGAACCCGATTTTCGAGCAAGGAGCAGAATACCTGCGGCTCGGAGCGGATGTCACGGGGCTGCAGTATCGCGATGGCGCAGTTGTGGTCAGATTGGGCGTGGAGGAGATTGAGGTCGACAGGGTGGTGATAGCTACGCAAGCGAGCGCTGCCAGTGGGCTGCTCAGCATGCTCGAGGACACTTTGCTTATCACTGGGGAGAAGGAGGAGTTCAGGAGGGTGAAGGGAATGACGAAAGCACTGGGTGAGGTTGAATACCGAGTGAGTACACCTGGATGGTTGCGATGCTGTGTTTATCCGTGCGCTATCAGGAGACAATCGTCATCACGCATCGCGATTGGAGTGTTCTCCCTGCCGAAGCCGATCGCCGCGATATCAACCTAAACCTTCCGACCCTTCCCCCGCCCTCTCCGCCAGAGGACGAGGCTGAGCTCTGGACCGGTAATTCAAAGCCTGGACCCTCGACACCCTCCCCCTTCGGACGCATGCCTTACTTCGAGCCATGCCACGATGCGATCTACACGATGGCGACGCATATCATACGTCCGCCTCCTTCACTTCGAAGAAGAGGTGTTGAGGATGTATTGCAAACGACCAATCCCGTCATCAGCATTGACGCTGAGAAGGTCCTTGGCGTCGCGAAAATGGAAAGGTCAGTGCACTTGCGCTCTATATTGGCGGTCTGAGTGACTCGCTCTCCGATCATTTCGCTGATCTGGGCTTCATGTCAGAGCTCTTCCCTTGCAGAATCCCGAAGCCACACTGTGCGCATTACATCCGCCGTCGAGAGCGGGTTCGAGACCATTGATCCATCTGGCTGGATCATACGCGTACCCCGGGATCCCGTTACTGGAAGGATGCGTCGGGTCAGCAAAGAGGGTGGTCGAAGAGATCTTGGAACAACACTCTGGCCACGAGAGAGACGAGAAGTCCCGGGGCGGGGCGGTGGACAACTTAGACTGGACAGCCGGAGATGGGAGTTTTTTGGGAAGGGCTTGGCGGTGGAGACGGAAAGGAGGATTGACATAGCAGACTATGGGCCTTAATGCAAAGTCCAGTATTTAGTCTCGCAACGACAGGTGGCCCCCAAATCCCTCACTCCCGATTTCCATCACAAAGCCCTCCAAAAGATTGCATACCAAATGCTGCATAGCATAGCCATCTGCATCGCCGGAGACAAAAGGACAATCTTGCCTGGCGAGACAGACTGTATCTGAGGTTCGGGCACCGGATCACTCACAAAGACAGTCTGGTTCCTGGCTATGTTATACAGACAAAGGAGGCAGGCCTGAGAGAGTACCAGCCGCAGAAACGGTCCCGGGCGAGTCAAAACACGTAAGCAAAGCAAAGCTTACAAACAGCCCCATCCCCCTTGCCCCCCCCCCTCTTCGTCTTGGTCATCCTTTATAATTCGTAGCACATCCTTCATCTTTCATAAGCTAAAACTTGGATTATCCACCTGACAAATAGACAAACACAACTGGAGCACCCATCACCATGACTACCGGTAACACCAACGGTATCGAGGCAGACGGGCACGATCACGAGACCGTTCCAGCCCTAATTTCTGCTTCCAACAGCTCACCCGGTGGCAGCGACGATCGTCATGCCGCGCATTCGAGCGAAGACCCTTCCATGTCCGCCCTCACGCTCAACGAGAACGGGGAGAACGAGAAGAACCTTGCTGCACCAATGAACGGAGGCAAGGCCAAGCGGCCCGCCGCTTCGTCCATGGATCATCTCGCCGACCAGAGAGGTGCGAACAAGGTGTCCGTCAGTCGTGGCAAAGCGGATTTCGCCTCACTCGAAAGACGATTCTCCCATCTCTCGCAACATCCCCTAGACCTCCAACACACCAACACTCGGCGCAGCGTCGTATCAGGCTTCACCCGGCCCACAAAGGTGGTGTCCAGGGTGTCGGCACCAGATGTGGAAACGGGCAAAGTCGAGGACGACGACTTCGATCTCGCCGCGGTATTGCGATCCGGGAGGGAGAAGAGTGATCAGGCCGGGATCAAGCACAAGTCGGTCGGAGTGGTCTGGGAAGATCTCGAGGTGATTGGCGCAGGAGGAATGAAGATCAACATCCGAAACTTCTTGAGTGCCATCACGGAACAATTCATCATCCCGGTGATCAGCTTGCTCGGTCTCGTAGGCTACAAGCCATTCGCTCCGCAGCCGAGGACCATTTTACACAGGACCTCCGGCGTGCTCAAACCAGGGGAGATGTGTCTTGTGCTCGGACGACCGGGAGCAGGGTGCTCGACTTTCCTCAAGAGCATCGCCAACCAGAGGGATGGCTTCCTGCATGTCAATGGGAACGTCGAATATGCTGGTCTGGATTGGAAGGAGATGGCCCAGACATTTGGAGGGTGAGTAGGAGTATGTATGCAAGGGAGGTCAAAACTGACATCTGCGAAGAGAGGTCGTTTACAATCAGGAGGACGATGACCATCTCGCGACGCTCACGGTCGCGCAGACCATCCGCTTCGCACTCGCCACAAAGACGCCACGCAAGAGGATCGAGGGCGTCACCACGTCCCAGTTCAGGGAGGAGGTGCTCACTCTCATGCTCGCCATGCTCAACATTAAGCACACTGCGAACACCATCGTGAGCGAAACGCCGGCTGATAGCGCTAACGTCAGGTCGGGAATGCCTTCATACGAGGTGTTTCCGGTGGTGAGAGGAAGCGTGTCTCGATCGCGGAGATGTTCTGCGGGAATGCGTCGGTAGCTTCGTGGGATAACGTGAGTCTGCCCGTTCGATCTCGCTGACAATAGTCTACTCGTGGTCTCGATGCGTCCACTGCGCTCGATTACGCCAAATCCCTCCGTCTCCTCACCGACATCATGCAGATGACCACCTTCGTGTCGCTTTATCAAGCCGGAGAGGGGATCTATGAGCAGTTCGACAAGGTCATGGTGCTCAACGAGAGCAGGATCGTCTACTTTGGCCCCGCGAAGGAGGCGAGGCAGTACATGATAGGTCTAGGCTACAAGTGCGTGAGGCATTTCCATCTGGTATTCGGGCTCAATGTCGTTCAGAGATCTGCCACGTCAGACTAGTGGCGACTACCTATCCGGCTGCACCGACCCAAACGAACGCCAATTTGCTGACGGGAAGAATGGCGATGCCGTCCCATCGACACCAGAAGCCATGGAAGAGGCGTTCATCAATTCAGACATTCACGCACGGATGATCGCCGAGAAGGACGAGTACAAGCAGATGCTCGCGAGTGATGTGGCATTGAGCGAAGAGTTCCGTCAGGCCGTCAAGGAGCAGAAGTGCGTCTGACATTTTGCCGTCCGTTCATACCTGATCTTCGTCATAGGCACGGCGGAGTGAGCAAGAAATCACCATATACCGTTCCGTTCTACTCCCAGGTCTGGGCGATCGCAAAGCGACAGACGCTCCTCAAATTCCAAGACAAATTTGGCATTTACACCGGTTACGGCACATCCATCGTTATCGCTCTGATTGTCGGCTCCACTTTCTACCGGCTGCCACAAGCAGCGTCCGGCGCTTTTACCCGTGGCGGTCTTCTGTTTATCGGTTTACTCTTCAATGTTGGTGAGATCGCAAAAGGTGTTGTGGAGAGTTGCTGACTAGGCTCTCAGGCCTTGACATCGTTTTCTGAACTTCCAAGTCAGATGATGGGCCGGTACGTCTCTGCCTTGCCGTCACATTACATGGCTGATTTCGCCAGACCCATTCTGTACAGACAAGTCGGCTACCGCTTCTACCGTCCCGCCGCCTTTGTATGCTCCTTCTCCTGATCACTCGCTGACTCTCGCTAATCCCCATCAGGCGGCGGCGTCAGTCCTCTCCGATGTGCCTTTCAACTCGTCAAATATCTTCCTCTTTTCCATCATCCTGTACTTCATGGGTGGATTGTACAGCTCGGCTGGCGCCTTCTTCATCTTCTACCTCTTCGTCTTCATCACCTTCATGTGAGGCATCAATCTCCTCCACTCGACTCCGCTGATGTGGTCACAGGGTGATGAGTGGGTTCTTCCGGACGCTTGGGGTGGCTACCAAGGACTACAACGTCGCCGCGAGGCTGGCCAGTGTGCTCATATCCATCATGGTCAGTCTTCAGGAATCGTTGGTCATTTGTCGGAGCTGACCAGAGCTTGTTTTTTTTCCAAAGGTGACTTACACGGGGTAAGATTCTGACTGCTTCACCATATGGACTTACGAATCTCTGCAGCTACTTGATACCTGTCAATGCTATGAAAAGATGGTAAGTAATCCACATCGCAACTCAGATACCCGCTGATAGCCTTCGCAGGCTGGTAAGTCCCAGCTAAATCTGCCCTGGGAGCTTGAGCTTCACCACGAGCAATCCGCTGACGCCGGACGAGATAGTTCTGGCTTTTCTGTGAGTTTCCGGAGATGTCCCTTGGCGATAACCACATTTGCTGACTTCAAATAATAGACTTGAACCCCTTGAGGTATGCACCAGTTCCTTGCGTCACGCACAAAATTCATTCTCTTGTCTTCCAGCTACGGCTATGAGGCGATCTTCGCAAACGAGTTCAGCCGAATCAACGTAAACCTTACCTCGTAGCCGGTCGGAGCCATAGCTGAATTCTGCTTCAGCTCAATTGCGACTCGGCGTTTACGATCCCCCGAAATATTCCGGCAAAAGGTCTCAACGGTTACCCGTCAGTTTTGATCATCGTCAACTCAGGCTTCGCTGATGGCTTGCAGCAATATGGTCGGTCCGGACCAATCGTGCTCGATTGCTGGTAGCGGTGCTGGCGTGAACTCCGTGACTGGCACGACGTACATGGAGGCTGCCTTCACTTACAAGAAGGACCACATTTGGCGGAACGTATGTAAACCTCAGCGACTGACGAACTTAGCTAAACATTCGTAGTTTGGTATTTTGCTTGGATTCTGGGCCTTCTTCATGTTTTTGCAAATGCTCTGTGTGCGTGCACTTGCTTCTTCCGGGTCACAGGCTCATCGATTCTCGCAGATCGAGCTTCTCGCACAGGGCGTGAGCTACCGCTCTCGTAGTTCCATTGTTCGATTTGTTCGATTGTGCTGAAATCTGCAGGCTGGACATCTTGCCATCGTTGTCTTCAAGAAAGAGGACAAAGAGCACAAGGCGGCCAATGAGCGTCTGGCGGGGCGTCGCGAGGCTTACCGACGAGGCGAGCTGCGGCAGGATCTCTCGGCGCTCAGTATGAAGCCTCAGCCTTTTACCTGGGTATGTCGCTCAGGAAGCATCATCCCCTTTGCTGATCGTTGATCTTGCTCATAGGAAGGCCTCGTAAGTCTGCCCCTGCAGCGAGGAGACGTCGAACCCTACTGACGTCCTGCAGAACTACCATGTGTCAGTTCCTGGTGGTCAAAGGCAGCTCTTGACCGATGTCTACGGATACGTCAAGCCCGGGACTCTCACAGCTCTCATGGGTGCTTCTGGCGCTGGTAAAGTCAGTGAACATCCTGAGTCGGCTCGCATCGCTAACAGTCCTGATCAGACCACCCTCCTCGATGTATTGGCGAGCAGAAAGACTGTTGGTGTGATATCCGGCGACGTTCTGATGAACGGACGCCCCGTCGGGAAAGATTTTCAAAGAGGATGCGCCTATGCCGAGCAACTCGTACTCTTTCTACTTGATCCACTGAGTCCGGCTGACCTTGCCTCAGGACACTCATGAATGGACGACGACCGTCCGCGAGGCGCTGCGTTTCTCCGCCCACCTTAGGCAGCCGCAGAGCGTGTCGGTCGAAGAGAAGAACGAATATGTCGAGGACATCATCGAACTACTCGAACTGCAAGACTTAGCGGACGGGATGATCGGTTTCCCGTCAGTCACATCTCCTCTCATTCCCAGTGACCAAACTGATAATACTTCAGGGGCTTCGGTCTTTCAGTCGAAGGTAGGGCGTTTGTCGTCCGTAGAGAATTGCAGTAACGGAGATCGCAATCCAGCCAGGAAACGAGTGACTATCGGTGTCGAATTGGCGGCCAAGCCTGAACTCCTTCTCTTCCTTGACGAACCGACCAGTGGTCTCGATGGGCAGAGCGCCTATAACATCGTCCGCTTCTTGCGTAAGCTCACAGCTGCTGGGCAGAAGATTCTCTGCACTATCCATCAGCCGAAGTAGGCCAGAATCATTCCACGGTTGGCTGTTGGTCTGATCCTGTTTAGCGCATTGCTGTTTCAGAGCTTCGATCGTCTCCTTCTTTTGCAATCAGGCGCGTATCACAATGGGATCAAAGTACCAGCAAGCTAATTAGAACCGCTCAGGTGGCGAGACGGTCTACTTCGGCGACATCGGCCAGGGCAGGTCATAAGCGGATCATCCCAACAAAGCTGACATGTTTATGCAGATTCGAAGGTTCTTATCGAATACCTCGAGAGAAACGGTGCTCCCGTACCTCCAGCTGCCAATCCCGCAGAATTCGTGCTGGAAGCCATCGGTGCGGGATCTCGCAAGCGAATGGGTGGCGGCGATTGGCACGAAAAGTGGAGGAAATCGCCGGAGTACGAACGGGTCAAGCGGGAAATCGAGGTCCTCAAGGCCGATGCGATCGCGCAGCCCGGTGAGGAGGCTGTCAACCGCGGCGAATACGCCACGTCCTTCATGTTCCAGTTACGCGTCGTTCTCGGCAGGAGTAGGTCGGCACCTTTGTGAATGGCAACACGAGCTGATGCTCATTCCCCCTAGCCAACATCGCATTATGGCGGTACGCTGCTCTCATTCCATTCCGGCATTCGCTGAGCCATGACCAATAGCAATGCCGACTACCAATGGACCCGTCTTTATGCGCATATCGCCATTGCCTTGGTCGTCACGCTCACCTTCTTGCAACTCGACAACTCCCTGCAATCACTGCAGTACCGCGTCTTCGCCATCTTCTTCGTAAGCGGATTGGTGCTCAAAATGATCCGATCCTGATAGGTTGTTTAAAGGCTACTATTCTGCCCGCCCTGGTCTTAGCCCAGATTGAGCCGCAATACATTATGTCGAGAATGACCTTCAACGTGAGCGCATTGCCACCTGGCAAATCGTCACATTTTGCTCATACGCTGCAGCGCGAGGCGAGCTCCAAGATGTACAGCTCGACCATATTCGCGGCAACTCAGCTGGTGGCTGAGATGCGTTCGTGACTGTCTTCGTTAATGCGGAACTGAGCTTATTCCATGCGTCAGCTTATTCGCTCGGCTGTGCCGTTGCTTTCTTCCTTCTTCTGTGCGTCTGGCGCTTGGGCTCGCAACGGTCTTCTGAACCTGTGTACAGATACTACGGAGTTGGTTTCCCGAAATCGTCGTCGCGAGCTGGCTACTCCTTCTTAATGGTACGTACTTGCGGGAACCAAATTCTGTCAACCTGATTATATGATAGATCTTCCTGACCGAGGTCTACTCCGTTACGCTTGGTCAGGCGCTTGCTGCACTTTCGCCTTCTATCATCATCGCGGCCTTGTTGTGAGTCTGCAATGTTGACGAAAGCGAGCACGCAGCTTATGTCTCTCAGTAACCCGTTCTTGCTCGTACTCTTCACCGTAAGTGGGATCCCTGTGGACTGACACTGGTTTACTGACAGCTGTGGCAGACTTTCTGTGGTGTGACGGCTCCCCCGGCCACCCTGCCCTACTTCTGGCGCAGCTGGTCAGAAATTGCCTCTGCTACCGATGGTCACGCTGACGATCATAAATTCAGGATGTATCAGCTAGACCCGTTTACAAGACTCGTCAGGTCAGTAGAGTGATATGAGCCATGCCTGAGTCTGATCCCGGGTGCCAGCGGTCTCGTCACGTCCGCCCTTCACGATGTCCCGATTGTGTGCAAGTCCAACGAGTACAAGCTCTTCTGTTAGCAGTCCTTCCACGTACTTGGCCCATGTCACTGACTTCGTCAGCCGCACCCAGCGGACAGACATGCTATCAATGGGCCGGCGAGTTCACCGATTACATGGGCGGCTACCTCAACAACCCGAATGCGACGGAGGACTGCGAGTTCTGCCAGTATAGAGTAGGAGATAGTTTCTATAACGGCCTCGAGATGTCGTACAATACCAGATGGCGAGACTTCGGAATCTACGTCAGCGTTACTGCTCCAGCTACGATCAAGCTTATCGTATGGCACAGGTCGCGTTCTGCCTGTTCAACGTAGGCGTCTTGCTGGTGGCGGCGCGATTCCTCAGGTGGTCGAAGCGTTGATTTACGGCCCCGTCCCTACTAGACTTTTGATTTTCATCCTTAATTCTCCTCTCCTCTTAGGATTTCGCATTATCCCATGTATCTGCGACTCCAACAGTGTATCGACACGTAATGCTTATTTGTGAAAACCTGGGGTTTCCATGACAGAAAGCAGGGTCTGTGCCATTGATAATTTTATGCGGATACAGCGATTGTCAAATTGCGAACAAGTCGCTTCCCGTCATCAGATCCGCCGGCTGCAATCCCTGTACAGGAGACGATCCTCGCCGTCTTGCACGCCCAAAGTCGCATTCATGCCTCAATGACAGTCTCATCCACTGATGCCAAAATTGACACCCTGAGCGAGCGTGAGCTTGCTCGAGTAATTCACCGTCGCCTCCAGGCTCATCTCAGCAGATATCGAGCAGAGAGGCGATTGGACATACAGCAGACCATCGCACATATTGCTTCCACGCATCACCCCCAGACTCGCGTCCCCATCCCTGCGATCTCATCAGAGTTGTTTCATACCGTTCTACCATTGAGCTCACGGTCGATTTGTTACTGAGGCACACGTGCTCAAAACAGTGCTCACTATATCAAAAGAGTAATGGCACTCACCCTCCAAAACCGGCGCCGATCTCAGCTCCGCTGGTCCCGACGTTGACCTACATCCATCAGGACAGGCTGATGTGCTCGGAATATGGCCCACATTCACTAATCCACAATCACTGCCCTCCGGTCCGAGCCACTTGCCCATGCTCTGCAGATTGCTCGTGAACAACGAAGACGATAGCCCCTGGGGTACCGAGTTGTTGATTCTGATCATTATCGTGGTCAGCATTAGCCTTTTTCGCCTCGCAGCGACTCACTTGATCGCCTCTTCCAATGTCTCAAACTCGGTGACATAGAGTATGGGAGCAAAGGTCTCCTCCCGCCAACAAGGATCCTCAATTTTCGGGCGGACCACGACCGGCCAGACCCAGTTCCCTCCACTGCCTTCTGCCCAGCCTTCCGGTCCATCAGGTATTCGACCATGCCGTCTGGTCAGAATCTCGCCGCCCCGCCCGACGACACCCGCTAGAGTCCGCTCGTATAGCTCAATTCCTCCCGGCGCATGGAGGGGTCCGATGAGGGTGTCTGAGTCGAGGGGATCGCCCATTGGCAGCTGAGGTGTGCGTTCGGCCGAGTCGTATAGTGGGAGGAGCATGGCGAGAAATTGGGACGATATGGACCGGTGGAGGAGGAGTCGACGGGTCGAGGTACATCTCTGACCTCTGAGGCGGGTCAGGGAGGGCCATGATTTATGACAGGGCATACGCTGTTCCGATAGCAGCGAAAAGGACGGCTTTCAGAGCCAGCTTGATGTCGGCATCCGCCTCGACCACGACGGCTTCGCAGCGCTATCAGCCGATGTATCACTGGAAGCGAAAGCCGAACCATTGTTTCCGCCTAGCTCCAGTAGCGACTTCGCAGCCTCTCAGCGGAAAATCGTCCTCGAACCAAGCGGACTGACCTTTCCGAACCGATCTTGCACCGCTTTGCCAACCTCTTTGCCCACTCTTTCACTGCCGGTGAAGCTGACTATTGCCGCTGATCAGACGAAGCAGCTTGAGCGCCACGCGTACTCGCCAAGATTGACTTCGCTGCTTCCAACGACCTCCTTGCCCACCTCTACACCTCCACAGACCAAGCTCGTCGCGGCTCCAGGAAGTCCGTTCGCCTCGAGGACCGGTTGAAGGACCTTGGTGATGGCAATGCCGCAGCTGGAAGGGTAGGGTGTTTATAGGTACCACGACGGCCCAGTGACCGAATCGACCTACAGTGGTGTAGATGGAGCAGGCTTCCATATTGTCGCGTTTCTGGCGTTCGTCAACCCACATTCTCCAGGCCAGAGGTTCCCTCATTCACCCGGTAGCCAAAGCAATCGTCATGTTCCTAAAATTTCCAGCAGTGAGCAGGACGAAGTTGTGAAGACCGGAAAGCCGTACCATCCCTGATCAGGACCAAAAGAAGTTCCAGTCAATCAAGGCTCCACTGAATCTTCGTGCTAGCTCACATATACCGCTGCCTGTCATATTAGTCAACGATGAGCTCGCCCTCAAGTCCAGTCCTCAAACAATCACCGGGAAATTGAAAGCCGACAAGATCCCCACAACACCCAAAGGATTCGGAACTATTCAGACTCAGCGGAAGGAGGGTCCTTATGGTGCCAGACGCACTCTCGTAGATGACATGCTCCGGCCGTTCAGAAGGCAGCACTCGCCCCGCCATCGACCTCGACAACCCGGTCGCATAATCACACTACTCCTCAGTCCAAGCTACCCAGGCCGACTCACGATGTCGACGAACTGTTCTCGTCAGCTTTGATTTCCGAGGGTACCAGTAGCCGCTAACCTCTTGCACCTCACCCTTCCCCTCACTCTTAATCTTCCCCATCTCCAACGTCACCAGATCCCCTAGCTCACCAACCTTGGCAGCCAAAGCCTCCCTCATCTGCCTGATCACCTCTCCTCGTTTGGGTGCAGGCATGGCTCGCACAGCTCGTGCAGCTTGGGCCGTTCGCGAGATGGCCAGACATGTCTCCTCTACCGTCGCCTTGTCCACGTCGTCAGCTGAGCAAAGAGATCTCATGACAAGCTCACTCCTCGGACACGCCCGATGATCTCGCCAGTAGCAGGACATCTGCTCTCAAGGACATCACCAGTGCCAGACCATTGGCCATCGAAGACGCCGGCTATGGGTTGGTCGTCAGTCGGGAGGTTGAGAGCCGAGAGGACACGCTGAGCTCGTGAGGAGAGTTGTCTGGTGAAGAGGAAGGAGTCAAACGGGTGACCTCGTGGGCGAATCCGTAGCAGCATACTGGCAAGAGTGGAGAGTCAACCGAGATCAAAGCGAAGCTAAGAAAGCAGACGAGGCTATTCTTCGACTGGAGGCCCCAAGCCACGTGATTGAGCCATGTGGCTTGAGTCGAGATTGTCGTCTGCATTCACGTATAAACGGACAAACGCTGTTCAAGTTACGATGATTTCCACGCAACAGGGAGCCGCATCGCCAATCGCATACTCCGATGAGCTCATCGGCTACCCTCATGTCCGTCAACAACAAGGAGGTCGAGGCGTCTCCCGATATCGTCGCCGCGCCTATCTCAGCAGACAACGCGAGAGATTCGGGATATGATGAGAAGTTGGTTCAGGAGGCTGGGATGACGGAAAAGGTGGAGATGATCGACGGGCGACCGAGAGATATCTATGATCGAACCCCCAAGTCACAGAAGAATCGTACAGTAGCCATCGTTTCATATTCTGCCTTCCTCTCGTACATCTCCTAAATTCCAACTCCGTCACTCTCGCTTACCTGTATTCAGCTGTCGCGCCTTCCGTCTTCCTGCCCAGTATCCCCCAATCCCCCAAATGATTTCCGAACTGCACTCATCCCCCGCGGTCATCGATTACACCGTCACATCTACATTCTCACCCTTGGCATCGCGCCACTCCTCTGGTCCCCTTGTCAGGGTTCTACGGGCGGAAACCAGTCTACCTTGCAAGTATACCGATCATGGTGGTCGCCAGTATCGGAGTGGCACTTAGCCGGAATATGGGGGATATCATCGGGACAAGAATATTGCAACAGTTTGGTAAGTTCGCTCACGGCGACTCACGTCGTCTTTGGAACTGATGGGACCAGGCGGTCCTTGTGTGCTCGCTGTCGGAGCGGGGAGTTCGGGGATATTTATAGACCTACGGAGAAAGCGAATGCTATGGGGTGGTTTTACGGCGGGGTGAGCCGGTTATGCTCTCTCGTTGGATGTGAGCTGATTGATGGCTCGTAATCCAGGCTCTTATGGGTCATTCGTTCAGTCCGCTCATTGCTGGTCTCTTTACGGAAGACACCAAGGTCCGTGTCTCCATTGTCTCCTTCTGGATACTGACGAATCGTCAGAAAACCTGGCGATCGACTCAGTACTGCCAATTATTGTTGGGCAAACAGCGCAGACGGAATCTAGGTACTTTCTAGCTGGTTGTGCAGCCCTCTCCAGCTTCGTTAGATTCTTGTTCCTCCCCAAGACCGCTCATCGATCATTACCGCACGAAAAGCTTCGCGAGGAGAGGGGAAATCGGTTCGTCTTCTATGGTTCAATCCGTTATCAATCCTTGGGCTATTTCGGTGGCCGAACATCTGTGCTATCGTGAGTCCTGTACGAGATCAGGCAATGAAAGCTCACAAGATCAGACATTCGTTTCCAGCTGTACAATGTTGGAGACATATTACTTCTTCGTACCTCTGAGTGCGTCATTCCTTGTGTTCCACTCATCCAGAGAGCTGATGTTCGGGTTGCAGCGATGGTATTTGTGAGTCGAGCATGCTTTACAAGGGATGACAAGCTCTGGTGGGCCACGAAGAAAACTCAGTATGGCATCAACAATGTTGCCGTCTCCGGATGTCTTTACATCGCAACCGGAGGTGACAACTTCATCGGCGCACGGATAGGGGGACGTGAGTGGGAGCTTGGGAATCTCCGCTTACGGCTTTGACAGCCTGGGCCGATCGGACCCTGAAGCGATACATTACGACACGAGGATACCGCCGACCCGAGGACCGCTTGAAAGCGGCCTCATCAGGGAGTGGTATCATCATGCCTCTGTCATATCGTGAGCAGCTCGTCTTCACCATACTGCTTTGAGCTGATCCATTGCAGTGGTCTACGGCTGGCTCATTCAGTACGAGTGAGTCATCGCCCGGCCTGTCGTTGGCTCTACCTGGACCATGACTAAGGGCCGGAGGTATCGCTCCGTCACTCGTCATGATGATCTTAAGCGGCATCTCCCTTATGGTCATCCTGACTCCCGTCAATACCGGCTGCTGCATCGGCATTCGTCCTACCTATGGCCGACGCGATCGGATGGGGTCTGACCATGACGGTTGATTCGATCGTAAGCGTACGTACTCCTTTCCCTTCCCGACGAGGACATCGACTGAAGACTGTTCTAGTGGCTAGCGACCGTGACCCTCCTAATGAACATCCGTTACGGCCACATCTGGCGAGATACCGCGAATCGTCGATAGCGGTGAACATTCGGGTGATCTGGTTGCCGCGCGACCGTTGAGAACTGGGAGGGAAATGGCTGAGTTGGCGAGACAGTCGACGAGGACGGAGATGCCTGGGGTGGAACACATCTTACAGCGGACTTTATCTCTCTCAGGGACATCGGTGCATGGTAGGGGATAACATTTACACGCGACATGGCTTGCATCGTCTGCATATAGACCAGGACGTCATAACCATATTTAAGGTTTCCCACCTGATTCGACATCACGTGACCGAGTAAAGTTCTTTCACTCTGAGCCGTCTAAATCAACCGTCTCCATTGGCTCCTGCGGCTTGGGCGCGATTGAGGACCGACCGTACGACATGGCCTTTGTCAATAGCCAGGCGTCTTCCTCCAAAGTGAGACCAAAGCAATCGCCTGGACAGCTGGGCAAGCCGAAAGTCAAGTCCAATCAGGCGAAGCGAGCCAAGGTAGACGATGAGCTGAAAGATCTTCAATCTCGAGTGGACTGCTATGTACGTCTTGAGCTTAACCTGCAATCATTCTGACGCTTTATCAAGTTCCCTCCTTCAGATCTTACCCAATTCTCACAACTCCCCCTCTCCACTCGCACTCTCAAAGGTCTGTCTCGCCCGCCTGACCAGGCCTTCTCCGTCAAGCTAACACTACCCAGGTTTAAAAAGCTCGCACTTCGTCTCTCCTACCCCTATTCAATCCCTCGCCATCCCTCCTTCCCTGCAGCATCGGGACGTCCTCGGCTCCGCCGTCACCGGTTCCGGCAAGACCCTCGCCTTCCTCATCCCCCTCCTCGAGCGGCTCTACCTCCTCAAATGGGGACCCCTCGACGGCCTCGGCGCCGTCGTCATCTCACCCACTCGCGAGCTGGCAGTACAGACCTTCAACCAGTTGAAAGATATCGGCAAGTATCACAGCTTTAGTGCGGGACTGGTGATAGGTGGGAAGCCTCTGAAGGAGGAGAGAGAGAGGTTGGGGAGGATGAATATCTTGATCGCGACTCCAGGACGACTGCTACAACATCTGGATAGTACGGTCGGCTTTGATTCGGCAGGTGTGAAGATGCTCGGTTCGTTCGTGATCGTCATTGAGACTGAGCTGACATTGTGTAGTGCTGGACGAAGCGGACCGGCTACTTGACCTAGGTTTCCTTCCCGCTTTGCGAGCCATCGTCTCTCACTTCTCGTCTTCCGCTACGCCCTCTGGCCGACCAGACCGTCAAACTCTTCTCTTTTCGGCTACTCAGTCAAAAGACCTCGCATCGTTGGCCAAATTGTCACTTCATGATCCGCTTTACATCAATTGCAATAAGCCTGGCGAAGAGGGTGTTATGCCTAGTAACCTCGAACAGTCATATGCTGTCGTAGGACTGGAGAGAAAGCTGGACGCGTTGTGGGGCTTCGTCAAGAGTCATCTGAAGATGAAGGGCGTGGTGTTCGTGACTAGCGGAAAACAGGTACGTCCTCGCTTCAGAGGTGTAGAGCTAGAGCTGACGGTCTCAGGTGCGCGTCATCTTCGAGACCTTCCGCCGACTGCATCCCGGTCTCCCTCTGCTCCACCTTCACGGCAAGCAAAAACAACCTACTCGACTATCCACCTTTGACCGCTTCTCGACCTCCAAGCACGCTCTCCTCATCTGCACCGATGTCGCGGCTCGTGGCCTCGACTTCCCGGCCGTAGACTGGGTCGTTCAAGTCGATTGTCCGGACGACGTCGATACCTACATCCATCGGGTCGGTCGGACAGCACGGTATCAGAGCGAGGGCAAGGCGTTGTTATTCCTCTGTCCGAGTGAGGAAGCTGGGATGCTGGAACGGTGGAAGGACAAGGCGATCGAGGTGAAGCGGATCAAGATAAGGGATAGCAAGATGGGGGATCTCCGCCAGCAGATGCAGAACTTTGCATTTCGCGAGCCAGAGATCAAGTATCTTGGACAACGGGTCAGTCGTCCTCACTTACGTCCACAGCTGAAGCCGGAGCTGACGGAGTCCAGGCTTTCATCTCGTATATGCGCTCCATACACATCCAGAAGGACAAGGCGATCTTTAAGCTTTCCGAGCTGCCGGCAGAGGCGTTCGCTGCGAGTTTGGGGCTACCTGGGGCACCTCAGATCAAGCTCTTGGACGGGAAGGTAGGGGGAAAGGTGAAGGAGCGGGGTGGCGCAAGGATCGTCGAGGTGATGAAAGCTGGCGTGAACGGCTCAGGATTGGGCGGCGATGAATATGAAGTGGACGACTATGAATCGGTCGGGGATGGGCAGGGACACGAGGACCGGGACGAGGGATCCGACGGAGGCGAAGGATCCGATTCAATGGATGGATCTCCCGCCTCGGACGACAAGATAAGCGGCAAGATTGTGGCGCCTAGCAAAGTGAGCTGTTTGTCCTTAGCTGTGCGGACTATATTAACGGTCTGCCTTGCAGTCCGCAGCCGCGCCCGTGCGAACGAAATATGATCGAATGTTCGAGCGGACGAACCAATCCATCCTCACTCCGCACTACTCCGCACTCGTCGCGCACGACGACAACGATGCCGATGAGGTCTTCACCCTTGCACGCCGAGATCACACTCTGGACGGCCCTGATACGTCTTTGGCCGAGGAGGACGAGATCACTCGACCGCTCGTCTCATCTGAGGATCTGTCGAAGCGCAAACTGAAAGCGGGGTCATCGAGGAAATCGCAGTTGAGAACCCGTCGAGGGCCAGAGAAGGTCGTCTTTGATGACGAAGGTTTAGCGAGGGAGTTCTACGAAGCGGGCAAGGAAGCGGAGAGCGGTGCTGGTGCAGATGATAGGCGGAAGAAATACGTGGCTGAAGAGAAGGAGAGGATGACGTTGGCAGATCGGGATGACAAAGAGGTGGCTCGGGAACGGAAGAGGGAGAGGAAGAGGAAGAGGAAGGAGAGGGAGAAAGAGGTAAGCTAGCTCTTCGGGGGCTGCTCGGAGCTAACTCCGGGACAGGTGATGATGGGCGATGGCGAGGATGATGCGGGAGTATTTGCAATTATCGGGGGAGGAGACGAGGACGAAGACGAATCAGAGCTAGATGCTCCCGTCAAGCGGAAGGAAACGGCGGTCGGGAAGAAGCGTAAGGTGGAGGCGGACATTGATGTTGAGGAAGCGCTGGCGCTGAGATTACTACGTGGTGGTTCAGTTTGAGTCTCGTTGGCGAGAGGCGGGGCGAGTTCAAACAGTATAGTACAGTCATGCATTGCCGTCCTTCTTGTCAACCCAAAGGAAAGATCGTTCATTGTCCATGCCACCCAAAACAACCATAAGACCCAAGCCATCATACAACCGTCAATTTTCCAACCCCCTCGACGACGTCTTCGACACCCGCTTCTCTGTCATTCTGTTTCTCGCACCCTTCCTCAGCGACAACACTCCCGAAGATCAGTCCCGAGATCGGCGTGATGGGAAAGGGCACGCTGTACCAGCTCGAGCGGGAAGACGTGCTGCTCGGTGTCCTCAACGTTGAAAGGACTGGTCGTGGCGGCGTGATCGACTGAACCACGATCACCGGTACCGGCGATTGTGGCGACGGCGGTCTCTCCTGCACATACACTCATCAGTACAATCTCTCTCACAAAGCTTAGACAAACGCACCACGTCTTGCTTGACCACCTTTGGCCGGACCATCTGTTGAGCAGGAGACGAATGGTTTCCCCTCGACCCGATACTCGAGATGGTCCTCTCGAGCGGCGGAGCGACCAGACTTCGTTTATCGGGCGTGAGGTGAGCCGAAGCGGACGCCGAGGCGAGAGCGTAGGTCGAGGTGGACGAGTCGCCACAGAAGGAGTGAACACGGCCGGGGGCGCTTGGTCGATTGGCGGGATCGGGGTAGGGGGAGGGTCGGATGGTGTTTTGGTACTGAGAGGGATATTGGGGTTGGTGGGATAGGTCACGGGTGGGTACGGGTCGACAAGCGGTTAGGGGGGTCACAGTCGGAACGTGTCGGGAAGGTTTGAGGAGGGTGGGATTCGGGGATAGGATGGTGGGTTGATATCGGGAATCTAGGTGCCAGGGGGTGGTGTCGAGTGACATGGTGAGCGAATGGGATTGGAGAACTGACGGTTCCGAAGAAAGCTTGGAGTGGATTTGGAGATGGAGCGAGAAATTGCATGCTAGACTGATATAGCTCGAGCACTATCGCAAGGCCCTGTTGAATCACATTGGGAAACGGCTAGCCTCCCGTCTGATTCGGTTGAAGAGACCAGAGTGGAGCGCAACGTCGCCCTTACTTGTGAATTCTCAAGACTACCAATCAAACAGGTTGGGGAAACCCGGTCCGCTATCCCCATCCATAGTCCCACCTCACCTAAACTCCGGACAGTTGGCGTCCGGGATCCGGCTCGGAAGTCTCTCTCCCTAGATTTCAGAACTTCCCGACGTCGACGCTCTTTGTCCCTGTTTCACCTCGTTCGGCCCCTTTGGAAGGATTCAGCACATCCGATTGCTCGAGTGGGGTTCGTGCGAATCTTCTACGCGCTTCGTAAAACCGGAACCGGCGACACCAGGGATCGTCAGGGCGATTGCCAAAGTGACTTTTCGTCACGCTGAAAACTCCGGTAGAAACCACGGCAACACGCCAGCATGACTACAGAATCCGATCGCCCCCGTCCCTGCCCCGTGCACACAAAGTTGACCACCCGGGTTCCTGACAAGTGACGAGACGCGTTGGGGATGATGTAACCCTACCATTTGGATCGCTGGAACGCCCCGACCAACTTTGTCGGGGTTTGAAGATCGAGAACATGACATTGCATCCGAGGCGAGTACCGGATTCATCGGCATCGCCTGGCTGGACAGTCTACACGAAGCTGAGTTTTGGGGATCCCGATGTGACTGCGTGATCAGGTCCAAAGGACCTTCTTCGCTCCGTGGCCGAGGGAGTGGTAGAACCGATGTGCCCAGCCCCAAGGACCGTGGCCCATTGGCTAATCGACAAGCGGCGCTGCGGAACACCCGGAAAAGCCGGTCCGTGCCGTAGTGTACCGGGGTTCGGCCCTGTTTAGCCCTCAACTGGCGTACTTGTCAGGGCGGAGGGCACCGTGGACCGTCCGGTTCGCACGTTGGCTCACAAGAGTTGTGAATCTATCGGCCAATTGCGGGCAAATCGGCGAGAGCCACAGGTAGCTAGCTGGCTTTCGATCCCATCATGCACATTCACTACTTGTAATCAAAGCTTTCTCCGATCTCCTAGGGTGTCAGTGTGCGGAACGATTTCGTGGGAACCGGCGTCGACGGTCAGGGTAAAAGTCTGGCTTTCATCCGTTCCATGCGTATCCTCGTGTAATCCCATGCTTTCCTTAGATCTCCTTTACATGATCACCCATCCACCGGAAGAGCCCCTCCTCTTCTCTGCGCGGCCCAAAATCAGGCGAACCGTCTTGACCTCATAACCCCTGAAGTCGACCTTGACATGCACTTCGTCTTCGCTGCTGTTGGCACTCTGCTCGGTCGAATGAATCTTAAGGTCCTCAACCGGGTCCTCGAGAATGTTGACGATCTCAGCCTTCTTCAACGTCAAGCCCGAGCTAGTCTGGATCAGCGGGTGGACTGGCCGAGATATGGCGAAGCTCACATCCTGAGGGTAGCCTTTGCGTGGCCGCCATACTGCTCAAACAGACGCAAGATGATCGTGCGCCTCCCATCCATCTCAACCATGTCGTCCTCGCCCCGCTTTACCGTCTCGAGCATCACGTTAGGCGCACCGGTCACCTCGAACGGCGAGCTCGAGGCGAAAGCGGTCGATGCGACGTTGGCGGACTCCTTGGAGTAGCGCACTAACGCGATCAAAGTCAGGATGGGCAAGATCACAAGGCATCTACTTACAGCGCATGGGTGCGTTGAAAGCGTAGGCGACCTGCGCTACATCGCTCTCCGTGAACGTGCCAACATGAGGGTAGATTGCCCATGCGAAGCGGTGTGTGCCCATGTCGCAGTTCGGGTCAGGCGACGTCGGCCCACGGAGAAGCGAGAGCCGCATGACGTTGCCCTCCGTCGCGTAGCCGTACTTGCAGTCATTGAGGATTGCGACACCGTATCCGAACTCGGACAGATCGGCAAACTTGTGTCCGCACACCTCGAACTTTGCAGCGTCCCATGTGGTGTTCCGGTGTGTCGGTCGCGAAACGGTCCCGAATTGAGTCTCGTAGGTCGCGTTCTCGGAATAGATGTCAAGAGGAAGCTCGAACTTTAGGAATTTGTGCTTCTCGCGCCAGTCTACGACGGCGCTGAAGCGGATCATACTTCGCGCATCGGCCTTGAGAGATGCCGAGATCGCATCGAGCGAGATCTCGACATCCATCCTGCTCTGACCGATATTGACTGAGGCGCCAAGGGTCGCCCGCAGCGGGCCTTGCTCGAGAATGGAGACGGAGCCGAACTTGAGGTGCGTCTGCTTTTCGAGGTGGAACGAGTCGACATCCCAGGCGTCCCAATTGTTCGGGTGGTCCTCCATGATGACCATACCGCCTGAAGCGCCCTCGGGAATGAGCTCCTTGTCAAGAGCGACATCGATGAGGCTGACAATCCGCCCTTCGTTGACCGTCATGCGCACCGAGCTGTTGGTCATGACAAACGTTTCCGCCGACTGCTGTGCGACGGAAACACGGGGAACATCCGCGTACAACCCCTTTGGCAGCCCGATCATCGGCTCTCCCGATCTCGCCGCATCAACGAGAACGTATCCCTTCTGCGCGTCCTTCGAGATCTGAGCGGAACACGACCTGATTCCGCCATGAGCGGAAAGGGGCATAGCGATGACCTCTTGCCGCGGGTAGTTGGGAATGTTGTTGATGGCGAAGATGCTGCCGGCGTTCCCAGCAGACTCATTCTCATCGATAAAGTGCGAATTACGGTAGAGCACAGAGTATGCTTCGTTGAGCACATGGGCAATAGACTTTTGGATGGCGGCGTATTTCACTTCGGCATCCTCGTAGATCTGTGAGATGTCAGTAGAGACTCTAAAGTGCGATATGCCGCCTTACCAGTGCGATACCGCTGCCGGGGAGAACATCGTGGAACTGGCAGAGGAGAAGATCCTCCCAAGCCGCATCGATGCGCTGAGATACTGTCAGTACCGGTCTAAGCGCAAGGTGGCGGCTGACCTCCTTCGGGTACGCGTAGTTCCCATCCGCGAGACTCGCCATCGTCGCCGCATACTCGGCCTCGCGCATCAAGATCTCGCTCTTCCTGTTGCCCCTCTTGATCGAACCGTGCGAGGTATATGTGCCGCGCTGGACACAATTCAGTCAAAAGTTCCTACAAAAGCCGTTCTGAGCTCACGTGTAACTCGAAGTACAGCTCGCCGCGCCTGTCTCGAGATCAGCCACACCGCCAGCTGAAGCGGGCAGGACTGACCAATTCGGCAACCTCGTCCCACCGATAGTCTCCTTCCGTACCGAATCGAAGAACTCCGAGAAGCTCCCTCCCATCTTGACGAGCGGGAGTTGACCGCCAGCGTCGTGCTGCTTGCCGATGGCGCGCGATCGACGGAGCTTCTCTAGCATAGGCGGGGTCGGTCCACCACCGCCATCACCATTGCCAAAGAGAAGGAGCGATTGCGCTGAAACGAATCAGCCATGTATTCAGCAGAGCAGGGCGGGTGCTGACCGGTGACCTCAAGGTTCTTGTGCCCAGTCATTCCCGCGCGGATATCGTCGATATTACATCTGCTCCCGTCAGACTCGGTTTCCACCGCTGCAGAATAGAAATATACTGCGAGTTGTAGTTGTTCACAGGGGTCATGTGGGTAAGGACTTGTGAGCCGTCCAGGCCAACCCAGTTGAAGGTCGAGTGAGGGAAGTCATTTCTACGATAATCAACCAAGCTCTCCCTCAATGATCAAGCTCACTCACATCGAGTTCCAGGATAGCTTCTGGGTGAAAAAGTTTTGCGCGCCCGCGAGCCTGCACAGCTGCGGCAGCTGACTTGAATACCCGACTGCGTTGATATAAGCGATCCACTTCCCTGAACCGGGGAAACAAAGTGACCCACAAGTATCCGGAAGCACAAATGTGTTCGACCTGAAGCCGAAGCGGCTCTCGTAGTATCTTTGACCGTACAGGAATTGCCTGACCAGCGCTTCACCGGATGGCATATTGGTATCCATCTCGACCCAAGTCGCCCCTAGAGGCTGGAAAGTACCCTTGGAGATCTTCTCCTTGATCCTTGCGAAAAGGGAGGGGTAGAGCTGCTCGACCCATTTGAATTGCTGAGCTTGGGTGGCTGAGAATCGGTGCTCGGGGTAACGGTCCATGAGGTCGACCTGGGTTGACCAAGACCGAGCTGACTTCTGTTGTGTCACCGAGAAGGGCCATAGCCAAGCGGTATCAATATGGCTGTGAACGTCAGCATCACTTTTCGTCATCACAAGTGGCACCAACCAGTGTCCAACACCCCAAAGCGTGCCGGTCTGCTTCTCCGCCTTGACGCTCTCCGAAGCAATCTCCTTCTCCCAATTCGATCCCAGAATCTCCTCCGCGACCTTCCGGCATGGCCCAATGCTCTCCAGCTTTCCCTCTTGGAAGACATTCATGATCTCATTCGCAGCATACATGGCTCGCATGGCCAGAGGGGAATCACAAGGAAGGGTATCATAGACCTGGTGGATCGCGTTGAAGTCGTACATGAGTCGCCATGCATCTTGGTTCGGAACGACAAGATCGGCGGAATTGAGGCGATAGGTACGCTCGTTGTCGGGCGGACTCGTCCCGGGTTGACCAAACATCATGTTGCAGCTCGACTCGATGTAGTAGTGGGCCACACCAGCTTTGCGTTCGGAAAGTGGGATGATGAACTCGACTCTTCGGTCCTCGTTGAAGCCACCGGTCAGACCTTTTCCTCGTAATCAGCCTTCGCATTGAGAGAATAGATGAAACTCACCATGAATGGGGTCACCGTCCGTCGTGAAGACCATCGCCTCACCCGAGCAGTCAAACTCGAGTTGAACTCTCTCGTACTCCGACCAAGAAGATGGGATGTGGAGGGTCAACTTGAACCAGTGATTGGTCCAGGCGGGACCGAATTGATCCCCCTTCTTTGCCGGCTTGTAAGACTGTCGCGTAGCCTCGGCGAAGGTCGGCTTGGATCGACCAGGAGCTGACCAGACCTCGAGTTTGACGTGCTCAGCATCATCGAGGCGGTGAGCGCAGAGGAGTGGGGAGAGGTTGTACCCGCCATATTGCCCGCCCTGATCATGGTAGGTGAATTCGTGCCGACAAAAAGAGAGCCGAGAGACGCACGATGAACTGGTCAAGGCGATTGTGGATATCTTTGAGATGCTTTGGCCCTGCGATCCAACAGAGTCAGCCCGTACCCTACAACGCTGCACCGACCAGGGATCGAAAGGGGGAGGAGAGCGGCTCAATCGACTAACTTGCGGCATGTGTAATCTGAGGGTAATCCATCTTCTTCGACGCCGACATGTTGACACCTTTGATTGTAGTCGCCATGGTGACTGATTGGAGCGAGAAGAGTACCGATGATCAAGTCAGTCGATGCTGAATCGGGTAGAACTCCTTTTCGGCTTCAGACTAGTCATGTGCTCAAGGTGGGGGAAACACGTGTCAAGGCCGGGGTATCCGCCGATTCCAAGCGTTTTGTTCGCGTTTCTCCGAAAATCATTTTCCACTTGCATACTATCCGGACCGGATGCCCAAGTATGTCCCGACGTTCAAACACCTCTTCACCTCCAGCCAGCCGACTCAACAGTCCGAGCATCGCGAAAGAAATGTTAATGACCTCATCGCCAATTCCAGGGCTCATGAGCCGGTGCAGAGGGACTTGCCACCGCACATAGATCGTGGCGAGCGGGTTTGGGCTCCTAGTGCGGGCCTTACGGGGTTACCGGATGTGGAATATGGTGGAGTCCACCCGTAAGCTCGGCTTGATTCGTCTAGCACTTGCTGAGGCCACTTGACCCAAAGTGCCGAGCTCCTTCGACGATCGTATGTCTCGCAGCGCCAGGCGTCGAGATCTGTTGCTGGTCCAGCACCACCACCTTCCTGGCGCGTTCCTGCTTCCGCGGCTCGGTCGACTCCCTCAAAATCAGCTGCTGGGTCTTCACGGTCGAGCAGACCAGTGACCACAGTGGAGCTGCGGGAAGCGTCTGAACTGTTCAGTCGTCGCTTGCCCGAAATCCCGACTGCGGGTCCGAATCGGCTGCTCGAACATTGTCTCTTGACAGTATTGCGCTACCTGGACGATGATGAAGTTATCACCCTGGACGAGAATGAGGATCTCGACGAGAGCGAGGGAGATCGTGTTGCAGACCCTGGATGGACTCGCGGGGAGCTGCTTCGAGAGCAAGCGGGGTATCTCGAAAGTCCGCTCAAGAGCGCGCTCCTCGAGATGAGCTCTCTTCAGCCGGAGGGAAGCGCCTTGCGGCTCAGCGACGTCAGTCTAAAGGCTATGCTAGGCTATTCCGATCCAGGACAGTCATCTCATCCATCAGACCAGCCGGACGAGTGGGATGGTACCTCCGTACACTCCACGGGGAGCTGGGAGACCGCCGATACCACTCTACCTCACCTCCCCCTGATCCTTCATCCGGCGCCTCACGCTATCCTCCGACTTCTCCCCTCCTTGCACTCCTTATCGCTCACATCCCTCAATCTTGCATATTCGACTGAACCTATGGAGCTGGAGAAGCTCGTCAACGTCCTTCCTGCTGGTCTGCGGGAACTCGGTCTTGCAGGCATACGGATTGGGCGAGGGAAGTCTGGCGGGCAAGAGGAGTGGCGCCGCGGTCTGGGAGTCCTGAGCAGAAAGCTAATCGTGCTGAGAGTGAGTCATACCCGCCCGATCAGGAGAAGGCTAATGAATCAATAGATGCTCGACTTGTCTTTTCCACCTTTCCCGGTATCAACCCATCTCTTGGCCACTCTTCTACATCCTCCTAGCGTCAAGCTTCCGTCACTGAGAATACTCGGTCTGCGTGGGACAAGGGACACATCTGGACATGCTGGAAGCACGAGCCAGGATGATGTGCGAAAATTGCGGGACATAATCAAGTCCGGACGACAGCGATGGATTGATGTCATCTGGTAGCCTGATACCTATGCATGATGTCATATCCGCCAGATCAAGCTCACACCCTCATCCCCAGCACTGACCACAACCTGCCCGATCTTTGTTGGCTCAGAATCTGTGGAGGCGGGGGCAGGAGCCACTGCGACGCCGTTGACCACGCCGGTATGGCCGGTGTGAGTAGCGATGAGGGCGCCGGTGCGGACGTCCCATGTCTTGAGGGTCGAGTCAGCCGAGGCAGTCGTCACTAAGTGAAGATGTGGTGCTGGATGGGGTGCGAGGGAAGTGATTGGTTCCTGTAGTCACATCAGCTCGACCTAAGATGTGGTCTGTTGCGGTACACTCACGTCATGGCTCAGCTCCGCTCTCACCCTCGTCGTCGCCACATCCCACACGAACCCCTTCCCATCCGTTCCCCCACTGACTAGCACCACACCCTTTCCTCCACCCGCTCCCGCAAACAGATCAACAAGAACCAGCGCCTCGACGCTCTCTCCTTCCGCATGTCCTTGCAATGTCGCCACGACATCACCCTTCGGTAAGCTCACCAGCTTTACGCCGCCATTCGCCCCGCCAACCGCCGCGATCTGGCCATTGGGCGCGACTGCCAAAGACGTTATACCATGTGTGGCTGGGTCGAGTTCAGGAGAATTGGGTGGACAGAAGATGGATGCTTTGAAGACGGGTGTGGAGGAGGAGATCTCCCATAAGATGAGAGAGGAGTCGAGGGAGGTGGTGAGAAGTTGGCGGCCGAGGGGTGGAGGGAATAGGCCGGCGGTACAGGCGAGAGTATGCGAGGAGAGGACGGTGAGGGTGTTCCCGGATGGTACTGCAGACCGTCATTACGAAGGGATGACGCAAACGCGGGACTTACATTGCCAGAGCCAGACGGAGGAGTCTTCGCACCCGGACGCAAGGACATTTCCTTTCGGATGCCAAGTAAGCCACTACAATTGAAGGTATCAGCTGGGTCAATCCAGCCCAACGGCCTGCCGAACGCAAAAGCAAGAAGGATAGCTAGAACATACCCACCTGGATCTCACTCCCCGTCTCCAAGCTGGTCAAGAACTCCCAATCCTTCCACTCCCCTTCTGGAACTCCCTGCTTCCCCTCCGCCTCTCTCGAATTCCGTCGACTCCTCGCTCTCCGCCAAACCCCCACCCGTCCATCCATACCGCCCGTCGCCACCATATCGCCATCAAAGCTCCAGCCCGTCGCCACAACCGAGTCGGTATGACCTGTGAGCTTGATTGGTGGGAAGGTCTCGGCGGACGAGGATGGGACAGGGGAGAAGATGTGGGCGACGTCGTCTTCGCCGCCGGTCACCGCTAAGGGTGGGTTTGGGAAGGTCGAGTGAAGCGTCAGGGTGAAAATGGACTGTTGAGGTTGATGCAGTGCTACCATCAAAATCGAACGCATCAGTTTGAGCTCAAATCCATGCTGTCCCCCTCGGCTTCATTGGCAGGACGAATCAATTGAATTGAGCTCACCGCTCACACTCCAGCTGTTATCCTGCACCCTACCCTCCCCATTCATCTCCTCATCCTCCTCGCCTGGTCCAGGGCCGCCAATGACGATCTCCCCATCATACCCGGCATTGTCATCCTCGTCATCCATGGGATCTTCGCCGGAATCCTCGTGCACCTCGACAATATCCTCCTCGGCTATGTCATCCTCTGCCTCAAAGTCGTTTCGATCGTGGTTCTCGGCATGTTGTGACATTTCGGCTGAAATGTCGCCGCTTCAGAAGATCTGAGAATATTTACTACCAACTTTTCGCCACGTGTTGGGGTAGGCGCGCACCCCCCCGGGTTTGCCTGTATCAAAGGTTATCAAGGTTTCCCCATCCAAAGGAGAGATCTCCCTCGACTTTCTCAGTCTGCTAGAAAGGCGTCATACGCCATGGCACCTTCAACGGACCTCAAGGTCTATCTCCTCCTTCCAGCCGAGATGAGCGCTCGCTTATGCCCTCGTAGAAAGTGATCGTCACCGGTGGTCTCGGCTACATCGGTTCTCACGTCGTCGTCGCCCTTCTCCTCACTGGCAAATACACCCCCATCATCATCGACAACTGTCATAATGCATATCCCGAAGCTTTGAAGCGATGTGCCGAGATAGCTCGGAATGAGCTGGGGTAAGTGCGAATCTTCATCTGAGCTTGCAGGTGAAGCGTTATTGACTGAGGCACAGAGAGAATGCACCTCAGCCAGTGTTGCATCGGTGCGATTTGCGAGATGCAGCGGCCATCGATCACGTCTTCGCCAAGTACAATGATGAGGGAGGAATCTGGGCGGTTATCCACCTGGCTGCGCTCAAAGCGGTGGGGGAGTCGGGCGATATCCCGCTGGCTTACTACCATGTCAACGTCGCGGGTTCAATCTCCCTCTTGGAGGTGAGTCTATCGCGACCCGTTGAAACATCCGGCTGAGGAAGCCAGGCGATGGAGAAGCACAATTGCAAAAACATCGTCTTCTCCTCATCGGCCACCGTGTACGGTACTCCCAAAACCGTTCCCATCCCCGAGACTTCCCCTGTCCAGCCCGAATCGGTGTATGGCCGTACAAAGGCCATGGTGGAAATGATCATCCAGGATGCATGTGTTGCTGGGGCGCAGAAGGAGGGCGAGAAGGGTCTCAAGGCGGTCAGCGTGCGGTACTTCAAGTTCGTTGCCCCAATTCCACTCGTCTCTCGGCTGACTCAATGGTAGCCCCGCCGGAGCGTATCCTTCAGGTCGACTCGGCGAGGAGCCTAGGGGCAAGCCCGGAAACCTCCTACCCCTCCTCGCGCAGATGGCGTCCGGGCGGGACAAGTCGGATCTAAAGGTCTTTGGCAATGATTACCCCACACCGTAAGCTCGGCTACTTGCAAAGTTAACTCCGCTGAGACGGACCAGAGACGGAACTTGCGTTCGAGACTACCTGCACGTCATGGATCTCGCCAAGGGACACGTCTTGTCGCTCGACGCACTCATACAAGCCACATCCGACCCATCCACCGGCATCTTCTCCACGCTCGACGTCAAGAAGCAGGGATATTTCCGCGCATTCAACCTCGGCAAGGGCAAGGGGATGAGCGTGCTCAACATGATCGAAGCGATGAGGAAGGCGAGCGGGTTCCAGTACAACTACACGATCGAAGGCAGGCGGTGAGCCCTGCATCCAAGCGGAGGCAACTGCTGATGGGATGATCAGGCTGGGAGACGTGCCAGATCTGACGGCGGATCCGGCATTGGCGCAGAAGGAGCTTGGGTTCTTGGCAGATCAGGATCTGGAGACGATGTGCAGGGATTTGTGGAATTTCCAGCAGGCTCATCCAAACGGATACGAGGCGAGCGCGTAGGGTGTTCAGGACTTGCGCTTGAAATCTTCATGAATTGCATACACCTGAAGGGACGATGCACTGGGGAATGCCCTAATGTGGGAAAAGTGTAGCTGCTCATAGGTGACTCCGACTCATCGAAAACTCCGCGAAGCTGTTTTAAGCGAGCAGCTCGACCTGCCCTTTCCACCGGAAGCAACGACGTTTCCGAGGTCGCCAGGTGAGCATGGGCGGCACGATCGCTCGAGACGTCGTGTCTGGCCCCGTGGCTCGTGATAGCTTCACGCGAACGGAGCTCTGGACCATGGGGAATTATCGACGTCTGTACAAACGAAATTCCATCTGTCAGGAGAGCTAAAGCAAACATCATCGGTTATACGGAAATACATTGGTGTGGCGTTCCTGGCTAGAGCTGATGGTCGATTGATTATCTGCCGATTGGTCAGCTCCAATCCCTCCGCTTCCTTTCTTGCGCTGCCCTCCCCATCGCCCCCATGTCCTCCGCCCCCTTCCCCCAGCTCCTCCGACGATCGACATTCGCCGCTCACGACCCCTTCATCTCCCGCGTTCACACCTCCACCCCCTCCTCGATCCACCAATACGGCGACTGGGGCTTGAAATACCCCATCCCCCGAAGTAAGGGACCCCGGTATATCAAATTCAACACGCTCGATGCGGGTAAAGTGATCGGAGCCGATTGGCGGTCCGCCGAGCAGGAAGCCCGGTTCGTCCAGACTTGGGGGACAGGACGGGTCAGTTGGATGTCAGAGGATGAGTTGCCGAAATACAAGACGAGATCGGGAGTCGGGTTGTGGGACAATTATGCGTTGCCGCCAGAGGAAGCTGAAGGGGAGAGGAAGGTGGAGCTGATGGAGGATGTGAATGCGATGAATCCGAAGGAGTTTGGGATCTACCTGGAGAAGGTTCGGCGGAAACGGAAGGAGTTTCTTAAGACTAAACTCGACTCGTTACGGCGGCAGACGAGGGATAAGCTTACCCTGCCCGAGGATCAGACGCTCATCACCCTCGGGGCGAAGGGACATGTTGTGAATCCGGACACTGCGGGCTTTCAAGTCAGTCTCACGAAAGAGGAGCTCGAAAAGGCGAATTCGAGGGTCCTCCACGCTCCACCTCATCGAGTACACGGTCTTTCCTACTCCCGCCTTCCGCCCACATCAGGGTCTTTCAACCCCATTCTCCATCATCCTGGTCGGGCGATCGATAGAGTCAGCCAGTACACCGAAGCATCGGATCGGGCGAGAAACATCCGTCCTGGTGAAGGGACGAACCGGCCATGGGTCGTCGATATGGGTGGTATCGGGACCAAGTCGAAGACGACGGCGGGGCGGATCTCAGACATCTCGGCCGTGCCAAAAGGCGTCGACTTTACTCGCGAAGAGCCACACCGCGGTGAAGCGAGATGGCGCGTGACCACAGCGAGCATGAAAGACCCACCTCGAGTGTTGGGTCTCCAGCAACTCAACGATGCGCAAAGATCGAGTAAAAGAGGTCGACCACAGAGCGCGGCGAAACAGATGTCCCCTCTCGACACTTTCAGATTCGACATCACCGTCAAGCACGTCTCTTCAGCTTCCCCGAAGACGGTCCAAGATCCGGAGGACGAGCTCGGCAGTCGAGAGTGGGTAGGACGCGAACCTCGGACGCAGAAGGTGCCGAGTACATGGAGCGATGAGCTGGGATTAGGGGGACCGAGGAGTGATCGGAAGCCTGGGGAGGGTGCGAAGCAGTTGAGAAGCTGGGAGCAGCAGGCGCAGAGGGAGGCGAGGGAGGATAGCGCGGCGAGAGTCAGTAGCTTGTTAGCGAGATTGAGTGGGAAGACGCCGTGAGGTGTTCATGGGGATGCATAGCTTAGCATTGGTCTCACTTCTGGAAAGGCGATTCCGAGTACCATGTGCAGAGACTGACTTTGACGACTGGTCTTGAGCCAAAAATTCGGCTACACCCTTTTGTCATCGAGGCCTTCACCATTTTGTCCCAAATTCTTGTCGTCACCATTGTAGAAGAAGTTCAGAGTCCCTATGTGGTCGTATTCCGCATGATACCCGACTCGTATTCCCTCGCAGGCACAAACAGTGAAATAGACCGATTTAGCTATGGTCAATACCTCTCCACTCCCATCCTCTAAAAGCTCCGCCGTCCTCCGTGACGTCCGCTCTACTCACTTTTTCGACACCTCCTCAAAGGACAGCGAGGGCTCGACTCCGACTCCACTTCAGCCTAGCCAACCGCAAAGCAATGGTAATGACAAGGCGAGCTCGAGCAAGCGAAAGCCCTCTCACCAGCTCAATGGCGGCCCGAAGAAGAGGTCTGCTCGGGTCGAGGATAGTGAGGAGGCGAGGAGTAGAAGGAGGGAGATTGCGGATAAGCTGTTTGAGGGGAGACAGGAGTTACCCTTCTACCAAGGTGTGTTGGCTTCTGCCGGGGCTCAGATCGGTGCTGAAGAAACTCTGTGCAGGAAGAAGGATGATCATGGAGGAGATCATGGCGCATGATACTACTATCGTTCGTCCTAGCCTATTTTTTCAGGCTTCTCGTTGCTGAGAAGGATAGATCCTCGGCGAAACAGGCTGCGGCAAGTCCACCCAACTCCCTCAACTCCTTCGGTCCCACTCCATCTCGCTCGACCACTTTGGCGCCCACAATGCCCATGCGAGCCGATTTGCTCGCGCCCCCCGAATAGCCGTCACTCAACCACGTCGTCTGCCAACAATTGCACTGGCGATCCGAGTGGCCGCCGAAATGGGCTGCCAAGTTGGCGGAGAGGTGGGATATAGTGTGCGGTTCGAGGATAACAGCAGCAGGAGGACGGGGTTGCGATATATCACCGAAGGTGTTCTCATGCGGTATGTGATCACTATCTGAACAGGGCTGACGAGTAGAGAGCTAGCCAATGGGGACAACCGCCCGGGTCCAAGCTCAGAGACTCGAGAAGAAGGTGGTCTCAACCTGCTCTTGCGATACGACGTGATCATCGTGGACGAAGCGCATGAACGCACGCTCAATACCGATTTCCTATGCGGAGCGCTTAAAAAGATCCAGCGGATACGCAAGCGCTTGGCCGCGGAGGGCAAACGTGCCAATGGTTTTGGAGATGAGGCTAGCAAGGGAAAGGGAAAGGAGAAGGAGGCTGTGAGAGAGCTGAAGATCGTGATCATGAGTGCGACTCTTGATCCGAGCAAGTTTCAGCGCTTCTTCGAGACGTGAGTTTAACTTTCCCGTGTATCTGGGCGTACTGATGGTGAAGCAGTGGGCGCGAGGCTTTGCTGGTGAAGGGACGGACACACGACATTCAGACACGGCATGTCCATGAAGCTGTAGACGACTTCATTGAGTCCGCGGCGAGGATGGTGACGCAAATTCACAAGGATCCGAAGGCTGTCGGGCACGTCCTGGTGTTCATGCCAGGTGCGTTGACCACGATGCATGTATGATGAGCTGATTTGTCGACAGGGTCGGAGGAGATCGAGAATTGCGTTGAGCTACTCAGACGGGTAAGCCGTGAGCTGCCGCCGACATGCAAGCAGGTGAGTTCCAGCGCGTGAAAATGGCGCCGACAAGCCGCCACAGCTCGACGTCCTCGCTCTGTACAGCGCACTCGCTCCTGCAGCTCAAGCCAGAATCTTTGCGCCCACTGCTCCGGATATCCGCCGTATCATTGTGGCTACCAATATCGCCGAAACATCAATCACGATCCCTGGCATCGCGTACGTCGTCGATACGGGATACAAGAAGGAGAAGGAGTACATCTTCCGTACCTCTGGAGGTCTGCTCATTCTCCTGCACCCTTGCTCTCTTGACGTCTCTCTAGCGATTGAGCACCTTGCGAAGAAGTCGATCAGCAAAGCAGCAGCTTGGCAGCGCACTGGACGCGCCGGGCGAGAGGTATGCTCAGGAAGTCGAGGAGAGCTGAAGCAAAGCGTGCAGGCGAATGCTTCCGCCTGTATACCAAGCAGGCATTCGACAAGCTGGAAGAGTATGATGTGCCCGAGATCCAGAGATGCAACCTCGCTTCGGCAGTACTTCAATTGGTGGCGATGGGTCAAAACCCTTTCGATTTCGACTACATCGATAATCCAGGACAAGATCCTAGTGAGTGTCCTTATCTGTACCTGAGTCGGCTGACGTCATCTCAGTCAAAGCGGCTTTTCAGACACTTGCTGGCCTCGGAGCGCTCGACTCGCCAACGTTGATCACCCCTCTCGGCCGAGAAATGCTTCACTACCCCTTGGACCCAGAGCACGCCCGGATCCTCATCGCTTCTTTCACCCTCGGCTGTGCAAGCGAGATCATCGACATCGTCTCGCTCGTCGTCTCAGGACCCGTCTGGATCGACCGGGCGAGCGACCGAGTTTCCGCCGCGACCGCTCGAGCCAAGTTCATCCACCGCGACGGCGACCACCTGACCGGATTGAACGTGTTTCGCGCATTCCTAGCCGCGAACGAGAGTAGAGGCAGATGGTGCCGCGAGAATCACGTCAACGCAAAGACACTGTCCGCCGCGATGAGAGTGCGAGATCAGCTGAGGGAGCTCGCCACGAGGAACGGCAAGGACTGGAACGTTTCCTGCGGGAGCGAGACCGAGGTCGTCGTGCGGTGTCTGCTGCAAGGGCTGTTTATGAACACCGCCATCATTCAGGCCGACGGGACGTACAAGCAGACCGCGGGAAGTCTGGTATGTTCCTCGCGTCATTTTAGGTACCCCACGAGCTGATTGCTGTAGCTGGTCAAGATCCATCCGTCTTCGGTGTTGATGAGCAAGAAAGTCCCTGCGATCCTGTATGACGAGCTAGTGGGCCGGTCTCAGATCCACTTGATATCCACTGATGAAAACCCAGACGATCACGTCGTCGTTCTACTCACGAAATGTGTCCGCATTCGAGCAGCATTGGCTGAGTGAGGTACCATGGTTCAGACAAGTGGGCAGGGCGGTGGAGGAGGCGGCGCCAAAGTCTCACTTGTAATCGTCGATCTTGATACAGACCATATCGTTCTTGAGCACGCGACACCTGCATTGTGATGACATGACTGGGTGTCTCTTTGATTGGAGTCAGGACTCCAGCTTTGCGCCGCGAGAAAAAACCCTGCGGAAATCTACGACACTCTAGCAGACACGAGCCGGAATCTGAGAGGCACGGGGATCGACCAGATTGACGTCAGCGATACCACTGGAACTGACCATGGTTTCCTCTCACCATCTCATCATCTCATCCTTGCCAATATGGCGGATCCCAAGGACATCCCAAACCCACGGTCACCCCTCCCATCCCCCATCCGACTCCTCCTATCCCTCTCCGCTCTCTGCTCCACCCTCCACCCCGCCAGTCCACCTTCACCGTCTACGCTCAAATGGCACCAATCCACATCTTCAGCATGGCTCAAATCCGTGCTCAAGCTCCTCGAGATCGATGCGTCCCGTCTACCTCCTACCGTCGACGTCGAGAGCGTCCATTCCAGTGCCGCGGAACAGAGGGATGACTGGACTGACGAGGAGAAGGTCCGCATGGCGGGTATTCTCGTCGAGGCTAGTCTCGCGGTGGATACGCAAAAGGAGAAGAAGGAGGAGGCGCTGAGTTATTCCCCTCTGGAGAGAACACTGAATCATCGCGCCCTTGATCTCCTTGGGCTTCCCGCGAAGGATCTGTTGCCCGAGGCGGAGAAGAATCTCAGTTTGACGCTGTTTACCGCGCTCAAAGCCGCTCAGCAGAGTGAGGCGGCTGAGAGGGTCGAGTCGACACGCGCCGCTCACTCGCAAGGATGGGGAGGCTCACTCGGTCGTTCCCTCGCGACCGGAGCAGGGGTGATAGCAGGAGGAGTGCTTATCGGGGTTACCGGCGGTCTAGCCGCACCAGCCATCGCTGCCGTCCTCGCTCCGCTGGGTATCGGAGGACTCCTCACAGCTACTACGGGTCCGGTCGTACTTGGGACCCTGTTCGGCGTGGGTGGGGGCGGACTTGCCGGACGGAGGGTGCGGGAGAGGTGGAAGGGTGTGGAAGAATTTGGGTTTGTGGAAGTGGGGGACGGGACGAAGGCTACGAAGGAGGAGATTGAGGATCTGAAAGAGGCGAGGAAGAAGATGCAACAGCGGAAGGAGAAGGAGAAGGAGGGCGAGAAGGGAGAGGGCGCAGCATTGGGCGACGAGACGACGGCCATGACCGACAAGAAGCTGGCTAGTGTAGACGAGAAGCAAGACGTGAATGAAGTTGCGGTCGAAGAGGTCGACGAGACTTCCGAGGAGGACGCCGCGAAGGCGGTCGAACAAGACCGTGCGCTCCTCGAGGAAAGGCTGCTGCACCTCTCGTTGGAAGCGAGTACTCGCGCATCGATCTCCTCGGAGTCTGCCTCGACCAGACCATCAATGGACAGTCCGCGACCGTCGCTTGACCAGGCTGCCAACGAAAAGTCGATCACCGACGTCAAGAAGCCGCCGAGCTTGACGGTGGGTAATCAGATCGACTTTGCTAACAACAGGCCACGATCATCGTGCCAGGCTTGTTGACGATTTCACGGACCGAGGCGATCACCGCGTGGCGAGCGCTCTGCTCGTCCAAAGGCGCAGACACCGGACTCGCCGCTCCCGGCTATAGTCCGAGGCACAAGGAGGTCAAAGCGGATGACAAGGTGGACGCTGCGGAGCCGATAACCTTTGCCCCCGCCAAGCTCGGGATCAAAGATGCAAGAGATGTGTACTTGTTGAGGTTTGAGAGCGCGGCGATGCTCAAGACTGGACAGTGAGTCATTTGGAGCTCGCTGCTCAACGCTGATGCACTGCCTGACTCAAGGGATATCGACATGTGGGGTGAGTGAGACCGGTCTTTGCCCGATAAGTCTGACACGTCGCAGTCGGGAGCAAGATCAAGGGCAAGATCAAGGCGCAGATCATCAAGCGGACCGTCCTCAACGCCTACTTTGCGGCAGTAGCTCTGCCTCAGTAAGCGAACCCGTGTGGCTCAGCTGACAACCCTCAGCACGGTATACGGAATGGCGACGATGACGCTCGACAACACCTGGATGCATGCGCAAGATCGCGCCAAGAAAGCGGGCAGGATCCTTGGCGAGGTCCTGGAGAAGCGAGTGCAGGGAGAGCGGCCTGTAGTCTTGGTGTGTAAAGCCGACCTTGCATACGCTGATACACAGATCGGCTCATCGCTCGGCTCCCTCACCGTGCTTCATGCGCTACAGTACCTCGCCTCACTTCCGGCGCCTCCCCCTTCTCAGGGTCCGGTACCCGCTTACGTCGAGTCTGCCTACCTCATCTCCCTCCCCGCTGTGCCGAGTGAAGATGAATGGGCGAAATGCCGGTCGGTCGTGGCGAGGCGGCTGGTGAATGCTTGGAGCAGCGCAGACTTTGTCCTCGCCGGAGTTGTCAGGTCCGTCGCCTTGAGGTATCCCGTGCTTCAGCTGAAAATCCTGACCAGGCTGCACGAGGTGGTGTCTCGCGCGACGACCCTACAGAGCGGTATAGGAGTAGCGGGACTCGGACCGGTCGCTCGGCCCGGCGTACAGGATGTGGACGTCTCGTCAGTGCTGAGAGGACACATGGAGTTGCAAACGAAGATGGCCGACGTATTGCGGGTGATCGACCTGGACGCGTAGGACGCGAGATGAGAATGCGCGGGATTGAGGTCAACTTAGTTGTAGTCAGTAGTGGTAAATAGGGGTTCAGATTAGCCAGGCGATGGAAGCGATGAATTTGCTCTTCTTTGAACGACTGGAAAGAGAAATCCCGATAGCGGGGACCGAAAATACGCTGGTACAGCCGCATCGGATTTCATCTCAAAGCAAAAATGATGTGAGGGGTCATGCACCGGTTGAGAAAGGACCAATCAATCAATCAACCCGCTCGCCATCCTTCTCTCATCGTCGCCTTGCACCGATCTCGCCTGTCGCTTTCGCTCCCACGTTTCCCATCCCCGCTATCACTTGTCTTTTTTTTTTTGTCAGAGGACGGAATAGGAATCTCCACCGGGTTATGCCCGATAGTTTATCCCGATGTATCTCATCCCGCTGTCAAGTACAGCATGCATGTGTCCTCTGTTCTTCTCTCGTATATATTACCATGCACTCGCGCTTGTCGAGCCCGCAGGCCGCCGAGATCCAGAATACCTGGGACGCACGAAGGAGGTAAGCCCCTGCGCCCAATTCCCCCTTGAAACCCTTAATTAACCGCGAGCAAGTGCGGGGTCGACAGTCATACACCCGTCCACGAAGGAGCCCGGGGCCAGGAAGGGCACAGTACGGGTTGCTTTGCTTGGACTGTGATCAAGCTGACGCTCCATCAATGAGACGAGTGTGCAGCTGTGCGAGCCAGTGATGACTTGGCATTGCCACCGGGGGTATCGAGACTGCTCCAAGCACGAGGAGCATTGGCTGTGATGCCAAGACGCATGGCGCCTCCTAGTGGAATGCGATGCCGAATAGAGAATTGAAGGCTTTTGGCCGCCGACTAACGGCGTACCGGCGAGTTTTGTAACCGGGGCCTCCGGTCACGGGGGTGTGCCTTACGGGACCGCGCTTCTGTCATTTTCTTCAGCGGAACTCAGGCTAATCAACACTGGTACCTTCCCTTGACCTCGCTGTGGTTCTATCAGCAGAAGCTAACACCAACATGTCGACCCACCACGTCAGGGGTCTCCCCGACTCTGTCCCGGAAGCCGAAGACCTCTTCCCTCCTCCCCCTCGTCTCCAAGGTATCGACGGTCGACCCAAGCCTCACATCGGTCCCGACTACAAGGCCTACCTCGCGGAATACAGCAAGACCATCGGGCCAGATAGCGATGCTTGGTGGAAGGGGATGGCGCATAGCTTGGACTGGTATACCCCGTTTAAGACCGTCCGCGCGGGGGGTTTCGAGTTTGGCGACGTCCAGTGGTTGTAAGTGGAGTTGATGGGTAAGTCTCCGCTGAGTGTCATCAGCCCCGAAGGCACGCTCAACGCCGCGTACAACTGCCTCGACCGTCACTTCTACGCCAACCCGGACAAGGTTGCCATCATCTACGAGGCGGACGAGGCTTCCGAGTCTCGCGAGGTGACGTTCGCGGAATTGATGCGCGAGACGTGCCGCGTGGCGAACGTGCTCAAGTCTTGGGGGCTCAAAAAGGGCGATGCGGTCTCCATCTAGTGAGTGGAGGTCCAGGGTGCAGCTGACGATCAGCCTGCCGATGACTTGGCAGGCCGCCGCAGCGTTCTTGGCGTGTGCCAGGATCGGCGCGGTCCACTCGGCGGTCTTTGCCGGGTTCAGCGCGGAGAGTCTGAGGGACAGGGTCAATGATTGCGAGTGCAAGGTGGTCATCACCACGGAGTGAGCGTCTCAGAAGTCCAAACTCAGAGCTAACGTTTCGTAGCGAGGGGAGGCGAGGTGGAAAGTCCATCGCGACAAAGCAGAGTGAGTCAGATTCCACGAAAGCTCTGCCTTGCGGCGCTTCTCGGAGACGAGATCCCGCTGATGCAACTCACCTGTAGTCGTGGACGCCGCGCTCCAGCTCTGTCCCCTCGTCGAGCACGTCCTCGTCCTCCGCCGGACCGGCAATCAAGTACCCTTCACCGAGGGACGGGACAAGTGGTGGGACGAGGAATGTGCCAAGGTCCCGGCGTACTGCCCTTGCGAGCCGATGTCGTCGGAAGACCCGTTGTTCATCCTCTATGTGAGTGACCAGGACTCGTGATGCTTCGTATTCCGCCTGATCTACTCTGCTAGACCTCCGGCTCCACCGGCAAACCCAAGGGCGTAGTCCACTGCACCGCCGGCTACCTGCTCGGCGCCCTCCTCACGGTAAAGTACGTCTTCGACGTCCACCCCGACGACAAATTCGCGTGCATGGCGGATGTCGGGTGGATCACCGGACACACCTACATCATCTACGGTCCCCTCGCCAACGGCGTCACCACCACGGTATTCGAATCCACCCCCATCTACCCCACCGCATCGCGCTACTGGGATTTCGTCGACAAGTGGAAGGCGACGCACCTCTACACCGCGCCGACGGCCATCCGTCTGCTCCGCCGGATGGGCGAGGACCACGTGAAGAGCCACGACCTGTCCAGTCTGCGCGTGCTAGGCTCCGTCGGCGAACCCATCAACCCCGAAGCCTGGCACTGGTACAACGATTTCGCGGGCAAGAACCAATGCGCCATCGTCGACACCTACTGGATGACGGAGACCGGCTCCATCGCCGTCACCCCGCTTCCCGGAGCCATCCCAACGAAGCCCGGCTCCGCGACGTTCCCATTCTTCGGGTTCGACCTCTCCATTATCGACCCGCAAACGGGCAAGGTGCTCGAAGGCAACGACGTGGAGGGCGTGCTCGTTGCCAACAAGCCATGGCCAAGTCTCGCGAGGACGATTTTTAAAGATCACAAGAGGTATCTCGAGACGTACATGCGGCCGTACCCGGGGCACTTCTTCTTTGGCGACGGCGCGGCGAGGGACAGCGACGGGTACCTCTGGATCAAGGGGCGTGTGGACGGTGAGTAAAAGTCGAGTTCCTCGCTGACGTCAGATGTCATAAAGTGGGTCCTGTCCGCTTCTCACATTGACCTCTAGCGTCTCTGGGCACCGACTCTCCACGGCCGAAGTCGAGTCCGCGTTGATCATGCACAAGGGCGTCGCCGAGACCGCGGTGATTGGATCACACGACGAGATCACCGGTCAGGCCGTCTACGCGTTTGTCACGATGAAACCGCAGTTTGACCTGGAAGCGACGAAAGAGGCGGATCTCAGCAAGGAGCTCGCGATTCAGGTCAGAAAGGTCATCGGGCCTTTTGCCGCGCCGAAAAAGATCGTGCGTGGATCTGGGCTAGGATTTCGTCAGATGCTGATTGGTCTGTAGTACTTGGTCTCGGATCTGCCCAAGACGAGGAGTGGGAAGATTGTGGGTGACACCGCTCGGCGTGACTGACGGACGTAGATGAGGCGGATTCTCAGGAAGATTGTCGCGGGAGAGGGTGACCAGCTGTACGTTCATCACTGCTACGATGGCTAACCGGACTCAGGGGAGACCTCTCATCCATCGCCGACCCCGCGGTGGTCGAAGATAGTGAGCTTCTGCTCTTTCTCGTGAACGCGCGCTGACATCGAGGGCAGTCAAGGAGAAGGTTGCTGCGAGGTGAAGGTCAAATTGAAGGTCCCTGCGAAGTCATCGGAATGATGGAGAGTGATTCGAGGACTCAAGGTGGACAGTGGATGAGATATAATATACTATCTATGCAGAGGAGCTCTCTCGGTAATTCGGCCCGGCTGAATGGCGCGCCCCTCCTTACCATTATACCTCGACCAGGTCGCGGTTATCCCCAAGGCCATCTCATCCTCCAGCTCGTCGAGGTCAATTTATTCAGCTCTTGTTCACACTCTACCGTCGCAGCTCGGAGAGCCTCGCTGGATCTCGGGACCCATCTCGTAAAGCCGAAAACGTGCGTATCAAAGTGAGATAATCCCGGGGGTCCCGCGGGGGAATGCGTGTCGGAGTTTGACGGACTCGGTCCACCGAGGACTTCGGACATCCGTGTGGGGGATCAGATAGCTCATAGTGATATTCCTCTTAGTCCTCCTACTCGCGGAACCGTTGGAAGAGACTGAGCCTCGCACTACCACCACTGAGGCTAGGCTATCTTTCGCCTTACCAATCACATTCCACCATTCACCCCCTACTCCGCCGCCTGTTCCCCACGCCATGTCCTCCCCACTTCCACGAACCGACCAGGAGAAGGCCGTGATCAACCCTCCCTCGCCGAATCCCTTCAAGGCGACAGTCAAGAAACCTTACCCCTTCTGGCTGGGCGGTGCGTCTCCATCTCCTCGAATTCCACGCTGTACTGATAGAATTGCCTTGTTGGGTTGTAGGTGTCGCCGCGTCTATCGCAGGTGCTATCACTCATCCGCTGGATCTCACCAAGGTCCGGCTGCAGACTTCGGGAGATAAGGGGATGATCAGGTCTATACGAAAGACGGTCGCGAACAATGGTATGTCTCGTTGGCTCCACTTGTTCTACAGTCGCGATGAGTCACCGTGTATCGGCTGCTTCGCAGCAGCTGGAACGCGAGCGTCCCTGCTTCGCTGATATGTCCAGGTGTCCGTGGCCTGTTCGACGGTCTCACCGGTACCCTTCTCCGGCAAATGACCTACTCGATGACGCGTTTCGCCGCGTACGACTGGGCAAAGGGCGTCGTCCACACCGGTGAGTAATCATTGATGGAGAAGTACAAGTGCTGAGGGGAGACACGAGGTTCCGGGCCGGCGCCGGGCGCCAAGATGGCTTTGGCGGGTTCCATGGCGGGCGGGATAGCAGGTATCATCGGAACTCCCTTCGAGTCCATCATGGTCCGGTGCGTCTGGCACTGGATGATGGATACAGCTGATGATATTTCATAGGATGCAGCGAGTAGCCTCCACACGACACGCCGAGGAATGCTGACGATCACGCAGGGCGGACAAGGCCAAGGCTCCGGAGAGCGAGTAGAGATAAACACAACCTGGCAGAAAACTGATTGTGACCGCAGAGAGGTACAACTACCGCAACTCCATCCAGGCCTTGTTCCGCATGAGCCGAGAAGAGGGCTTCTCAGCGTGGACGAGGGGAATGGTGCCAAACACCTTCCGCTCCATCCTCATGAACATGTCACAGCTCGCGAGGTATGTCCTCTAATCCCGGTACTGGCTCGAAACCTTTAGAGGTGACTGGGTGATAGCTACGACTGGTTCAAGGAGGAGTTGATTCGGATGAAACTGATGACCGACGGACCTGTTTTGCATTTCGTCGCGTCGATAGGCGCTGTGAGTCTAGCTGCTTCTCGGTCTCACTCGCTGACTTTCTCCTCAGGGAACCGTCGCGACTAGTCGGTCCAATCCTAATCCATGAAACCACGTTGACAAGGCACAGCCGTCTGCTCTCCCGCCGATGTGCTCAAGTCGCGTATCATGAACGCTCACGGCGCGGGTACTTCCAGCACTCTAGCCGTCATCAGGACCTCGTAAGGAATTTACCTCTCGTGTCGATCAATGCTGACGGAGAAACAGGCTGGCGAACGAAGGACCGATGTTCATGTTCAAGGGATGGGTGCCTGCCTGGACAAGGCTGCAACCGACGCGAGTCTCTTGAATTTATAGTGCATGACCGATGCTGATTTCGGCTACCCAGGACGATCCTCATGTGAGCGCTGGTCCGTGCGATGATCGAGGGCCTATTGCTAATGTCGCGTGACAGATTCCTCACCCTCGAGCAGCTCAAGAAAGGGGTCGACCAGTACCGCGAGTCGGGAGGTACCTTGCTGTGATGAATAGCGTCTGGACAAACACCAGCCGCGAGGTGTAGCGCAGAGTAATAGTGTGAAGGACAGTGTTTTAGGGGTGAGCCTGGGAGCGCGGTTTGGGCGGATAATTGGTGCGGGGTCCGGACGACAAATTAGACGGGTGGCGAGTGGAGGGAATTACATGCGCGCAGCTGGGAATGAAGTGCATCATGTATGAGTCTGGTTGGACACGACATCCTGCTTTGCGACCAGAAGACGATCCCCGGCACGGCGAAACACAAGATTCCATAGGGTTGGAGTCGTGCCTGGGACATGTCCGTCTCCGCGTATTCATCACGTGGCTATCAAGAGCAAGAGCGGCCCCCGGCGATCATCCCCGCTGTACACTGACGATTTCGCCCGGCATATGCCCAGTCGTCCATGTGTATCATTCCCTACTCCCTGGTGCTTCCATGTAGAATCGATCAGTAGCGTGTTATCCGATCCGAAGCTCCCGGGACGAATCGCTGCTCACTTGACAACAACGCAATCCGCCTCGAGGACAGCTTGTACCGACGCTCACTGCTGAGAGGTGCCCACACTCCGCCCCATGTCCTCCCACCTCTCCAGATCTCCCAGGGCCACCGAGATCAGTCTAGGAGCACCCTGCTCCAGCTCCGCCACCCTCACCAACGGCTCGATCCCCACGACTCACGTACACGATGAGCTTGACCCGCCCGCCTCTCACGATGAACCGACCGATGCGGACGAGAAGCGGATTGCGGAGCGTCTGATGGATCAGGAAAAGGCTACAGCATCACACGAGGGAGAGACGCTTCCCTCTGGTCTACCCTATCCCAGCGTACCCGGTGCCGTTGGCGTGACGCCTACCTTACTCATTTCCCCTCCAGCTGGCGACGACGGTGCCGATCCGGAGAAAGCTGCTGCTCTCGCCGAGGCGGTCGCAAAGGACGAGGCCAACGTCGCAGCCAATTTCCAATGCAACTCTTCCACCCAGGTTGATTCCTCGGCTACCTCTTCGTCAACCTCCATCGCCACGCCAAAGAAACGTCTCCACTTTGGCAAATCGCGCAAGACAAAGGAGGAAAAGGCTAAAACCGCAAAGGAAAGGGAAGACGAGGCGAATACGCTACCCCCCGTCAGCTTCCTCCAGCTCTTTCGCTTCGCCAAGCCGTTCGAGGTATTCCTCATGATCATCGGTCTCATCCTCGCCGCCGCATCTGGCGCTGCACAACCGCTCATGACGCTCATATTTGGTCGTCTCACCACGTCGTTCACAGACTACGGCATCGCCGTCACCCAGATCTCCCAATATGGGGCCACTCCCGCGGAAGCTGCTGCTCTCGCACAGGCGAAACAACAGCTCAAGACGAATTCGGGAAACAACGCCCTCTACCTCCTCGCGATCGGCTTGGGAATGTTTGTGTCGACTTGGGCGTACATGTTCATCTGGAACTACACCGGCGAGCTGAATTCCAAGCGGGTCAGGGAGAACTACCTACGAGCGGTCCTCAGGCAGGAGGTGAGCACGGATCACGATCAAGCTGATATCCAGATTGCCTACTTTGACGACCTCGGCGCTGGCGAAGTGGCCACGCGTATCCAGACGGACTGTCATCTGGTCCAAGACGGCTCTTCCGAGCGCGTCGCCCTCGTCATGCAGTACATCGCCACCTTTATCACCGGATTTGCACTAGCGTTCGCCCGTGGCTGGCGACTCGCGCTCGCTGTCTCCAGCATCCTCCCCGTCATCGTCATCACCGGAGTCACCATGATGGGTTTGATGTCGAAGTACAGCACCGCATCGCTCGAAGCGGTCGCCAAGGCGGGCACGCTCGCCGAAGAGGTCATCGGCTCGATCCGGACCATCCAAGCTTTCGGAACCAGCTTGGTGCTGGGTAAGAACTTTGACAAACATATCGACATCAGTCGACGAGCCGGGAGCAAAGGCACCGCCATCGAGGCCGGCGGCATCTCCACCATGTTCTTCTCCATCTACTCTGGCTACGCCCTCGCCTTCTTCTACGGCGGTATCCTCGTCACCCAACACCGCGCCACATCCGGTATCGTCATCAACGTCTTCCTCTCCATCCTCATCGGCTCCTTTTCCATGGCCATGCTCACCCCCGAGATGCAAGCGCTCACGAAAGCCCGCGGTGCCGCCGCCAAGCTCTTCGACACGATCGACCGCGTTCCCCTGATCGATTCGGCCGATCCGGGCGGTCTGCAACCGGAGTCCGTCAGAGGCACCATTACCTTCGAAAATGTAAAGTTTCACTACCCGTCCAGAGCGAATATCCCGATCATCAAAGGTCTCACGACCACGTTCGAGGCCGGTCACACCATCGCACTGGTCGGCGCCAGTGGTAGCGGGAAGAGCACCGTGGTCTCCCTCGTCGAGAGGTTCTACGACCCGATCTCCGGCGTCATCAGGTTCGACGGGCGGGACATCAAATCGCTCAACATCAAGTGGCTCCGACAGCAGATCGGTCTCGTCTCGCAAGAGCCGACCCTCTTCGGCACCACCGTCCGAGGCAACGTCGAGCACGGTCTCATCGGGTCCAAGTGGGCGGATGCGCCAGATGCGGCAAAGTTCGAGCTCGTCCAAAAAGCCTGCATTGACGCCAACGCCCACGACTTCATCATGAAGCTCCCGAATGGCTACGACACGATGGTGGGAGAACGCGGTATGCTCCTTTCCGGCGGGCAGAAGCAGCGCGTCGCCATCGCCCGCGCCGTCGTGTCGGACCCACGCATCCTCCTGCTCGACGAGGCGACTTCGGCACTCGACACCCAGTCCGAGGGCATCGTCCAGGACGCGCTCGACAAGGCTTCTCGTGGACGGACCACCATCACTATCGCTCATCGCCTCTCCACGATCAAGGATGCGGATCTCATCCTCGTCATGGGCGGCGGGGAAATTCTCGAGCAGGGCACCCACTATTCCCTCCTCGCTGATGAGAAAGGCGCCTACGCGCAACTCGTCTCGAACCAGAAGCTCAACCAGACCGCTGCGGAGCCAACGGAAGACGTCCCCGCGAGCGCTTCCGACGACGTGCTCGCTCGTCTCCCGCCAGACTCGCCGATAACGGGAAAGTTCCCCGGACTCACTCGCGCCGCCACCGGACCATCCCTCGCGAGTGCGTTGGTGGAGGATATAAAGACCCGTCGCGACACCGAGATCGCGGAAGAGGACCACTCTCCTTCCGCGTGGTGGCTGTATTCTCGACTCTTGAAGATGAACCGCGAGGACAGGGCTCATTACATTTATGGTACCGCCGGAGCCATCTGTGCGGGGATGGTCTATCCCGCGCTATCGATCCTTTTCGGCAAGGCATTGCAGGATTTCCAGATCAGGGAGCCGAGTGAGCTCAAGCACGAACTCACCAAAAAGGCGTAAGTCACCGTCACCTTTCGGAGGCTGACAGCAAGGCTGTACTATTTCATCACCGCGATCCTCGCCGCCATCGCCATTTTCGTCCAGATCCTCGGTTTCTCGCGGGCCGGCTGGAATCTCAGCGCCAAGCTTCGTTCCAAGCTCTTTGCCGCGGTCTCTCGACACGACATCGAGTGGTTTGACGAGGAGAAGAATTCGGTGTGTAGCTAGGCCTAACCTCTACTTCGCTGACCTCTGTAGACCGGTGCGGTGACCTCTGACCTGGCAGACTTGCCTCAGCGGGTCCAAGGTCTCTTTGGCACGACCCTCGGCTCCATTATCCAGTCTATAGCCACTTTGATCGGCGGCTGTATCATCGGTCTCGCCTATGGTCCTCGTGAGTCATCCGCCTCGCCGCAGCTCTTACTAATCCTCCCAGTTCTCGCGCTCATCGGCATCGCTTGCATTCCGCTGCTCGTCTCCGGCGGCTACATCCGCCTTAAGGTGGTCGTTCTCAAGGATCAAAAGATGAAGAAGATCCACGCGGCATCGGCGCATCTCGCGTCCGAGGCCGCCGGAAGCGTGCGAACCGTCGCGGCGCTTACAATGGAGAACGATGTGGACGCCATCTACTCGAAATCCCTCGAGGAGCCTATGCGAGTGTCGATGTGAGTTAGGTCCGCAGAGGAGATACCATGGCTGACGGCGGGTAGTCGCTCATCGCTCACTTCGCAAGCCCTCTACGCCGCCAGTCAGGGTATCAGCTTCCTCATCATCGCCCTCGTCTTCTACATCGGCGCATTGTGGATCATCTCGGGTCGATACTCGACTGCCCAGTTCTTCACCGTCCTTACCGCCGTGGTACGTCCGCTGCTGTCCCTGGAACCACGACTGATTCGCACAGATCTTCGCGAGCATCCAAGCGGGCAACATTTTCACATTTGTGCCAGACGCCTCGAAAGCGAACTCGGCAGCAGCGGCGATCTTCCGCCTTCTCGACGACGTGCCTGAAGTCGATTCGCTCTCCACCGAGGGAATCCACTTGAATCCGAACGAGGTGGGGGGGCGAATCCGACTTGAGGGTATTCACTTCCGGTACCCTTCGCGACCCAGCGTCAGGGTCCTGCGCGATCTCACCATCGATGTGCGGCCTGGCACCTAGTGGGTCTCCTATCGGTTCTTGACTGCTAGGCTGACAGAGTGCAGTGTCGCCCTGGTCGGGCCGTCTGGTTGCGGAAAATCCACGACTATCCAGATGCTCGAGCGATTCTATGACCCCCTTATCGGCAAGGTCACGCTTGACGGCGTGGACATCCGGGAACTCAATGTATCGAGCTATCGCAGTCAGATGGCACTGGTGTCGCAGGAGCCTGTACATTTCAGTCATACTAAGGGTTCACGAGCTGACCTTTCGTAGACACTCTATGCTGGTACTGTACGGTTCAACGTCTGCCTCGGAGCGAGCAAGCCATTCGAGCAGGTCACGGAGGATGAGATCATCATGGCTTGCAAGAATGCCAATATCGTCAGTACTTCTCTGTCATGCCCGAGCCTTAGTCTGACATATACAGTACGACTTTATCCTGTCTCTACCCGACGGCTTCGACACCGAGGTCGGCGGAAAGGGTTCGCAGCTCTCCGGTGGTCAAGTGAGATACCCCTATTCTGCCTTGAATCGAAGCTTACGCCTGGCAGAAACAACGCATAGCGATCGCTCGAGCTCTGATTCGGAATCCGAAGATCCTGCTTTTGGACGAGGCTACTTCAGCGCTTGACTCGCAATCCGAGCGAGTGGTGCAGGATGCTCTCGACTGTGCCGCGAAGGGGCGGACGACAATGTGAGGATGCTGTTTCGTTTGATATTCTTTTGGCTGATATCCCTTCAGTGCCATCGCCCATAGACTATCTACTATTCAGAAAGCCGATGTCATATACTGCTTTGCCGAGGGAAAGGTCGCGGAGAAGGGTACACATGCCGAATTGCTGGCTAAGAGGGGACCTTACGTTAGTAGAATATCACCGCTCTGCGTCAAGCTGACTCTTTTGGGGTGCAGTTCGAGCTCGTGCAGATGCAGAATCTTAGTCGGCAATAGACGGTCTTGTTTTGGCCTATTCGACATATGTTCCGATATAGTATCTCGACATGTGTTCACTGGTCCATTCAGATCTTAGGAACGTTGCCCGACCGAAGGGTGGAGGTAGCCCGGGGGTCGACGTCACCGTAATGAGTTTTCCGTCAATATATTTGGTGCTGTCAGGTTCGGATCCAAAGCTGTATAGCAAACACTAGATGTACGCATAGGTGTTGAACCATCTTCGGGGACTAGAGCTCTGGTATCTCTCGACGTACCAAGATCTGTTGTGCCCCAGATATGGTCAACATGTCGATATCCGAGCAGCGCCCCGGCGGGAGGGTCCTTTGACGCGCGTGGTCGTCCTCTAATTTCGAGTCCTCGTCTATGGCTCAAGAGTGAGTCGATGGGATCAAGCGAGAACACTTGGCGAGGCTGTAGTATAGGGGAGAAAGGGAGAGGAGTCGTCACCTCCTTTGGACAATCGTGATCCGATTTCGTCATCATGTCTCAATCCCAATCTCGGTCATCCCTCGGTCAACCTCGAAGTACCACCGCACTCTATCAATCCGCCTCGACCATCGCGCATCTCCCTCCATCACCACAACAGGAACATACCACCACGTTGTCGCACAAGCTACGGCATATGTTCGATTCGTCGGAATATGCCGTCTTCCTCTCCAATGTGAGGATTCATGAGTTGGGGAATGTTCCGCAGTTGGAAGGGGAGTTTGCGGTCCGATGGAAGTTTCGAGGACGGAGACCGAGGGGGAAGGTTGGTGAGTCCGGATGTACCATCGCTGGAGACGCAGCTGACGGTAGGGATGGTAGCTGGACCAAGACCGAAGCCGTCATTACCGAATCTCAAGTTGAATCAACCGCTCTCCTCTATTCACCCATCCACGTCCTCGCTCTCCCTCCGCTCAGACTCGACCGACGCCACGACAACCACTTCCACCTCATCCCCGATCGACTCACTGCACTCCACACCCTCCCGTCCGATCCTCAACCCATCCTCGAGTCACCTCAATCGACCTCCAAGAGCGAATAGTATCCCGCCGCAGGTGATGACGCCCATCCCAACCCGACGACGTTTCGCGAGGGTGGTGGAGAAGAAGGCGTCTGATCCAACTCCCCTGCGCCAGAGCATCGGTTCAAACGGACAGCTGATTCCCACGAGTTCACCGGAAGTTATGGAGGAGCCGCTGGAGGAGCAGGACTTGCTGAGCGTCGAGGCGAGGAAGCGGAAAGACAGCACTGAGAGCGGTAGAGTGGTGTCGAAAGGGAGTCTGGGCTCGAATGGACCAGGCTCATATCCCGGATCTCTCCTTCCGGCCGCAACGATACATGACCCTCAACCTTCTTCCTCCGCCGCATCCTCCCAATCCCACCTGAACGTATCCTCACGATCACACATCGACGTCTCGCTGCCGACACCACGACCTTTCCCGAACCATCCACCCGCACGATCGGGTACCCTGCCTTCCCCTGCCACCCTTATCGACCACATCCCAACCAAAGCCGCTCTGAATCACGCTCGCCCCGATTCCAGCTCCCGCACTTCATCCACGATGAGTGCGACGAATCGAGTGATCAGCTCATCGTCCAACACCGCACTATCCAGCCTCAACCCTCTTCGACGACATGGCTCAACTTCCGGTCCGGGCCCTCCGATACTCCAGCCAGACGGACCCATAAGCTCTGGGCACCGCAAAGGCACGACTCCGGCGCAACGGCTCAAGCTGCATACCTGTACATGGGATTATGACCTCCAACACGCGATGCGGATACCGCTCGGCCGGACACTCCCCGTCCCACCAGCCCTCTCCATTTCCGCCCTCCCAGGTAGATCCAAGGGACCGGCACCCATCCTCGGCGCCGGACCACTCAGCGACTCGGGTATCCGACTGATCATCGAGCAGCTACCTACAACAGCGGCCACTTCGGTACAAGGTGGAATCGGAGCCAACAAGGAGAGCGCCGGATCGATGGTCCAGACTGTGCATCATGCCAATCACGAGAAGGGGAATCCATCGGAACTGGGGAAGGCGCCAAAGGGATCGACAGATGGGGAAAAGTCGATCTTTGGGATGGTGGATGTGGATCTCGCGGCGTTCGCGGGGAAAGGGAGGACTACGAGGAGGTTCTTGCTGAAGGGTAGCAAGACGAATGCTACGGTCAAGGTGAGTCAGCGCTCTCTGGGGTGGTACAGCGCTGATGGGAGTAGTTGACGGTGGAGATGAAGTGGATTGGTGGGGAAGAGCGGTGGGCTGCGTGAGCCTGCCTGCGATTTCGATGGCGATAGCTGATCTGGATGTAGACCTCCAATGCAGGAGGGACACCATGTCACGGGGGTGCACGACCTTGTCGGCACGGAAGCCCAGGACAAGATCCGTAACGACTGTAAGCTGACAATACTGCAATCAGACGACCACGCTGATGCTAAGCAGTGTCTCTCGCCAAGACACCTTCCAGCTCGGGCTCCTCCTCCTCTGCCCGGTCAGATCGCACCCATTCCGTCCGATCTCGTGCATCACCGCAGACCATGAGCCGGAACGTCAGCTCGATCAGCCTGACAGGACCCGTCCCGAACGTCGGATACAAGACTTTCGAGCATCATCTCAGACCCGACGGTTCCGGAGACGGGAGTCGCGCATCCAGACCATCCAGCAAAAATCATAAATACAATAAACACACCTTGTCCCCAGTCCGCTTCTTCCGCTCCAACCATCCCCACCACTCACACCACATCCGCGATCGAGATCGGAATGACATAACCACCCCGAAGTCCGGTATTCACGAGCTCCCGCCCGAAGTCATCATTGAAGCTGTATTTAACCCGCACCCCGCTACGGAAGAAGGACCATTCACATTCGTCCCCGCCGCCAAAGGAGAGAGGTTGGAGCACGAGGACGTGGCGATGGACCGAGTGCTGGAATGGGCGGATCCCAGTACGGCGGAGGATGAGAGGGTGAATGGGAATGGGAAGGAGCACAAGCTTGGGTGGGGAGGGAGGATGAGGGCGAGAAAGGAGAGGAAGGAGAAGGAGAGGCAATCGAAGGTCGTCGCTTGATCGCGTGGAGGGGATCGGATGTACGGTTGCAGCATTATCACATATTCGCATGTAGCTTGCTTTTGCTTTTGCTTCAAATCAGTCGAATGGATGCATTTTCCCATTCTGCAGTCGGCGGCCTATTCGGACGGAAAGCGTCGGGAAATGGGTGAAACCTCGCGCCTGATTTTCAGTGCAGTTTCCCTGATCGCCTGTCATTTGTGTAGAAGGTATCCTGTCTCGGAATGATTGATGCGAGTGGGTGGGGGCATCAAAGACGGGATGAGATCTCAGCCGCCATGAATGAATCTAGCAAACAAGGGCGAAACGATGAAAGGAGCCATCGATAGCCAAGACTCCCGGCTGTAAAGTGAATCGCTGACACATCCCTATCGCCTGTCTCACTCCTAGTCTCAGCAACCTCTTACCGTTTGGCTCTTGTAAAACAGTTCCCAGCTGGATATCTACCAGTCGAATACAAGCTTGAGTTGATCACCATGTCTGATCCCGAGTTCCCGCCGCTTCGGACGCTCGTGCTGTGTCTATGCAAGGTATCGGCGGCGAGCGTGGTCTGCTTCATGTGAGTGTCGTCTCCGCGCCAGACATCTCCAGATCTTTGCGACCTCACTAGACGCTCTTCCTCCCTTGGCTCCATGGCCCACCTCTCCATCGCAGATGGGCTCCTCCGTGTCCATATCGATATAAGGACAAAGCTAACATCCCCAGCATGCCCTTCGTCCACCAGACGGTCATCTCCTTCGGCATGACCACCTCCTCCGCAGCACGCTACGCAGGCCTCATCGAGTCCGCCCTAGTATTCACAGAGAGTACGTCTCCCCTCCCCTCGTCTCACTACTCGCTGACCTCCTCTCCCTTTGTCCTGTCCATCCCCTCCACTCCTTTCCCGCCGCAGCGCTCTTCTCGCCTCTTTGGGTATCGCTGGCAGATCGCCATGGTAGGAAGCCGTTGCTCATCCTCGGGCTTGCGTCATTCTCATTGGCTTGTATCGGTATTGGTCTCTCGCGCTCGTTGCTCATGGCCATCCTCGCGAGGTCTATCTGTGGGTTAATTTCAGACTCCATCCTCCCGCCCTAGATGACTAGGTTATGGCAATAGCGGGAGTACTGGGCGCGGTCGCGCTGTTGGTCAGGACGGTGCAATTCGAGATCGCAGGTCCGGAGCATATCGATCGCGGTACGTCCCTTGAGCGCTTGACATTCTGCTGATGACGGACTCCGTCAGTCCTGGAGTATCTGACTCCGTGCTGGGCTATCGGGGCTACCCTTGGTGAATGTCGTCAAGGGGAAGGAGCTCATGTCAGGTCAGATGATTGGCGGTGCAGTGACAAACCCGGCAGAGACAATGCCGTCCCTCTTCCGCGGCGGAGTTTGGGAGAAGTATCCGTACCTGCTTCCGTCCGTGGCCACGGCATTGTTACCGGCGGGCGCGGCGGTGGCGTGCTTCTTCTGGCTACCTGAGGTCAGCAACGTATTCCCACCTCCGTCTTCGTCCCACAGACTCCATCAATAGACTCTCGCTCGTTCGAGGTCCCACTCTTCACGCGACGACGATTGCGAATCTCGGTACCTTCTCAAAGAGCCGAGCCTTTCATCCTATTCCGACCCTCCAGATCTCACGATATGGGAATTGCTCCGACGTCGAGATCTCCTGTACACCCTCGTGGATCTCGGCTCGTAAGCTCCTCAGTGTCAGTCGGCGTTGACAACAGTTCTCGCTTTCATCTCGATGGCGTATAATGCAAGCTTCATGATGATGGCGAGCACGCCTCTTCTGGATGGCGGTCTTGGCCTGGCAGTCCGTTGTATCTCCGTCACATGCGCTTCGTTGACGAATGGAAAGCCTTGGCAGCTCGGCCTGATGCTGGCAATATCCTCGATCCTCGGCGTTCTCATTGCCAAAGACGGCATCACCTTCTTCGTCCGCCGACTAGGATGGTACGGTACCCTCCGGACCACTGCTTTCGCCCATGTCGTCCTGTTCCCGCTGATCGCTCTCGCCGGTGCGATCGCGCGGTACGAAGGTGGGATCGGGAGCATGACTGGGATGATGCTGTTGCTCGTGCTGATCGCCTATGAGATCGGGGAGACGTCCTTCACGTGAGTTCCGCGGTCAGATTCTTGCTGATTGTCAGTGGGGTCGACGTAGCATTCGCGGATCGAGCGCCACCCGGATGTCCGGCTAGACTCAATGGTCTTTCTCTCAGTGCGGCCAGTATCGGGCGCATGCTCGCTCCAACGCTATCAGGGTCAGTCACAATGTCGTCCGATCGGGTCGGAGCTGATAAGCGCCCAGCCAACTGTGGTCACTTTCGGTGGAGATCCAAAATGCGCTCGGCCCGTACCTCATCTGGACGGTCTTCACGCTCATCGCCTTCGCCTGGGGGATGGCTGCTCTTCGTCTTGACTCGTCAGTGCAGCCGATGAAGGCCGACGAGGGAGACGTGAAGACATACGGAGCGGTTGATATTGGCGAGTCGGCATGGTTGAAGCCGTCGGCTAGTGAGACTACGCTATGCGAGGCGGAGGAGAGGGTGAAATGGATTCCTTGACAACCCACTCGATGGTTTGTGGGTATATTGGCACGAGTGACTTGGTATGGATGTCAGATAGAACAGAAGAACTCATATAGACCTGCTGCCGTGATGGAATTGCACATGCCTTGAGATCGCGTTCTCTCCAAGCGGAAGGACGCTTCTGGCCATGACGAGACTTCGAGGTACCATGACGAGAAGATTTTCCAGGCGAGGAACGGGAAGCGCCTCCGCCCTGGTTTGGATGGGGGATCTGCGTGAAACCGAGCGGATGTTGATAACGGCCAGGTACGGAGCGAACGTCGATCATCGCAGCAGGACCCACTGACCTGGAGCTCACAGCGGTGTCTTGACACATTGCAGAGGTACGGTGATAGCTATCCGGAGCGTCGGCTCCGTCGCCGAGTTCACCGAGTTGCTCCACCCCACGCCCGCCACCAACTGATCCCAAATCTACTCACCTACACACTACTCATACGAGAACATCGAGAATAGGACTCGTACGATGAATTTTTGGACCGGTAGGGGCCAATCCCAACCTGACGAATGGAACAAAGCTCTCTCTGGGCAAAATCACCTCCAGATGGACCCATATATCTCGGGCAAGATGACAGGAATGTTCGAACAAGCTGTATGAGCTCGAGGCGGAGCACGACTGGGAAGAGAGGAAGGAGTTGGTCAAGGGGATCGTCACTCTGGGTCCAACTGGACGGGCGATCATCAAGGAGGGCTTTCGATGTGAGGTGGTACGTAAAGCTCCATCCTAGGGACAGGGATTGATGGGTGATGGGTGACGGGTGATGGGTAGGGATGTACTATCAAGACCAATTGGCATTTGTTTATGAACTTCAATTGTGCCGTCTTGGATATGGCTCCAGGTCAGTCCACCTCCAGCTTCCATTTCCGCCTCGCCCTGCTTTACCGAGTCGAACCTGACTTTCACATTGGAGTTTGGCCACATTGTCGCGCTCAGACCCGGCGTGCACATCTACACAATCTACCACCCTGTCGACCCAATGGAGCGCATCGCGACCTACCTCGACAAACCGCTTTACAATATCAATCGTGGGATAAAGATCGGATCCGACGGGATCATATGTGGAGGGTCGACAATCTTGCCCGGAGTGACCATCGGAGATCATGCCACCATCGCGACTGGGAGCGTGGTCAATAGGGGCGTTCCGAGTTGTAGCGTCGTGGCTGGGGCCCCGGCGAAGGTGAATCGGACGTAGGAGTGCGATGAGAAGCGGCAGGCGGCTTGGGAGGAGGTGATGAAGAAGTGGGATAGGATGATGGGAGGTGATGGGAAAGTGAGATAGGATGATGGGGGGGGTGATGTATTCAGGCTCAAGTTTTGCGATGCGTTGCATGCTGCAAGTACTTGCAATATTAGGGGATCACCTTGACATCCCAAACCGAAACGTGTTTTTGATTCCAAGCAGGAGCTCGTGTTAATGCTCCTGACGCCAATCCTCGCCTCCTTGCTGATTGTCATGCGGAAATCCCATCGGATAGGGCACCGAGCCTTGGAACGGGGGTGGTCCAGACTGGTAAACAAACCAGATCAGCATGAGCATCCTGTGAGACAGGCCCGCAGCACTTACCTCTGGAACCCAAGGCATGCCCTCCCCATCGGGACGCGGCGCGTATGAATGATTGTGCCCTTGCATTTCGTACAGGCCCGGGCCAGATCGAGGGAGGTTGTGGGGTGGTGGAGCGGGGTACATGGACTCATAGCGGACGGGATGGGGGCCGGTGCTGGGTCCGGGTGCGGTATTGGGATCTGCCGTGTAGCGTGGTCCCTGAAAGGAGTTGGAGGGGAGGTACGGGCTTTGACTGGGGGCCTGAGCGGACGTCAGCATTCGACACGCTGGGAGAATGGGGACTGACGGATGAGGACGACATGACACGATTCCGGGAGCGGGAGTTGATTGGGGTGAAGTGGTCGATCGGAGGGGGGTAGGATGCGGTGCTGGATGGGGCGGAGCTGGTCTCGGCGTTGGAAGTGGCGGCGTCCTGAGCTCGATCAGACTATGCACAAGCAATAAGACCTCTCTCACGCCGACGACCTCCCCAGACTGGCGAGGCGGACCTCGACTGGAGCTGTCCGCTCTTTGGGGCGACTCCATCGAGCTCTGGCCGTACGTCACGCCAAACGCCCCTTCCTGCTTGACATCCCCCCAACCTCTGCCCTGCTTATTTGGCTCACTTCCTGGAGGTTGGGGAGGCAAGTGACCAAAATTGACTCGATAGCCGTAGACCTGTCGCCGGAGATCGGCATTCTCGTCACGCAAGTAGGCGTTCTCGGCTTGCAGCTGGGCATAGTCCTTTGATTGGGGAGAGGGGGGTTGACCGAGTGACGATGAGGAGGGATAACCTCGTTGGGCGAGCCATCTGTTGGCCTCCTCGACTTGGGCTTCCAGGAGGGAATTTTTATCCTCGAGCTGAAACGTCGATCAGCCTTATGTCCAGCTTTGATTGTTGTGACTCACCCCCTTGAGGTGAGCTTTCCGCTTCTCTCGATGTCGACGTTGAGCTTTGGCGTTCCGAGTCCTGTTATCCCCATCATCACCGCTCATCCCGTTGGCGTCTCTCTTGTGATTACTGGTGGATCCGGAACCCATGACGAGATATCGTATCAAATTCTCGAGAGAATGTATCGGCCGGATGCGTTTGGTAGTATCAGCTTCCGATCGCCGCCGATGAGGGAAGTTGGAAGCGGAATCAAGGGGTTTTTAGCGGAAGGCCGTAAGATCTCCTCGTAGTCACAGGGAGACTACGGGACGGGGGGGGGGGGAACCGACCCGGTTCTACGTGACTGTGCTACGGGATTTGAACGACCGAGGTTCAGGGAGATACCAAAGAGAAACGTGGACGGTGGTACGAGGATTGAGGGTAGTACCGATCAAGGTCTGGCTTATGGTGGGTCACTAACCGTCCCTCGGCAAGTCGCCCCCGTCTCAAACGCCGAGGAAAAAGGTCCCCTACCATTGAAAAATCCCGCACAGTTATTCCACCAAGGAAGAAACGTATACCGATCGTCAGAAGTGATCGAGGAATTTCATTTGGCCAAATTTATATTTCGGGCCCTTGAATACAAATTTCCGCTTGAGCAAGCCTATCGTCACAGTACGTCATCGCCCCCGGATCTTCCGGCCGGAAGATTGCCTTGGACGGCCACTGGTCTGTCAACGCCTCTCTGCTCCACCCAATAGGCAGTTACTCGATGTGAGGAATGTCAATATTCGAGGAACCACTTTATCAGAACAGAATCTAATCATTCAATCCCCAACTTATATCCAACTCGCTCGTGAAGAAGGATGGAGCGGTGTACGACGTGATGCGGTGGCGCCATCGACCCATGTGGTACTGCCTCATAAAGCCGTCGCGATTTAAGGGATCATTGAGGAAAGCGCATAGAACGCAGCGGATTTCATTCGCCAATCACAAATGGGCGGTAAAAGTGAAACTTCACCCATGACAACAGCTAATTCGCGAACGACGACCTCGTAAACAAAGTATCGCGAATCTGCTTATCCGCCTGGTTACAAAGGTGTGGTACGGACCGCTAATCAAACTCATATCCCTGAATCATCTGACATATCTCTCCGCATCCGATCTGACTCTGACGATCTCCTACGTATCGAGCGATCGCCCCAGGCTCGCTTGGGCCGACGGATCAATGTGATCCGAGAGCTCTAGCGTGCCCAGTCTTGACCAAAAGAGACAACCAAGACGATCCTATATGAGTCCGTCTTTCGATGACTCGTCTCCCAGTACCACTCCCTCAGGAAGCTGTAATTGATGAGAACCGATATCCCAATCTATGACGGGTCGCGCTCCATTAAGCGGGGATGATGTCCCTCCCGGCTACATATGCCTCTTTCCGCTGGCAATGGTTCCATTCTTGTCCTCCTAAGCAGCATTCTCGTCCTCCCAGGTGATATTCTCTAGCCTCCTGTTCAAGACCGAGGTGATGATGCTCAAGGCAACAAGGTGGTCGATGACTCGAGGGCGGGGGAGCGACACATCGCCGCTGACATCAGATCAAGCAGGATGAGTAGGCAGATGGGAGGGTGTAGAATAGCAGTTCAGTACGCGGGAGCCGAGGGTTTGACCCTGACGGGGGAACATTACGATATCATGGCGGACGCTCCACCGGGTAGGGCCAGCATGCAATAATGCACCTGGCCCTCCTCTGACTGATTTCCTCTCAACGGGCGTACCAATCATTTTGGCATTCTTGGAGGAGGAATGCCGTTCATATTCACTCCAAAGCTACTACCCAATGGGGCCGAGCAATCACTTCCTCCTCTTCAGCCTCATCAAAGTCACCCCCTCCCTCCCATACCGCTCCCTCTCTCCGGGTCGATCGTCCAAGACCACCTTCGAATCGAAATGCTTTTTCAGCAAAGCGAAGAACCTCTTGTCCGCCTAATCCATCACCTAGATCAGCCAATCGTCAAAACAAGCGCTCTGAAACGCACTTTCCGTCGTTTCTTCCAGCAGAATAGGATTTCGACCTCTTTGCCGAGAGGTGCGAGGTCACATACTGTCTTCACGAGAAGGGGGAAGGCTGGCTATACAGTGTCAGGCGCAGAAGTGAGAGACAGGATGGGCGACACACCTCGAAGTACACACAGTCTGCTGCGAGGATGAGGCTCGTCTCTTCCACCGGTACGTCATGGGGTAATAGTTCACCCCAATTGAGTTCGGCGATGTGTATGTTTGACGCCTCTGGATCGGGAATGTTCAGAAACGCATTGATTCGCATCAAGCCCAAAAGCTGTCTTGACCGATCAGCATTACTTCGTCGAGTAGAGGGGTCACGACACACTGTTGATCGGTGATCCATACGTCTGCGCTGGGCTCTAGCATTGCTGCTACGATTCCCACTAGACCGGTACCCGATCCCAGCTCGAGCACCGTTCTTCCGCGCAAGAAATCGGGGGCGAGACGATGTCGAAGAGCGATGTATCTAGATAGCACCTGTTGAGGCGCCTCAACTTTGGTAATAGTGGCGAGAGCCGACACTCACTTCTCCAGCAGGCCATGCTAACCCACCGCATCCAGGTCCGGCGTCAACTTTGAGGTGGACATCGCGATCTAAGTCGAGTATGGACAGGTGTGTCTCGGAAGTCAAGGTTGTGGTTGGTGGTCGGGCTGGAACTAGCTCTACGAGCGATGGTAGGGCACCGGTAGACGAAGTTGATGAGATTGAAGTCGACCTCGGGCGGATCGAGTCTGTCATCAGCAACCACTTTTACTGACTGCTTTCGCTTGACATCTTAACGGGCGATCTCACGTGACCCGTCTCCCGCCCAGCAATTTCTGTGGGGACTCCACGCGATGACTACCACCTCGAACATGACCCATGTTCGCCCCCACCAACCATGTCATACAACTACACCCACGTCCTCTCTTCCCTCCACTCACCCCCTCTTACCCAACCTTCCGAAATCCCCTCCCGTTCACCACGCCTGCAGTCCTCTCCCGTCCTCCTTTCACCCCTCCCCCCTTCGCTTGCACTGCAACGTGAATCCCTCGCCCAATCCGAGCTCGAGCTTGACCGGCAGTACCGGCAAGCGCAACGCGAGCGGGAACTCGCCGAAGCCCTCCTAGAGCAGGAATGGGAGGTCCAACGTGCTGCTGCGGGAGCGGAAAATGGCTCATGGGGACGGATGCCGGAGAAAGGGAAGGCCAAGGCGGTGAACGATCCGACGAAGGGATTTGTCCGCCCACCTCAGGCCTATGAGCTGTATCAGGCGATCGATAAGCATGATATCGACTTCATCATGAGGGTCAGGGATCATGCTTTCCCGCTGTTGTTGCAGAAGAACGCGGGAGAGTTTCCAATTGTTTATGCGGCGAGGATAGGGGATAGTCATCGGGATGTGGTTGTCTTGCTCGTCGGGGCTCTTTCCAGGTGAGTTTTTGAGTGTGACCTGGCTGGGCTGATGGTGGAAGGTATGTGAATCACCTGGAAGGGGAGGATTTCGAGAAGAAAGAGACGAAGAACCTCCTCAAAGCGCTCAGTAAGTCCAACTTCACGAAGCTGTGCTGATGACAGGGTCGAATGTGGGTAGCCATCTTGTGAATCCGCTGATATCAGCTCAAACTCGCCATCGACAACGCCCTCCTCCCCGCCTTCTCCTCATCCCTCTTATCCTCCTACCTCCAAGTTCTGATCATGTCCGAAGGCGATACCTGGCTACATAAAGCAGTCTACGAGATCTCCCTCCTCCTCCGAGATTCCCATTCTCAACCGGCAAAAGCGGCGGAAAGTATGGTCCGGCAATTTTGTACGAAGGAGCTTCGAGGCGTTCAGGGTGGAGTAAGCGGTGTGGACGAGTATATCGCGAATGCCGCGCTTGATCTGGTGATTATGGCTGTATGGAGTCTCGCAGCCGGTCAGATCGGGGCGGAAAGCCTTCCTGTACGTCGAAGGCGAAGATGAAGCTGACTTCAGACACACACGTTCGCGAGGGATACTCGGACTTGGCAGATGCTGAATGAGGCGATCGAGGAGAATATGGCGGGTTTGGGAAAGATCACTAGAAGGGTCAGGGGGATGTTGGAGAAGCTGAGAGAGATGGGTGGGGATACGCGGAAGAGCATCCAGGGCAGATTGAAAGATGTCGAAGCGGTTTTGGATGGGAAGGGTTGATACGACTTGTGTCTGTCATGACTCTACGATTTCCCAACCCAGCTCTTTCCCCGCCCAGAAGGGGACCACCTCGACTCCCACCTCCCCTCGCAGTACACTCGGCACCCTCTTCCCTGTCGACCGCCGTAATTGTACCTCCTCGCCCTCCTTCGCAGGTACACCGTAAAACTTCCTCCCATTCCCACTGACGAATCCCTCGAGCCCATTCAATGCCCCAAAGCTTTCCAGAAGTGTCGCAACGAGAGGCACGAGTATCGGGCTCGTATAGACTCCCGCCGCACACGGACTCGGTTCGCCTCCTTCCACCACCGCCGGAGCTTTCGAGCTACTAGGATGAGGCGCGCTATCTGATCCAAGGAAGAACTTCGGGTTTCCACTCCGTACCGCCTCTTGCAATGCATCCCGATCCTTCGGTTCCTTGGCGAGCGGCTTACAGTAGTGGTGCGGTTGAGGCGCGACGGTATCGATCGTCAGGAAGAGATGGTGGGCGGTGATAGTGCATGCTACGCTCGGGGAGAGGGATCGGACACAGGAGATGGCTTCGGAGGTGGTGGCGTGCTCGAGGACGATGCGGAGGTTCGGGAAGTCGGCGGCGAGGCGACGGAGGTGGGTGAGGAAATGTTTTTCGGAGTTGAGGATGGAGATGTTCTGGCGAGAGTATCAGCTTCTCTGCTCTACCCTTGCTTCCCAACAAGGGTCCGTGGCTGGGGGTAGGGCGAGAGAAAGCTGACCTTAGCATGATCACTTGGCACCTCGCCGTGAAGATTCAAGATCATCCCCTCCTCCTCCATCGCCTTGAATACAGGATAGTACACCGAGTAATCCTCGATGCCGGAGCTACTATTCGTCGTAACTCCCCGAGGATAGCTCTTTACCCCTGCGCACCCGTCAGCTGTTTCTTGGTTCAAGCTTGCAATCGACCTCGGATCCCAGCCTTGGAAGCTTTCCGGATCTCCTCCGGCGTGACATCCGGATGTAAGTAAAGCGTCATGAGCCATTCCGTCTCGGGTGAGATGCGGCGGAGTTCAGATTGGTACGCGAGAGCTGCGGCGGTCGTGGTGAGGGGAGGCATGAGGTTTGGCTTCAGCGTCACTCAATCAGCTCCTACACACTCCGAGTCCCAGAATCGCGTCTCAGAGACAGGTCAAGTGGGAGTCAGCTGACGAGCCACGCACCATGACATAAGCTGTCCGTATCCCACCTTGCGCGACATGCGGCGTGACGAGCTCGCACATCGGTCCTTGGCGGACGTGGACGTGAAAGCTGTTCGTGTCAGCCTTGTACGCACTGCATTAATTATGCGAGACATACTCTGCCGGTGCAGGGAGAACCATCTCGTCGACGGACGTCATCTTGTCCGCTGATCACAACCTTTCAAATTCGGCGGTAAAAAGACAGGCTCGACAGAGAGAGGATCACGTGACTACTCTCTTACTCGAGACCGAGGGGATCCGAAAGGACGGCCGTTGATGCCGCGGCCGTCATAACCGATATCCCTCCCCTTGAGGAAGATGATCGACATTCGAAGTCTTGCTCTGGGATATATCGGTTGCCGTCGGTGATGGTCGGAAAGAATATGGGCATGCCCTGCGCGGGGAGAGTCGGGCCAATCGAACGAGAAACTCGCAAGTCACAGGGGGCAGGGTATGCCGGGTGATGCATGTAGTGTTGAATCTATCTTTATGCTTGGTCACAACCTCTTCTAAGATTGCATAAATAATCAGTGTGTAAGTTATAAGATATACTTGATCGCTCCCCATCCCCGTGTCGGCAGGCGGGCCGGCTAATCGGCAGCACGTTGTCCCCCAGCGCGCTTTTCCGCCGAAATCGCTTCCTTTGGCGACATCCGTCATTTCCCTCCCTTTGCTCATACACTTGCGACATTGCTCTCGATAGTGCAGATTGGTGCTCGACACGATAGACGGATTCACGTGAAGCCGCTAGTATCTGTTTGGCTGAGTCGAGATCTCGCCGTGCATTCGGAAGACCCCGATCGCCGAGCGTTCCGCCCTTTCGCTACCCCATCCAACCATCCAACCATACCCACACACCGACGATCCAATGCGGATATAGCCATAAATCTCCACTATCCACCACTCTATCTGTTTATAGCATTCTCAAACCCTCACCTTCTCCGCCATGCTCTCGTCCAGCCCCGCGGTCCCGATCCAATCGATAAACTTCCCGGACCCGCATCGACGACGTCTCTCCCTCGTCACAGGGCACGGCCAGGAAATCTTCACCGCTCACGATGGTCTGCCCAGCCCCGAACATCTCACACCGATCAGCGGTACCCCGTATGCCGTGAGCCCGGCTGGAAGCGAGGCGGGTAGCAATCCGATCAGTAGGCGGGGAAGCGCGCAGGGATACACTGGTGAGGACGGAGCGAGTCTGAGGAAGGTTCCGAGTCGAGGAGGACTTTGGCATGATGAGGTGAGTCAGATTGGCTGCGTTCTCTGGAAAGTGTTTTGGCGCATTCTGGCATGCGGGAAAGACGATCAGTCCTTCGTCTCGCTGCTTGAGGCGGCCCGGATCGGCTTCCTCTTTCAGACTTTGCGTATTTCCCTCTTCGTCGAAGTCTTGGGTTCAATTGACTGGACAAGAACGACATGCAAGCCGGAAAACGACTGATGTCTCTCCTGCTATGGTTCTTACCTGTCTCTCCTCCCTTCTTCGAGCGTTTAGCTCGAAAGACAGAGCCACTGCACAGCGAATCATAGCCACTGCACAGCGAATCCGACCCCTGAGATGCAACGACACAGGTATAAATGGCCTGAGTTGTCTCTCACTTTGGAAATAGTCGAGACTATCCTCCTTCATTGACTCGAACCGTCGTGGCACTCCTTCTCGCACGCGTCCCGAGAATATCGCTGACCCCTTCCAGTCCCGCAACGCGTTCAAACAAAGCAGCCGATCCATCTCTCCTGGCGCTCGAAATGACGAGCCTGATCACACCGTCCCGATCAACCGCCCTGGCGTCCCCTCAAACCTCTCATTCACTCCTGCGACCCCTGCAGTCCGTCCTCCGTCTCCCGGCCTGCCCCACTTTAACGACCATATGCTCTCGAAGACCGCCCCGTCCAGCCCGCATAATTCACCTAACACTACGAGACACGCAAAACACCACGCTGGACCTCTACATGACCTGCGCCGCTTCTTGAACCACCATATCGGGAATGAGGGTCACCAAAAAGACAGCAAGCATCCGGTTCACCAGAACTCTGTCGGCGCTCAAGCCCTTCATGCGCATTTGAACGAGACGTCGGGCACATCCACACCCATCTCACCCACGCCTGGAGCGGCGACTCCTGCCATGCAACGGCGTGGTTCCGGCTTCGGCGCCATGACGCTTGGTGGCACAGGTACTACGACACCTGCCCTCGGCCCCGGCCACGACAAAGATCACCATGGAGCTCAATCCTCCCATCTCATCGGATTTATGCGGCACCATCACAAGGATGAAGGCGAAAAGTCTCACTCCGCACTGGTTAGCTTCTTTGGACATCACTCAGAAAAGGAGAAGCACAAGGAGAAGCCAATCAAGGAGAAAAAGGGGACCAAGACACCTACCGATTCGAGGGTGTCTAGTGCCGCTCCTAGCCGCACCACGACTTTGGCGATGACAGAGGCGGACGTTCGCCCTGTCCACCCTGTGCACGTCGAGCCTCATCCTATGCACGTCGGCGACCATAGCCCCTCCCCTGCTTCCACTCCTGAGCTGTCGACTCCGAAGAACGCGCAAGAATACCCGGGAGTGCCTTATCCCGTCCTGGCCCTCACTCATCCATCCTTGCATGAAGCGACTCACGCGCACCTGTCCAAGAAATATGGGAAATGGGGCAAGGTACTGGGTTCCGGTGCAGGCGGGACGGTACGGTTGATCAAGGCGAATCAGAAACAGGGCGGAACGACATATGCTGTGAAGGAGTTTCGACCGCGCAGGCAGGGTGAGAGCGAGAAGGAGTACCAGCGCAAAGTCACTGCGGAGTTTTGCGTGGGCGTGACACTCAGGCACACCAACGTCATCGAGACAGTAGATATCGTCAACGATCACGGGCACTTTTACGAGGTGAGACTTACTGGTTGGAACTTGGCTGATCATTGGCAGATCATGGAATACGCACCATACGACCTGTTCTCTGTGGTGATGTCGGGCAAGATGTCCCGTCCTGAGATCTACTGCGTCTTCCGACAGATCATCGATGGCGTGCACTACCTTCACGGCATGGGTCTGGCGCACCGCGATCTCAAGCTCGACAATTGCGTCATGACGACCGACAACATCGTCAAGCTCATCGATTTCGGCACTGCGACTGTCTTCCATTACCCTGGCAAGCACCAGATCCCAGCTTCCGGTGTGGTCGGCTCGGACCCTTACCTCGCGCCTGAAGTGCTGCACAAGGACACCTACGACCCCCGTCTCACCGATGTCTGGTCTGTCGCCATCATCTACATGTGCATGATCCTTCGTCGCTTCCCGTGGAAAATCCCCGACTACAAGTCTGATATGAGTTATCGGCTTTATGTCAACACCCATCCGGAGCTATGCAATAAGCCGGCCATCCCCACGCCGGCGCCGTCCATGACGAACGGTCACGAGGGCATGTCGAATAGGGTGGGTGGACCTCACGGGCTCATGCCGGATGGATCGAGCTCGCTGCCTTTCCGGAGTCCATCAGCCACGTCTACGACCAGTACCGCGGTTGATCATAAACCGGATTCTCCGATCCAGATGCGAGGAAAGTCGATATCCGAGGTGTCCGCCACCAGCTCCTCATCCGATGAGACGCGGCAGACCCCGCACATGGCAAATCTTCAACTACATGAGAGCCCAGGCGGCCTGCAAGATCGAAGTGACCAGTATTTCCCTCGTCGAAGCGACACGGCAGTCAGTGTCCCCACGTCCCGCCTTCCCTCTCAGGTCTTCGATCCTCGCCAGGTCAATCCATTCGCCCCAAGCTCGCCTAAACCGGACCTACTCATGCCTGGCGACGTACCGTACGGGCGAAATCGCGCAGTCACCAGTCCCCCTGTGCCGACTACACCGACCGTGGAGAACCCGTCACGAGTAGTATCTCGTCAGGACCAGCAGAACAAACACGAACGGCAGCTCAAACGAGAACGCGCCGCCTCCATCTCCTCCACACGAACCTTCCAGACTGGAGGTGCAGAATCCATCTTCCGACTGCTGCCCCGGGAGTCTCGTTCCGCCGTCATGCGCATGCTCGCGGTTGAACCCTCGATCCGATGTACACTCTCGGACCTCCTTGACGGGCGCGGAAAGGACAATCAGATGTGCACGTGCGGCTCGCCAGATTGCGGCGGCAACATCTCCCTCCCGCCTCCCGAGGTGACGGGTGTATCGAGCGAGGACGATGATACCGGCGACGAATGGGTCAGGAATATCGAATGTTGTAGTCATCATCCGGGCAGGCCAAGTTCTCATAAGCATATCAGGGTTGTAACGGAGGAGAAGCAGAAGAAAAAGTTGTTCCATTAGTAAGCTGGGCCTTGAGCTGCTGAGGGAGGAGATGGGGAATCATACGGATCAATGTCGCATCGTTATGCAACGGAATGTACACGCAACGTTAGCATCAGGCATCAACATGTACACGATTATACTGTTTTGTACAACTCATATTGTAATCTCAACCAGATGTCTCACCACTGACCCTTACCCACCTAATTGATTCGCTAACCCCGCTCGCGCCGAAATGCGCAGGTCCTGAGTGTCTGTAGCCTGCCAGAACCCACGTATTCCATCAGCTTGGTCGAGCACACCCACTCCGGCCCGGTCCACTACCGTGGTTGTGTGGCAGCGCAATCATGGGCTCCTACACTATGGTTGTTCACATGCGGTTAATCTTGTGAATCGTAATGTGAGGAAATGCACGCGAGGGGGTCACAATTGCTCCCCGCTTTCCTCACCCGTAGGTGTACAGTCAAAGAGATTCGGAGTTGGACAATAGTTGAATGTCGGAAGGTGGAACCCAGAAGCCAGCCTATGAGTGCGGTGTGGTTCGAGGCGTCCGATCCGCCATCAAGTTTCCCTTTTGAGCTAGGTTGTAGGGTACCATACGTCGAACAGGTGTACTGTAGCCATGCATATGCAGGTTACTTGGCTGACCATGTACGAGGCTGCAGTTGGGAGAAAAAGTTCCGTCCGACCACGCGCGTTGCGGTTGCATGGGCCCTTTCGTCCAACTTCAGCTTCCTTTTCGTCGCACTCTTGCCATCTCGTATTGACCATATGAGAGACCTGTCGATCGGTATCAAGGACGATCGCTCCCACACCTTCCCGATTTATACGCGACAAGTAAACAAGCAGGCCGATCGTGCCGCCCGAGCCCCACCCACCCATGCTCCGGCCCCGAGCCGCCCATCCGACATCCTCCTCCTCCTCCTCCTCCTCCTCCTGCCTTCCCGAACCCGACACACCCTTCGATCACTACCCCTCTCGCTCCCAAGCCGACTTCGGCTTCCCTTCCTCTTCCCCGAGCACACTCATGTCGGACGCGAATCACGCGGAACACGGGGTTGATGGGGATCGAGGCTCGAAAGGGTATCGGGATGAGAAGAAAGGTGTAGGCGCGACCTCGGGTCTGGCGTGGAGGAGGGGGGAGAAGGTGCCTGGTCTGAGTCTGGTGGGATTGGGCTTGGGGCTGCCGGGGAAGGGCAAGGGGAAGGCCGGATTAAGGCTCGGTGAGTGACCTGCGAAGTCATACTGGGATCAGCTGATGAGGTGACTGGCAGGTCTAACACACCGCGCTTGGCTCATAGTAACGATCGTCGTTGGTCTCGTCCTGCTCTCCAAATTCCTCTTCCGTAAGTCTGGATTTCTCCCTCTTGCAGCGGTGTCGGAATTGAGTGTGCAAATAGCCAACGACGCCACCCACTCCCACTCCCACACCCATTCATCCGACACCCACACGCTCACCCCCCGAGATTACCTCAACAATTCCCGCACCGACCCCGCACCATTCGATTTCTGTCCCGTCTTTGGACCTGGAGACGCCATCGCTGCTCGTCGAGGACAGTTTGAGCTGCTCAAGTCACGCTTGCATATGGGGACGGGGGCGAGAGTGCAGAGGGTGCTGCATAAAGCTATGAGCGGGGCACCTGTCACCATGAGTATCCTCGGGGGATCCAGTGAGCTGTCCGGCTCGTGCTGCTTTGGGCTGACCCTGTTCTCCCTAGTTTCCGCATGTACGGGCGCGGGCGACGATCCTGTAGGGGAGACTTGCTACCCCGCGAAGTTCTTCCATTGGTGGAACTCGGTTTTCCCCCATCCAGCCAACGAGCTCACCAACGGCGCGACGCGGAAGACCGATTCGGCCTACTATGCTTATTGCAACTCACATCATATGCCAGATAAGACGGATCTGGTCATCCTGGAGTTCGACGTGGCGGATCCAAAGTGAGTCGGCTGTGATAGTGGTATATTCTGCGCTGATGAGCCTAGTGACCCGGACTGGCTGCAGCATTTCGAGCTGCTGGTCCGATCGATTCTGGTGCGACCGGAGATGCCTGCTGTGATCATCCTTGGTCATTTCAGCCCGCAGGTCCAGGCGCAGAATGGGTTTGCGGGGCCAGAGCTTCTGCATAATGTGGCTGCTCAGTTCTACGACGTCCCTCATATCAGGTGAGTGAAACCCATAAAATGCGACATTTCTGACATTTGCCTAGCGTTAAAGGCGTCATCTACGATGCATACCTCCAAACCCCGGACCAAGCACGATTTACCTACTATAACGATCCCAATCACGCCAATTCCGATGGACACGACCTCATCGCCGACGTCCTCATCTCATACCTCATGTCGCAAATCTGCTCAGGCTGGTCCACACTCCAAGGCCACTCGTTTGACGCACTCGCCCTTGGATCGGATAGTGATGGCACCTCGGCGGGAACCTCCCTTCTCGGCGGGGTTGGCCTGCGCAAAGGCATTCCGGGACAGGACCCGGGAGATGGCGATAGTGCCGGATCATCGCTCTCCGATCGCTATCAGGGGTTGAGGGTCCCGCAAATGAGGTTGTCGGACCGACCACTCGATGTACAGAATTTCAGGGAGATCGACCCGTTCTGCGTCGCGGCGAGTGATCTCATAAATCCGCTACCACCGAGTCTGTTCTACGGGTCCGGATGGCACACATATCATCCGCTCAAGGATGCCGTCTTCGAGGACAGACATTTTTGGTGAGTCCTCTTTCATGAGGCTGATGTCGCGCTGATGGGTGGTACAGGTATGCGGAACAACCCACTGCACGACTGCGGATCCCGCTTAAGCTTAGCGCGGGTGACGTGGGGATTTACTTCCTCCAGTCACCGGTCGATAAGCCGCTTGGGATGACCAAATGCTGGGTGGACGATAACTTTGCAGGGGGGACTGAGCTTCACGGTACAGCCGAGGTGGAGGATGTCATCGCGACGTGGGTTTCCCTTCGAGGCCTATGTGGGTGTGCTGATAGGTATCAGACTGGTCATCATCGACCGAGGAGTGTCAAAGGGGTCACATTTCGTGAGTCTCGTCAGACGGACTCGGGCCCTGCTGATAGGTTCAGGTCGAGTGCCAATTGCTAGGCGAAGCAGGGACATCTTCACCGCCATTCAAGATACTAGGAGTGTGAGTCGCCCCACTCAACCCACCATGCGTCTCCCCTGCTGTCCTTCTGTGTTCCCCGTCGCTCTGCGATCAATACAGAATCGGCTGATGTCCTGTTCCAGCTTTACCACCTAGATACGACGTCACGATGTCCGGTGGGTACGACATGGGATGGGCCGGTCCGGGTTGATTCAAGCATTGAGATCATATTATCCTTGTCATGCAGCATCTTTGCATTTACGCGTCGAAGTGTTGTTTGAAAATGCTTCGTCATGAGAGTCCACTTGAAAACTCACAAGCTGACGTCACCCATCGCATCTCCATAACCTATTCAACGCCTCGGGGTAGTTGATTCCTGCATAAATCACCCACCATCATGAGGGGAGTTCGAGCTGCCCGTACGGTCTCCCATGTAGGTGACTCATCGTAAAAATCCCTGATCCCGGTGAACAAGTCTGCAGGCCGCCCGAACGGCGGGACAACGGAGACATCTTTCCATCCACGAATATCAATCCGTCCAGCTCCTCAACTCGGTAGGTCTCTCCCCCAACCCTTCTTAACCAACCCATCCTTCACCTTAGTATGGGATCCCCACGCCCAAATCTCTGCCTGCGTTCTCTGTGTCCGAGGCGGAGTCAGTCGCCACATCCTTCGGTATGTCACCTCTCTTCTATCTAAGGAGTGCGAACTGAATGGGGTCGGCAGGCAAGAACGAGCTTGTGATCAAGGCGCAGGTGCTCGCTGGTGGTCGTGGGAAGGGGCACTTCGATTCCGGTTTCCAAGGTGGTGTCCAAATGGTCGATTCGTGCGTCCCCCCCCCCCATACCCTACCAGCCTACACCGTTTGACTCGGTGTGCGTAGACCGGCACAAGCCAAGGAATTCGCCTCCCAGATGCTCGGCCACAAGCTCATCACGAAACAAACCGGTTCCTCCGGTCGGATCTGTAACGCAGTGATGCTTGCCGACCGAATGCCCCCTCAAAGAGAATACTACGCGGCAATCCTTAACGACCGAGCCACAGGCTCACCCGTACTCGTCACCTCCAACCAAGGGGGTATGAACATCGAAGACGTGGCGCATTCAAACCCCGAGGCAATCATTACCACGCCATTGGACTTTGAAGGTGGGATCAGTCAGGAGGATGGGGTGGAGTTGGCTAGGAAGTTGGGGTTCCAGGAGAGTGCGCAGGGGAACGCTGGGGAGGTGTTTGGGAAGCTTTATAAGATCTTTAGGGAGAAGGACGCGACTCAGATCGAGATTAATCCGCTGGCCGAGTTGTCTGACGGTCGGGTCCTCTGGTAAGTCGGGTAATGTTCAGGCTACAATCCCGGTGTGGGTCCAGGTGCGATACTGATACGGTGGAGTCTGCAGTATGGATGCCAAGTTTGGGTTCGATGACAACGCCGATTTCCGCCAGAAGAATATCTTCAAGCTACGCGACACGACGCAAGAGGACGCCCAGGAGGTCGAGGCGGCCGAGGTGGGTTCTCCCTCTTCCCTCTCTTTCCTTCTTCATCTCTTCCACTCAGCCAGTCTGACGTGGGTGTCTCCAGTACGGACTCAACTTCATCAAGCTCGACGGCGATATTGGGTGTCTAGTGAATGGCGCTGGTCTGGCAATGGCCACGATGGACGTACTCAACCTCCACGGCGGGCAGCCCGCCAACTTCGTACGTCCCCGCTTCACCCTTTACTCGTTCGCCTGACTGATGATCGGTGACGTAGCTCGACGTGGGGGGCGGTGCTACGGCGGACGCGGTGAAGAAGGCTTTCGAACTGCTTTTGACTGCCAGAAATGTGCGGAGCATCTTCGTCAATATCTGTGAGAGTACCCTCCTTCTGCTTGATACAGAGCTGATGGGGGCGAAAGTCGGTGGGATCATGCGGTGCGACGTCATTGCGGAGGGGATCATCAAGGCGACCAAGGAGCTTCAGCTTAGTATCCCTCTGATTGTGCGGCTTCAGGGGACCAAGGAGGCCGAGGCGAAGAAGTGAGCAGTTCTGGCAATCCTAAGTTTAAGCGCCAATCGCTGACTACAGTGTAGGATGATCAAGGAGTCGGGACTCAAGATCTACCCATACGGTTGGTTTATCTGACTAGCCGCCAAGATGCTTGATGCTGACATGTCGCAGATGGGCTGGACGAAGCCGCGGCCAAGGCAGTGGAAATGGCCAAGTCGGCGTAGACGCTTTTGTGTGTGTCAGATGCAGCGATCGCATACATTTGCAACCCCTATGGTACACCCAAGCTCGCCTTCTGCGGGTCCTTTCTCGGCTTGAAGCACAGCGTCTCCATCCCCGTCGCCCTCCGACTATCGCTGAGCCTCTTCTTGAGCGAGTCAAGCTCGCGATGGAAGTCATCCGAGCTCTTCTGCTGTCGATAGGCTTGGGAGATGGTATCGTAGATCTTGGAGAGTGTGTCGTTGGCTTGAGGCGTGACGTATTGATTGACAGATTGGTGGAGGAACTCGATTTCCAGCGTCGCCTGCACCGCATCAGCCAAATGAGCATTTGTGAAGAGGGGAGAAGCGCACGGTGAGCATGCCGCCGGTGCCATACTTCGGGATCTGCTGGAAGCATGCCAGCGCAACCTCGGTGATGCCATTGACGAGTGCTTCGAGGACACGGGGGATGAGCGCCGAGGCGACATCACCGACACGCGCATGTGCTTCGACCAAGAGAAGAATCGCTCTGTGCATGTAAGGCCGGACCTCTGAGCGGGCTCAGCGCTATCTGTTCCGCTTGACGTGACCTACCAGTTGGCTTTGGCGAGTTCAGCCAATCTATCCCTCCGTTGAGCACGCCATCTTGGATGACCTGCACAAGCGCTAGTGATCGCCGCTTGATGTAATCCTCAAACACCATCTGATCCATATTGTCCACGACCTCCGTGAGAAGCGCTTGGTCCTTCGCTACATCCAGATCGAGGAGTTTACCGATCTTCAAGACCATCCCAGGGACGGTGGTTGATTTTAGCTGATCGAATTTGGCGAGTGTGATAAGCAATCGGGTGTCCTTGGATCTTTCAGCTTATTCCTTGCTGCTTGATGGCAGTCTCACGATGTCCTGGATTGTACGGATCCTGAAGCTGGACGCCCTTGTGGGTCGCCTGGAATTCGCCGGGGGAGACGGCGACATCGCCGCGTTGAATATCCCGTCAAACAGGAAACATAGCGTATCAACAAAGTTATCCTTTATTCGCCGCTTGAAGTTGACGGGTAACGCTTCCTTCTCTCCCGAACGCGTAGCTACCTTCTTGGCGGAAGTGACGACACGCATCTGGAATTCGTCCATGACTGCGAGGTATCGAGTTGAGCCTTTCGAAGTGCCTTGCCACTCCTCAAGCTGATGCAGCAATCGGGAGTCTGAAGTAAGCGGCAATCCAGCACTGTAACCTCACCTCGAGCCCAAGTCGCTGCGATGACCTCTTCGAAGCGCCAACGCAGCGAGTCGAGCATCGACCGAAGTCCTTGCCCAGCTTCGCCACCAACGTCCACAGCCATGAGCTCCGCCGCGCACTCCGCAACTTCTTCGACCAGCCGCTCGCTAAAGAAGCACGCCGCGATGACAGTCGTACCCGCAGGAACAAACGGAGGGATGGGCGGATCTTCGCCGTCTCTTCGGACCGAGGACTCGGCGATAGCCACGACGGAGAGAGTGAAAAAGTGGGAGAGGGCGCTGGTGTAGAGCTTGATGATCTCGAGAGCCATGGTGCGGCATGTGGATGCAGGTCGGCGAGACTGAGTGAGATTGCCGGACGAGTCCCGCTTCGAAACGTCAGCCTCATTTGCAAATGCAGACCAGGTGTGCGCACCTTACGGTACTTCCCGTCCATGCAGGCTTTGGCTATTCGCCAGAAACCGGGAAGGGAGCGGGCCACGTAGTCTGAGAACTGCTTGACGAGACCTTGGACCGACATCCAGGCGTTATCGACAAGACTCGCTATAACGAAGCACATCGTTAGAGATGACATGCAGCATGAAGGAAACATACGAGATATCGTGTTGACCTGGTACTGCGATATCGATAGCTGCCTCTTTAGGGCGTCTGCACCGGATGTCGAAGTGGAAGGCTGCTCATCGCACCCCCGAGCAGCCGCTTCGTCCCGCTCTTCATCGCAAATACTGCCTAACCTGGAAGATTGCCACTCACCTTTCACCCTCTCCTGCGCCGTCGTATAGATGTTCCGCATACTTTCTAGGATATGCGCATGTTGGTACTCCAAGTACGCCCAAGCCGGCTCATCCGACCGTTCTAGCTCGATCAAGATCCTATCTCACGTCAGCAATCAGATACAGCGAGCGCCGAACGACTGACTCGATAGTCCGTTCCTGCTCCTCGACCGGCCTCGTCGGATCCTTGAGCCCCTCATCCAGCTTCGCCTTCATCTGCCCCATGATCCTCTCGACCGACGTCCAGACCTTCTGAAACACCCTCTTCTGCTGTTCCCTCTGTCGCTGTGTGCTCGCAGGGAGGCCGGGTATGAGTGTGCCAGGTTTGGAGGAGTGGAGGAACGTGCCCCTCTTGTAGTCGCGAAGCGCTTGGTCGTATTTGCCCTGTTTCGATTTCAGCGGATCAGACAACGGGGATGGAGCACAGGACGGACCGCATTTATCGACTCCATAAGCTGGCCAGGGAGGTTGAATAGGAACTTGGACTTCTCGAAGACCCCGAGCGTCGAACGCAGCTTCTGAGCTTTCACAGCGTTCTCGAGGACGGGGAGGAACACCTGGTCCGCTCGATGACCCGTTACTGTTCGACGTCAATACTGGCTCCCATCTCTGAGAGTAGGAGAATACTGTACCCTTGAAAATCTCCCTCAACTCTCTAGTCCCATGATCCGTTTCCTCCGCTAAGAACCCCTCCCTCATATCCTTATACACCACTGCACTACCCATCAATTCGAGATCAAGCTGGTGGGTAGGAAAGCTCACCATCACTGGACGCCTTGACGGCTACGAATCGATCAAAGTTCTCCTCGACGAGGATCCGGACCGCCTCGGAACGAGATTCGATCGCTCGCTCGAGGTTGGCGATACCTCTTCGGAGGTCTTGGTAAGACGCGTCGGGGTGCTGGGCGGAGAGAAACATTTTCGGGTCGAAAGCTTTGGAGGAGAGGGAGGTCGCTGTGCCTACCGGGTATCAGTCTCGTCTTTCCCAGACTATGGCCAGTCGTACGAGTCCTCAGGTCAAACTCGGCGGAGCTAGCACTTGTTAGGCGTGTGATTAGGTAGCAGAAAGTGATACGGACCCCGTCAACCTCCCCCTCAGACCGAGCGGGTCCATCTCCTCCGCCATCCCGCCATCTTCGCCTGTCATCGTACCAGCTAGAGGACCTTCTTTCTCGTGATCCACATCCTCCCATTCTTGGGGATTGAGCGAGGAGATGCCGTACAGCTTGAGTACTGACCGGTGAGATGCGGTGAGTAGCGGGGAGGCAGGAGAGGTGATAGACGGACCTGCGGCTTCGTCGACGTTTCGTCGGCTCATGATCGCGTACAATGTCCTCTCAGCTGGAAGCTCGGATCACCACCACATGCGGAGCCGGATCTATAGTTGTACAAGACCAGGGCGAAGGTAAGTACAAGAAGCTGGAAGAAGTCAACCGTTTGGCGGACAGCTTGATTTGAGGCTGCCCCGCTTCGGCCATGCGGCGACAGTGCATGTCCAATTGAATCCATATGTGTGATATAATGCTTTGTAGTGACATGTACTATGACAACCAAGACCGCACTCAAACAAGCACAGTGTGGTCGGAATCGCCCTTCGCCCATCCGACCTTTCCGACCGCCTTCTATTTTCTAAGTCGATCTGATTCCTCACAGCTGACAACTTCTAACTCAAATTCATCATCTCCGGTCCGCCTTCCATGATCCCCTGAACTTGTGCTCGACCATTGCTTCCTTATCTGCAGAACCCAAAGTCAACCACACACTCTCGAGATGGGGCGTGAGACTTACGCCATGTGGATTGAGCTCCGTGGTTGCCAACACCTGGCGAGAATCCTGTGACTGCGAGGATTGAGTCAGCTCAAGTACTCAGAATCTCCGCGTCAAGGGGCTATGACACGGAGGCTGAATGGATTGTGAGCTCGCCTGGTAGAATGACGACGTCTCCAACCCTGAGCGGTTCCCGAATGCCCTTCAAGTCGGTCCACAACAGCCCATACCTCACTCGCAAATAGCTGCGCGGTATTGGTCAGTCATGTTCTGCGCAAGGGTTTCCACCAGCATACCTCAGCACCGCGTCCGTCCAGATTCCAGGACCCGTCCAAGCCATCACCCCGACCGGCCCACCGTCGTTCGGCTCTTCCAAAACAGTCGTCTTGAGGAGGGCCTTACTATCGTCGTATCGCCCAAGCTCTTTGAGATGCCGGATGTCCCTAGCATGTTGGTGCGACCACTCGATGGCGTTGGCCGTTGAGTGTAGAATGCGGAGGACAGCTGAGAGGGCGATGGGATGGTTGGGGGAACTGGCCATAGTCCATTGGACGATTTGAATCTTCGCTGATTCAGCCTAGCTTGGTTCTAAGAGAAGAGGAACTCACGGGTCGAGGCCACCAGTCGAACCAGTCCTCCCGGTTGCCCACGTCCGCCTCGATCCCGACAACAACGCTAGGCTTCCCGAGGATCGCATCGACTGCATCCCCGTCGGCTATCTGCTGCAGCGAAGCATCGTCCAGCCATCCTGCGCCGTCGCGCCAGAGCTTGGCGCCGTGACCGAAAGACGAAGGGGATTTCAAGAGTGTGGTGTCGGTGTCCGAGTAGATACCTCCTTCGAGGAGGAGAAAGAGGTAGCGGAGGGTGTCAGAGCGCTACGAAGCGTCGGTCAATATGGGATCCCCTTCGAAGGCAGGATAGGACGCACGAGGATGCCCGAAGGAAGGTTATTCCACATCATCTCGATTCGGCTACCCCCGAAATTCGCAGCGATCCACCGGTCCGCTTGTCTACAAGACCGATATCAGACAAGACGAAGCCAGGTTAGACGGAAACTCACGGATCGGTCAATAAGTCCCACTTCCATCCCTCGTCCTTTGCCTTCCCATTCTTCCAACTACCAACCTCGCTACTATCGCTATGCCTCGTGTTCTTATCGGTCTGCCAGACATTCTTGTTCGTATCCCAGCTCTCTCCCATATCTTCTCCACTCATGCATCTTGACAAGGCATTTTTCAGACGCGCACCAAGTGCCTTGGGGAAAGCCGCTGTCGTAAATGCGAATAGCTGATCAGTGTATTCGGGAACCATGAGCGGTCCGAGCTTGTAGACGTTATCGGCGAAATGGCCGAGACTGGACAGAGGTGAATCGGATCCATTGATGGTCGGATTCGGAGGCCAGGGGGTGAGACCATCTAACAAGTGGTTGGTCTTGAGGTTGAGACCCCATGTCTGGATCGAGCTTGGTGGTGCTATATCGACTCCCAGGTCGGGTTCGATATGGGGAGTCGTAGACGAGAGAGAGGTCATAGTGGCACCAAGATAGACGCCGCCTTCCCCGACGATGACTCCGGGGATGGGTAAAGACCTCTCAACGCGGTGCGACGGGGTCAAATAGCCTGAGATTTGGAAAAATCAGCAAGGTTTGGGCGGTCCGAGTCGATACCTACCTGATCCCCAATCGCCGCTCAAGAATTCCGGCAGGTCGACTCCTCCCATCCACCACCCAACAATCCCGAGAACACTTATCACCGCCAGACCCTGGCCTATCATCCGCCTCCTCCTCGATCTGCCATAGTGTCCCGCAGCATAATGCCTTCTTGAACTCGGTGAAGGTCCAGGTCCAGGTAATGCCTTCTCATCCTCCTCGCTGGAGAGACGGAATGCCGCGGCCGGGAACGAGAATAGCTTAGACCCTCTGCGAGAAGAAGGCGGCGAGGGAGAACGGGAGATTGCGGTGAGAGAAGAAGAGGGCGAAGAGGTCAGGGAGGATGGGAAGGAGCCTGATGGGAGGGGTGGGATGATGGGTGTGAGATTTCCAAAGAGTCCCGTGACCATCGTGGCAGAAGACCGGCGGTTCTGATTGAGACGAGTACGACGAGGATCGCCTTCGTCGCCTCTTAAGGAGGACAAAAAGTCAAGGACGACCTCAAGGGATGGGGTGACGACAAAGGTGGCTGCGCACGAGGTTGGGCAAAGGTCCCAATGGGGCAGTTACTTCTAAAACTTAACGCGACTTGATTGAAACTCTATATGATACCCTACTTTGTGAGCAAATTTAGACATCAACACAGACGACCCCATCCCGGCATAACCGACCGCCTGTCCAGAACTGTGGAGCACAATCCATGACCGAACGGGTGCGATGATTGATAGCCGCGTATTGGTACCTCATGGGTCTGGCGGATGAGCAGAGGACGTGGGATGGTAAACCTCTAGAATGCCGTAGCTTGGGAGTGGCAAGAGCGGAACAGATCGAGGTATGCAAGAGGAGCGACCAGATTGGCTGATATCCGCTAGAGATCTAGTATCGAGGTGCTTGTAGCTAGTTTATGCAACGTCTTGTAATTAGCGGACCTACCCTACCGACGACCAGCCTGGCTGTGGAAGTGTCCACCCTCAGGTTGAGCGATCTCACGTGCTGTGCAGGACTGGACTGGTAGGTCTACGTCTTACCCGCACTCGTCGTCGTTTGTGTTTGACAATTGTTGACTGTGTCAACCTGTCTTTAGCTTTATAGTCAAGACCATTTCATAACCGCGATTGTGTTCGACAATCGTCTCCATTCATTGATAGTCCACGGGGCATGAGGGTTGCTTGGGCGTGAGTTCGATTGAAATCATAGTTGGCTGGGTGCGGTCATAACACCTGGCCTGTAAGATCCCTTCATGGTCTACATCACCCTCGTCGGCATGCGTTTGAGCGGGCTGCATGTCCCTTGGGTCGAGTTCTTGAGGGTGGCTATTGAGAACGAGGTTATGGAGGACGACGGCGGCGACAATGAATGCATGGGCTCGAGCTTGATTGCGGCGGCTGCGAAGACATTGACCGAGCGAGCGGAGGGCAGGGAAGCGGCTCTTGAGTATACCAAATGTCTGCTCCACCTTGACACGCATGGGAGTAGTCTTCATGTTGAAGTAGGCCGCTCGACCGCAAAGGACGCTCCGTTGGGCTGGTTTGGTGAACATGGGGACGCATAGGTTGGTAGCGGTGAACCCAGAGTCTGCCAAGACGTACTCAGATGGGCCGAAGTATAGGGGACGAACGAGATGTCAAGTTGTGTCCCATCATGTCAAAGCCTTGGCGACGGACGTTCTATCATAGACAATCCCCGCAGCCAAGATTTTCTCCTGTTCGAGGGACCCACCAACATATAATAATGTCCATGAGCGAGTGTTCAGATGCAGGACTGCCCGCCAACTGCTAATTGCAATACCCCGTGGGCGTGGGGACGCGACTCAGCGCTCGATCCTCTGCTTTACAAAGGACTCCCTGCCAAAGCTACAACGTAAGAGAATTCGCCGTCTCAACTTCTTTCGCTTGTTCCACGCTCTTCACCAACATGGACAAACGCCATGAACGTCTCCTCGAAGAGCTCCTCCAGCAGCCCGGTAATCGTGAGCTCCCCTTGCAGTCGTGGTAGTAGCTCTCAGACTGATCAACTCCCCACCATAGAGACCTGCGCCGACTGTCACTCCCCCTCCCCCCGCTGGGCATCCGTCAATCTCGGCATCTTCCTCTGTATAAACTGCGCTTCCATCCACCGCAAGCTTGGCACCCACAAGTCACGCGTGTATGCCCTCCTCCTTGCTCCTGCATTGCTTCCCGCTGAAAAGTTTCCCTAGCAAATCCATTACGCTCGATTCCTGGACTCGAGAACAGATCAATAGCCTCCGTGCAGTGGGTAACACCGCCTCCAACGCCATCTACAACCCGAACGAGTCCCTTCACCCGCCACCCTCGAGTCGAGGCGGGGACGAACGGGATAGCGAGATGGAGAAGTACGTTCGGCGGAAATACGAGTCGGAGGCGTTCAAGCCTGGTGCTGGGAGGGTGGGGGTCGCTCCGACGAGTCTGAACCGTGCGAGAGAGAGGAATGGGAGGGAGGTTAGGGTGGAGAATCAGAGGAATCCGGAGTTGAATGAGTTGCTTGTCAAGGAGACAAGGGAGAGGGAGCTGCCGGCGTTGCCTATGACTGTTGGTGTGAGTGGAGGAGGGAGACCGAGGCGGATGAGGACTGGGTCGGCGCAGGGAGGAGGGGAGGGACAGCTCATCGACTTTGCGGGGGGATCGTCATCGACGCTGCCGTTGCAGATCAATCTGGGGGGCTCGACGTCGGGTGGATATCCACAACAGGACGCAGGCCATTGGGCGAACGGGGGAATGAACGGTTGGGCAACCTCCATGCAACCGCAGCGTCAACAACAGCAGCAACAACAACAACAGCCATCGATGGGTTACTCCCAACATCCGAACGGGACACCACATCAGTATCTCCAACATGCATACTCCGCACCTGCGATACCCAATATGAACGGCTTCGACGCGTACCAGCAGTTCCAGGAACAGCAGGGGATTCAACATCAGAACTATACCCAGCAACAGGCGTTCCCACAACAGCAGCAGCTCAGCACGTCCCCATCGCCTTCATCATTCCACCAGCAATCATACTTTCCCCACCCACAGTTCGCCGCAGGATCCTACACTGCCAACGATGGGTTCCTCCCGCCACAGAACACCCAACCACAACAAAATCCATACGGCCAACAGGTGGGCGGTCCAGCCTATTTCCAGCAACAACCCGGTATGCAGATGGGTATGGGGTTGCGGTGACACCTTCAAGCTCCTGATTCGAGTCCACGTTGTGTTGTATCATGCATGCTTGCCTGTTTCGCCATGACTTCTATGCACACAGCTCAAGATCGTCCGTCCCCGCTATCGTCTACCGAGCTGATATGCACCCAAGTGCATCCTCAACATCATCCGTCCCCCGCCATCGCCCTCCGAAACTCAGATTGGTTCAACTCATACCCCCATTGCCAGAGACACTGCCTCAACACCCTCCCTACATCCTCGTCCCCCAACATCTCCTCCCCACCAGCACCGACCACCTTCTTTAGCAAGGCCCTCTTGAACCGTCCAGTCGGTCCTGCCACCTTAAGCCCTGTAAACCCCCATTCGGTCAAGAAGGCGCTCTCGGAGTTGGTCTGAAATACAGGCAAGGGGAAACGTACATCTCCGGACTTGGCGCTCATCATCCTCACACCGCCTCCCACCCCAGAAGCGGACATACCACTGCGCCCAACCCCTCGGGTCCCCATCCCAGATCCACCCCGCTTTCTCCCACTCCTGCAGGCTCTGCCCGGCTCGGACTTTGAACCGGTTCAGAGCTCCATCCGGCTCCCGGTGACTCAACAACGTCCGTGATGTATCGGTGGGGAGGGTGAAAGGGAGGTCGGCGATATCATTTTGAGAGGACAATGGTGCGCGGAGGACGTTGGAATAGGTATCACTATCATTCCATCAGTCTCAAAGAGGGATAGGACAGGAGGGCGAGAGGAGGGGGAAAGGAGTTGAGGGACTCACCAGAAGAACGCCCCTGCGAAAGCCCCGGCCGAGAACATCTCCTCCGGCGTACGATTCGGCGTGAAGATCCCCTTCCATCGTCCCTCGAAGACCAATGTCCCGTCTGCATATCGGGTCGGTCCAGGTGCGGGGGAAGATGAGCCGGAAGAGGGGGAGTAGCTCGGTCCAGCTGGGATCACTGGTGCTGAGGATTTCGGAAGGGGGTTCTTCCGGACTGGAGGGGACGAAGGGCCACTCAAGGACGAAGGGCCACTCAAGCTTGGCTCCAACCTAGACCCCAATCAGCTGGGACATGAGTTCGGAGAGAGGAGGAGACCTACTTGACCGCATCGGCCTGCAGAGCCACTCTCGTACTCCGCCTTGTCGGCTCGACAGTCGCTCTCAGCGCCGCAGCTTTCGCCTTCGTCTCGCGGCGAGTCCGATCTTCTGCGGCGGATAATTGGGGTTTCGGCTTCTTCGGCTGGGATGGGGAGGGCTTGTGAGGGCGGATGGACGATTCGGTGGAGGTGGATAAGCCGAGGGAGGCTAGGAGAGCGGCGTTGTTCCTGTTCCAGGGGGAAAGGGTCTCGTCAGCCAGGAGCCCTCCTTGGACTTACGGAAGGGACGGACCGGATGTTATCGAGACGTTCCTGCTCGTAGCTGACGCTCAAGTCGGCGGGATCGTTCAGATCATCCTCATCATCGAGATTGATACCGTTAGCCGCCTCGTGTTGAGCTGAGGTCGACATCGAGGAGGAGGTCGAGCTTGACTGTGAGTATTCAAGCTGTCATTGTGTATATGAACCGGTGTACGACTGTCCGGTAGCGAGCTCAGTACTCCTCAAGATGCAAGCATTAGATGGAAGGATTGTATAGCGCAGCTTGACAAAATGAAGTCTAGATGTGAGATCGATTTCTTGATTTCTCCTCCATAAGACTGCTCGCTACCGCTGCAATTCTCAGCCATTCGCCCACACCATGAGGCCCCTTTGCGAAAACAAGTAAGTTACTCCAGGCGGTCACAGGCACGATTCATAGAAAATATGGACAGTAAAGAACACATATCCCCCTTCTTCCCTTTTCGAGCTCTTTCCCCCTTGCGCTCGTTTGAGGCGGACCCTATTAAGAGGTCATGTACGTAGCCGGGTCGATTGTCTCCGGAAGCGTCGGAATGGCGACGGTGAACCTCTCCTGGATCTTCTGCAGCACCTCAGAGTCGGCATCGCTGGAGACGAAGGAGATCGCAAGACCCTTGGTGCCGAAACGACCGGCACGACCGACTCGGTGAAGGTACGAGTCGGCGTCGGCAGGGGCGTCCTAGATTTCTCTCAGCTTGGATTATCAGCCAAAGGATAGAAAATCTCACGTAGTTGATGACCACATTGACACGCTCTACGTCGATACCACGGCCAAAGATGTCGGTAGCGACTAGGATGCGCTTCTCGAATGCCTTGAACTGCTGGAACCGGGCGATACTACAATGTCCATCATCAGCTATGTAGCTTTGGTGCTTCGGTGCCCAGCGACGAGCTCTTGTGGGACGTCTGAAGGAACGTGAACAGGCACTCACCGCTCAGGCTGAGGCAGACCGGAGTGAATGCAGATCGAAGGGAAGTTGCACTCCTGAAGCAGCGCATCGAGCTGCGTTGCCCGCGGCACTGACTTCACGAAGATGCAGACCTGTCGAGCTGTATGAGCGGGATGCGGATATGCGATGCGAGATGCCACGTACCTGGTTGAACTCTAGGTTGTCGAGCAGGTCGTTGAGCTTCCTATTCTTCTCCTTCTCCTCAAGCTTGAGATAGTACTGCTGGAGACCGTGAAGGGTCAACTTGGTCTCGTCGTCCACGAAGATTTCGAGCGGCTGTCGTGCAGTGTTCAGCACGAAAATTGATACTAGATGCGCTGCTCACGCTCTGCATGAACTTCTTGCATGTCGTTCGGATGTCCTTTGATAGGGTGGCGGAGAACATCATCACCTGCTTGTGGTGAGGTGTCGCACGGAAGATTTCCTGCACGTCGCGGCGCATGTCTGTCGATAGGACGTGGGTTCGGAGGAGCACGAGAAGAGGAGGAAGAAGACATGGTAAGCAGATATTCGACTCCAACCGTCCTCCTTCCTTCCACGGTAACCGAGTCAAGAGAGCAGAATGGCTGGATCGCCGCGATTATAAGCTAAAAGTCGACGCCTTGACCTCGCCAGCCGGGTCATCAGTCCGAAGACGAATCCTATCCCCATCATGCTACACGCATCCATCTCCAGGGTCTCTCTTCATTCTGCCACATGTCGAAAGCAGGGCGGGATCGATTGTCGATCCACCTGCTGATGAAGCGGCCGAAACGCCCCGTCACACAGATGGACTTGTCGAAGTCGGAAAATTCTCATCGAAAGAAAACAGGCGAAGACTAACCAAGTTGCTCCAACATCTTGTCGCACTCGTCGAGAACAAAGTGCTTGACCTTGCTAGCGTTGAGTTTCTTCTCGCGCACCAACGCCATCATTCGCCCAGGAGTCCCAACGACGATGTGAGGGCACTTCTCCTTGGAAGCCAGGATCTCTTGATCGGCCGAAATAGGAGTCCCGCCGTAGAAGACGGATGTCCGGACATTGGTCATAAACTTTGAGAAACGGGCAAACTCGTTTCGAATCTGGTAAGCCAGCTCGCGGGTGTGGCAGAGAATGACAATCGCGACCTCGCCGTCGACGGGTTCACTAGTATCCGCATAAGTCGATGTAAGCGGGAAGATGAAGCCTCACGTACATCTGCTGTAAGGATGCGAGGACGAAGACCGCAGTCTTACCCATACCTGACTTGGCCTGGCACAGGACATCGGTGCCAAGGATAGCCTGGGGGATACATTCCTGCTGGACTGTGAGACAGAGGATTAGCGCAGTCGCTGATACAGGTCGAAAACGAACCTTCTGAAGGATGCTCAAACCCCAAGTCAGAGATTGCCCGGAGGAGTTCCGGTTTCAATAGGAAGTCCCTGTCAGGACATGGTCAGCGACAGCTCAATACGACACTCCGGACGCCTTGATGCTCTCATCCGTATTCAGAAAACCCCTGATTTCCCCGACTGCTCAACATGAAACATGGAAACTCACCTGAAACCGGTCGAATGAATGCCGACGTAGGATCCCCTGTTGTTCCCATCCGCGTTCGCGCCATTCGTCGCGCTGATCGGGGTGGTGAGGGTTTCCTCTGCGCCCTCGTCATAGTCGACAAGCTCCTCTTCGTCTGGGCGCGACATGTTGATGGTTCGAGACTATGGTCGGGGCGGAAGAAGAAAGGAGGGAGCGTCAGGAGGCGTAAGCCGGTTGTTGCAGTCATGCTGATCGCTTGAGTACCCACGTGAGAGCGTCAGACAGGAAAGATGAAGAATCACAGAACAAAATGTCGAGAGCAGAACAGGTGAAGAATGCAATCACGGGCGAGCGTGAATAATGGGAAATGCCGAGGAACAAATGCCGATGGGAGTTTGGGTTGTGGCGTCGGCGAAGCGCATTAGTTTCCGCACATTCTCTACCTTCTCCGTTCGGCCGTTCACAGTCCCAAAGCCGAAACGTACGACCGATCAGCTGCTCAGCGAAATAACTCTATAGTCGATCCCCGAAGACAAGAGGAAGATCGTACCGATCCCTGAAACATCGGGACCCAGATTGGGGGATAGAGTTTGTGTTTAACCGGCATCTGCGGCTACGGTAAGTCTCTCCCGTTTTTTATCTTATCAAAGGGACGTTTCCCGATCTGCTGGTTTCCTTTCCAGGGGCTGACGAGGTCCACAAGCCTTTGATTGCCCGGAACAGGCCGAGACGTTTGTCGGAATCGGATCCAATACCCTGGCCGAACGATTGGTCGGACGCGTCAGGCTGCAATCAGACATTGCAATATAGGTTGTAACGGAGCCATCTCTGGGTGAGTTGGCTTTCGAGCTTCGCATCAAGCTGTGGATCAATCCCTACTGCTTCGATACTCCAAGCGGACCGTCTGCTGATGATGATACCTTCTCATATGTCCTCCTCCGCTTCTCCCTCCCTCCCATCCACTATACATCCCCGACACCGTCTGTTGACACGCCCATCACATTTCAATCCATTCTGGTTCGGCCGTGCACGACCATCGCATTGTCCTGCGACCTCACTTGTCATCCCCCTCCACCCCGGTCATGTCACAGCCGCTGGACCCCCCCCTACGGACCGTTACGCGTTGTCAAGCGAGCTCGATGCCGCCGTTCTCACTTCATGACTAGGTGTGTCGCCCTTGCTGTACTTATTTCGTACTCACAGGGCTGAATCGTTCTCCTCATTCAGACACAACCCTCCTCTACCGAGCTCCCGGATCACCAGCGTCCATCCGTAAATCCCAGCACTGCACCGCGGGCTCGCTCAAATCCTATCTCGTCGCGATGAATTACCAGCAGCAACAGTCCCACCATGCCGGCCCTTCATCATCCGTCCCCGGCGCGTCTGGAGGTCGTGGTGATCCCGGTCCCTCTTCGATGGCGCAACAGGGCCAGCAGTTCCGTTCTCAGCAGGGTATCAATCCGCAGCAGGTCGCCATGCTTCAGCAGATGGCACAGGCGAGAGGACAGCAGGGTGGCCAGAATCCCCAGTGGACACCTCAACAGCTGCAGATGGCGATGTCAGAGATGCAGGCGCAAGGGGGAAATGTGAACACTCAGGCGTTGATCCAGGCGGCAATGCGAGCAAGTGGCGGGCAAGTTATGACACCAACTCCACAAGGCAATCGTACACCTGATCAGATGGGCCAGACTGGAGGCGGAGGACAGGATGCCCATGGGCAGGCTCAGGCGATGCAGCAACAGCGAATGCAGCATCTCATGCAGCAGCAGGGTGGCGCACCGTCACCCCAGCAGCGCGAGGCGATGCAAGGGAGAACAGCCACACCGAGTATATCCGCATCTACTCGACCCTCTCAGCAACCCTCACAGCAATCCGGAAACATGCCACCCCCTCCGAAACCTGGCTCAGGTATACAAAACGGCCAGATCAACTACAGTCAACCACAGCCAGCCGCGAATCAACAGCTCAGTCTCACTCCGCAACAACAGCAATTTTTCGCGGCCCAGCGAGCTCAGATGATCGCAAACCCGCAGTTCCAGCAGCTTCAGCCTCAACAACAGCACCAACAGCTAGCATTCATGACGCAACACATGATACGGACATTTGCGCAGCAAAATGCGCCGGGTCAACAGCAACAGCAACAACAGCAACAACAGCAGCGACAACAGCAACAGCAGCTTCAGTACTCGCAAGCGAATGCGCAACCCTTTCCGGGCGGCAGTGGACAGCAGCAGCACCTGCAGCAGGCTGCCGGCCAGCCTCTATCCAGTCTTCCGCAACATATGGCACCGCCTCGACCAGCTTCGGCCGCCTCACAACGGGCTCCTTCATCTCACGATTCTTCGCCATCAATGTATCATACGGCCAGTACTCCTCCACAGCCAATCTACCCTACTGCTACGCCGCAGCACCAAAGCATGCCATCGCTGACCACGTCTACTCATTCACACCAGAGTCATCAACATCAAACGCCTCGGCAGCAATCGATCCCGCCGCCCAACTCATCCTCGCCTGTCTCGCAATCTCACACGAGTCAGCGAGGTCAACCACCCCAAGCCATAGGGGTCAACGGTACGCTCTCCCAGCAGCCGAATGCAAAAGCGCCTTTCGCTCTCCAAGCGATGCAACAGCATGCCCAGAACGCTCAAACGATGCTGCAGAGCGGTCAGCTTACTGGACCGCCGCAAGTCGATGCACAAAACGTAGCGGCACAGAAACAACAGCAGGTGGCGTCCTCGATTGGATTCATGACCGGGACTGCCGGAAATCAGGCGGTCATGCTCAACGCCGGACAGGGTATGCCGCCTCGCCCGCCGATGCCTAACATCAACATGTCAGACTTCCCGTTCGACTGGCGACTCTTGCCCCAGATTTCGCACCTCAATGACCCGAAGTGGCAATCCGAAGTGCAGCAGCGCAATCCTCAGCTTCTCGCTGCGGTTCAGTCCGCTGCCGCTATGCTCAACTCTGGCTCTGTACGGCAAGACGTGCTACAGCGGATGCAGCAGGTTCTATTTCACGCCGCGCGGTCGCAAGCAGCAGCTCGACCGCCTCAGCAGGTGGGGCAGGTCTCTCAGCAGGTTCAGCAGCAGCTTGCGGCCACAGGTATGCCTGGGTACTCTCAGAACGGCCAACTCTCCCAGCAACAGATTCAAGCTTTACCACCGGCCCAGCAACAGCGTCTCTGGGCGATGCAGCAGGCTCAAGGCTATGGCGGTGGCCGACCGCCTCCTCCACACTTACCCCCGTCTTTGCTTCCGGAATCCCCTTCAAACGGCACTGTGCCTTCAGCTGCGCGCCGGTTGTCGATCTCGAACGACGCTATGCCGCGGGAACGGACGCCGAGCCATGCATCGATGCCTCCGCCCGCCTGGATTCCCAGCCACGGTTTCGCTCGGCCTCCTCCCCACACCGCTCCCGATGCCCCCTCTTCACATTCTCCCAGTCCACACGCCGTCCCAGTCAAATTGTGGGAATCTGCGCTCCGCCTCGATCTGCCTATCACCAATATCTCCCCCTTACCGACCAATGATATTGACGAGTCTGCCGATTCCACATTCGGAGGTCTACTCATGCCGATGTCTGACCAGGAGAAGGAGCAGGTGCAGGAATGGCTGCAAAGGGACAAGGGGTTCGCAAAGGAGATGGAGGATCACAAGAGGAAAATGCAGAAGAAATGGATGAAGTGGGCGCAAAATAACGATATGGACACGCCATGGTGGCAGGTCAGGAAAGGGGAGCAGTATCGACAGCCCGTGGGACGACTATCGATCATCTGGCCGTCGGATAAGGCGAATCTCCGTGCAAGGTCGACGCATAGAGGGAGGAAGGAGTTCCGATTGTAAGTATGACAGGATGCCGGGAGTGTGTACTGACGCCAGTAGCTCGCCTGCGCAGCTGAAGGCCATGGCAAATGTCGAGGACCATATCGTACCTGTGCGACTCGAAGTCGAACACGATCACTGGAAGCTCAAGGACACGTTTCTTTGGAACTGCGCAGGTAGGGCATCTCGCCCCTCGACCTACCGTGTTGACGGCTTTAAAGATACTGTTGTGACGCCCGAGATGTTCGCCCAGACCATGTGCGATGACTTCAACCTCCCTGTCCACCAATTCGGCCCAAAGATCGTAGCTGCCATCATCGAGCGGGTCCGGGAGTACCAGGACCAGGTCCTGCCGATTTTGCAACGCAATGCCGACGCCTGCCGAGGCAAGCTTGATTCTGATGGCGAGGCTATGGCGGTCTTTCGCCGCGCGAGAGACGGCAGCGAGGAGATCAAGACTGAGAGTGGGCATGAGGACGACAGCCATGTCAAGATCGTCGGCATTGATGTCGATGACGATGAGGCTGTACCGATGGAGGAGAGACCGATGACGGTAGAGGAGGCAACGAATTATCTGCCGCCTGAGCAGGAAGAGGATTTGCGGATACTCATCAAAGTGGGTCGGCCATGGCGGGTCAGATCAGCTATTGATGGTCACTCAGGTCGACATTATCGTTGCGACGCAGAATCTGTCGGATACCTTCGAGTGGGATCTCAACTCGGATGTCTCGCCGGAGGAATTTGCGCTGTCTTACATCAAGGAGCTTGGCCTAAGCGGGGAGTTTGCGTGAGTACGGAGTACAGGTATATGTCAGGATCCTATAACTGATCTCAGACTGCAGGACTGCGCTCTCGCATGACATCCACGAGCAGATCCTAATTCACCAACGCTCCCTCTTTCTCGTCGGCCACACACCAGGCTTCGGAATCATCCTTGATGACGAAGTCCGATCCGCCTTTCTCGCCCCTCTCTCGGATACTTCCGTCCTACGTAGAGAGGAAACTGCCATGTCGAGCTTCACGCCCATCTTTGCGACCTTCACCGAAGAGGATATCGCTCATCTTGAAAAGGAGAGGGACAAGGACTTGAAGCGGAAGAAGCGAGCGACTCGAGCGCGACGAGGTATCATTCTGCCAGATCGTGAGCCGCAAAAGACACATCGTACTCTTGTCAACCCGGTCGGTCCGAATGGGCTCATGCCTGCCCAAGTCGAGCCGACGGCAGCACCGATCAACACGGGTCGCAGAGCTGCTGCTATCGCTGCGCAAGCAAACATCAACCTCCTTGCACAGGACTTGCCTATCCCGCAGCCACCATCTCCGATCCCGCTGCCGGCGCCCAATCGTGCTCGCAAGCGCGGTCGCGGGAATAGTCGTATGAGTCCTACTCCTGGACGCGAGGGCTCTGTGGGCAATCCCGATACCCCCATGACAGGGATGAAGCGGTCTTACCGGGAAGACTCGGTGTCTGAGACAGCCAGTCCGTTACCAGCTCGAAGACGGAACGGCGGGAGGATCATGTCGCCTGAGGACGAGCCTGTTCAGCCTTTTGCGCAGGTAGATCTTAAGCGGAAAAGCGAGGGCGCGGACGAAGGTCGCGTGGGGAAGTCCATCAAGTCCGAAGCTCCGCCGGCGAACGGTAGCGCGGGATGGCATTGTCGGAACTGCGGGGTGCCAGAACACCTGTCCGGAGGGATCCGCAAAGATCCAGCGGGACGGCGGAGTCTTTGTGGGACGTGTGGTATGTTTTCCTCCAGCGACTGTGTCCCGCTGATATCCTTCTTTGTCTAGCCCGTTATCAAATCCGTTCCGGCAAGAAGAGGCCTTGCGACTACATCGAGGATGACGAGTACCACCGCCAGCGCATCGAATCCGGTCGTCGGACACGCTCACCCCCACCCGAGAGTGCCGCGTCTCCTAGTACCGTCAATTCGAATCTCGAAGCAAAGGATAATGGATTTCAAGCGACCAGCTCGTCTAAGGCTTCGACCAGTTCTGACTCGAGTGCCGAGAGTCCTCGGCCAAGGTCGAGTGATGATACTAAGGTGTCTGTGACTCCCGCCAAGACAGCACTCGAGGTGAGCGGGACAAGTGGCAGCAGATCTTGGACACAGCTGATAGTCTTGGGTGACCTCTCAGCCTCCGCAGTGGATGCTGCGCGTCAATGATGAGCTGCGATCGAAGTATGCAAGGGACGACTTCGCGGTGGTGCAGCGACCCAAACCTGCGGAACAACCTGAGGCGGAGCCGGAGTGGCGGATGAAATGCATGGACTGGTGAGTATCTTCTTGAAGCGGTCAAGCTCTGTCCCTCTTTGCGCACGAACTCATGCTCACGATGCCTTTGCAGTCCTGGGAGGATCTACCAGCTCGGACCCGGAGAGTCGCTCCAGAACTTCGAGGTGCATCTGAAAAACCGGGCGCATATTGCAAATAGGCAGGCGAGGGAGACCAAGGGTATCAGAACAGCATGAGCATAGCATCGGATTATGTTTTGTATCTGAGAGAGCATATGCAATGTGAAACGCAGGAGTATCGCCATCGAGTCCGAATGTTCAACATGTCAGATGAGCGAGACCAGCAGCAAGTCAAAGGAGTGAGGCACGATTTGCTCGGCTGTCCTTGTTCGTAGATGGTTCCACTTCGCGAGTTAAGGTACGATCGTTGATCGGTAACATGGCTGGGAGACATCCCGGTCGACTGTATGACAGCGGGTCAGAGCATGACCACTCGCCTCTTCTGGTCCACCGTCCCGCGTTCATCCGTACATCATTTGCGCTTCGTAGCAATCCAGAATGCAGCCTAGCGCACGTCCCATTAAGCCAACGTCCTTATGTCTGTGGTTATACGAACCTGGTACTCATGCTTGAGCATCCCATCCGGTAATCCCGTATAAGTCGTCGCCACCGTCCTCTCATCCTACCCAATAACCATGAGCTCCGCCCTCTCCGTCAAGCTCCACTCACGTGTATATCGAACCCGACTCTCCTCGCGAGCGCCTTGACCTCGTCTAAGCTCAGCTCGATCGAGCCTTCGCCTTTCGACGAGGTGGTCGGGGAGTTCTCAAAGTGCCATAGGAGAGGGCCGAGGTTGATCCATATCCCGTCCTGGGAGAGGAGGGTGTGGATGATGCGGAGGTAGGTGAGGATGTTCCGGGCCTGTCGAGACTCCCTCAGATACTCGCATCTCACGACAATCTTGCAATGGCCGGATGAGGGGGAAAGCAGGGAATGTGATGGATATTGGAAGGTTGACTCACGCAATCGATGAAGAAACACGTCACCACCGCTCCCCAATGTCCTCTCTGTCCATCAACCCCATCCCAATGCTCTTCCCCATATATCTCCTCAAAGTCGCCCGCGACGAGGCTGAATGCGCCGCCTTGTCCACCTCCCAATACGTCGGCGGGACAGGTATCGGGGATCTGCACTCGGCGGAGGAGGTTATGCAGTGTCGAGGGGTGGTTTGAGAAGGAGTGGAGGTAGGGGTAGATGGTATGTGAGAATCGGTGGGTCGTCCTGAGTTTTGACGTCAGCGGTGTTTTACCACTAGGGGTACGGACTGGTTGAGGACGAAATGTGAGGCTAGGAGCGTGTAGGTGCTGAACTCGTTTCCTTGGGACGCGAAGCCTGCCGGGAACCTTAGTCAGCAGATGGCTATGGAATACTCAGCTAGAAATGAAGGGCAGACGCCCCACAGCTGGATATCGGCTCTGCCTGACTGACCTCTTGCAGCGATCTCCATAGCTAGCCGTCCCAGACCGCAGCCGGGGACCAGTACCTTGATTTCTGTCCCATCTTCCCTTTGCTTCGCCTTCCAGTGTTGCTGTAATGCTTCTAGGCATGGATCGTAGCACAGTTTCCGCTCGTTCGCCCCTTCATCGGACCAATCTCGTACGAATGAGCGAAGGGTCGAGCGGATCTTGTCTTGCGCAAGATCCGTCTCGGCTTGTCTCGGTTTCGCAGCTGAATCCGACTGAGAACTCGAGGCGTGAGAATGGGAGTGGGAGTGAGAATGAGTGGATTCCTCAACACGAGAATGCGAATGCTGGTCCTCCTGCTGTGAATCAGAGTCCAGAATATCGGCGAAGACGGGGTCGGCGATCATCTCATCGATGAACTCGGCATTCCTGATGTCGTCAGGCTTAAAGACTAGAGCGACTCGATCGAGATCACCGCCTGATCCCTTCGTCCACTGCGTCGAGCTTCTCTCGATAGCCTATACTGTCGTACAGCTCTTGTTGCTCTGTAAGGAGCGAGAGGAAGGCCATTCTTCGGACATGATTCGCCGAGAGCTGCGAGGTAGGGGGTCAGCACTTTCGTCCATGATGAAGCTGTCCCCTCCGGTCATTCACCCGCGTATCTTTCCAACTCCAACATTTCGTACGCCAACAGATACCATATCTGATCGGACGGACGTACCTGATACTGCATATACCCGTCAAAAGCTTGAAGAACCGAACGCCAATGAGCTTTCTCCTCTGCACACTCGACCATGGTGGATTGACCATGTCCCGAGTCAATGTGAATAGTCGTTGGCTTCTGATGATTCCAGACAACAGGTAGAATATCCGGGGACCCCGCAGCGTTTCAGATAAAAGCCGTGGGCCGTCCTTGTTGGAAGTGCCGCCACTACCGGTAACGCCGCCTGTAACGCCGGGACGTGCTGAGATACCCTCTCTCATATGCGCTGTTAGATAGACATGCATTATACCCAGTATCAAGCTACCTCTATAACAACAGATTAGAAGTCCGATGTTTCTGTGACTGAGCCTGTAC